>Ga0209157_1000454_pt1 | contig 35224 bp, 28 predicted proteins | sample GraSoiAngelo_135_FD_185892 | JGI IMG/M metagenome (GOLD analysis project Ga0209157, IMG submission 185892) | Grasslands soil microbial communities from the Angelo Coastal Reserve, California, USA - 14_0929_05_40cm (SPAdes) (version 2) | ecosystem: Environmental > Terrestrial > Soil > Grasslands ...
AACATCCCACCCCAGTCGCGGAATTGCAGCGTGACGTCAACGGAGCCGTCGGGGTGCAGCCGCCAGACGTCCTTGCGGCCCCTCTCCCAGGGCGGGACTTTGCTTGCGCTCCCGTTGCGAGCCAGCGTCTGGCACTCCTCGAAGTGGATGTGGATGGGGTGGTCCCAATTACCGCCGTCGTTTCGCAGGTGCCAGATCTCGCGTGTACCGAAGCGGGGCGCCGCCGATATCCGGCCGAAGTCGGCGGCGAGAGTCTCTCCCCCATTCGTCTCGATACCCCACGGACCACGGAAGCTCGTCACCGGGTCGTTGGTCGTCTGGTCGGCGCCGTCGCCGAACGTGAAGTACCGCTCACGCGCGACCGGGACTTTAGACAGGTCTGGGTTCGGGATCATGACGGTAGGCACTTGGCTTACATCCGGGCGCGCCGGATTGCGGACGATCCGGAACTCCAAGAACTTGCCGACGCACGGATCGGAGGAGTTGCCCGACAGCGCTTCGGCCAGCGTCCGATCATCGGCAACCCTCCTGCCGTCCTCGTGCTCGGCGAGGTTTACCATCCAGACCTTCTGCCCGATGCTGTAGCGAGAGAAGTCGATCACAATGTCGTAGCGCTCGGCAATGCCCAGCTCGTCCAGCTCGGTGAGCACCACCGGACTCGGCAACAGGTTCCCGTCGTTGGCGATCTGAATCATCGGCGAGCCGTCCGACAACGAGATCTTGAAAAAGCGCGACACGCCCGCGTTGAGGATGCGGAAGCGGTACTTGCGCCGCTCCACCTCGTAGTACGGCTTGTAGGCGAAGTTCACGGTCATCACGTCGCCCAGGAATCCGTCGAAGTCGAAGATGTCCATGGTCAGCTGACCGTTCGCATCGAAAGCCTTGTCGGCCACCATGAGATTAACGTCGTAATCGAGATTCCCCCAGGACTTGGCGGTGCCGCTGGGCAGCCGAAGGTTCACCCCGTCGTTGATTGCTTCATTGCCGCGATCAAGCGAGCTGTAGATGTTGGCCATCGCGGCGTTGCCCTTGTAAACGTTCTGGGCCGTGAAGCTGAACATATGGTCGTGGAACCAGTGAGTGCTCATCGTCTCGTGCCAGTCGCCCGGGATCTTGTTAATGCCCCCGCTATCAGCCGGGCTGCCTGCTCTCGGATCGGTGGCTGCGGTGTTGATCGTCCTGAATCCCGCGAGCACAATGGGCCAGTGGTAGTCGTAAAACTGGCCCGGGAAGAAGAACGCTCCGGTGAATCCGTCGTTCTCCGCCCCGTGGTGTGCGTTGTGCGTATGGGTCGAGATCGTGTGCCGCCCGAAGCCTGCGTTCTGGGTGATGTTGAACGGCAGCTTGTTGTGATGGCGCAACAGGACAGGCTCGCCGTACCGTATCTGGGCCAGCTTGGGCGGAATGGTCCCGTTGAACGTCCACACATTCAAAGGGTTCTGGGCCGGCCAAGCTGGGTGGAACTTCAAAGGTATGGGCGTAGCCGGGTTGATGCCCGAATTGAGGCTCGATGGAACACCGGGGTTATAGTGATAGTTGGTCCTAGCCCCCTCCTGCGAGACCTCAATTGCGATCTGGGGCGGGAATTGTGCAAAGCCCTGGTGTGCCCAGATCGCCCCCGGAGGTCGCCCCTCGATCGGTCCCGTGTCACCTGCTCTCACTCCTTCCAACGCAGTATTCAGGGGCTGCTGTGTCTGATTGGAGTAAGCGGTCGGAGCGGGATTCAGGATAGACACAGCATTCCGCGCCAGCACGTCGAAGCGTGGCATCGGCTGGCTGAAGGGCTGGACGCCAAACAGCGGACTGGGCGGCAACCCGGTTGGAATGTGGGCGTCGTCGGCATAGACGCTCCTTCCGAACGGGCTCAAGCCCCTGATCGGCAGAAGCAGTCCGGCCGACGTGAAGAGGCCCATCTTGATCAAGTCACGACGAGTGACCTTTCCGTGAGAATGGGCTTTGATTATCTCCCACCGATTCTTTCGCGCCGCCTCGGCTTCTCTCAGCCGAGCCTTCGACGCTTTGGAAGACAAAAAGAAATTTCGTTCGCTCATTGCTTTTTCCTTTGAGTTGGTAGATTAGGCTGTTTTGATGCCGAGCCTTGAGGATCGACTTCATCTCACGCTCTCGTTTGCTCCAAACTCGCGCAAGTTCCGGCAGTGTTCACTTTCCCACCCCACTGCCAAAACATCATCCGGCCTGGCCGTTCATGCGCTAAGCGCACTATCGGGTCTTGGGGCCGACTGGCGAGGCGAAACTCGACCAGCGCGTGAAAACAAAAGCCATTGGTGAGGGAACAACTTCATTTCCAGGTAAACTGACTGTGGGTTAACCGAACTTCTCAGCGCGGGACTTGTGACGCGCTGATCATTTAATAAATATCAAGAGCGGGAACGGTTGCGTTAGCTTTTTTTAGGAACTGCTACTTCTATGGGTGGTCGTCCAGTGCCACTCATCTTTGACAGTACATCTTCGTCAGTGTTGGTCCTACGTGTGCTAACGAGTTAGGTTGCGCAAAAGGAGCGCAACTTATGTTGGCCGTCGTCACCTGGCAGTGCCTCTGTGGCATGAACGTGAAGGTCATGTACGAAACAGGTCGAGTGGGAAGCGCAGCATGTCCAATAGGAGCGAATCGAGGGACACGTTTTGCGTACCTCGAATTTCGCAGGGAGTTTCTGCCGACGTTAGTGACACTCTAAAGCGCGCAACAAATCCTGTTGCGCAACAAAATGCGTTGCGGTAATTTTGTTATATGCCGGTTAACACGATTCAGAAAGTCGAAGCTCTCCGCGCCGACTTCCGCTCGGCTGCACAGCTCGCCGATCTGTTGGGCGTCAGCCGATCGCAAATAACACGATGGTTGCGGGGAGCCGGTATCGATCCCTTGAATGCGGAAAAGGTGGACCTCCTGGATATGGTCTGGTCCAATCTCCTTCGGCTTTACGAGCGCGAAGCCGCTCTCGCGTGGCTTTTCGGTGTAAACCCTTTGCTTGGTGACCGACGGCCCATTGACCTCATACGTGCTGGCCGGACCGAGGAGCTAATGCGGGCGATCCGGGCCGAACGGGCCGATACGTTTGCGTGATTCTTTACCGGTGCTTCGCCTGGAACGAAAGCTCCAGAGAAAGCCAGCCGGACGGCCCGTTGTGGTTTCCGCGCGTGTTTCAGGGAGAAGGCCGCCACGACAACCCTGATTTCTACGGCTGTCTCTATCTTGCCGATCGCGCTGTCTCCAGTGTTGTCGAGCAACTGGCGCGCTTTCGAACTCAGCGAATCACGACCTCCCTGCTTCGCCGCCGTGGCCTGCCACTCGCAGTCGCGGAGTTGGAATTCGGCGACGATCGCAGACTGCTCAACCTCGATGACCCGAATGTGCTTCGCCGTGAGGGCCTGCGGCCGTCGGTCGTAGCCACACGCCATCGCGAAATGACGCAGCCTCAGGCGCGCAAATTGTACGAAAAACATCCTGATGCCGGCGGCATATGCTGGTGGTCGAGCTATGAAGCGCTCTGGATGAATGTGACGATTTTCGATCGCGCCGCTCCGCTATTGCGCGTCAACTTTGTAGAGGCTCTGACCCTCGACGACACGCCGGTTGTGGAGGCAGCTCATTTTTTTGAAATGCGGATCGCCTAGCCTCACTCAGCCCCGGGTGTGCAGTTGTCGATGACCGACCCGCCACAGACCAACCCCGCGCACGGACCGCCTATGACGTTCGGGCGGTGCACATCTGCACGGGCGTAACCGCCTGGGCATAGGCGAGGGGCGCCAGCGTGAGGGTCTACACAACCAACACGAGGGCAAAAGCGATCAGGTATCGTTTCATAGCTTCTGCCGGCTTTATAAGATATGTCCCCCTCACTGCACGTTCGCCGTGACTGACGCTGCCGCAGTCAGCGTGAACGTGCAGGTCTTCGTCTTGTTTCCGCCGCTCGAACAGGCGCCGGACCAGATGGCGTCGCGGCCGTTCGAGACAGTGAGCGTGATCGAAGTCCCGGTCGTAAACGACGCCGACCCCGTACTGCCAACCGCGACGTTGATCCCGGCCGGAGTGGAGGTGACCCTCTCGCCGGTGCGGCCCGTGGCCGTCACCGTCAGCGTCGCGGTCTGACCCGGCGCGGGCGCAGGAGTAACCGTCAACACTGCGCTGCGAGTCGCGCCGCCGCCCAATGGTCCAAGTAGCTTCGGTGAACACTAGCAGACTCGTAATCCCGCCGCAGGGTTTCAGTATGGCGGGGCAGTTGTTGGCTCCGCCCAAGTCAGAAGTAGAACTTGGCGGCCAGTTGGATCTGTCTTGGGCCGCCTGCTCCGGCAGCCGTGCGGACTGCGTTCAGAGCGCCGAATCCGAAACGGCCGCCGCCCGGAGTGCCGGCCAGATTGGTGATGTTGCCTGCGGCATCGAATGTCGGCGTCACATTGAGGAAACTCCAATTGGTGTGGTTCCAAACATTGTAGAACTCGAACCGGAGTTGGAGGTAGCGCGCTTCCTCGCCGAAAGGAATATTTTTGAAGATCGACATGTCCCAGTTTTCGAGTCCAGGTCCGCGAATGGGACGGATGGCCGAATCCATGCCGGTGCTCCCAACGGCTGCGGGGTGGAAGCAGGACGTGTTGATGAAGGCGGACAGCGTCCGCTCCCCCTTAGCCAGGTTGGGGTCGCAACTCAGCACCGGCCGCGGCGACCAGCCTTCGTTCCCGGTGATGCGGCGGTTCAGCGTGGCCCCGCCGATGCCCTGCACGGCATAGCCGCCAATGGCGGACGCCTGGTTTACGGCGGTGCTGCCCACGGCAACTGGCGCACCCGACACAAAGCTGGTGATGCCGGTCACCTGCCAATGATCCAGGATCAACCTGGCGGCCGGGTTGTCGAGGAGAGAGCCTCTCCTCGAAACGCTGGGCAGATTGTAGCTGTAGTTGAAAACGAGGTCCTGTGAGCGGTCGAAGGTCAGCAGGCCATAGTCGGCTTTGCGGTGATCAAGCGGGTTGCCGACGAACTGATAATCCGTGTCCGTGCCCATCGCCTTGGACCAGGTGTAGGTCAGGCCGAACATCAGCGTGCGTGCGACACGCCGGTTGAGCCCCAACTGAAGGGCATTGTAGTTGGCACTGGAGCCGTAAGTGGAAAGGAAGCCCCCCGCGCCGAGACCCGACTGCGCGACGGCGACACCGACTCCCACGTAGCCCGGATACGGCCGGTACAAATCGACGGGCAAAGCGTTATCGCCTAAAACCATGGTTGCTGTGACGGACCGGGTCGGATCCTGATTCTGCGGCAGCCACGCGGCGCCGAAGCCAGGCTCGTTGAACGGCCGGCGCGCCAAACCATGGCGGGTCTGCGTACCGACGTATCCCACATCGAGCACCATGCTGCCGGGCAACTGCCGCTGTACGGTGAAGTTGAAATTGTACACGGTGGGGAGCTTGCCCTCGCGAGAGAGCCCCGCCGCCGCGAGCGGGAACAGGGTGCCGGATGAGTTGGCGATGTCGTTGAGGTTGCCATAATAAATCTTCGGAGTGAGCAATCCGGGCGGGAAATTGATCTGGTTGAAGATCATGTTGCCCTGAATGCGTTCGTAGAAGACGCCGCCGCCCATGCGGACCACCGTCTTGCCCGCAGGGCCCGCCGGCGTCCAGGCCAGTCCGAACCGTGGACCGTAGTGCACACCACGATCCTGGATTAGGCCGCGCGTGAGGCCCAACGAGCCGCTGTTGGCGGGAGTGACCATTCCATTAGAGATATTGCCGGAACCCGGTACGATGGCGCCGATCAGAGCTGCCGGCGCAGTCTGGCCGGTAAGTGGATTGACGGCCAGCCGCGCGCCATTGACGAGCGCCGGACGGTATAGCGTCACTTGCTGTTTCGCATCGAACGCCGCGGGCACGAAGCTGGAGATCTGATCCTGCTTCTCGTACCAGGGGTTGAGCAGCGAAAAACGCATCCCATAGTCCAGAGTCAGATTCGGCCGGACCTTCCAGTTGTCCTGCACGTACCATTCATAGCTTTTGTAGGCGTAAAGGCCCTTGCGGTAGGTGTTGGATTGGTCGAAAGCCTGGTAATTCCCGAGCAACATGTTTGAAAAATCCCAACCTGTATCGCCGGGGTTTGCGGAATCGGTGCTGAAGTTGAGCCGGCCGTTGTTCACGATCGTCGCCGTCTGCCGCTTCGTGCTGGTCTCGATGAAGATTCCGGCCTTCAGCGTGTGGGCGGGAAACACCTTGGCGATATTGTCGGTGATGTTCTGGGTTGGATTCTCGTTATCGTACGGCATGCCACTGATGAAGATCGTGGGTGCACTCGGCACCTCGCTTCCGAAACTCATGTTGGGGATGAGGTTGGCGAGTTTGTCGGCGTTGGGAAAAAGTAGAGGCAGCGTGACGTTTGCGTTGGCGCGCAGATAGCCGCTCTTGGGATCGGGCTCGTTGGGCAGCCAATTGCGCGTGTTGCCGTAGTTGAAGTCGTTGGTCAACGTGGGAGTGATAATGATCGTCAGGTTACCGGCTCCCGATATGGCGCCGGACGCCGCGTGAAATGCTCCGATGCCCACGGTGTTGTTGGTATTCAGGCCGCCGGACTGGAGCAAATCGCGCCGGTTGTGCAGCCAGCGGAAGAAGAACTTGAAGCGATCGGAGATGTTGTAGTCGATGCGCACCGTTTCGTCGTTGCGCCGGTCCGAGCCAGAAAACTGATACTGGTAGTTGTAACCGGGATCCACGCCCAAGACGTTTGGCGCAGGAAAGACGTTCATCAATTGCAGCCCGTACTGATTCCAGCGGCTCTGAGGAATCTGATTGCCGGGAAACGGCGCGTTCGTCAGTGGGTCCCGGACGGCCACGGGCCGGCCGTTCGAAGTGGATTTGGAAAAATCGCCCCTGCGCTCCTCCAAAGTTGGAACCGTCAGCCTCACCAGATTGTCGAAGAGGCGCGGACGTTGGAATTCCCAATTTGTGAAAAAGAACACCTTCTCCTTGTTGGAGTTGAATTTGCCAGGAATGTAGACCGGTCCTCCAAGATTGAAACCGAACGTGCTGTTGCGATTGCGGGGGCGCGGCAGGCCGGCGTAGTTGTTGGTGAACGTATTGGCGTTCAACCACTCGTTGCGGTAGAACTCATAGCCGACTCCGTGGAACTCTTTGGCGCCGCTCTTGGTCACAACCGTAATATTGGCGCCGGACGCTCTTCCGAATTCGGCCTGTTGGCCGTTGGTTAAGACTTTCAATTCAGCGATGATGTCGGAGTTCATACGCCAACCGCCGGCGCTGTTGTTGCCCACGTCCATCACGGACGTGCCGTCCACCGCAATTGCGTTTTGGTCCGTACGCAACCCGTTGGCGTTATTTGTATCCATGTTGAATCCCGGTACGGTTTTCAGCAGATCGGCGAAGTTGCGGGTGTTCGAGGCGAGATCCACCATTTGGCTGCCTGTCAGAACGCCGGAACGTTCCGCACTGATGGTCTGCAACTCAGCCACACTGGCCTCGACGGTGACAGCTTCACCCGTCGAGCCGATCTCCAGAACAATCGGCGGCAGCCCAATGCGGTCCTGCGCGAAGAGTTTGATCTCGTTGTTGACGTATTTCTTGAAACCTGGCGCCTCCACGGCCAGCGAATAGGTTGCCGGCGGCAACGGGGTAATGACGAAGGTGCCTTCAGTGCTCGTGGTCACTTCGCGGACAACCACACCCTGAGCCGTGTTGGTCAATTCCACCTTCGCGTTGGGGATGACGGCTCCCTGGCCGTCCTGGACGACGCCGCTGATGGAACCGAACGACTGTTGCGCGGACGCAGTCGCCGCGCACAGAAGCAGAGCGCCAGTGAGCAGAATGATGATTAGTCCAAAATTGCGCATTGTACAGCCTCCAGTGGAAGCGTTCGCCTCCCCAATGACCGCTCGTTATGCTCGACCAATTCAGGGTTGTCAATGTTAAAGGGGTTAGGAGCCGAGGCGTCGCAGAATTTCAACGTTACGTCCGGAAACCATTGGAAACTATTGATTGACCTATGGGGTTAACGCCGCTTGTAACGTTGGCTATCAAGGGCCACAGTCACTGGATTCTGCAGGCGCATTCCCCTCCTTGCAAAGGAGGGGTGTCTGCGGCATCAATCAGAAAACGCGAAGCCACCGAAGTGCCGCAGACGGGGTGGTCGCTCACACGACACGTTTCACAAACGCATTCCGAAACATCGCGTGTGAAGCGACCACCCCGTCCGCGCCTTTTTCAGAACGGATCCATTTTTGCTAATGGCGCGGCTTCTCTTGAGGCTTCGCCCTATCGGGCTCGGCGCTTCGCGCCTCCTTTGCAAGGAGGGGAATGCCCCCAAAGTGAAATATGTGTGCTTGTCAAAAATAATTTAGGACTAGAATCCTGCCGGTTTGATCCAGAAGCTTGCTTCCCAGTTGCCGCCCGGCGGAATGGATTGGAGTTCCTTGTACAGACTCTTCTGAGCGAGGTTCATGGCATCGGTGATGCCGGCCATCGGTTCGAAGGCAATGAAATTCCGGTCCCCTTGCACGCCTGCAAGGGGCGACCATATCACGATTGAACGCCAGTTCGGATCGAGCATGATCTCAAGCTGCTGCCGTTTTCCTTTCACCATCATGTGTGCACGGTTTTGCGCATCGCGGATGAGATCACTGAAAACATCGTCGAGGTCATAATCCTTGAGGGCAGCTGAGCTGGGATTCGGAAAGAACTTCTCGACCGCCTCAGTCTCTCCCGTAGGAATCTTCGCCGGAGAGAGAAGCCAGTGCTTTGCCGCGCCGACCGAGATCGTCCATTCGCCGCGCGTTGAATCGGTCAACTTGTAGTAAGGATGAAACCCGACTGAGACAGGCATCGGTTCCGCGCTCATGTTCGTCATCTTCGTCCGCACTTCCAATATGCCGTCTTGCAGGCGGTACGTGATATCGATGGTGTGAGCGAACGGAAATTGTTTCATCCAGGCCGGCTCTTTGAAGAATTCCAGCCTGCTCGTCAGCCACGCTGAATTCCGGTCCGCTTTGGCCTGGATCAAGCGCCATCGATCGGTTGTAGAAAGAAAGCCATGAATCGGGATTGCGCCGCGCACATTCCCGAGCGTCATGTCGAATGCGTATCGTTTTCCATTCGCGTAAAAAGCCTGTTCATCGAGCCGGTTCGCCCACGGCCCAACGAACGGAATGCCGCTGAGCGCCGGCCGCGACTTGAATTCCTCTACGGAGGCATAAGGCCAGCGAAGGACCTCTTGACCTTTGACCTTCATTGAAAAGGCAATATTGCCAACGGAAGGAAGAATGGATACGGCAACCTGATTCTTCGTGTCTTCGATGACAACGATCTCGGCATTGCGGTGAACCGCATATTGCTGGGCAGCCGCGAAGGCCGGCCAGAAGAAGAGAGAAATGAAGACACAAAGACGCTTTGGGCGCTCATAGAGCGCCCCTACAGTCGCGAACCCGAAGCTGTAGGGGCGGTCCGCGAAGCGCAAGCGCGATAGCGCGCAGCCGTAAGATATGACCGCCCGTGATTTCTCAGATGTCATCGCGGAAGCGCGAAGCAGTAGATCGTATCGCCGGATGCGACAGCGACGTACTGTGTGCCGTCAACAGCAAAGCTCATGGGTGATGCCCTCATGTTGCCGCCGGTATGATATCGCCACAACGAGCTGCCTGTCTGCGCGTCGAGCGCGATGAGATTGCCGTCGCGCGATGCCGCGAACAATAGGCCGCCTGCGGTGGCCATAACGCCGTTATTGAGCGAGGATTGAGCAAGCTTGAAATCCCACATCGTCTTGCCTGTTTCGGGATCGATGGCTTTGATCCCCGCCGACGGCTGCGGTTCGCCGGGCCGGCGAGCCGCAGGTGCAGCGCTTCGTCCGCGTCCGATGTATTGCCGGCCTGCTTCATATTCCGCCGGCGTGCTGACGTATTGTTGGCCGCTCTCCGAGTATGCGAGATAGAACCAGCCCGTCATCGGACTGTACGACGGGGCCTGAAAATTCGTGCCGCCTCCAACCGAGGGATAAACGAAGAAACTTCCTTCCGGACTGGAATTCGATCCCGGCACCTGAATTGGCCGCCCATTCCCGTCAAAGCCCGTGTTCCAGTTTTGATACACGAACGGCGTGCCGGATAAGAATTTTCCGTTTGTCCGGTCGAGCACGTAGAAGGTGGCATTCCGATCGGCATGGAGCAACAAGTTGCGAGTCTCGCCACGCCACATCCGGTCGACCAGGACCAGGTCTTCGGTGGAATCCCAATCGTGCCCATCGTTGGGCGTGAATTGGAAATGCCATTTTCGCTCTCCCGTGTCTGGATCCAATGCGACGACCGAGTCTGTGAACAGGTTGTCGCCATCTCCGCGCATCGACCTGTCGATCTGAGCTCCAGGGTTGCCGACCGTCCAATATAGCGTGTTGAGAGCGGGGTCGAACGAGCCGGTAAGCCACATCGGACCGGCTCCGTACTTCCAACTGTCTCCGGCCCATGTATCATTGCCGAACTCGCCGGGACCTGGAATCGAGTGCCATCTCCAGACCCGCTTTCCCGTTGCCGCATCGTAAGCGTCAAGAAAACCAGGCGCCCCAAACTCCCCGCCGCTGACGCCGACGATCACTTTGTCTTTGACGACGAGAGGAGAACTCGTAATGCTGTATCCCAGCATCGAGTCCGCCACTTGGGTTTCCCATACAGACATTCCTGTTCCGGCATCGATAGCGACGATCGCCGCGTCCAGCGTGCCGGCAAACACACGATTTCCCAGTACCGCGACGCCCCGGTTGTATGGATTAATCTCATTCGGATTTTTGGTTTTCCGTTGACGCGTAAACTCCCAGATCTGCTTACCGCTCTTTGCCTCTATTGCCAAAACGGTTCCGGGTTGGCCGCTGGTATACATGATGCCGTCGATGACCAGCGGTTCGGTTTCGAGTGCCGAGGTCCCCGGCAGTTGGATCGACCACCGCAACTGCAAATCCGCGACGTTGGATTTCGTAATCTGCTCCAGCGGCGAATAGTGCGTTCCTTGATAATTGCCCCAATAATGCATCCAATTCTGCGGTTCCCGATCGGAGTCCCGCAGACGTTCGTAGGTAACGACGTCACTTTGTTGAGCCGCAAGAGAACCGGCCACAAAAAGGCACAAAAAACACAGGAGAGCTTTCAATTTTTATTGTCCTGCCGTGTTGTTCATGTTGATCAGTTGATAACCTCCCATCGCCAGACGGCATGACGGCCCCGGTCCTTCGAAGCCCATTTGGTGCCACGTCATCGGCGCAGCATACAGGACATCGCCTTCCTCGGCGTGGAATTCGCCAGTGTTCTCAAATTGGCCGCTGATGTGACCCACCTGTACAATCCACCACTCGGCTGGTCCGGCGTGCATGTGCCCAAAGACCGAGTTCGGATTGAATGCGCCTGCCGCCGTCCCCCGGGCGCCTCGACCGCCTGCTGCCGCACCAGCACCAGGGCCTCCTCGGCCCCCTCCGCCGGCACCGCGGCCGCCGCATGTGTTGAGCGGGTCGTTGGGATCGGCAAACCCATAGAGGGGATTCGCAAACAGATGGTCCTCATTCACCTTGGCGCCGGCTTGTTCACACTTGGCCGCAGCCTCGAATAAGTTCCAGTGCACTTGATTCGGCGGCGTGTAGGCCGCAGGAGTGTGATTGAATGCGACTTTGACGACTTCGGCACCGGACATCGCCGGCGGCTGCGGATCGTCGGAGGGGTACGCTGTCTTGTAGTTATTGGGATTGACTTCCACCCAAAGAGCGTTCTGCGTGCCGGTAATCTCATGCGAATAGACCGTGCTCTTCAGAATGTTGACGATCGATCCCCGCGTAGCGACGACCGGCTGCCGGCCTTCGATGGTGAATCGCATTTCTCCGGCAATCACAACGAAAAGAGTGTGGGTATCGGGATGCAGGCGGCGAGAAAACTTCGTGCCTGGCGCTGCCGAGTTGTACGTCGCGTCCTGCTCGGGATCTTTGATGATCTGCTCGCTCCAATTGCTCTTGCCGGCATACTTCGCTTTCAGCTCAGACAGCTTCCAGAGCGGGCGCATTGGCGGCTGATAAACGCCGCCTTTCGTTTTGTTGACCCACCAGGTCTGTCCGCCATCCTGGGAAGAAAGTGGCGCCAGCCAACTCAACGCTAACAACGCCCCAAATACGACCCTCACTTTGTTTGTCACATTCGCCCCCTGACCTAAAATTTAAATCTCATGCCGATTTCGATTCGGCGTGGATCGAGAACACTCGTAATGTTCGTGCTACCGAAACCGAGACGGTATTGATTATAGAGGTCCTGTGCTGAAGCGTTCGGATTCGAGGCCTGCAGGTTGGCGCGGAGTTGTTCGGGACTATTGAAGATCGCATAGCCATCGGAGAGCTGCGGTCCCTTCATCTTGTATATAACAGATGTGTTCAAGCTATTTGTAACCAACGCGTTCGTTATGTTCACGGTCTGCCGGCGCGTATTGTTGAACAGATTGAAGAAACTTGCACGTAATTCCATTCCGATACTTTCGTGGATCGGGAAGGTCTTGCGAACCGTCACATCATTGGAGCTGGTTCCCTGCATCCACAGGTAGTTGCGGGAGCCGAGTCCCGGATTTCCGACGTCCGGAAGAGCAAACGCATTGATATCGAACATGTGATACGCATCGACTCCCCGCTTGTTGGGATTGGATGTGGGCTGAAGGCGAGGAGCCAGGTCTGGACTTCCGGTGAAAATCGCGTTGAGGTTGGCGACGGACTGCGTGCTGTTAGCGTAGGTCAGCGAAAACGCAGGCGTAATCGGCATTCCGCTGAGGAAGCTGATGATGTGGGCCACACTCCAGCCGTCAAATGCCTGCCGGGCGAAGGCGCGGGTCCATCCGAGTCGTTTGGGTAAGCTGGGTACATCGTACACATAGTTAATGGTGACGATGTGCGTACGATCGTTATTTGCTTGATATCCCGTATAGTCCCTCCACCTGTAGGACCAAAGCCCGGGGTTGTCAACGCCGCTGATCAGCTTGCCATAGGTATGCACCACCTGAAAGGAAAGTCCGTTGCTCATGCGCTTGGTGAGGTTCGTTTGCAGCGAGTTATAGCGGTTATTCCCGACGTTGCTGATCTGAGTAAGCGTGTTGAACCCCTGAAAAGGCCGCATCAGATTGCTGTCGACAAGCCGCGTGCCGGGAAGAGGTCCAGGATTTGAAGCAGTGACAGGCCCCGCAAAATTGTTGCCCGCCAAACGCGGATCGATGTATTTGGGATCGAAGCCGGTTCCTGGTGGAACCGCGTTAATGCTGAAAGAGATGATCTGATGCCGCTGAACATTGCCGATGTAGGCGACGTCGAGGACGAAGCCCCCGGGTAGTTCGCGCTGCACCGAAAGACTGAAATCGTAGATGGTCGGCACCTTGTCGCTGGATTCATCCAGGACACCAAAACTGCGCGGGGAAAGGCGCTTCACACCGGGATTGGAAAGGGTGGCCAGACTCGTCTGGCGATAGTCGACCTGCTCCGCCAGCCCGTTTTCGAAAGTGTTAATGGCCTGGTTGATCGTCGGCCGATTGTAGGACCAGCCAAATCCCCCGCGGAACACGGTCTTCGGAATGACCTGCCATGCGAAGCCGCCACGGGGAGCGAAGAGGACCGCCCTCGGATCGCGGATTCCCGCTCGGCCGGCGGCGGGCGAACCCAGCGGCACGACGCCGTTCAAAGGATCACCGGATCCCGGAACCAGAGAATACAGCAAGGCATTAAAGACATTCGCAGGAAGGGGCGCGGTCGGGAACGCTGGATCGATCAGCGTCCTGGTGTTCGCCGGATTCACAATGTAGTAACGAGGCGCCTTCTTGGGATCGTACAGGCTCGGCAGGAAGACCGCGTCCAGAGTTTTGGACGGGTTCGTGTTGTACTCGGATGGGATGTGATATAGGCGCACACCGTAATCGAGTGTCAATTTCGGTGTCGCCTTCCAGGTGTCCTGAATAAAGAAGTGAAGGTCGCGGTACATCGAATACTTGTGCGCTTCGTTGTTGACCTGCTGGAACTGCGAAACGGCGCCGGTGAGCACGTTCGCGGGAGCATATCCCATGTCCACATTGCTTGCCGAGTCCACGGCAAAGTTGAAAAGGCCGAATTGATTGGAGGCGTCTTTCTCGTTCTTCTTGTTCTGGATGAACTGAATGCCCGTCTTGACGACGTGCGTTGCGTGGGTCCACGTCCAGTTGCTCGAGAGCTGCCATTCCGGAGCGATGGCCCGCCAGGGGAACCGCGGGAAGCCATAATCGGCCCACCCGGTGTTCATAAACTGAGGCAGAATATTCAACGGTGTCTTGAACGCGAGCGGAAGGTCGCCCAGTCCTACCTTTGTGCGGTCCAGCTTGTCGGGATAGGCTGCCACCGACAAAGCGTCATCGACGTCATCCTTCTGGTAATTCACCATCGTCTCGTTCACCAGGGTGGGACTGAAAATACGCGTGACATTGGCGGTGAGCGCAACGTCGGTACGGTTCCAACCGGTCAGGTTGAAAGGCAACGATCCAACCGAACCGGGGGCGCGGTTGCGCAGGCGTTGAACGTCCTGACTGTAGCGGACGTAGGCACGGGTCCTGTCGTCCAAGTTCCAGTCCACTCGACCAACATTCAGCCAGCGGCGGTCGTTGTTCGGAAGCGTGTTGAGGTAGTTGATGCCATTGTTGCCGGCGTAGTTGGGTTCGGGATACGTATTGGCGATCGCGAGACCAAGCGGGCTGAGCAGGTTGGCCGGGATCTTCATGCCCGGAACCGGTACGGGCGACCCGGCGGCTTGGGTGCCGGGCATATAAATGGCGGGGCGCGTGCCGTCCGGATTAAATGTCTGTGAGAAATCGCCGACTCTCTCGAGCGCGGTCGGGACGCGAGCCTGCTCCACGGTCAACGGATTAAAGACCTTGGTTTGCTCCTGGTTAAAAAAGAAGAACAGCTTGTCACGTTTAATGGGGCCGCCCAGATTGCCGCCGAAGTAGTTGTAGCGGTACTTGGGACGCGGCACTCCGAAGAAGTTACTATCGGCGGAATTGGCGTTGAGGATTTCGTTCCGGAGATAGTCCCACGCCGTCGCATGCCAGTTGTTGCTGCCCGACTTCGTGACAACATTCACCACGACACCTGCGCGGATGCCGTATTCGGCCTGGAAATTATTGGTCAGAACTGAAACTTCCTGAATCGACTCCAGGCTTGGCGTCACGGTAGTCTTCGTATCACTGCCGTGATCGACGTTGCTGCCGCCGTCCAAGTTCATCTGGGTCTGTCTGCCGTCTTTGCCATTGACTCGAAAATCGTTGTAGCCGGTGGAATCGAGCTCGCGGCCAACGATGCCCTGACTACTGACAGCGGTTGCACCAGGGATGATTTTCAACAGCGTCGTCCAATTGCGTCCCTGCGCCGGCATTTCTGTCACTTGAGTGGATTGAATCGAAGTCGCACGAATGCCGTTTTCAGTCTGAATCAGAGGAGCTTCCGTGGTGATGTCGATGGTCGTGCCGGGCGCACCTTCGACCTCAAGGACAATCATGCCCAGTGCAAGGTTTTGAAACGCGTTCAGGGTCAGGTTTGCGAGCTTTTTCTGCCTGAATCCCGGCAACTCGACGGTCAATGAATAGTCGCTGGCCACCAACGACGGAATGTTGAAAAGGCCTGCTTCGTTTGTTAAGGTGACGCGTTCCGTGTTCGTGGAAAGCTGAACAAGACGTACGGTCGCGCCCGGCAAACGGGCTTCACTGGAGTCGGTCACCGTTCCCGTGATCGAACCCAGACCCGATTGCGCATACGCACCAACGTTAAAGAATACGACCAATATTGCCACCCGGATGCTTGTGTACATTTCAGACTCCTCCCATTGTGCGAGCCACACTGATTCAGTTCGTGAAGGGCGTCAACGTTAATGGGGTTAGTGGGGGGTGTTAATGCGGTGTTAACGCGAAATTATCGACTCTCGTCGATGACTTCCAGCGCACTCAGCATCGGAAAATTTTTGTGCGGAACCAGGGAGATCTCCAGCTTACCCTGATGATTGGGATCGAGTCCGCGGAATGTTTGCACGATGGCCCGATCAGGACCACCAGCGCGCTTGAAGACGTCAAGGTCGCGCACCAGGGCGGCTCCGTTGCAGAAAATATCGAACAGCCGGCTCCCGGCACCGCCTCCGGCAGGCAAATTGGGCCCGAGCCAGCGTTCCGCCATATATAACGCGAGGGTGTATTTTCCCGGCGGCACCGGAATCATGTATTTCAAATTTCCAAACCGCTCTCCGGCAAACAATTCAGGGTCTGCGGCCCCGGACACGTTCGCGGTGCGCTTGACGAGCTGGCCTCCGATGGCGTATCGATCCGGTTCCCACACGCGGCCCTGGTTATCCGTGTACGCGCGTTCCTGCGTGACGATGCGGATTGGTAAGAGTTTTCCGGTAACCCCCGGCGTGAGTTCGATAGCATTCAAAAAAGGAACTGAAACTAAGGGTGTGAAGCTAAGATGCAGCATACCGTCGGAATCCGGCGAGATATCCCGAAAAACTTTAATGTCCGCCGTTCGGGGGCCGACTTCGCCCACAACGTCGAGCCGCGGCATGAGGGTTTTCCCGTTGGCGACGATGGCAAACGCCCGGCTGCCCTCACCTCCCAAGCCCGCCAAGCTCGTTTCACCGAAGTGCGTTTCGGCAAAATGAAGACGCATCTCGTATACGCCAGGCTTGAGTGGAACGTCATAGCCGAACATTCCCTGACGCCGGCTTTGATAGAGCCGCTGCTCGCGAGTTCCCAGAATGAAATAATCGCCTACCTTGACGACGCTCCCGCCTGCGAAGTAACGATCGCTCAGCCACGCGCGGCCGAATCCGTCAGTGAAAGTTCCGGTTTCCAGACCCGCCAGAATTCGGATGGATTCCCCAGACGTTGCTCCAACAACCCCCGCATCCACGGGCGCGGCGGATACCAGGGTATCGCCGCGACGGGAGAGCCCCACTGCAAACACGCCAACCACAATTAATACGGCCGCAGCCAGCCCCGCCGGCCACCAATACTTCCACCTGCCGGCGGCTTGCCCCGGAGACGGCGGCGCCTCTCCTGACAAGTTGGCCTGCGCGAGCGTTTCGATTTCGGCAGAGTCTCCCTGCCTTGCCGAACGCCTCACAAACGTGGGGACGTAGCGGCCCTGAGGAATAACGATTTGAACTTCATTGGAAGCGCCGGTGGTCTCATAGTATTCGGCAAGACGTTCCCTCAGCCGGTGTACCTGCACACGAACAATTGAATCTTTCTTCTGATCAAAATCAGGAGGACGCCCGAACGCATCGACAGCGATGTTGTATTCCTTAATACTGTCTGCGGTGCCTTCGAAATACTTGACGCAGATGTAGGTCAGGGCTTGCGCCAGACTCGGCGACCTTTCGAAGATCCCTGAGGCTAGGACGCGCTCAAGTTCCTCGCGTTCCAGATGAGAAATCTCTGCGACTGACATCGTGGGGTTTTCCGCCGGCGATGACTTTACCATCAATAGAGGAGTGTGGCAAACACTCGCACGCCGTAATTTCAATGCCGGAATCGCTCAGCTTTTGCATCACCGGCCCGACTTCGTTTTCAGCTAATACGAGGTCGCCCATGACCTCGGTTTGGTTACCCATCTTTTGGAAAGCCGCCCACGATCCCAATGCCAGACCCGGTTTTATACCAACGCCGTCTAAGGCGAAGCGTCCCGCGGCTGCTTTCGTTCTTGCTGGCATATGATTGTAATGTCTTCGATATTCCTGATCGCCCCGACCTTTGCGTTTTTCGAAAACAAACGTTGGATCAGTGACGTGAGTGATGGAGCGGTTCTTGTTCCTTTAGCGTATTTATCGGATTGATGTCGATGTCTGTTAGTCGCTTATCCACGTTCGACCCGCACTACCTCAAATATCTAGCCGAACTGGGGTCAACCAATCTACACGCCTCTGCTGCAGTGGCGACGGAAAGACTGCGATCCGCTCTCATACTCGAGCCAGGCCATCACGTGTTGGAAGTCGGCTGTGGTACCGGCGGCACGATGCTGAAGTTTGCCTCGGAGTCCCAGGTACAAGTCGACGGCGTCGACATTCTTGAAGAAATGCTTCGAGTCGCCCGACTCCGTCTTCGGGTTGCAGGATTGCATAATCCACTGGTGCGAGCCGATGCCACACTCGCGCTGCCGTTTCGAAATGAGACATATGACGCCGTGTTCACAGAATCGGTTCTCGGAATTCAGCCTCCAGCAAACGCGGATGCTTTTCTCAGCGAAGTGTGGCGGGTTCTCAAGACTGGAGGCCGGTTTGTTGCCAACGAGGGAGTGTGGAAGACGGGGACACCACTAGAAACCGTTGAGGCTATCAATCGGGCATGTATTCACGATTTCGGATTCTCTTGTGCCTCCTGCGCTGGTTGGTCGAAAGAGGATTGGATACTTTGTATGAAACGCGCTGGTTTTACTGTGATCCACGCTGAATCTCTAGATCTCCACGCATCCGCAAGAATGGACTCTTCAATCCGTGGTCATGTTTCTCGCCTGGTGACACTAGGCTTCAGGCTGAAGGCAAGTTTGAACCCGCGGCTTATCGGACTCCGTCGTCGCTACCACAAGCTTCTCGAAAAACATCGTGACGACCACCACTGTATCGAGGCGAACCTTTTCGTCGCGATCAAGACATAACACATCGCGCTACACTGTCCAGACACTGAGTTTCCCAGAGCCCTCGGGCGGGTTGACCCTCACCTTGACCCCGCAACGCCGCGTCATCGGTAAAGCCGAGTATTTGGAAAAAGGCGCCAATCCTCGATTCATCGTCCACATCATTATCGGCGGAGCGCATGGACGCGCGCGCTCTATACGAAAACTTCTACTGCGCGCGCGGCACGGCCGGCCCTTGACACCAGTGCACCAGTGCACCAGACTTGGGAGTATGAGATTGACCGTAAATCTAGAACCGGATTTGTATGCATTGGCAAAGTCGCTCGCGAAGGATGAAGACTGCACGATCAGCGGAGCAGTGAACCGATTGCTGAGGCGTGCTTTGCACGGTGCGCCTCAAAAAGATGGTCGCGGCCGATCGGTGAGGCGGAACCAGTTCGTCGTCTCGCGAGGTAGACGTCCCATCACAGCCGACACCCTACGCCGGATCGAAGCCGGGGACGACAAACAGTGACCTGGTTGCTTGACGCGAACGTTTTGGTAGCCCTCGTTATCGACTCGCATATCCATCATGACCGCGTCCATCGCTGGTTTTCCACACTCAAACGCGACCATTTTGCCACGTGTGTTCTGACGCAGGGAACCCTGTTGCGTGTGCACATGAAAACAGCCGTCGACCCTAGCGCGGCTGGTGCGTGGCAATCGCTGAGGCAGGTGGCTGCTCATCCGAAACACGAATGGTGGGGCGAGTCATTGAGGTTCCTGAAAGTGCGTCATCGAAACCTGCAAGGCAGTGGGCAGGTCACCGACGCGTGGTTGGCCGAACTGGCCCGCCGGCGGAATGGCCGTGTGGCGACGCTCGATTCCGGCTTCGCCACGTTACATAAGGACGTCGCCGTTCTGCTTCCGGTATAATGCCCCGCAGTCAATCCGGCATCCCCAAGGCAAAGTGATGGCACTCGCGGCGGGCACACGTATCGGTCCGTTTCGGTGAAGCGGGGAGTCTAGCCCAGGATGTCAAGCCCCGGGAAAAAATCATTGTTTCATTCAGGCAAACTACAGTGCGCCAGCAGAGTGGCTGCGGCCTCTTCGAGGCTTGCACTACCGCTATCACAGACCCAGGGTCTGACGCCGTGGGCTAATGATGAGCCGCGACGTCAATTACTCGTCGTCCGGCCCACCACGCGCATGAACTCCGCCATAGTAACCTTGCGGAAGTCGGCGGGATAGTGAATCGGGATGAGCGTCTGCACATCCAGCTTGAGCCGTTCGATGTTCGAAACCAAAGCCAGATTATACGGGCTCACCGGATTGGCCGGGGGCGGATTGGGCTGTGGCGGAGGGTTGTAAGCATCCGCCTCGACGAGGATCTTCTCTTTGGGCAGATAAGCCATGATCAGCCCGTCGTGATGTCCGATTCCGGTCATGTGGTAAAGCTCGATGACGTGATTGCCGTCGGTCAACACTTTCTTCTCGGTCATGGTCTCGATACTTGGCTTTCGCTTCGACTGCTGCAGCCTGTCCGGGTTGATCGTATGCGGCAGAGCCGCCACTTTCTCCAGGAACGGCTTGTTGATTTGATGCGTGACGACCGTCGCGCCCTCTGCCATGAACGTCCGAATGCCGCTGGTATGGTCGAAATGCGAATGCGTGTTCACCACGTACTTGACCGGCTTGTTTGGAATCAGCTTCTTCGCTTCCGTGATGATCGCGCTCGCGCGCTCCTCGCTTTGCGGGCCCTCGATCACAACGATGTAATCTTTGAAGTCCACCACGAGCGCCGCATACGCCGGCAGGATCAGATAAACTCCGTCGCCCAATTTCTGCGACGATACCGGCGGGGGCGGTGGCGGAGGTGTCGCTGTCGGAATGTTCGCCGCGACGTTCGTCTTCACATCCGTGATCGCCAAGTCCAGGATCGGATAGTCGCCCTGTTTCTGTACGATTTTGGTTGGGAACTTCACGCCGCTAAAGTCTTTGTAGTCGGTATATGTCGCATCGAAGAGCATGTCGCCAAGGACGGGGTTGTCGATCCAGGTCTCCACGCGCTCGACCATGTTCTGATCATTGATGTATCCGTTCACTTTCGCGTTGTTCTTTCCCGTAAAAGTGAGAACGCTATATCTCTTTCCACCAACGGTCTTGGCCGACACCGTGGCGTTGTTCGTTTTGGCCGCCTGCAGGAAGCCGTAAGGAGTCATCCAAATTTCGAGCTGCTGAACCCACGGCGTATTGGCGTTGACGACAACGGCCTGAGTCTGCTTCTGCTCGCCAACAATCGGCTGCTGCCCTCCGCCGCGCGCGGGATTCTCTCCTTGCATGCGGATCCGATCCATCTGGAATCCCGGCGTTTCGAAATTGACCACGCGCGTGTAGGTTTTGTCGATGAACTTGGGCCACGGCGAATTCGGATTGACGTTTTGTCCGATGGCAAAATCGTAGCCGGAACCCGAGTATTGAATGGACTTCAGGTTATCGGCGCCCATGGCCTTGGACGCATTCGCGATCACTGTCTTCGTATCCTGCGCGGCGAGGCTCAATGTAAGCAGCGCCACAAGAAGCAATGCACCGAAAACTGTCTTCAACATAAATAACTCCCTTTGATCCTTTTGATAGCTCCCTCCTCGGCTGAGGAGAGATCCGTCGCGGCGGGAGGATTCTATCACTCCAGGCTTGAATGGTACCGGCTGTTTCTTCCGGTACTCGAAAGAACACGGCAAAGAGAATTAAAACGGCGGCGGCGCCCGCGGCGCGAAGTAGCCATACGCCCCCGCATGTGGCGTGTTCCAGGTGGTCCGGCAGGGAAAGTCTCGCGCAGACCTCTACGATCGCCATGGACGCCATCCGCATTCGCGCGAGCTTATCGTCGCCGCATTGACCCATTGCGATGGTGACCGGACCAAGGCCGCAAGTCTATTGGGATTAAGCCGTTCGCAGCTCTATCGGTTAGTCAAAACGCACAACTTGGATGGCGATACGGCCGGCAATGGGTCGCAGGAATCGGACTGGATGCAATGAACTACGAGAAAATGCAATCGTCTCGTCGGAGCGCGCGCTCTCCGACGAGAAGAAGTTATCTTCTGTACAACCGGATAGGTAACTGAAGACATGCACCCATCGGGAGTTCAATTCGGATTATCGCGGGGATTGCTCCAGCTTCGCGGCGAGGAAGTTCTTCTGTCCGATGAACTTCTGGAGAGGATCTCGGTCGAGGCGCAAATACACCTCCGCCTCGGCAGGCCTCCGATTCAAGGCAATTTTCTCGTGGATATCACGGTCCGGGCCGCGCAGAATGCCCTCGGAAATCAACAGCAGGGCCAGCGCCAGGAGATCGTCCCGTTCTTCACCGGTTTGAACCAGACGATGTATTACAGCTTTTGCCGGCTCGCCGAACGAGCGGGACTTGCGCACAAAGAACCGCGCCGCCTCATGACCAATCCCGAATAGACCGTTAGCGCGATGCACGACGGCACAGCATTTTCGCAGAATATCGTTGGGTTGGTCGTGGGATTCCTCGGCTGCTGCGTATAATTGAACCGGGATGGAGTTCGAATGGGACCAGGAAAAGGACCAGCAGAACCAGGCCAAGCACGGTGTCTCGTTCCAGGAGGTATCGACTGTTTTCGGAGACCCGTTCGCGTTGACCATCGATGATCCCGATCACTCAGTGGGAGAGAATCGATTTCTAACAACCGGGTACTCTGATCTTCAGCGCCTCATCATTGTCGCGCACACGGATCGCGACGAGCGAATACGTATTATCAATGCTCGTGAAGTGACGGCGACAGAACGGCACGTTTATGAAGAAGAACACAAGTAAGAAGGGCACCAATGATGAAATGAGGCCTGAGTACGACCTCCGAGGAGGTGTCCGAGGCAAGTACTACGAGCGCTACAAACAGGGTACCAACGTAGTGCTTCTAGAACCCGACGTCGCCAAAGTGTTTCGGGACTCGGCAACCGTCAATGAGGCGCTTCGTCAGTATCTATCCGAACACGGGACGCCGCCAGTACGAAAGGGGGCGCGCTAACAAAACGATGGAGCCGGCGCCCTTCGCGGCGGGGCCGCTCGGGTTCCCTCGCCGCGCGGAAAACGCGGGCTCGGCGCGGCTCATCGTTGAGCCGTTAGTGCGCCAAGCGAAGCTTGGCGCTTCTGGCAGGGTGAGAGTCCCTGCGGAGTAAGGGGATGCGAAACGAATCGCGGCATGGCATACGGATATGGAGCCACAGACGGGGAAACCCCGAAACGGAAGTAGGCCGGAGCCTAAACGACGGGAACGCCGCATTCCAACGCCAGATCGGGTAGGCCGGCTCGACCAAAAGGACAGCAACCGATGATTGGCAGGGAGTCAGATCAGCCCATAGTACTCGGAGACGGTCGCGCCGATCACGGGAAGGGGCTGACGGAAGTACGCAGCTGGCAAAGGAAACATTGTCCGGCGAGAAGGGCCGGATTCAGCAATGCCAACCTCACTGCTGGCAATAGCAACTACGGCGATGGAAGGACATTTCTCTTTCGTCGTCCCGATACGGAAGCGAGTATTTTCGAAGAACCCGGTGCTAAAAACCGGCACGCCGGGATCCGTGCGGGGGCGGTTCGGGCAACTGGCCGTCCTACCGCGATGCCGGACATCCGCGAATCGTGCATTCCTCTTCGGGGTAAGATAAGGGATGGGGCGATTAAGCTGATTCTGGAGGACAGACGCGAAGATGGCCTGTGTGGCATTCCGCGAACCATACTTATGTGAGTTTCGCACCCACGCGCCCGTACGACGGTGCACTTCCCGGATCGAAATTTCTTTCATCTGTGACATTGTGACATAGACTTGATTCGGTCGATTCTTCCTCGCTTTCCTGTCGCTTATCGCTGAAACGGGCAGCATAAGCAATATATAAGGAAGCACGGACCGGATTTTAGCCCTCCCAAAACGCTATAATTCGGCCCCTGCTGCCTCGAAATCTACGTCCTATGCGCCTTTCAATGCCTCCCCGGTTTAATGGCCGCCGGCATTGGTTTGATGGGCTTTGTCAACTCCGGCTGCTGATTTGAGACTTGCATCGCGACCTCACGAATTTTTCGCAGATCGAGTTTACCGGTTCCCAGATGCGGGAAATCGTCGACGTGAAAGAATTGGTTGGAAGCCGGAATCCAGATGTTGGGAAGACCTGCATTCTGCAGTTTCGTCAGGCATTGCTTTAAATCATCGTCGCTGAGACGATGGAGCACGACCAGGCGTTCGCCGCGTTTGTCATCCGGTACGCCGGTGACGACAAAAGTCTGTTCCGTGGCTCCTGCGATCTCATGCAGCTTCTCTTCGACTTTAATGTGCGGGACCATCTCACCGGCAATCTTGCTGAAGCGACTCAGCCGGTCGGTAATTTCGATGAATCCGTCCTCGTCCACTGTCGCGATATCTCCCGTGATGTACCAGCCATCATGGAAGACTTCCGCCGTCTTCTCCGGCTTGTTCAGGTATCCCTTCATGACGTTCGGACCTCGCACGAGCAGAAGGCCCGGCGTGCCGGCGGCTAAGGGCGACATGGTTTCCGGGTCGACGATGCGAACACTCATGCCGGGCATGGGATGCCCGATGCTTCCGCGCTTGCTGCCCACCTGACGGAATCCCGCAGCGCGAAAATCGCGCGTATTGATGGCCACAGCGGGCGAGCATTCGGTGCACCCGTAGCCTTCGAGCGGCCGGATACCGAAATGATCATCGAATGCTTGCGCAATGCGTTCGGGAAGCTTCTCGGCTCCCGCGACAACATATTGCAAGCTCCCGAAATCTTCTGGAGAACAACGCCGGATATAAGTTTGCAAAAACGTCGGCGTCGCCATCAGGAACGTGGCGCTGTACCGGCTCACGAGACGACCAATGATGTCGGCATCAAAAGGATTGGAATGATAAACCACTCCAATTCCCAGAACTGACGGAAGCATCAAAGTGGCTGTGAATCCGAACGAATGGAAGAACGGCAGAATACCGAGTAACCGGTCGCCTTTGCCCAGCGCGAATATCTGCCCGATTTGTTCGATGTTCGCGGCGATATTGTAGTGGCTCAGCATCACGCCTTTAGGATCGCCCGTGCTTCCGCTGGAAAATACGACCGTCGCAAGATCGTCCACAGTCGCGGCTTTGCCCCCAACGAAGCGATACAGATGAGAAGCCGGACAGGCCAGAGCCAGCGCTAGAGCGGAGAGCTTCTCGCCTAACGATGGTTTGCCCGCAAGATCCTCAAGGAATACAGGCTCACCGGGAACGGAAAGCCGCACACGTTCGACGAATGCCTTTGCTGTCACGATGTACTTCATCTTGCATTGCGCGGCGCATGAGCGCAGGATCTCATCCGAAGCTGTGTAATTCAGGTTGACCACGGGTTTACCCGCCAACAGCGCAGCCGTATTGACGAGAGCGCCCGGCACCGACGGTGGCAGGAGAATTCCGGCCATTTCCTGATCCCGCCAGAATGGCCGGAGCCGCCGCGCCAACAGGATCGAACGGATCAGTGCTGGGCCGAATCGCAGCCTGGGCACGCAAGAATCCGCCATCGCAAAGCGGAACCAGTGGCGCCGCGCGGTCTTTACGATCGTCTGCTGGAGCGGCTTCATCCGTGCTTTGCGGTAAGAAAACGCTTTGCTTTCGAGTTCCTGTACGGCTTGCCTCACTTCGAACGCCGTCGCAGTGGCCGGCATCGGCCGGCCGAAGCTGACGGTGATCCGATGGGTCCGATGCGGCACTTTAAGAAAGAACTGCTGCCTCTCGAAACTGAATATGCTACCCCACACGCCGTCGAGGTTTACCGGGATGATCGGAGCATCGACGCCCTTCATGATCCGCTCGAATCCGCGCCGGAACGGCAACAGGTGTCCAACCCTGGTGATCTGTCCCTCCGCGAAGATGCAGACAATACCGCCAGCCTTAATCGTTTCGCTCGCCTCTCGCAGTGCTGAGATCATTTCGCGCGGGCGCTGCCTGGAAGAGATGGGAATAGCCTGAATGATCCTGGCAAATGGTTTGATGAATGGAAGTTCGTAAATGTCTTTGAAGATGAGAAAGCGGATGAAGCGATCGGTCGAAGCTATCAGCAACAACGCATCGACGAAGGACAAGTGATTCGACACAAGCAAAGCGCCGCCTTTTGACGGAACATTCTCGCGGCCATCCACACGAATCCGGTAGACCGTGTTTGTGGCAAGCCACAACAGCAGCCGCATCAGCGCGTCCGGCAACAGGCGCGTGACGTAAATGGTTGCGCCGAGCGTCATGCCGGCTGAAAGCAGAAAGATCGTCTTTGGCCCAAATCCCGCTGAGGCGGTAAACACGTAATACATTCCCGAAGCGAGAAAGATCCCGATGAATGAAATCAGATTCGCCGCGGCAATGACGCCGCCTTTGCGCGCGGGATCCGGCCGATGCTGGATCAATGCATTGATCGGAACGGCAAAGAATCCTGCGAAGAATCCGATCAGGCCAAGCAGCGCCGCCACACCAACGAACCCGATGCCGCTCTGTCCGAGTGCTGCACCAAAGATCGTTATGCCGGCCGCGCCTAATGGGATAAGGCCATGCTCGATCTTTCCGCCCGATAAATATCCGGCTGCCAGGCTGCCGATTCCGATTCCTATGGCGACGGATGCCTGCAGGTAGGCGTTGCCTTGCGCCTGAATGTGCAGGACATCGTTGCCGTAAAAAATAATGTTGGTCTGGAGCAGCATGGCGAGGAACCAGAAGTATGTGTTTCCGAGTACGGCAAGACACAGCACGCGATCCTCGCGCACGTATTTCCACTCACTGAGCAACTCCGATATCGGATTGAGCCGGAATGGCCGTGCAGGATCGGCCGGCGGTGTGCGCCGGATGGCGAGACTTGCCGTTAATCCCACTGCCGCGAGCGCGACCAGGATCGCTCCAGACCAGTACTGCCGGCCTTCGAAGGCTTCGGCCATGAACCCCGCGGCCATCGTGCCTGTAATGATCGCCACAAAGGTGCCCAATTCGAGGACACCGTTTCCCCACGAAAGCCGGCTTTGCGGAAGAAGTTCCGGCAAGAGGCCGTACTTCGACGGGCCGAACAACGCAGCCTGTGTGCTCAGCAGAAACACGGCCGCAATCTGGAGTGGAAGGCTCGCAAAGCCCAACGCGGCTAATGCAATCAACATCACACCGATTTCCATCACCTTCGTTCCCGCCGTGACGGAACGTTTGCTGAAACGATCGCCCAGAAATCCGCCGGTCATCGAGAAGAGGATGAAGGGAATGGAAAACAGCAGGCCCACGATGACGACCAAAATTTCACGTTGGTCCTTTGGTAGTGCAACTCCAAGAATCAAATAAACCACGAGATTCTTGAAGGCATTGTCACTGAACGCGCCTTGAAATTGAGTGGCCATCAGCGCCCAAAAACTTCGCTTCCAGGACTCTGGTTCCTGGGATCGATCAGGCCGATCTTCCATTGGCTGCATAAGCTCTCCGTTGAGTGGTCCTGTAAGTTTGCGTTTACAGCCCCTGCTCTGCAAGAAATCCCGCGAGCGCTTGTTGCTCGAGGGTCTTCCGCTCACTTTCCTGTTCGGCGATGTGGCCGCTATCGATAAGGTCCGCAGTGACCCTGGCTTTTCCCGCCGCTCGTTCATAACGCCTATCCAGGATTTCCTGGATGTTGCGCAGCGTATCGCCCGTGTCGCCGGCCCTGAACGTTACACCGTTCAGCGCTGCAGCGGCTTCGGCCTCCGCTTCCTTCATCTTGACGCGGCTGATCTGGCGCTCGAACCGCTGCACTCTCCCGTCGAAGTCCTTGCGCGCCAGCTTGGCATTCGCGATGTTGTTTTCGTAAGCGGCTTCGGTTTCTTTTAACTCCTGCGCGCTTTGCTGGATATCTTTTTGAATTTCCTGCAGCTCTCTCGCAAGCGATCCGGCCAGGTCGATATTGCCGGATTTGTGGTTGGCGATGATTCGCCTCTCGAGTTCCATTGCCCGGCTGGTCTTGCTCTGCAGGTGAGTTTTGATTCGCTCGGCGACGGACGCAAGCTGCACGAGCGCCTGATTGTATTGAGCAACCTTCGCGAGAAAATCCTGTTTTGCGGCGTCGAGTAACGCTTCGGGATTTTGTTGCTCAACGCTTGTGATCAATAGCCCCGCCAAACCGCTGACGAGACGTCTGAGCCTTCTGAATAAGTTCATAACCTCCTCCTTATCGCTGTAGTTCTCTTTTCAGCGCCTGGAGCTCTTCTTCGACATCGTGATTACTCGCCGAATCGAGAGCATTCATTTCGGCCGGGTCTTCCATGACACCCGATTCGATCAGTCTGTCAATAACGAGCGAGCGGGCTTGAATCCGTTTTCTGTTCTCTTCCGCACGTTCGAGCGCCTGGTTCAATTCGGCTGTTCCGGCTGCGACTCCTCCGATGACTTGTCCGGCCCGGACCTGTGCCACAGCGGCTTTTTCGCGCGCCGAGAGGACGTCGCGCCTCGCACGATATGCTTCCAGGCTGACCGATAGCCGCTGCTCGACGGTACGGAGCCGATCCTCTTCCTGCTCGACTTCGATCATTTGCTGATCAAGAGCTTTTAATTCCAGAAGAACGGCCTTCCGGCGGCCAAGCGCGGTCCGGGCCAAATCCTCACGACCGTTGCTGAGGGCGCGCTTGGCGTGGTCTTCAAGAATCGGAGCGCGTGTTTGTAAGCGTGATGCCTCCTGCCGCAATTTCTCTCTCGCCATGCGCACCTCGCTCAAAGCCACATCCAATTCCCTCAAGAGCTCAAGCTGCCGTTCCAAGCTGGAAATGGCCTCGGGCCTTTTCGCCGGTTCGAGCAACTTCTTCAGCAGATGTGCAAATGCCGAGTTCATAATTGCTCGTCAGATCGATAACGCGCCTGCCGCCGCGCGGCGCGCGCGCTGAATGCGCCAATACATCGTCCCCAATAGCGCGGTTCCAAGAAGCGTTATCATCCGGATCCCGAACAGCTCTTCATCCCCGTTCAAATGAATTCCCGGGGCCCGAAGCAGGCAAACGGCCGCGTACATGAGAATAGCCGCCGCGGTATACACGATCGTCCGCTGGCGCGTGAATACCAGCGAAAACGCGAGTACAACAGGGTAATAAAAGACGAAGAATGGATTATTGATCCCCGTCAGGCCGCCCGGATTCAAGAACAGGACGATCAGCGTGATGATTACCAGATCCAGCGCGCTAGCCAGCTTCAGGAGAGTCGCGTTGGCCGGCAAATCCATCAGATACCTGGCATGGAGGAAAAAATTCGCGGCGATCAAAAAGGCCAATGGAGCGAGATTCACTTTGACCGCCTTGACGCTTTCCGCATGCCAAAGCGTGAGAAACATCGCGCCAATAATCACAAACCAGCGCGCGCCGATGAACACGATCTGTCCGTAAAACACGTCTTCTAATTCGTCGTCTTGCGAAACTTGAGAAATCAATTCGTTTGTCATGATGCACCTCCGGTTTGCAACGTCACGTTGTCAGCGTTTCTCTCTCTTCGATCGCCTGGTGTAAGGCATGCTGCGCGTTTTGGATGCGCGCCCGCCGGCCTTCTTCGACCAGCCGGTATCGGCCGGCAACGAACGCAACTCCAGCGATGGCGAGCAGGCGTGCCATCAGCACCTGGTCGTCGCCCGCTTGCATCGGAGGACTGCTCATCGCGGCCAGCACGGCGTAAGCGGCCACGACTGTGCCCGTGAAAAACATCGTGATACCGGACTGGAATACGAGCGCGTAACAAAGCACTGCCGGGTAGTAGTAGGGAAAGACGCGGCCCCAAATACCGCCTTGCAACCACGTCATGAGCGAAATCACCGCAATATCCGCGCCGCTGGCCAGGTACACCCATTCCGGTTCGACGCATTGCTTCCGGAGAATTTTTGTATGCAGCCAGAAGTTCGCAACGGCAATACCGAGCAAGCCCACGACACCAAAGACCAGCTCGTTGATTTTGTCCGAGCGGTACAAAAGCAGCACGAATGCGGAAAGCACCAGCATCCAGCGAGCCGCCACAATCACGATTTGTCCGTAACGCAAGTCGTCTGAAATGCCGGATGAGGAACCGTGAGATCGCTCCTCCTCCGGTGGAATCAGCGGCCGCTGTGGTTTGCGCGTTCCATATGGTTTCGACATATCGATCACCTCCAGGGACTTTGAAAATCCATTCATGAGTGGCAGGATAGATCGGTTCGAAACCAAGGTTCCCGGTAGCGGCTGACAGTTTCTGAAGTGTCACACCATGGACATCCGAATCGACAATTCCAGTGAAGTGCCGATCCGTCATCAACTGGCGGAGCAGATCGTATTTCTAATCGCCACCGATCGTTTAGCTGCTGGCGAAGCTCTGCCGAGCGTGCGCGAGATGGCGAGACGATTAAAGATCCACCACAACACCGTCAGCGATGCCTACCAGGATCTGGTCCGGCGTAATTGGCTGGCGCGGCGGCGCGGCAGCCGGCTTGTTGTGGCGCCCCGTGAGACGCTGAGCCCGCCCGAGGACGTGCACAGCCTGGACGATCTGATCAACGCAACTATCCGGATGGCGCATTCGCTGGGATATTCACTGCAGAGTCTGCGCGAACGTGTGCGTGAGCGGCTTCTCGCCGCGCCTCCGGATCACATTCTCGTCGTCGAGCAGGACGCAGGTCTGCGCGAAATCATGCGGGAAGAACTTCGTGCCGCCACGCCATGGAGGATCACAACGTGCTCCCGCGACGATCTGGCTTCAAATAGTGATCTCGCAATTGGAGCCTTGGCGATAACGCCGCAGCATGCTATCGAACAAGTCGATGCACTTTTTCCAAAGGACCGCCCGGTGGTGCCGGTTTCATTCTCTACAGCAGACGAACACCTGAAACGTATTCGCGAACTGCCGGAACCCTCCACGATAGCTGTTGTGTCCGTCAGCAAGGTATTCCTCGCCGTCGCGCGAAGCCTTCTCGCTCCCGCTTTAGGAAAACGTCACTCGCTACGTGAAATTCTTCTTGCCAATGAGAAGGCGTCGATTTCCCGATCCGCCGACATCATTTTTTGTGATTCAATTGCGAAACAGATGCTTCGCTCATCCCGCGCCATTCATTACCATCTTTTATCGCCGGAATCTGTAAACTATGCGGCAAACGCAATGAGGTCCTATGCCGTGAAATTGAATGCGTGAGCGTAAAGAGCCCGCACGCCCGGCCTGTATCCTCCGGCAGGTTGACATAATGTCCGTTCCATGACGGCCACGACGTCACTCTCGCCTCTTGAACCGAACACACCCCGCGCTTATTTTTGACTATGCGCTCAAATGCCGCGTCGATATATCAAGAGTCGCATTCGATAGATCGAAAGGCATTTTCGATACTTGGTCGTCAGCGGCGTGTCTTTGTGGTTAGTTACGCTTTCGAGATCCTGTTTGCTGTGATTGCATGTGCAGGACCAGCCGGTGGGCTTCTTCCAGCCAGACGAGTTTTTCAGGAAGGGAAAGTGCGGCGAGCCGTTCCATCTGACGCCGGCTGTGATCTTCCCATCCTTGTTCCCAAACCCGCTTGCCGGAGTCGGGAAAGTCGTTTTTCACAAGTTCATTCACGGCCACTCTCTCCCAACTGCTTCAGTTTCTCGATGTCCTCTCGATCTTCAGGACGGCCTGACAATGTCTTCAATTCGATCAAATCCTCGAGGCTGCAAAAAATGGCTGGTGTTCCCGGGCTTACTTCTTGACGAAAGGCGCGCCGGTAAGCGGCGTCGAAGTCGATCGGTGGCTCGAGAAACAGATCGATTTCGGTCGCTGGATGAATGTCGGAGAACAGCGAGAAGACGGTCATGTTTTTTTCCTGCGCCCATTGCTGGCGCTTTGATCGATCGACAAAGTCGTCGAAATCCACGGGCGCCCGAGGACGGTAGCCGAGAGTTTTGAGAGCTTCCACAGTTCGCTTGAGGTTGTCCGGGTCAACTGACAGAAGGAGATCGACGTCCGCGGTGAATCGAACATAACCGTGCGCCACAACAGCCAACCCGCCAACGATAAGGTACTGCACCTGATTCCCGTTCAGCGCCGCTACTATGGCGACTACGCTGTCCCGCTTCATCCGACGCGATTATACCGTGATCACGGACAGGCTTAGCCTATAAGCCCAAAGCCAACACCTTGCGCTTCGAAGTAAAGATGTGGATCTGTGGGCCAAAGTCCGGAGGAGCGGACCGCGACGTTTGTTTTGACGATCAGGGGTGGGTCAGGCATTTCGGAGTTCGAATGGGAGGAGGTCGTTTTCTCAAGCCGCTTTCTTAAAAAGGACTTCCAATACGGACATGTCTAATGGCTTCGAAAGCCAGTGGCTGAGCTTGAGCTCGGCGGCTCGAACGGCAGGATTGACAGCGGCAGTTACGAGGATGATTGGAATTGAAGGCCCGGCCTTGGCAATGAGCGCCGCCGCGCATTGCGTTGGTTCCATACCAGGCATGAAGTAGTCGAGAAGAATAAGCCTTATTCTGTCCTTCCCACGATCCAGTATCTGCAGGGCTTGCCCACAATCACCGGCTTCCAGCACCACGATTCCCCACATTTGGCCCATGAGAACAATCATCTCCCGGTAGTTTGGGTCGTCATCAACCACGAGCACGGCCGGCTGTGTCGTCACTTCGCTTACCTCGGTAGCTCCATACAGAATTGAACACCCGCTTTACCTTTGTCCGATACATCAAGATTTCCATTGTGGAGCTGTACGATTTGCTTGCAGAGATAAAGACCCATTGCGGCACGGATGCCAGAACGGTCTTCATATTGAACCGCTCCAAACGGAACGAACAGCGATTCAATGTCGTGAAACGAAAGGTTCGCGGGAACCTCGACCAGTAGGCGCGCCTGTGTCTGAGTCGGAACGAGTTTTACTTTCAACGGCTTTTCGCGGGCGGACATCGCTGATGCGCAAGCAAACAGACTCCATATCCCATGCTCGAGCAACGGTTCGTCCCCTAAAACTGTGACGGATTCCTGTAACTCGCAGGTGAAGACCTGACCCGCAAAAAAAGATTGGATCTCCGACACCGATCTCACAACCAACGCCGAAAGGTCAAATGGCGTTGGTTCAAATCTAATTTCGCCTGCCCGCATCCGCATGGCCAAGAAAAGATGCTCGACCAAACGGCTTAACCGCCACGATTGTCTGCTGATGTTCTCGATTGCCCGATCGGCAATCGTATGGTCATCAGGGTGAGCAGCGAGTACCGACGCGAATCCGTGAATCGAGGTAATCGGTGTTTTCAGTTCGTGGGCCGCGACAGCCAGGAACTGATCGCGTTCTCGATCCCGAGCCGCAATTGCCGAAAACCCCGTATCCAAAGCATTGCCAAGGACCGCGATTTCGTCATCTCCGGTGTCCAATACCTTCTCGTTTACACCGAGATCTCTGAACATGTGCACTTTTCCAACCAACCGGCGAATCCTCGGAGCGATGGCGTAATGCACAAGCAAACCCAATATCAGCGTCAGGACGGTGCCTATCGATCCGATGGCCAGCAACCACAAACGTGACGTTTGGGCCCGATGCAACACCTGGTCATTTGCGATGTCCGCGTACTGGGTATTGACGTCAAGCAAGGCAGCGATAGCCTCCCTTACTTTCGGCGCCTGCGCACGGATCTCGTCGGTTGACACAATAGAGGACTGGTCCTCCTCCCTCAAGCCACGAATTGAGTTTTCGAGATACTTGATGAGGCGCTTTTCTTTTTCGATAAGCGAGGATTTTCCAACCTGGACAAGCTCAAGTCGAAAATTCTTCGCGTCATTGCTCGTTCCTTCGGCTGTTTGCCACTGTGTGCGATAACGATTATCAAACTCCTCTAGTTGCCCGACAAGACTGGCAATCATTGCAGGCGGCGCCCGATAACCAAGGTTGGCCGCATCGGGCCGGGTGAACGTCTGCAGCGTGGCAGCATACTGCTGAGCCTTGCCGAGATCTGCGAGACTCAAAAGTTGAAATCGATACATGTACTGGGTGTCCTCGGCAATTTCCGAAACGTACTTCATTGCTGTTATAACAAGCGACGTTGCTATCGTGGTCTGGAGCGCGACCAAAAGAAAAAGCCGATGTCCAACGGAAACTTTTAATAACACTTCCCCGCCATCATCCTTTGATCTGGAGACGTTATGTTGAGGTGCACTTGCATTCCGCGGATTTTTTGTTCCTCGTCCTCGGTGAGCTTCGAAGGCTCGATCTTGACTTACACTTTCTTAAGCGTACCCGTGTAACGGTTCGGAGGCTTGTAATCGCTGCCAACCGGTGAGCCGGCATCCAAACCGAGGTCAAAGGTCTCATCAGCCGAGAAACGACCTGGTATCGTTCTCTCAACCCGACCTTAGGCGACCTGTTTGTCATTTACAAAAAGCGTGACCGTCCCACCTTCGTCAGTCGTTAGCTATGCTCCAATCCAGACTCGCTGCATCTACAAACCCAGAGTTCAGTCCGCCAGAACGTTTATCACACATAAATCCGAAAAAGTCCCCCCTGTCGGAAGAAAGAACGGATTGAAAAGGAGGTCCCTGTGGCTCGGAAATTTGCTTGGTCGTTCCAAAAAAATTTGGGCGCCGCCATCGATGAGGACCGCGCCGCGGCCGCGCTCCCGGGCGGGCAGCCACACCGCGTTCAATTTGCCGCTCGCGGGAAAGACCGGCCCTTCGGCCACCCCGAGCCCCAACCGCGCCAACAGCAGCGCGCCCCAACCGGTCGCCAGCGCCGCCAGTGCCTGAAAGGCGCCCCACAGGATCGTTGCGGTGGCAATGATCAATCTCGGCCGGTACCGGTCGGCAAGCCAGCCTCCCGGGATTTGCATGAACGCATAGGTCCAGAAGAACGAACTGAGGAGACGCCTTGCGCCGCCGCGTCGATCCCGAACTCCCTACTGATCGCCGGCATGGCGACCGACAAGGAGGCGCGGTCGACATAGTTGATGGCGACGATCAGCAGAATGAGCAGGAATATACGCCATCGGACTGTTGTTTTTCTTGTGAGCTCAAGCGAAGTTGTCACCGCTGCGCCCGCCTCGGAAAATCCTCGGTTCGGCTCTCCTCGGCATCTTCACAAGTCTCTGATTACAAAGCGGAGGAAGAGGGTTTCGGTGTTTCCGGAACTCTCTGATTCCTCGTAACTTATTGATTCTCTGATTTGCACAATTTGCAAAATGGACTCAAAACGCCAATTGGGGCAGCTTTGACTTGCAAACTCGCCACAGTTCTTACCGAAAGAATATCGCGTATTGCGCCGGAAAATGAAACTATCCGCTACATCGTTCGGCGCCCGGGTCCGTAGCGGAAATGCCAGAGTGGACTTGAGGCCATTATCCAGTAGGAGGTTGAAAATGGTTCGGCATCTCGATTGTCTGATTACCCGCGATCAATGCAGCCAAAGTTGTCGATACTATGAGAAGAATCGTTATGAATAGCCGCATTTTCAGCGCATTATACGCTTGGTAGGAGGATAGACCCTTAAGGATTTCTTCAAACCAACATGTTGTCGTTTGCAATCGAACGCTTCATGCGACAGCGAGTCCCAAGGTTTCGAACGTCTTGTAGAGTTCCACACGCAAGTTCTGATAGTGCTGATCGACAG
>Ga0209157_1000457_pt1 | contig 35108 bp, 35 predicted proteins | sample GraSoiAngelo_135_FD_185892 | JGI IMG/M metagenome (GOLD analysis project Ga0209157, IMG submission 185892) | Grasslands soil microbial communities from the Angelo Coastal Reserve, California, USA - 14_0929_05_40cm (SPAdes) (version 2) | ecosystem: Environmental > Terrestrial > Soil > Grasslands ...
GGATTAAAGATCCGTTGCCTGGAGAAGTTGCGATACTGGCTCGTCTCGGACAGCCAGACACGATCAAGAGAATTCTCACACAAGAAGACGCTCTAAAGTCAATGGCTCGATTCTTATCCCGTGAAACCGGTGCGGACGCTCTTCGCCTCCTTTACTTCTCCTTCCTGAAAGGAGCTAATCTTTCGAACGCAGACGACCTAAAAACTATCCTCGACCTACAATACCTAGCGGGTCTCGACTTCATCACTGTCCAGCATACAGCGGACATGTCGCCTGGAGATTTCGACGCTCAATTGGGCTTCGCTGAACGATGGATGGACGAGAGAGGAGTCGACAAACCATTGATGCCAATAATTCAAGCAGCAGACGACGGAAAATTGGCAATTGAATTAGTCGGAATAACGGCGAAGCACGGTAGCAAACCTGTCGGTCTCGATTTTCGAGGCGGTTTCCACTACCATGCGTTGAGAGCGGTTGAGGATTACAAGAAAAAGAACCCTGATGTTTGGATCCACGCGTTGCAAGTTCCTCCAAAGATCCGGCTAAGCCGTCATCCTCTTCCATGTAGTCAAGGGATGATACTGCCAATGTTCGGAGTCGACAGCTTCTCAAGGTGGATAGTGCCTCCTCCACCGACACCTTTGACAAAGGACGTGATCAACGTCTTCGATCCGAAGAGCTGGGGCAGCCTAAAGAAGAAAGATTTCGAAGAAATACGGAAGAACACTACCAACTGCAAATGTGCCGTCTGCCAAGGCAAGGACCTTGAACCATTCTACGAAGGCAAGGTACTGGACGTCCTGGCCCGTGCCAAAGTACATGACCATCTTGCGCAAAGAGTTGAGCTTGAGAAGACTCGAGAATCGATCAAAGAAGGAGAATTTCTGTCTCTTCTGAATTCCAAAGAGTATCCGAGGGAATTTCTCAAACAAATGCCGAGCCGGAAGGAAGATTGAGCGATAGCGGAAGCCTACTCTGTTGACTGTTCCTCCGACGGCTGAGGAACTGATTCCTCCATTGAAGAGGTCGCGGGGGCTTCCGCGTCATCATCTTGCGGCTTAGCCTCAGCTACAAGCATCATTAGACTAGGCAGGTCAACCTCCGCCTTCGTTCGCCAGCCTAGGCTTATCATGCCTGTCTCATCTTCTTCCAAATACCCAGTGCGCAGAAAAGTGTCGGTGAGCGTTAACGTCCTCCACCTTCCTGCTTTCTCTGCAATCATAATCTCAAGCTCCTTACGCTCCACCTTCCCTTGTTTCGATACCACTAAGGACAGAGCTGCTGCCAACGCAGCGAGGTTGTCGATTCGCCATCCCGACATTCTCGCTTCCTTGGGAGTCAGTGTACCCCTTAGCCGGACGAAATATCGGAACTTGTCGGCTTCGTCGTCATCGGGCGAGTACTCACCAATCCCTCCTGCTTCGACCTTCTTTACCTGCAAGTCCAGCTCCTTCAAGTCCTCGTCAAGTTGATCCAATACCTTCTCGTAGGATTTACCAATCCCTGCTTTCAACTCCCAAGCTTTGGCACCCGGCACTCGGCCACGTTTGAAGAAAAGCATGTGAGCGGCACGCTTCAATCGCTCGCTGGGATATGACGGTTCAGGTTGAGTCGGAGGACTGACGATTGGCTGATTATCGTCTTGATCCGATTGGGCCGATTCGTCGCTAGTTTCCTGCTCCGACTCACGTTGGGTTTGAACTTCTTCCATGATATCCTACCTCACTTCTCGCGGTATTGCGATCGGGAAACTCACGGGTGTTGCTTCCTTGCGTATGCTCGGCTGCACTTTCGGCGCGAGGATTAACTCTCCGCCTTTCGATTCGAGGGTTGCGTAGCCGTAAGTCACCAGGAAGCTTGCTAGTTGCGCGCGTGATACAGTCTCGCTTCGATTCTGACCCTTTACGAAAGCCCAATAGTCTATTTTTGTCTTCGTCCCAGCAATTTCCTTCAGCTCGATCCAGAACTCGTCGAGCTTCTTACCGAAGGCTTTGTCCGCGATCATTCCCAGACGGTGGAGTTCCTCTGCCTCTGTCGTTACGGGTAGGGAAATTGGACCCGGCTGAAATCTCTTCCATCTCTCGAAGAAAGGTAGCATTTTTGTCCAATAATCCAGGGCTTCTTTAGCTGTCGGGATCGTTAATTGTTCGAATTCTACTATCGGATGCCATGATAATAGGAGGAATCCGGCGAGTTGATCTCGGGACATTCCTCGAAGCTTCTCTTGCAACATTGATGGATCTATGTAGAGGGTGCTCGATTGGAATCTGAGGTTGGCACTCTGTAGGCCTACGACTTTTGCAAGACTCGCGAGGGCTTTCATATCCAGGAGATGATCTCCAAACTCCGTCCATTCCTCCACGTGCAGCCTCAGTATTCTAAGTGCTTCACTGATATCGAGCAGGAATGGGTTGAACCTCCTATTTTCGATAGACACGCATGTCTCGATGAGTTCCTTGAGTTCGCGCCGGGCTCCTCCCCTCTTCCTCCCAGTGTGTTTGGAACCTGCTTGCAATTTGTTCGACACGAGTTATTTTAGCTCCTTGATGACCGAGGCCCCTTCCACGTTCTGCACAACCACTACGTGGACATCTTGTCCTTCGGGCAATGTAACTTCACCGGGTGTGATCGCAATGTATTCGCTCGGGTCGCTTGATGTCGCCGCGGCATAGATCAGCTTCGTGACGGTTTCCCTGTTTTTCGGATCCATATGCACGTCGAATTCGTCAATCGCTCGGAATGGGGATTCGACATATTGCTGCAATGACAATAGAAAGGCTATGATAGCGACTGTTCTTTCTCCGCCGCTGGGAGCTAAGCTGTCGAGGGAAACGGGATCGTTCCCCTTGAACCCTGCGTATAATTCGAGGCCGGATTTTTCGATCTCCTTGGCAGGTTTCAGGACAATCCTTCCCTTGGCACCTACTTCGGCGAGAAGGCTGTCGTATCGGATCGAAAGATCCTCGAACAGTTTCTCCATGATCGTGCGCCATTTTGCTAGTCGCTCGCGGAGATCATGCAGAACTTCCCCTCGGTTCAGTTCTACGACCTCTGCCTTCTTCTTCAGGTCCTCGTAGATACCAGCATAATTGCGGTAGAGCTTCTCTACATCTTCTGACAAGTGGGCGAGTGGCTTGAGCCGATCCTCTACGGTCGCTATGTCAACGCTAATTGTCTGGAACTCTCTTGGTGTATCGAATCTGGGACCTAGTTGAGACGCCTGTGCTTGCAAAGGGTGCAACTCTTCGAACCCCAGCCTGATCTGTGTCTCAAGCTCGCGTATCTGCTCATCCATGGCGGCAATCTTGAAGCTGTTCACTTCTCGCTTGACTTTCGATTCGACCAGTGTGTCCATGTTCTTGTTGAGTTCGCCTGTTAGGTCGAGGATACTCTTTCGGAGGTTACTGGATTGTTCATTCTCTAGAGTCGAAGATCGGGAGAGTTGTCGTGCTTCTTCATCTATCTCTACTATCGCTCGTCTAACGTCTGCATTCACAGAAGCCTCGCTAGGATCCGGGTCACTATTCAGTTTGCTTGTTAGTTTGAGAATTTCTTTCGTCCTCTCTATCCATTTGGTGGCGGCGGCTCTGAAGCCCCGTTGATGTTCTAGGTTCAGCTGTTCTCCCCTGAACTTCTCGATCTCAGCATTCAATTCTAACAATCGACGGCTTGTCTCCTGGCTTCTCTTGTCGGACACCTCATGCTCGGTCTTCGCGTCCCCCAAGTCATCTCGAACTCTTGCGACACGATCATCTAGTCTCTTCTGCGATGCTTCCTTCCTGATGATCTTTCGCCAGACAAGCTCTCTTTGTAGATCTTGCAATTGCTGCTCTAGCTTCTTCTTCGACTCCCACTTTTCATGTTCTCGCCTCCAATGCTCATAGGTCTCTCTGGTCCCTTCAAGGACGGAGGCCATTGTTTGATGCTCTGTTGTTAGCTTCTGCAGTCTTTCAGAGGACTCAAGCACTTCTTTCCTATAGGCCGCGAAACCAACGGCGTCTTCCAGCATGAGAAGCTTCTCTGTTGGTGTCACAGATCCGAATCGGCCGACCATTAGCTGGTGCATTATAACCAGCATATTGTCAGGGTTCAACCCGACGTTTGACAATCCTTCTAGGACGTCGGTCTTTGAGACGGGTTTGTTGTTGAGGAGATAGTTGTAATCTCCGGATTTTTTGAGAATTCGAGTGAGGGTAACGGAGTCTCCTCGTGCATGAGGAAATGGTTTCACGCCTTTTAGACCTGCATTGTCCAGGACGATCGAGACTCTCGCCTCTTCTTCGCCCCATCGGATCAAGTCGCTAAGCCGTTTTGCTCGTTCCGTAAAGGTTTGTCCGAGGACCACGCTGATCCCTAAGAGGATCGAGGATTTGCCTGCGCCGTTTGGTCCGATTATGAGGTTTAGTCCCGGTTCTAATGGGACACTGGCGTTAGTGTATGACATGAAGTTGGTGAGTTGGACTTCTCGTATCAGTGGTTGTGCCTTCCTGGTTTCTTAGACGGTAGATTGATCTTGAGACGCTGTTGAAAAGTATGTTCGACACTCAGAACTGTATATGTTTATATATGCGATCTCGGTTTTTGCATTCAACCGGTGCTAGGTGCGGGTTTGAGGCGTCTTGGCAAAGTTCTGCACCTGTCAAAAAGCGGCAACCTCATCGTCCACCTAGAGACGAACAATCCTCCACAAGTCGGGACGGAAGTATTCGATCCGAAATTGGAAAAGATTGGGACCGTGAACAATGTAATGGGTCCTGTGGCAGCCCCATATCTCTCGGTAACTCCGGCCAGTCAGGAAACAAGGGACAAGTTGGCCGGGAGAATTGTCTACCTCCTTGAGAAGAGGTAGAATCTGGTTAAGAGATTTCAGCAGATGGTAGAAGAGCTAGAAAGGACGACTCAACGACAATCGCCGGAGCAGGAGACTCCTAGGCGGATACGGGTATGTCCGGAGTGTGGTGGATCGCGGTTGATGAGGGATTATGATGCCGCCGAGGTAGTTTGTGTAGCGTGCGGTACTGTTGTTGTTGAGAAGATTGCCGACACGCGGCCAGAATGGCGTGCGTTCGACGATGAGCAACGTGCAAAACGCGCTCGTGTTGGAGCACCAATGACGTTCACTATTCACGATAAGGGACTATCGACGATAATCGATTGGCGTGATCGTCCAACCGGGACGAAGTCGGTGAGTGCGGATCAAAGGATCGAGCTTTACAAGCTTCGTAAGTGGCAGAGGAGGGTTCGAGTCTCGGATGCGACGGAACGCAACCTTGCGGTCGCCTTGTCTGAGCTTAGCAAGCTGTCAGCGGCGCTGTCTCTTCCGAAAAATATTCTTGAGACCGCCTCGGTAATCTATCGAAGGGCGATCAAGAGAAGGCTGATTCGGGGACGATCCATACACAACGTTACCGCTGCTGCGATCTACATGTCCTGCCGTCAATGCAGCGTCCCACGGACGTTAGATGAGATAGCGACTGCCTCCACGCTGAACAAGAAGGACATTGGACGGAGCTACAGGTTCATGCTGCGAGAACTGGGGATGTTTGTCCCCCCCTCGACCAACCGACATTACGCCGCCCGATTCTCCAACAAACTGGCCATATCTGGAAAGGCGGAGACTATTGCGATTAAGATATTGGAGATTGCTCGTGCCATGAAACTCACAAGCGGCAGAGGACCTGCTGGCATAGCTGCGGCTTCCACTTACATCGCCACCGTGTTGACGAACGAAAGGAAGACCCAGAGGGAGATTGCTGAGATTGCGAACGTTACTGAGGTCACGATCAGAAACAGGTACAAGGAACTCTTGGAGAAGTTGATGATCGAAGTGCCGATCTAGGGCCACCTACTTTCCGAACCATAATATACTTCATGAAACCGCCGCTCTAGTAGCGGTACATTTTGCATTCTGACATTGACTCTGAAATGGATAGGCGTGGGATCAGGTCACTAATCGTCTTCGGAGACTCGACTAACGGGAATCCGGACCTATGCTATTTGGTTGGAAGCTCGTTGCCGCGAGGAGGGATCTATCTCAAACGAATAAACGAAGATCCCGTATTGGTCGTCAGTAACATTGACCTCGGAAACGCAAGTCAAGGACGGATAAAGAAACTAAAGACCTACACTGACTACGGCTACGAAAAAATCAACGCGATGTATGATCGAGAGGAAGCAAGGACGAGGTTCTATGAGAAACTCATTCGGGACGAGGGGCTGCGGGGACCATTCGTAATCGGCGGAAAAAATGAACTAGCCAACAGCCTGCTGCTAGTGGACTCTCTTAGGCACAGAGGCTTCAAGATCGTTGGCGAGAAGAGTCCGACCATCGTCGAGGCAGCACGGGAGACCAAGGAAGGTTGGGAGATTGAGAGGCTGCGCGAGATGGGCCGGAAGACTGCACGAGTGGTTGAGAAGACTCTCGCATTCCTGCGGAAGGGAGAGGCCCGGCGGGGCAAGATCATCCATCAAGGCAGACCGTTGACAGCTGGAAGAGTAAGGAGACTAATTGGGCGGTTGCTAGCCGATTCCGGGATCATTGCTCCAGAAGACACGATCTTCGCCCCAGGCAAGTGTTCGGCCGACCCACACAATCGGGGTGCTGACGATGATCCCGTGATCCCAGGGGAGCCGATAGTCTATGACATATTTCCCCAAGAGCCTGACGGTTACTTTTTCGATTGTACGCGGACCTACAGCTATGGGAGGCCAACGCCGAAAATCAAGGACATGTACGATAGTGTATTGGAAGCACAGAACCTCGCATTAGACATGATCAAGGAAGGCGCATCTTGTAAAGATGTGATGCTTAGCGTTTGCAATAGCTTTGAGGCACGGGGCTACCCTACAGTAAGACAGCTCGCCACGGGGAAAGCGGGTAAAGGAACGGTCGAAGCAAGACATAGGGGTTTCATCCATAGCCTTGGACACGGTGTTGGGCTAACAATTGGAGAGCGACCATATCTCTCCATCTCAAGTGATTATCCATTGACAAAAGGGATGGCAGTTACAGTAGAGCCTGGACTATACGATCCGAGGTGGGGGGGTGTGCGATTGGAGGACATTGTCATAGTCGGGTCTCCCTCACAGAATCTGACGAATTTGGCGAAGGATATGGAGTTATAGTAGAAGGAAGCCAACCTAGTATCATAGAGGAAGGGGAGAGCCAGGCTGGCGGGGATGCAACCGAGGCCACGTATCCGGGTGATATCGTCCGGAGGGGTCGTGTATAGATGGGAGAAAGAGAGTCCATTGTTTCTCTTGCTCGGAAGCAATCGTCGCGGAGTATGGTGCCTCCCGAAAGGATTGATCGAGGAGAACGAGGACGAGGTTACCACTGCGATGAGAGAGGTTAGAGAGGAGACCGGGGTAAGCCGGGTCAAGCTTCACGGTAAAGTTGGCGTCATAAAGTACCAGTTCGGTTTCAGAGCCAAGACGTTTGACAAGACAGTACACTTCTTCTTGTTCGAGACTGACCAGGCCGACGCGAAGGTTGGTAATGAGCATGATTTCATGGCATGGATGCCATACGAGAAGGCAGTAAGCACATTGTCCTATGTCAATGAGAAGGAAATGTTGTCAAAGGCATGGAACATGATACAGGCCAAGACTGGAACACAATCGCAGCCACCGAAGCCGCCACCGTCTTCATGAGTTAGAAGCGGAGATTTCTCAGGGTCTGAAGTATGACCGTTCAATCCCAACTTAGAGTCTACAATACCCTAACAAGGAAACAGGAGGGTTTCAAACCAATCCGCGAGGGACGAGTCAACCTATTCGTCTGCGGTCCCACCGTCTACGATGTCTCACACATAGGTCATGCGAAGACATACGTCGCCTATGACATAGTCGCGAGGTACCTTCGCTGGAAGGGATTCAGCGTATTCTTTGTCATGAACATAACAGACATCGACGACAAGATCATAAACAGAGCCCATGAGGGTAGTGAGAATCCACTGAGGCTTGCGGACCGTTACGCCCGATTATTCTACAAGGACATGAAGGACATGAGAGTCGACAGCATCAACTTGTACGCGAAGGCTTCCGATCATATACCCGAGATCATCGGTCAGATTGAAGGACTTCTCGAGAAAGGGCTCGCTTATCGAGTTGATAGCGGGGACGTTTACTTTGACGTCACAAAGTTCCCGGATTATGGCAAGCTGTCGAGACAGCGGATCGAAGACCTGGTTGTTCATAGGGTTGATCCTAACCCGTTGAAGAGGAACCCTGCCGATTTTGTGCTCTGGAAGAGTCAGAAGCCGGGTGAGATCGCGTGGGATAGTCCGTGGGGCAAGGGTAGGCCCGGCTGGCACATTGAGGACACTGCGATGACGGTCACTTACTTTGGTCCGACGTACGATATCCATGGTGGCGGTACTGATCTCATCTTTCCCCATCACGAGGCTGAGATCGCACAGGCGGAAGGACTTACGGGCAAGGAGCCATTGGCCAAGTATTGGTTGCATACTGGTCTGTTGAACATACGGGGGCAGGAGATGCATAAGACGCTCAAGAATATCGTCCCGATCCAAGAAGCAATCAGCAAGGTTGGAGTTGATGCCCTACGCGTATTCTACGCGTCAACTCATTACCGGAGTCCCGTCGATTATACAGAGGAGGCATTGGTGCAGGCTTCAAGTCTCGCCCGACGGTTTAGACGCGCCTACGAGATGTTGGTTCTGGCATCTGCCCGTCCGCCGAAGATTAGAGAGGATGAGGAAGTATTGCGGAAAGATTTGGAAGATACTAGGGCAGAGTTCTTCCTGGCGATGAATGATGATTTCAACACGCCTGGGGCGTTGACGGCTTACATCAAGGTAGTTGGTCTTGGCGAGAAACTTGGCGAGAATCCGGGAAAGGTAGGATTAGAGGTGCGACGGTCTTTGGAGGAGCTGGGTTCGATCCTAGGCGTCCTTCAAGTAGAGGCGGCCTCCGAGGAGAATTCTTTAGAATTGGTCCATCTATTGCTAGAGCTTAGAACAGAACTTCGCATTAGAGGCGAATATCAATTGTCAGATAAGATTAGAGACAGACTGTCGTCGATAGGCATAGTCGTAGAAGATAGCCTACCTCAGAAAAAGAACATCGGCCAGCACCGAGTCCAACGTAAGAAACCCTAGATGTCACTGTATTTGTTCTGGGACCGAGATACTGACAATGGGACCTGTTTCTTCTTCGTTGCCAAGAATTCCTTGGCCTGGTTCAACTGTTTGAATGAGCCGATATCGTGGTGAGGTTGGTCCGTGACATATCCATACACTCTTTCTCCTTTTGATATTAGATGCGGCAGAATATCGGCCGCAAGGTCTGAGCCTACCCTACAGTAAGAGAGGAATCTGGGCTGGCATGCGTAGATGCCGATCGAGACAGGGTATTCTGATAAGATTGGCTTCTCCTCGAAGTATTGCAGGCGTCCCTCACCATCCAGCCTCCCTACTCCATAATCTAGTCTGACCCCTCTGCTGAGAGCCAATGTGCACAGGGCGCCTTTCTCCTCATGAAACCGAAGCATCGCTGTCAAGTCCAGGTCGGCCATGACATCACCGTAGTAGATGATGAAGGAGCCGTCTACAAGGTCTGAAGCTGCTTGTAATGCCGCTGCTGTCCCGGCTCTAGGGCTGATGCTGTATTGGACTTTAACACCTAATTTGGAACCATCGCCGAGATGGTTTTTGAAGACCTCGGCATCGTCTGCGGATAGAAGGAGAACTATGTCTCGAATGTTGTGGCTGTGAAGATAGTCGATTACGTGGTCGATGAATGGTCGGCCTGCGACGGGTATCATGCATTTCGGTACGTAGCTTGTAAGTGGCGAGAGGCGTGTGCCCGATCCTCCCGCAAGGATGAAAGCTCTCACCTCACCTTGGCTCCCGATTCACCCTAGTTGGGACTAATGAGTTGATCTCGTCAGGATATTACGATTTTAATGCTCCGGTGAAAACTGCTAGGACGCTCTTACGTGGGCCGGAAGTAGGTCTTCAAGTGTCTTCAGCGTGCTTGAAAGGTCGTTCTTTTCCGCTATCAATGGCTTGAGACTGGGCTCGATGGAGCCGACCGCCAGCTTCATGGATGCTTCATCTATCTCACCGCTCTGATAATCCAGTTTAGCGTTTACTAGATGCTTTGTCAGACTGGTTAGCTGATTGTTTGTCCGTTCAAGCTTAGCACGGAGTGCTCCAACGAGGGCCTCGGTTTGTTTGACCTTTGACAGGTAACCCGACCTTTGAGCTTCCAAAAGCTCCTCGTATATTTCACGATCCACATCTCCCTTGTCCCGCAGACCTTCAAGCGCAACGATTCGCCTCTTTACCGTAGCAATTTCGCCTGAGAGCTCGTGAGCATCTACCTTCCACTCGGGTGTGGCCGTGACCATCTTCGGTGTAAGCATGATACTCTTAGACGGTATGTCGATGACATTACCGCCTGGAGATTCTACTTCCAATCCTTCCATCTCTCCAAACTGGTTCCGATTGACACCAATTATTCGTCCCAAAGGACGGCCGTATACATCGCTGATACTCTTGCCGAGTAGGGCTTTGGCCTCGAGTTCTGGCGAAAGCATTTGTTTTCTCTAACGCCTCCTTGGAATCAGATCTCTATCGAACTCGACCTGCGTCACGGGCCATTTGGGGTATCTCGGGAAATCTCTCTTTCATTTTCTGCTCAGCCATCATGTCAGCCTCCTTCAATATCCGGGCCGACTCGTCGCTCGCGACAACACTAGCCCCTTCAATGTCCACGGCCTCACCCACCTCTAACGTGAGTCCCGCGAGAGAATCCTCAACATCGCCGAGCCCAGTGGATAATTCGGGCAGTCGTCCTTCGAGTTCTGTTCGCACGAGGCCGATTATTCCTTTGACCTGGCTCATTCCTTGGACCATGTCGCCAAAATGCTCGATCGTCTCAAGTCTAAGAAGTGCTTGCTCCAAGCATATCTGACTGCTTAGAGCGGTTCTTGCCAGCTTCCTCAATTGGACGCATTCATTCGCGTAGAGGGTGGCGGTTGAAATGTCTCGGGTCTCGAGGGCTTTGACGCATTTTTCGTGGAGTGTATGATCCCGGGTTTCCAATTGGCTGAGCGTCTTATCCAGACGGGAGGATTGTAGTCGTAGTTTCTGGATTGTGAACTCGATCCTTCGCTTCATCGGGGTTGGTTTGAGAGCTTCCTTCAAGCGATCCGTGAATGATGGGTTTTCCTTGAACACTGCTTTCTAGGCCTCCGCCTTGTGAGCATTGACATTAGACACCGATACCATTGGAGTTGTCAGGTGGACCTGGTGTTTTGCAATGGATGCCACTCTTGGTATTGCAGTTGTCATCAGAACAGTTGTTCCATGGTCACGGTTCATTCCCTTTAGCAATGGAAGGAGGAGGTTCGTCGTGGAAGTGTCTAGGTCGCTCACGGGTTCATCGAGAACCAGAAAGTCGGACCTTACTGCTAGTGCTCTTGCAAGATCGATACGTCGTTTTTGGCCGGCACTCAAGTTTTCAGGGAATGAACTGGAGGAATTCTCAAGCCCGAAAAATGAGAGCGCTTCGTCGATCCTCTCCTTCCTCTCGGTCTTCTTGATGCCAACTAATGAGAGGGCCAGGTTCAGGTTTTGACCGACGGTGAGTTGCGGCAACGAGGTAGATCTCTGAAATACAGCGGCCACCCGTGATTTTCCAAAGCGTTTCATGAATGGTAATCGAGTCACGTCTTTGCCATCATGCAGTATGGTTCCTCGGCTGGGTTTTTCGACGCCCAAGATGATGTTGACCAGCGTCGACTTACCCCAACCACTAGCACCAGTGACGGCCAAGAAGTCTCCCTTGTCGAGTCCAAAAGTCAATCCATTGTACAGTCGCAGGAATCCGTTTTCGCGTTTGTAGTCCTTGAGGAGAGCTTTGACGTAGAGCAGCAAATTAGACAAAGCGAGCCCTCTAGAACCCTAGTCCTAGTTCTTGAGTAGACCAACAAATTGGGTTGATCGAAGCCGGAAAGCAAAAGGAAGTAGGTAGAAAATTCCTGAGATTAAGAGAGTGGGCAGTAGAATGGCCCAGATTGAGGGTGAGCGGTAACTCGCCATCAGTGCTGGCAGGTAGAAAGGAAGGGTTCCAATTGTCGCTATCAAGAGTCCCTTGGTGTAGTGTACTAGGACTAGCTGTTTCTTCGTTACTCCGTATGAGTATAGGGCGAGCTGTTCTGGTTCTGCAAGAATCGTCTGGGCGTATGATGCTAGGAGGAGTGTCATAGACGCGATTAGGATGAGAGTCAGCGACTGTCCCTGGAATCCGGCGGTTAACAGGATCGTGAGTGCGATGAGGTCTGTCGGTTTCCTGGGGACTATCGAGCGTAATGCTAGTAGGAAGGGGGTTTGTGTTTCCGATTCTTACGAACCCTCTGCCGGAATGGCTGTTGCCATAGTTCTGAGGAAGGTTCCAAGACGGCCTTCGTCGTAGGTCTTGATTACTGAGGATGTGAATTCGATGTCTAGGTTTAGCGATCTTAGCTTGGATAATACGCTGTTCACATCTTCTTTGTTCTTGGCGACTATGAAGACCAGTCCTTCTGGGCTGCCGAGGCTGCTGACTATGCTCATCGTTCCGGGAATGTCGGAGATTTGCTTGAGCATGTCCTCTCTTGGGCTGCTGTTGGGGAAGTTTGCGGCGACGAAGACTTGTTCTGAGAGTCCTAGCTTGGAGAAGTCAACGTGGGCAGTGTATTCGCGTATTATCCCGGATTCTTCCATCCTATTCACCCTGTAGGCTACGACGTTGGGATGTAGTCCGAGTCTTCTTCCGATCTCGACGTAGCTTGATTTCGAGTTTTCAACCAGTTCGGCCAAGATTCGAAGATCCGTGCCATCGAGGTGCAAGTCACCAGTCCTCTTGTTTGGCATTAGCTTGCCTTGAACGACTCGTCCCAGTCATGGTACCGTTTCAGGATACCCTGTGAAACACTTGGTCTTCTCTCCGTGAGAATTGTTTGGAAGTCTTCCATCGTGATCGGGTCGGGTAGAGCATTCGGGTCCGCTACTTTGCCGTGTTGGAAGAAGCTTCTCACGACTTTTAGATGGGTTGACTGGAACAGGTCGCGGATGTCGCCTCCGGAGTAGCCTTCGGTCATGCGGGCCAGTTCTGGGAGGTCGACGTTGTCATTGAATCTGAGGTTCTCGGCGTATATGGTGAACATGTCCATCCTGGCTTTGACATCGGGCAGTGGTACATAGATCCGTTTCTGGAATCGTCTGATGAAGGGCTCGTCAAGGACCCAGGGCTTGTTCGTCGCGCCGATCAAGTAAACATGATAGGTTTTCTTCTTGTCCAGTATGCCGTCCATCTCCTTGAGAAATTGGTTCCTAACCCGGACCTCCCCACCAACCTCTTCTCCCCGGACACCCATTAGCGAGTCCACCTCGTCTAAGAAGACGATCGCCGGCTGACCATTGTCAGAGACCTCTCTTGCCTTGACGAAGAGCTGACTAACATTCCTCTCCGACTCGCCCAGCCACTTCGACATCAATGATGCAGCGTCCGCGCAGAAGAAGACGCCCTTGACCTCGCTCGCGATGGCGGCTGCCAACAGGGTCTTACCGCAACCTGGCGGTCCGAAGAACAAGATTCCCCGTGGCCAGCCTAGTGGGAAGAGGTCTGGGCGACGGACTGGGAAGATTATTGATTCTTCTATAGCACGTTTTGGCCGTTCAAGTCCCGCTATGTCGTCCCAGCTGATGTCTGGTTTCTCTGTGAGAACCCACTGGTCGAAGCTTGTGGGTTTGGACGGGTCTCGTCCCTCAAGAGGATGGTCTGGTTCCGCTGCTTGGGTCTGGAGTTCTTGGATTCTTCTACGATAGGCTTCGGCGTGTTCCATGTAGACCCTGTTCTGGGCAGCCGTAGGGTACAGAGCGCAGAGCTTCAGGAGGACTTCTAGGGCTCTCTGATACTTTTGCGCGGCAAGTCGTCTTGATCCTTTCTTTTCGAGTTCGATCGCCTCTTGAGCGAATCTTACTGCTAAGCCTTCAAGCTCTTCTGATGCTGACACCGGTCAATGTTTCTCCACTTTGATTATCGGAAGTCGGAACGTGCTGAATTATAGGGAGGTTTGAGTGGCGCTGGTCTACTCGATGACTATCTTCCCGTCACCACGGAGTCTTTCAAGTCCCCTCTTGATCTCATCAGCTCCAACGGAGAGGTCTGTAGAGCAGTTGCTGATACTGATCTCGCCATTGCGGGATTTGATGTACTCCAAGAGTCTGTCCTCGAAAGGCCGTTGTAGCGTCGATGATCTCGGGATTTCCGCCTCGACTCCTGCCTCGGAGACGGCGACGGCCACTGCGACCGGGACCTTCGGCTCGACTGCTGTCTTTGGTTGTTGTTGAGATTCGCGAGCGCCTGGGACGGGGAGTTCTGGGAACCGTTCTTTCATTTGTTGCTCTGCTATCAGTCCGGATTCTTCAAGGACCTTTTTGGCTTCTCCTCCTGAGGATTGTATCTCGTAGTTTTGATCTCCTTCTACTCCGCCACTTTCGAGGCTCATGTCGCTGAGCATGTCGTTGACCTCTCCAAGCTCGTTAGCAACTTCGGGGATCACGCCTGCGATCCTTCCCCTTGTTTCCCGGACTATTCCGATCACTGGAGCAATCTGGGTCATTATGTCTCCGAACTCTTCGATGGTCTGAAGCCTGAGAATCACCCTTTCGAGGGCAAGTTCGCTGCTTAGTACTATGTGCGCCATCTTGCGAATCTCGGCGCACTCGTTGGCGTACAATCTGGCGTGGGAGCTGTCCTTGGAGAGTTCGGCTCCAACGGTTCTTTGGAACATTTCTTTGTCTCTCTGCTGTAGCCTCATTGATGTCTGTTCTAGTTTGGCCTTCTGAGTGTTGAGCCTGAAGAGGGCCTGTTCTATCCGTTCCTTTAGAGGGATGGTGTGAACTCGATCTTCAAGCCTTTTGAACAGTGACATTGTAGTTTATTTCTCCTTGACGTGTAGGACTAGGGCTGGCTCGCGAGAAGTTGCTTGGACAGTAGAGCTCTGAGTTGATGGGGTGGCAGGCTGAGGCGGTTGAGTCGCTATTTCTTGTTGTGGGCTACCTGCTATGGGCGTCGTTGGGTCAAGGCGAACCAGGTATGTTGTTATTGCTTCAATGTCTTTGCGCTCTGCAACTGTTCGCACGAGTCCCGTGTCGATCTCGCTGCTGGCACTTCTGTAACCAGCGTCGTCAAATTCACCGCTCGCATGGAGCATCTTGTTGCTTGCCAGGTATGTTTGGAGCTCTCGAAGTTGACCGTTCAACAATCCCGTTCTACGCGCTAGAGTGTCGAGTAACGTGCGGCGTTTCTCTTTGAGTTCGTTGATGCCTTCCTCGTGTTGTTTTCTCAGATCTTCGTAAATGTCCTGTTGAATGTCGCCAACACTGAACAGTTCATCCAAGGCTTTGAGTCGGCGTGTCACTATGTCGAACTCTTTTCGGAAGTCTTCAGATTCCAGTTTCCATGCCGGGACGAGTGTCAAGTTTTCGCCGTTGATCCATAGTCGTTCGCCTGGGTACTGTGCGAATTCACCGTTGGCAGTTTCGACCCCTACGGCGGTGGCTTCGTCTCTGAGATTGGCGGTTATGCCGATGAGTTTGCCGTGGGTTCTACCGTATGGGTCCTGGAGCGGCTTTCCGAGGAACCTTCGAACTTGTTCGAGACTTGTAATCATGTTTTTTCTCTCTCATATACCAAAAAGGTTGGTGGGGAGTTTTGTTTCTCCCTCACTTTGGAAAGGTCGGCTCAATCGGCCGTTCTAGAGTGGCGGTGGTCGGGATTGGTAGGTCTGGGAACTTCTCCCGCATTCTCTGTTCTGCGATGGTATTCGCCTCTCCCATGATCTTCGTGGCCTCTGCACCAGATGCTTCCATATCGAAACCTTGCCCTGTCGCTTCACCTACTTCCATGACCATGCCGTTGAGCGATTCGGATATTTCACCAAGTTCATAGCTGACCTCTGGCATCACACCTGAGATCTGGCTCTTGATTTGATGGACCACTCCTGCAACTGGACCCATCAGGGCGGCGACGTCTCCGAATTCCTGGATGGTTTCTAGGCGTAGGGTGACTTGTTCGAGTGCGAGTTCGCTGCGAACGGTTATCTTCGCCATCTTCCGTATTTCCGCGATCTCGTTGGCGTACATGACGCTGCGGGCGTTGTCCTTTGACATTTGCGACTGGACTAGCTTCTCGAAAAGATTCTTGTCGTGTGCCTGAGTCTTCTGGTTGGCGCCTTCGAGTCGGTGTTGTTGGACTCTGAGTTTGTAGACGACTTGGCTGATTCGTTCCTTCAATGGTTCCTGGCGGTGCACCCCGGCGCTGAGCCGTGTGATCAGTGGTTCCTTACGGTCTCTTTCCCAATTTTTCATGAGACTTGCTGACTCCTGGTTGCGACTTGACCTGACACATTTTCCAAGTGAGTTCTTGACACGTCGGGATCGATACTAATCAATCGCCACTATGGAAATGTTAGGTACAGCAACAGTTAGCGGGGGTTCTACAATAGAATAGTCCGCTTGTTGTGTTGTCAACAAGAGGTTTTTGGTTTATATAGACGACCTGCCCGGGATCGACCCGATTAGTTTTTGGCCTTCAAAGTCTAGCATTTCCGACTAAAAAAGATCAGATATTTTCATTGTCTTTGACAGTGACAGGTAGTTCGATCGCTGATTTTGTTGGGTTGGCGGAGTGCTTTGCCCTTGAAACTGGTGTCTAACGCTTTTACCATTTCGACGGTACTATTGGCGGTCTTACAGGTGAAAATTCGAACATGGGACTAAACGACCTAACACTAGAGAAACTGATCGGCGAGATCAATAGCTACAAGCAGAAGATGCAGACACTATACGAGGACTATGGACACGCCGCCCAGGAACTCCAGGACAGAATCAATGTCTTGGGGTACAGCCTGAACGAGCACCTCAAAGACGTCAAGGACTCGATGACAAGCACTCCTCCCCGGCTTCTAACCCTTGAAACGAAGTATGTAAGCGGCGAAGTCAACGAGCAGGAGTACAGAGTTCAGAAGAACGAGTTCAAAATATTACTACAGCGGAACCTAAACACAATCGAAGACATCAAGAACATGATTACAACGCTATCTCTGATCGATGCCAGACCCCTCGGACCGGCCGAGATCAGGGCAGCGCCACAATTCCCAGTATCTACTCCAGCAACGCCTTCTCCACCGTCCACTCTAACATCCCGGGCCTACGGTCCAACCCTAGTGGACCGTAGCAAACCCAACTTTTTCGCCGAAAAACCATCGATATCTCCAATCCAGGTAACGACCCAAGTCCAACCACTGACGTCGCCAGTCCAAACGTCAACACCACTTCCCGACCTAACCCCGAACTGGCAACCAGCGCCCTCCTCATCGATACATGAGCAGTCAGAAGGCGTTCAAGTGAACACGACAACCGAAACTGTCGAAGCACACCCAACTCCTCTACAACCTTCAACGCCCGAAGTTGCCGCATCGGTCGTAGACACGCCCGAACAAACAATTGAGTCAACAGCCACCAATGTGGAGACCACCCTCAATCCATCGACAGACGACACGCTTTCATCGATAGTACCGCAGCCGGAAGTCGGAACGGAAACTGAGCCACCATCAGCTATTGCAAATGTCAATCTAACAACAGCCTCGCTCGGAGAGGCCGAAAATACCACAGGGGCTCCAATCGAAGCGGCCGCAGCGGATATTGACGCTTTGACTGTCAAGGTTGTTGACGACATTCCGATCGTTGAAGCATCCTCAGCCTTAGTATCCAGCGAGACACAGCTCCAACCCTCCCTGCTCGGCGGAGCGGGACCAGGCGATATCAGTGCAGGTGCTCAGCCCGCGCCAGATTTGGCGCAGCTAAGCCCATCTCAACCAACACCATTCTACAAAGTGGTGTGTCCAAAGTGCGGTGCAGACGTACCGCAGCCAACCAAGGTATGGGAGCTAAAGGGCGGCAAGTCAAAGAAGAACGTCCTAATCGGACTGTTCCAGTGCCAAGACTGCAGGGTCAAGTTCAGGGAAGCTCTGTCGAGAGAGATAATCTAAGCTCGCTCGTCAGTCCAGTCTTCCCTATTCTCCCGTTTTTTCATTTCCCGTTTCTCTTCCCTCTTTTCTCGTTTCAAATTTCTCGATGTCACACCCTTCCCCCAAAAGGCTTAAGTTTAGTCCAGCTGGGAACCAGTTCTTTGGGTTAACCAAGACAAGCTTCGAAGGAATTGTACAAAGAAAATGGGAGAATCCGAGACAAGAGAGCGTCGCCCGATGGGTGAGCAGCAGAGAGGTACCGACAGGCCAATGAGGCCTCGGGGGAATATTCCACCAGACACTATTCTGATCGGCAAGAAGCCTTTGATGGCCTATGCGACTGCCGTAATGATGCACTTCAACATGGGGAGGAAAGAACTGACCGTGAAGGCGAGAGGCCGCGCCATCAGTCATGCCGTCGATGTCGTCGAGGTTGTACGTAGAAGATTCTTCGAAGGAAAACTATCGGTCAAAGAAGTCAAGATTGGAACGGAGGTGGTCGGAGGGATGGAAGGGGAAGAATCAAGAAACGTCTCGACGATCGAAATTCGTATCCAGAAAACGGATTGAGGATACCGGGACTATTTCATCATTCTAAGCGTGCTCATTCCCCAGAGCTCTTCGAGCGAGTATAGTTTGACCTCGCTAATTATCACGGGGGTCTTCATTGAAACCATGTTCTGGGGTGTGAACTCGTAGAACAGCGGCATGTCTGGACTGTTCGTGTACAAGACCCTGTTGACGTGGAATAGCTTGTTCAGATCGCTTAGAGAGTTGTAGACGATAGCCCGTATCCTCATTATCCGTTCCTCGTCTATGTAGTCGAGACGAACCTGATCGGTGTATCCAGAGTCGAGCACTCGAGGCTCGTTCGCGGGGTCCCATCCTATTTTCATAATCTAACTCATCATACATCCTGAGTTGAGAAAGGGGGCTGTTTGCCGTCATCTAGAATAGAGTGGCCTCTGCCTATAATCCATTACGGTACCTGCGGACTGGACTCGTGTGGAACGTCAATACTAGCCACCACGCTCTGAATAGTCAGGCCGAGCAGTTTTCCAATCCTCCGTCGCGAGTTATGAATTGGACCGAAAAAAATGCCCTAGAGAATCAGAAAGTAAACCGTGGGCCTACACAAAATCTAGACCATTTTCCGAGGTTAGACTTCGGGGCATCATGTGGGGACGGAAGTTCTCTATTCCGGTGGCGGTTCCCAGACATTCTCGTCTACTGTGAAGACGAGCTTTACATCAGCTTGCCTGACATGATCCCTTGGAATCCCTATCGGGGCTCTGACTTCACCGGAGATAGCGCAAACAGCGTCGTTGAGCCAACGATATTTTTCATGGTTTGTCACGTGCCAGGCGAATCCCACGACTTGTCTCCTGAATTTTCTCTTTTCTTCGAGTCCTGACTTCGGTGTTAATTTGCATAACTCCTGTGATCGATCAGTGGATCGACCGTACCCTTGGTAATCCGGCATGATTAGGGCTGAGTCCTTGGTTTCGATGAAACCCTGAATGTTCATCCTGTAGGTCTCATCGGTCCGTCTATGCGGATGATTGGATCCCCGAAATCTCCCTGTGACTTTGCCCTCGCAGAATCCCTCTGCGAAATAGAAGTGATCCTCTTCTGTTCCCTTTTTCCCTGCGAGATAAACGCTCCATCCTTCAGGATAGAAGAACGAATCGTGTAAAGAGGTTCGAGGCGAATAGAGAATCGGTTTTCAGTTTGGGGATTATTAATCTCATCGCGATGAGTTTAGGGATTTTTCGTCACTCACCGGGCTCCAGGTGCAATCTTTAGTGTCTCAATCCTTAAGATCATACCTAATCATAACCATATGCGCCTCAGAGTTGTTGGCGCCGCCGAGAGGGTTCGAACCTCTAATCGCGCCTTTCGAATTGAAAGAGCGCTCTGACCAACGGGTTGCGACAGTGGCGTTCGCACTTTAACAGCTTCAGCCCCAGCATTACTGCCAGGTCCGCTGCTCTAACCACTGAGCTTTCGTCACCTCATTACTTGAGGAAACGGCGGCTCGCTAGTCGCCGGCGGCACTATCAAACCGGAAGTTTTCAGGGGTTTATTAAAACGTTGGAGCTTCGATAAGCTTCCAATCGTCATAGGCCTTTCAGGCCGCTGGCCTACCTTATCGACAATAATGAATTCTCATGGTCGCTGAAAGCATCAGGTGAGTTTAAGCCGAACCTTCTGACACAGAGAACCATCAATCGAACGAGTCGAGGTTGAGCCACACCGATGCCAGTTCGTGTCCTTGTAGATCAAAAGGGATTGAAGGGTTCCACTTTGATCACGGGCTTCCATGGTGTTGGTCTGACCGGATATCTAGCAACTTCTTATCTCATCCACGCTCTCAAGGCAGTAAGGATCGGTTTCATCGAGGTTGAGAATCCTCCGCCATGGGTTGGCACAGCTGACGGAGGACTCGTGACCCCCTTTGAGGTCTACAGGAAGGGAAAAACAATCCTGGTGAAGCTAGAATTCTCACCCCACAAGAGCGAAGAGGCAGAGTTTGCCAAGGTCCTCGCCGACTGGGCCGTCGATCAACGGTTCAAAGATGCAGTACTGATAGGTGGACTCGACTCGTCCTACAAGCGCAGTAAGGACCGATACTGCATTGTCCCGACCGGTGCTTACTTTGACGGGGCCAGAAACGTTACCGGAGAAGTCTTGGAACCCGGTCTATTAGTGTACGGACCATTGGCGGTTATGCTAAGCGAATTTGAGATACACGACTTCCCCGCGGTCGCCGTACTTCCCTTCGCCGACCCCGCCCGCACAGACCCGGGAGCTGCAGCCCTAGCTATCCGCAGAATATCAAAGGCCTACGGATTTAGAGTTAAGGTGGAAGAATTGTTGAAGGATGCGAAGTTTGTTGAGCGAGACTTCGACCGCAGGGGTCGATTGACAAAGGGATCCTTGCAACGAATGTACGCCTAGTCAACTAGCCATGAGAATCCCAGTAGCAATAAGGCCCACAGCCTCTCTCAAGGTTCCGATCTTCAACTTTCCGGAGAGTTCATTCTCTCTCAACTTCGTCTCGATATGTTTCCCCAATGGTCCCGTGCCATGGACGAGCAGAATTTGTTTAGGATCCGTCTTTTTGACATATTCTGCGACCTTGATCCCGGATCGCTCGTAGCCATCTGATGATCCTGGGTCATAGATGTCAGTGTGAGGAATAGGATATGCCTCATCAAGTTCCAAGGGGACAGGACCATATGCTAAAGAGTAGAAGACGATCGAGACGCCCTCCATTTCCCGAAGCTCTCTTACCACTGGGTCGAGCCCCGGGTCCTGATGAAATGGCCTCCTCCAACCTGAAGGAAGCAACACTAACCATTTCGCGTTTGGCTCAACAGCCATTTGCAGTTTTGTCGAATACCTCTGAATCTCCGGCAGTGGATCTGTCGATCGTCCATAGTAGAAGATCCCGTGGAGCTTGACCGCTGGATTATATCGTTCCATAAATTCTGAGTGAAAAGCCAAGCGTTCGAAGCATCTCTTGAACGCCGGATGCGCGTGCGATCTTATCTCCAACATTTCCCAAAGACGTCCCGTTCGTATCATCTCGCGTATCTTTCGCAGCTCCGAGATGCAGACGTACAAGTTGTGCCGGGAAAGTAACATCTCCTTCTCCTCCAGTGAAAGATCGCGGATAGAATTCGCTGTATTGCCACGACACGTTGGGCAATTACAAGGTAGCTCCTCCATCTCGTCCACTTTGAGAGTCCCCTCTGGCGTGAAGTATTTGCCCTGTTTCGCGTACAAGGCGTAGGCTGCGGAGTCGAAAAGATCGCAGCCTAGAGCTACGAAGAACGGAAATGTCGCTGGGTGACCAGCGCCGAACAAATGTAGAGGTTTCGAGATTGGCAAGGCCTTCTTTGCCGCCACGATCATATCGACGAGAATGTCGAAGTGTTGTGTTTCCATTAACTCGGTCGGGCTGCCTAGTGCATAGATCGCAAAATCTCTCTTGCCCATCTCTCTCGCAGATCTTTCTACCTCTAATAGATGGACGCCGCCTTGAACTGGGCCGACCCAGAGAATGTCTTTCCGGGTAATCGACTGTAAAGCTTCGTCGGCTCGGCGGATGGTCTCGTCCACTGTCCATTTTGCTCGTTGGAGACTCGTCCGGAAACCTGTTGGGACATCTAGTATCACAGCAATGTCGCTGTTGATCTCTTCCTGGTACTGAACTATTTCCTTCGGGCTTACGGCTACTTCGCCAAACTCTAAGATTTGATAAGCGCCCGAGTCGGTTGCAATTGGCCTTTTGAAGCCTAGGTATTTGTGTAGTTCAAGCTTGAGTGGCCTCGTCTGTCCTCTCCTCAAGAGATAGGCGTTGGTCATTATCGCCTCTGAGTCCGTCCCTTTCAAGAGTGCCCTAGTCGATTGTGGACGGTTGGGATCAATAACGGGGAACATATGCGGGGTCTGAAATACCCCGCTCTTCGTCTCTAATGTTCCTGTCCGGGCTGCGAGATCTTTAGAACGGATCCGAAAACTCAATTGTTGCCGTGAGCTGACTCTAGTTCAAGCTAGGCTTGAGGTCGTGCTTTTTCCCGGATGAACTCTTCGTAGACCTTCTGAACCCGCTCGGCAGCAGGTCCTGATCCCTCGATGATCCCCTTCTCTGATACTCTGATCCGATCCATTACAACGATTACCCCGGCGTCCTCCATGACTCGAACCATCCGTGGGAAGACCCGTTCTAATCGCTCTCCTAGGCTAGGAAGATCGAATGGTTTCTCGAAGCTTGAGATCTGCATAATCGTGTCCCCGTTTAGAAAGACCTTGTGCATCCCAGCTCCCTTATCGTCCTTTGCGTTCGTCAGACACAAACTCAAAGTGTCCGTGTCAATCCCTGAAAGTGTCCCGGTGAAGGTTTTGCCAGTGGACGTGAGGATGCTCACATTCCTCTGAAGGAGTCCGGAGAGTTCTTCCATGAATCTTCTGTCAGCTGTTGAGGACAATTCGTTACTTCTACTCCACGCCCTTTGAAGAATAGGGCTGCTAGTCTAGGGCTATATCATCTTTGGTCTGCTTGGGCCTTCATCTTCGAAAGTAATTCTCTAGCTTCTCTTGCGTTCCTGCCTGAGCCGAGAACAGGTCTATCGTTTAGTTGAAACCGCTTCCCGCAATGAAAACATGATTTGCTCCTGTAGCCAGTGTCAGCGATAAGAAGCGACTTACAATAAGGGCAGGATACTATTCCGTAGGCTTCCTTGCCTATAGCCGAACTCTTCAACCCCATATATTCAAGTCGTAAGTCTCGAGCCAATCAACGACTCCCGCATTCCCGATATCTTTCTTCTTCCCGTCAACCAAATTGCTGACCTCTCTCAATACCCTGTTCGAGGACTTCCCTGTCGTATCGATTTCGTGGACTCTTTTGCGTCCCAGCAGGGCTACCGCCTCGAACTGGCAAACACCGATCAATTCAGCTTCAACATTCTCACGTATCTTCGACGGGGACCAACGGCGTGATGCCAGCCTCTTGCGAAGCTTCTCTGGATGCAACCGCAACACAAAGCAGTACTTGACCTGCCTAGTCGGCAGATATCCACCTAGAAAGTGGGTCGATATCACAAGGCACCTATTGTTGTTTTCATGGATTATCTTGCTCACAGCTGACGTTAGACGTTTCTCGTCAGCGACCAGGGTCCTCCGTTTCTTGTCTACCCTAGTGTACAACTCTTTCGTCCTAACAAGGGTACTGATGTCGACCTGCTGACAGTCGAGTTTCTTTGAAAGTTTGGACGCCAGAATGGACTTGCCCACTCCTGGGGTGCCGGTAATTAGTATCAAGATTGCCAATTCTGTATGTAGTGGTGTATGGTGCTCCGGCCGGGACATTCAGCTTCCCTTGGGAGGAGGCTTTTGAACCCGGGTCGCCGGATCGAGAGTCCGGCATACTATCGGCCAGCAACGTTTTGCTGCGGACCGGTCTATACTACCGGAGCCGTTCGAGAAATGGAATTATGTCTGCTTAAAAGTTAGCCTCTGTTAGGACACCACAGAAATCCACCGGCCCTAATTTACGAGAGCATTCACAGAGTGAACTCCCGGCCGTTGAAAGATGCGAAGTTTGATTGCGGTTCTAGTCAGCATGACCACCAGGTGGCCCTGGCGGCGCCGGCGGTGGCTTAGCCGCAGCGATTACATCGTCGATACGCAGTATCATTGAGGCAACCTCTGAGGCTGAGCGTACAGCGTGCTCCTTGACTTTCAAGGGCTCCAAAACACCCTCTTCCATCATGTCCACGATCTTTCCAGTATGTACGTTGACTCCGTTCCACAGTCCCTTGGACTCGTGTGCCGATCTCAAGCCTACCATAATATCGATCGGATGAAGCCCAGCATTGTCCGCCAGTGTTCTCGGGATTGACTCGAAAGATTCTGCAAATGCCTCGACTGCCAACTGCTCTCTTCCTCCGATCTTTGTCGCATAATCTCGCAACCGTTTCGCCAACTCCATCTCCACTGCTCCTCCTCCTCCGACTATCTTGTTCTTGCGAACAACATCGATCAACACGTACAAGGCGTCTTTCAAGGCCCTTTCTGCCTCGTCAACAAGCCTTTCTAGTCCAGCCCGGATCAAGATGCTAACCGCCTTCGGGTCCTTGGCCTCCTCAATGAATATCATCTTGTCATCACCGATCTTTCGCTCTTCAACTCTGCCTGCAAAGCCAAGATCTTCTTTCTGAAGATCATCTAGATTGGTCACTATCTTTGCGCCAGTGGCCTTCGATAGCTTCTCGATATCGGATTTCTTGATCCTGCGGGCGGCCAAGATTCCGTATCGGGCGAGGAATGATTGCGCGACCTCATCTATCCCTTTCTGGCAAAGTACAACGTTCGCACCCGACCCTTTGATCTTTTCAGCCATCTCTTTCATGAGATTCGTTTCCTCGTCCAGGAATGCCTGCATCTGTTGTGGATTCGAGATTTTGATCTCCGCACTGAACTCCGTCTTCTCGATCTCCATCGGAGTGTCCAGTAATGCAATCTTCGCATTTTCTATTCGCTTCGGCATGCCAGGATGGACAACTTCCTTGTCAATAATAACCCCTCTTACCAGTGAAGTGTCGAGGAGGCTCTTTCCCTCCTTCTTCACGAGTTGGATATTGTCAATGTCCGCCGTGTAAGCGTCGCCTCGCTTCTCCATAACTTGCGTGACGGCTTCAACTGCAATATTGGCAAAATGTTCTGTGCCAGAGCCCAGCCCCTTACCATGCATCGCAGTAATAGCGATCTTCCGAAGAGATTCCGTATCGTCAAGCTTGACCGGCACAGCTATCTCGTTCAAAGTTTTTACAGCATAGTCGGCGGCTTTTCTGTAGCCTGCAGTTATAATAGTTGGATGGAGCCCTTGGTCCAGAAGACCCTCTGCTTTCTTCAATAACTCCCCGGCCAAGACGACCGCGGTGGTCGTCCCATCTCCCACTTCATCATCCTGCGTCTTAGCAATCTCCACGAGCATCTTCGCAGCAGGATGCTGCACATCAATCTCATCCAGAACGGTCGCACCGTCACTTGTGACAGTGACATCTCCCAAGCTATCGACAAGCATTTTGTCCATCCCTCTTGGGCCAAGAGTCGTGCGGATAACTTCACATACAATTCTTGCGGCGCTAATGTTGGACCTCTGCGCGTCCTTACCTCTGCTTCGGCCGGATCCCTCTTTCAATATGAGAACTTGTTGACCTGCTAAATATGCCAAACTCGAATTATCTCCCTTGTCCGTCCCCCGATCTAGAACTATGTTTTAAAGCCTCTTTTCAGCAATGAAAATCTGACGGATGCGTAAACCTACAATTGGTGACGTTTCGCAGCCAGACGGATATCCTCTGCCCGAACAGTAGTGCGACCAGCATGCTTCGCCATCTCGATGGATTCCTTTCCGATAATAACCGCAAGCTCTTCGATCACTTTACGAAGCTCTTTGGCAGCATCGCCCCCGACGCGTCCGGCACCGCCCTTGCGAATCAGTCGACGCACAGCTGCCGATGATATTTCTCCTCCTTTTACCAAACGCGAACAGTTCAACGCTTCGCAAAACCAAGATATTTAAACCTCAGCGGACGGTCAGACCAGTCCAAGCTTAGAGAGTGTGTGATTGGGGAAAGTTCGGATAGCTGCAGTCAAAAAGGTAGCCAGGGATATGGTCGCTCGCTATCCGGAAAAATTCAACAAAGATTTTGAAGCTAACAAGAAGGCCCTTGTGCTACTAGTCGAAGCGCGGACAAAAAGAATGCGGAATAGAGTGATCGGGTACATTACCCGGCTAAAGATCACTGAAGAAACCCGAGCCTCCGCCCCTGAGGGCGGAATGCAAATGGAAGCCGAGCAAGAAGCCTAAAACTTCCCTGACAGCGTCGTATTTTTTCTTACCAAAAGTACAAGACATCTTAAGCCTCTAGGCACTAGACCCTAGTCCTAGAAGGACATTACACACTCTTGGAATTGCATCCAGAGCGGTCAGGCTTTCAGATCAAAGACGCGAAGATCCCGATTATCATAGGCATTAAGCGCCTAGAGTCATTGAAGCCGCATGAAGAGGTATTGGAGGACGAACTCTTGTCATTGTCTCGGTCAATCCGCCAGGACAAAGTCCTCAGGCATCCACTCCTCGCTGATGCGAGGACAGGCGTCGTACTGGATGGAAATCACAGATTGGTAGCTCTGAGACGAATGAACTGCCGCCTTGCCCCGGTTGCACTTGTTGACTACAACAATCCTGGGATAAGGGTCGAGCGTTGGTATCGATTAATTATATCAGGGAAGCTGGATGATTTATGGCCGGGCCTTCAAAATCTTGGGCTGAGCATGAAAAATGAGGAAAGGGCAGCTGCAAGAGAGCTGCTGGACCGGAGAAGAGTGGCGGCCGTAATTGAGGATCAGGATCGATCAATAGTCTTCGAGTCACCACGGCCAGAAGATACTTTAGACTCTTTCAGGACCTCCTTCCGGGTCGAGAAATTCCTCCGTGAAAAAGGCTTGAGTGTCTCTTACGTCGACAAGAAACCGGAGATCATTCCAGAAGCAACTCTCGTTCTCTCGACAGTCAAACTTGAGAAAGACGAGGTTGTGGATGTTGCATCTTCTGGTCGACTGTATCCACCGAAAACAACCAGGCACCTAATTCCATCTCGACCTCTAGGAACACGGGTGCCAGTAGAGTGGCTGACACTTGACAAGCCCGAGATTGCGCAAGCGAAGCTAATGGACCATCTCAGCAGGATGAAGCTTAGACGGATCGAGGAAGGCTCAATTATCGGAAGCCGAAAATACGAAGAAGAGGTCTTTCTTTTCGAGTGAGCCAGTAAGTTTGCTCAAGGATTCCCCCCTATTTGTTCAAGTCAGGCTGATTGGAGTCCTCGCGTCTGCAGCGGGGAAACGGGAGATCAACCTAGAGGTTCCGGGCTCAGAGACAGTCGCCGGCTTCGTTTCCAGGTTGCTAGAGACTGTCGGAAACCGTCAGTTCAGAGACTTCCTGGTCGACTCTGGAACAGGAGATCCCCGGCCGAATGTCATAATTCTCCTCGATGAACAAGACTGCAACTTGTTTGGGGGATTGAAGGCTTTTGTTCAGCCCAAGACCACGGTTACGATTATTCCCGTGGCACACGGCGGATAAGAAAATGTTCGAAGCCCACTGCTAGACTTCGACGATTTCACATTTCAATCGGCGAATAATATCATCAGCCCTCTCGACCTTGACCTTGTACGTGTACAACTGTCTAGGCGTTCTGAGCTTGAGCTTCACGATGTCCTTCTGCCGTTTCACTCTGCATTCGGAAGCCGTTTCTGATAGGGTGATGAATTTGTCTGTGTTAGAGATTTCTGCAGGCATTGGTCTGTCAGGACAGCGTGCCGGGTTGATCGTGCTATAAAACATTCCTCTGGACTAACGGAATCTATGATTCTGCCCGCGTATCATCTCGAGACCCTGACCAACATGGCTCTCGCCGAAGAAGGACTTTAGGAATCTGTCGTTTTCCTCATCTCCTTCTGCGTGAGGCAGCTTTTCCACCGCTTCCTTCAGATTCCGGAACAAGTCTTCGTAATACTGATTTCTATGCCGCTTTGTATCGTGCAACTGCCAACGTATCTCTGAAAATACCGTTTGATCGTCTCCATTATCTTCGTCGAGCATCCCGATCTGAGTAGATAATTGGAAAGGTTCTACTCGTCCTTGAAGTATGAAATACAATTCAACTACTGCTCTTGTGGCGTGGGAGAATGCTATGTAGCCTTCGATATGTCGCTGGTGTCGGCGACGCTGGTTTGACGCGTGTCCCCCGCTACAGGATGAATACGTCGTGTAGCCCTTTCGATTCAAGAGTTGTATTATGTCTCGAAGCATAGGGTCTACTCGTTTCAGGTTTCGGTCTTTCGAAATGTTCTTCCAGTTCGACTTGTCCAGCCAGCCATACGCCTCTGAATGGGCTCTGGGAAGGAACCTCGGGGGCAATTTTCCTTTCAATATCTACATGGTCTGAGGATTGCATAAACACTCTGCTCATGAAAGCACATCTCCAGATGGTCGCACGACCGGAATGCGTACCGAGATCCTCTTGGTCACAGTTCAACGGAATATAACCGAGTTCCTAGGAGAATCGAGTACTACCCCTTATCGCCTCTGGACGCATGAGGTGAAACAGGGCGAAAAGGCAAGCAATCATGAGCATCGGGTTCTTCGGGTTGCATCTTGCCGTTTGGGGAGTCTCGATGTTCTCAGGGGGATTGGTGGGCTGGGCAATCGGAAGGGTGATATTCGGATAACACGAGTCATCCTCGCCTCGTGCACTGAAACCTTCCGTACCATTGACCTTTCGACGAATTAAGAGCCTAATAGATCGGGCTACCGCGATAGTCGCCGGAGTCATCGGGTTGGGCGTGCCGAAAGTTCTCTTCTTCGATCTCGGCGAGACCCTTGTCACCCAAAATATTGAGGACAACTTGGTCACGCAAAGGGCGCTAGAACGAATCTCAAGGGAACTGCCAGTTGCAACGGCTCCGGCAGAGTTGTATCGTCTGTATCGGAAAGGATACGGTCGTAATCAACCGGTAAGATCCTCTCATAATGTGGAAATTCCAATTTCCGCTTGGATGCGGGAGCTCTTACGGTTCGCCCTCCATCGAGAGCCAACAACAGATATTGTGGAAAGAGCGGTTGGAATTGTTGTGGAGAGTCGAGCGGCTAATGCTGCGGAATATCCGGATGCTCAGGAAGCCTTGGAAGAATTACACGAAAAGTATCGAATCGGTGTTATATCTAATGTCTCCTCACATGATGTTGCTGTAGAAATACTCCGCAAAGTCAAATTCGATCACTACATTGACGATCTTATCACTTCTGCACTTACAGGGATACGGAAGCCGGATCCTGGGATCTTCCTCTATGCGTTGTCCCGAATGAAGGTGACACCCGCACAAGCTGTCCATGTTGGGGATCACCCCCGTAACGATGTTGAAGGCGCTAATTTGATTGGGCTGACGACAGTCTTGATCGAGAGGAAAGGATCCGAGGCATCGGCCAATGGAGTTCGTCCCTCGATCAAACTCCACAGCCTTGCTAATCTTCCGCGTCTGGTCCCGAAGATGTTTGCCTAGATCGGCAGTCCTTGGGCGAGAGCAACTGCCAGCATTCCGCCTGCTCCGAGGAGAAGTGCGAAAGGCAATCCCGGGAACACCTGATATTTAGACAACGCCCTGAAACCGAGGTACGCGCCAATGATTACACCCGCTCCAGCGGCGAGGAATGACTCGATTCCGAAGTTTAGTAGAGCTACCGTCTCAACAACAGAGTAGAAGACGATGTCGCCCATCCCAATCGTCAGGTCCCTGTAGTTGAACACAGCCCCAGTTAGATCTCCAACCTCGACGTTCCTTGCAAGAGCTCCTATCGGCCCTCTGAAAACGGAAACGGTGTCATAGACAACCAGTGCTGCCAGAATGGCAAGAGAAGTAAGTAGAGGAATGGACGCACCCAGAAACAATCCTGTCGAAGCCCCGACTGATGTGACTCCGAAGGCTTGGAATGTCTTGTTCTTACCGTAAACCAGAACAGCCAATACCGCGGCGATCCCAATCGAAATCAGCAGTATTTCGGCGTCAGAGACTGGCGAGTTCAAGATAGAGACAATTGATGAACCGTACCAAAGCGCGACAACAAACGACATGAGGATTAGCCCGGTTTTCACTAGTCCCTGAAGTGCTCTCTTCTTTCGTCTTCTAACAAGGAGCAACATGCCGGTGGCGCTCACCGTTAGAGTTGCTATGAAAACAAGAGCGTTCAAACCGGCACCGATGGGGTTGTCTGGAAAATATGTCACCGGTGGGGTAGTGATAGTTATTCTCGAGAGAAAGATCGGGTATCCCATTATGCCAGTGACAAGAAAACTGAACAGGATTGGATAGAGGTGGTAGAGGCGGGGTCTGAACCTCCTCTTTTGCTCTCCCCCTGGTTCCGGGGCGGGTTCGGGTTCGGTCATAATTCGAGCACGTCCCCGGTCTTTGGAGCGCTCGCTTCTAGTCCCATCTCCTTGGAGGCCCATTCCGCGAGTCTCTTGCAGTTGCCCTCCGCTCCGTGAACAACGAAAACCTTCGTTTTCTTGTCGAGTTCAGAGAGGGTCAATTCCAATTCTCGTTTGCCACCGTGGGATGAGAAATCGAACCTTTCGATTTGAGCCTCCACTGGACGAGCCCGGCCATGAATCACGAATTTCTTCCTCTCTAGGAGGATGCGTCCCGGACTACCAGGGACCTGGAAGCTGACCATGAAAATCGCATTATCCCGCCTGCCCGCGATGTTCTCCATGTAGAATACCGAGGCTCCTCCCTTCAACATTCCAGCTGGAGAGATTATCACGCCTGGCGTTTTCGCAGCCTTCCGTCTATCATGCCAGTTCTCCACCCAATGCGCGGTGTTGCTGGCTCTTTCGAAGATTCGAGCGTCACGCAGCGCTTCTGGGAACTTGAGGAGAAGATCCATTGCATCGAGGGCCATGCCGTCAACAAAAACAGGGTATTCGAAGTTGTGGGCCGACAGGACTGTCAATAGTTCCTGTGATCTGCCAATGCCAAAAGCAGGAACAAGGACCGTTCCCTTCCGTTCTACAACTTCGGTAACCTTGCTGACAAACTCTTTCTCTAACTCGTCTCGGGCGGGATGATCCTCTGTCGCATATGTTCCTTCGATAATGATACCATCCAAGTTCTTGTAATATTCCGGATCCGCACCGTCAACTAGCCTTGTTGGTTGACGGTTGAAGTCTGCTGTGTATAGAAGCCGCTTTCCTTCATACTCAATAAGCGTCTGTGCGCTTCCGGGGATGTGGCCGGCGTTTACCAACGTCACGTGTGCGTCTCCTATGTCTAGGGGGGTACGGTACTGGATCTCTCGTTCGTGTTTGAGCATCGTCTGGAGGTCGATGTATTCGTATGGGAGGTAGTATCCGCTGAGCTTCAGGAAGTCCTTGATAATTAGAGTCGTTAGCGTGAAGGTAGGTTGTACCCCATAGATTGGGACTCCACCGTCCACAAAGAATAGTGGCACTGAGCCGACATGGTCCAGGTGGGCGTGAGTCAAGATTATCGCTTCGACCTGTTTTGGGGGAATATGCATGGGGAAACCTACGTGGTGGTTGACCATAACTCCGTAGTCGAGGACAACATCTTTCTCGCCGACGTTGACGGCGAAGGCGGACCTGCCAACTTCTTGGCAGGCTCCCATGCATCTAATCTTCATTTCGCTATGCTCAGACCTAGGTCCGTGCCATGAGCACGCCACTATGATAAAAGTACGCTTTACGAACTGTACTCTAGAGGCTCAACTACACCTGGGCGTTGCTGTGCGTTAAAGGTTAAAACTCGAAACCTTTGCCGGCTTCTTCCTTGTGGGGCCCGTAGCTCAGCTAGGTCACTTCTTTGTTCAAAAGAGCGGGGAAGCTTGAAAGAGCGGCAGGCTCATAGCCAAAGCGGCGAGAGACCTGACGGTCGCCGGTTCGAATCCGGCCGGGCCCACCAAGAATCCCGGGTGAATTGATATGCCTCGTCTGAAGTCTGCGGGAAGAGTTTTGGCGGCAGTGAGGAACAATCCGCGACTAGAACTTGTGGTTGCGGGTTGTGTTGTAAACAAAGGTAAGGTACTCCTAGTTTGGCATAAAAAGCATAAGGAATGGCTCCCTCCAGGGGGTCACCTCGAACAAAAAACGAAAGCCAGAATGATGCGGTCCTCAGGGAGGTTCTGGAAGAAACAGGGCTTCACGTCGCTTTCACGGGTCGCCACCATGCTCCGATAAAGTACATCCGCAATCAACTTGTAACTCCCTTCTTTGCTGACACTCATAATGTCGGGGATCACGATCACTGCTGTTTTTACTACCTTATGAGACTAAGAACTGGAAAACAGTCTGTCACTTTGAACTTGAGTGAAGTGGAGGAGTTCCACTGGTTCTCCAAGTCTGAACTTACTAGAGAGGGTGTTCCAGAGGACATTAGACAAATTTGTGGGCTTGCCCTGGGCAGTGCAGCACAATACAGATGGATGGGCGAGATAAAACGCAGTAGTAGGGTGGAATGCGAAAACCCGTTCTACTTGTCCCTTGCTCGCTTCGTTGTCTCACTGGCAGCTTCTTTGAGAAGCTTCTTAGTGTTCTCAGGTTTCCCGCCCAGTTTGAGGGTCTCCTCATGTTTGTCAGACAACTGCCGTGTAGATTCAATGAGGTCCGCACGTCGTGTCTGCTCGGCGTTCGTAGTAAGTTTCTGCATTGTTTGGGTGGCCTCTTTCATGTGCCCCGCGGATAATTGATTGTAATAGTCCTCGAGGCCTCGATAGTATGAGAATTCGGATATGAGGTTGCTACGAATCCCCTGTTGATACTCCTCGTTGTTCTTGGCGACTCTGATGCTCACCGGGGCTTTCAGTGTTTTTCGTGAACCGTCGATAGCGTCGCCGTATGAAACCTGGATGTTCATTATGTCTCCCTTGAATCCTGCGGGCAGCCTTACTTGACCCCAAATTCTTGCAATAGTCTCTAGGGCATTGATCTCCACGGGTGGGCCCTTGTAGTTTAGAACTCTTACATCTTGATTGCCAAATTCTACCTTAATGTTCCTGCCGGCGACCTGTTCGACCGCGCTATCCTGCATTAGGTTCGGTAGTTTCTGTGCGTCAGTAATATGGTAGAGTGTACCACCCGATGCATCTGCCAAGGCTTTCAAAATGGACTCTTTGTAATCTTCCCCAATACCGAACTCGACCATCTTGTATCCAGAAGGCACTTTGAGTTGGGAGTAAAGTTCAGGCTTCATCACGTCCGTTGGTTCTCCATCTGTTAAGAGAAGAATCCAGCCGGGTCCGCTCGTCTTCTTTGCAATTTCGAAGGTAGACTGGAGCGCGGAGTAGAGGGCTGTTAGGCCAGCTGCTTTGATGGTTGGCAATACCTTGCTTAGATCGGTTTCGGGGTAGGTGTGCACCGTATCTGAGAAAGTGACGATTGATACACGGTTGCCTGATGGGATTCGTTTCGCATACTCTTCCGCTCCTCGCTTTGCAAGCTCGATCTTTTGCCCCGCCATCGAAGTGCTGGTGTCGATCACGATAATGTGGTGGAATCCTTTGGCTTCAGCACGGCTCTCCGCGACTAAAGTTAACTTGAAGATGCAGTCTATGCTACTGTCGAACGAGTAATTGTGGCTGAGTTCTGTCCTGATTGAGATTGTCATATTCTAACTTGCTCCATCATGTCATTATCCATAACGAGTATTCCGGCGGAGGATCCGTGATATCTACTCGAGAATACTGTTATTACCCTTCCATCCATGTCTTCTCGAAAACCGTCAACGACCTCATGTCCCCTGATAATTCCCTTTAGCGAGTTCTCTTCAAGGAATTTTGTGGTGACGTCTTCACCGAAATAGTATGCGCCATCTCCTCTCACGCTGGGCACGAATCCTTCTATCATCTCTCTTGGATCATTCCAAAGTAATTGGAACGCTACTGGATCGTCCGGGTTTTGATCAGGCCTGGGTAGTTCGGCTATTTGCGACACATGGTCGAGACCCATAGCGAGTCCTCCGTGGAGACAAAGATGATCGTTCACGACTATCGCGTAGGGCATAGACTCGAAGAATTGTTTGAATCCTTCGTAACCCGAGCTTCCTAGCTTCTCGTTCACCTCGTCCAGGAATCCATAGTGGGGATTGGTAAGCGGGCTTTCATGATTCCCCCTCAGCATTACAACACGGTGAGGATCTTCCAGGAATCTTGTGGCTATTAATCCGAGATTCTCTACTCCGGTTTTGCCTCTGTCTACGTAGTCTCCCAGGAAAACGATTAGATCTGCTTCTTCGTAATATCTATCGAATACGGTTTGGGTCACGTCTATTGCAGTGTGAGTGTCTCCTACGAATATGGCTCTGTCAACGTCTCTTGACTGGAGCAACGGACCCGTCAACTTCTCTTTCGCTTTGCTAATCAGCTCGGGTATCGAGACTGTTTCCATCATTCGTTGATGAGCCTCACAATAGTGCCGGATCCGAACTTCAATATTGTGTTCGGTTTGATCTCGACACTACCGTTGACTCGTTGGAACTGTTTACCGTCGTATACGAATGTGCCGTTTGCGCTCTGTAAGTCCTTCAGGATCACCTTGCCGCCTTCCAAGCTTAACTGGGCATGTTTGCGGGAGACTTCTTGATCGGGTACCACGACTACGTTCTCAGGATTTCTCCCTATCGAGATCACTGGGAAAACATCGAACTCGATTGCAACCCTTGATTTGATCAGGGACTGGGCAGGAGTATTGACGAAGACCATGTATAGGCGTTGGCTTGTAAACGACAGATTCGGCGTCTCTTCATCTTCGACTCTAGTTGATGATCTGGGCAGTGGCGCTAGAACTACTTTCGGGGGCTCGAAATCCTCATACTGGTTATCTAGTCTGATCGGAGGGGTCTCTTCATCCTCTTCGACAGTGATCGATGGTGTTGGCAGAGGCGTTGTAACTGCTGTCGGGGACTCATAATC
>Ga0209157_1000458_pt1 | contig 35075 bp, 33 predicted proteins | sample GraSoiAngelo_135_FD_185892 | JGI IMG/M metagenome (GOLD analysis project Ga0209157, IMG submission 185892) | Grasslands soil microbial communities from the Angelo Coastal Reserve, California, USA - 14_0929_05_40cm (SPAdes) (version 2) | ecosystem: Environmental > Terrestrial > Soil > Grasslands ...
AACGTATCCCTCGTCGTCCGGAGGCGTCACTGACACGAGAAACACTTCGACCGGTCGGCTCTCCGGCCGCTTCTCGTCAATATCCTTGAAGTTCAGCGAGAACAGATTCGGCAGATATGTCGCGCGTCCTTCGTCCATCGCCGGGCGGGCGAAATCGCCGATGAACAGCTCGAACTCGACGCGGAACGTCTCCTCGTGGCCAGCCCGGAACCAACCGGGATCAGTCAGAGGCGCGCCGACGCGGAGGTCGATGGAAACGCCGTTTTTCATGCAGTGACGAAAGAGCGCGGCCGGTAGCACACGCGGCCCGGCGATCGGAATCATTACGAGATTACCTGCCTCCACGAGCTTCATAGCGTCCTCGGCCGAGGCGAGCCGCCGCTTGTATTCTTCCTGCCAGTCCATGAGAGTCGCGGCCCATTATGCTCAGTGCGGCCAGCTCTGCCAAGTGATAAAGCTCGTTAAGGCGCTGGACGCGTATCCCTTGCAGGGATAAAATGTTGTGCGCGATACGCCCCGAGAGAGGCCCCGATGCCCGACCGCATTCAGCAAGAGATAGAAGAGCTACTCGCCCGGCTGGAGACGTTCCCGCCCAAGCGCCCCCTCTCGTCGCGGATCAAGTACGGCATCAGCGGGTTCCTCCACAGTGTCGGGAACGCCCTCTCGAGTCTCCCAGTCCGCCACCTGACCGCCGGTCATCTTCTGCTGATCGCCATTGCGATGATCGTGGTCGCTTTCATGATCGGCGGCAGCTCGGACCTGATCCGCTGGGTGATTATCGGCGGCTTCGTTCTCTTCATTGCGGCTTTCGTGCTTTCGCTGCGGCGGCAATCGCGGCCGCAGGAGAAGCTCTGGCGCGGCAAGCCGATGGACCTCAATGGCCCCGGCGTCGGCGAGCGGCTCCGCTCGTGGTGGCGGCGGCGGAGCCGGCGATAAGCCATCCTTTAGCACCCATCTCTCATCGCTCCGCAGTTCTCCCGGCGCTAGTCGTTTTCTCCGCCATCTTCCTCGCCTCCTGCGGCGGTAGCGACAACGCCACGCCCGCGCCGACCGCGACGCAATTCCCCGCGACGAGCACGCCGGCACCGAGCACGGTGACGCCTACCCCGGGACTCGGCAGCCCGCAATTCGAGTCGGCCCGCGCGCTCCAGCATGTCCATGCGCTCTCGGTGGACATCGGCATCCGTGCCGCCGGCACAGACGGCGAAAAGCGCGCGGCGAACTACATTCGTGACGAGCTGGCGAAGTACGGATACGATGCCGCCCTCCAGCAGTTTCCGATCCAGGTCTTCGTCGACGTCAAGACTTCCCTCGATCTTCTGTCTCCCCAGCAGCGCGCCGTGGACGCCGCCGCCCTCGGCGGCAGCACCAGCGGCACGATCGAAGGCGGCCTCGTCGGGGCAGGACGCGGCTTTCCGCAGGAGTTTCCATCAGGCACCACCGGCAGCGTCGTCCTCATTGAAAGGGGCGACATCACCTTCTCGGAGAAAGTCGCCAACGCGACAGCGGCCGGCGCCGCGGGCGTAATTATCTACAACAACGACTCCGGCTCGTTTACGGGGCAGCTGACGGCGGGCAGCCGCATCCCCGCCGCTGCCATCTCTCGGGAAGACGGCCAGGCGCTACTGGATCTCATCAAGGCGGGTAAAACCACGGTCCGGCTCACCGTCGAGACGAGGACGGATACGAACCAATCGCAGAATGTAGTGGCGAAGCCACCCGGAAAGCAATGCCGCCTCGTTGTCGGAGGGCATTACGACTCCGTGCCGGCGGGCCCCGGCGCCAACGATAACGCCTCCGGTACCGCCACAGCCATTGAGATGGCGCGCGCGATGGCCGCCGACGGCGTGTTCGATCCAGTCTGCTTTGTGTTGTTCGGGTCGGAGGAGCTGGGTCTTCTGGGCAGCGCGGCCTATGTCCGGTCGCTCTCGCCTGACGACACGGCTGCGCTCAAAGCGATGCTGAACTTCGACATGCTGGCCGTCGGCGACGCCTGGCCCTTCGGCGGCTCGCAGTCGGTCGTGAGCGTCGCTGCGCAGGAGGCGGACCGGCTCTCCATTCCGCACAGCGTAGACACCAGGTTCGGGACCGGTGGCAGCGATCACGCGAGCTTCATCAGCGACGGTATTCCAGCGATGATCTTCAATTGCTTCTGCGACCCGAATTACCACTCGGCGGGCGATCGCTTCGAGTTCGTCAGCGAGGAGCGTTTGGCGCAAGCCGGCGCGCTCGGAATGGCGACCGCACAGGCGCTGCTGGCGGAGTGAGCAGGTCGCTGCGGGTTTAACACGGGCGGACAAACGCTCGCTTGCCCGACCTAAAGCCGTTACGATACGATGCGCCCGACGATAATGAGATCGCTCAGGCCCTCTCTTCCTATTTGCTTTTCCTTCATCTGCTTTCTGCTCGTACTGTCCGCGGCGTGCGGCGGAGGCGAGGACAAAAAAGCCGAGATCGGGAAGCTTTCAGACCCGGCGACGGTGCCGACAGCTCCGCCCTGGGACAAGCCGCCGGAGGTCGCGATCCTCGACCCGAACGCGCTCACGCCCGTCGGCGGTGCGGCGCCCAGCCCCACGCCGGCGCCTGAAGGCGCGCCCGGCGTTTGCGGGCCCAAGTACACCATCGAGTCCGGCGACACCTTCTCCAGTATCGCGGCTAAATGCGGAACAACCACGCAGGCGATGAAAGACGCTAACCAGGGCGTCGACCCGCTTACGATAAAGCCTGGCCAAGTTGTCAACGTACCGGCCGCGACACAGCCGAGCCCTTAGCGATGGCAATCGAAGAGAAGAGGACGGCCGCCGAAGACCGCACCGGCGAGCTTGAGCGTCTGAAAGAACTCAGCCGCCAGGGCGGCGGTCCGGAACGCATCGACGCCCAACACAAGCGCGGCAAGCTCACCGCTCGCGAGCGGGTCGACATCCTGCTGGACGAAGGCACCTTCGAGGAGATGGACGCACTCGCCACCCATCGATCGACTGAGTTCGGACTCGACAAGCAGAAATACTACGGTGACGCGGTTGTCATCGGTTTCGGCAAGATCGATGGGCGTCTTGTTTACGTTTTCTCGCAGGACTTCACGGTCTTCGGCGGCTCACTTTCGGAAGTCGCCGGCGAGAAGATCTGCAAAGTGATGGACCTCGCGATGAAGAACGGCGCCCCGCTGATCGGCATCAACGACGGGGGCGGCGCCCGCATCCAGGAGGGCGTCGTTTCGCTCAAAGGCTACGGCGAGATCTTCACGCGCAATGTTATGGCCTCGGGGGTCGTGCCGCAGATCTCCGTCGTGATGGGTCCGAGCGCCGGCGGCGCCGTCTACTCGCCCGCTATCACCGACTTCATTTTCATGAAGCACGGCAGCGGTCAGATGTACATCACCGGACCCGACGTCGTGCGCGCGGTTACCCATGAAGACGTCACTCACGAGGAACTTGGCGGCGCATCTGTCCACAGCAGCAAGACCGGGGTCGCCCACTTCGCGCTAGAGGGCGAAGAGGACACGCTCCAGGAAGTGCGGCGCCTGTTGTCGTTCCTTCCCTTGAACAACATGGAAGACCCACCCTACCAGGAGCCGGCCGACATCCCCGACCGCCTCTGCGATGAGCTGGCAAGTGTCGTCCCGCCCGATCCCAGCAAGCCCTACGACGTCCACCTCGTGATCGAATCGGTCCTCGACGATGGCGACTTCATGGAGGTGCACTCCGGCTGGGCGCGCAACATTACCGTCGGCTTCGGACGCATGAACGGCCGCGTCGTCGGTGTCGTCGCGAACAACCCGGCGCACCTCGCCGGCGTCCTCGACGTCGACTGCTCCCGCAAGGGCGCGCGCTTCGTGCGCTTCTGCGACGCCTTCAACGTCCCGATCCTGACGCTCGTCGATGTGCCCGGCTATCTTCCCGGCACAGGCCAGGAATACGGCGGGATCATCGTCCACGGCGCAAAGCTCCTTTACGCCTACGCCGAGGCAACCGTCCCGAAGGTGACCGTCATCCTGCGCAAGGACTACGGCGGCGCCTACCTCGTGATGGGCTCGAAGCACCTGCGGGCCGACATCAACTACGCCTGGCCGAGCGCCGAGATCGCCGTCACCGGTCCAGACGCTGCCGCGAACATCATCTTCCGCCGCGAGATCGAAGCCGCGCAGGACCCCGAAGCGAAACGCAAGGAGCTGATCGAAGAGTACCGCCGCAACTTCGCCAACCCCTACATAGCCGCCTCCCGCGGCTTCATCGACGATGTCATCGACCCCCGCGACACCCGCATCAAGGTCATCCGCGCCCTCGAAATGCTCCAGAACAAGACCGACACGAATCCGCCTAAGAAGCACGGGAACATCCCGCTGTAGTCGGTTTAGTCTTGGCTGCTGAATTAGGAAGTCGAGCAAGGGACGCGCTACTGGCTGGCTGCGTTGTCTGTGCCTTGGTACTGATTCCGCTCTCATTCCAGACATGGCTAAACGTTCATTGGTCTTCCGGTTTTCCGCCGGGCAGCGGCACCATAGGCATAGAAGGCAATGAACTTTCAGGTCTGACTGATTGGAAAGACGGGCACACTGTAGCTGTGGCCGGTTTAGCCGCTGCTGTTTTAGGGATCGTTTCGTTGGCACTCCGCGGATGGCAGTATGTGGCGGCGATAGGGATGGTGGTTGCGGGGACCATCGTCTTAGCGGTAGCCGGCTATGACACAGGGCACAATTGGCGGCGCGAATTCAGCGTGGAGCACTTCAGTGCCGACCAAGTTGATGTAACAATTTCTCTATGGATCTCGCTTGTACTCGGGTTGATGCTATGTTTCGGCGGGCTAACCATGCTCGTTCTCCGAAATAGAACGCCCCGCCAATTCCAGACAGATGCCGCCCACCCATGACCGTCAAAATTACCGACACCACCATGCGCGACGGCCACCAGAGCCTCCTCGCCACACGCATGCGCACCGAGGACATGCTCCCCATCTCGCCGGAGATGGACGAGGCCGGCTTCCACAGCGTCGAAGTCTGGGGCGGCGCGACCTTCGACACGGCGCTCCGCTTCCTGCGCGAGGACCCCTGGGAGCGCCTCCGCGAGCTCAAGAAGCGCTTCAAGAAGACGCCCCTCCAGATGCTACTCCGCGGCCAGAACGTCGTCGGCTACCGCCACTACGCGGACGATGTTGTCGAGAAGTTCTGCCAGCTCGCCGTCAAGAACGGAATGGACATCTTCCGCATCTTCGATGCCGTCAACGACCTGCGCAACCTCCAGACCGCCATCAAGGCCGTCAAGAAAGCCGCCGGCCACGCGCAGGGGACTGTCTGCTACACAATTAGCCCCGTCCACACGCCCGACATGTACGCCAAGCAGGCGAAGCAGCTCGTCGAAATGGGCTCCGACTCCATCTGCCTGAAGGACATGGCCGGCCTTCTCCACCCCTACGACGCCTATACGATCGTCAAAAGCATCAAGGAGGTCGTGAAAGTCCCTGTCCAGCTCCACTGCCACTGCACGAGCGGCATGGCCGAGATGTCGTACGTCAAGGCCGTCGAGGCCGGGTTAGACATCATCGACTGCGCGCTGTCGACCCTCTCGCAAGGCACCTCGCAGCCGCCGGCCGAATCGCTCGTCGCGACTTTCGAGGGCACGGAGCACGACTCGAAGCTCAACCTCGAACAGCTCGCCCACCTGGCGGACTACTTCGGCGAGGTGCGCAAGAAGTACGCTGCGTTCGAGGGCAACGTCAAGCTCGATTCGGGCGTCCTCATGCACCAGGTCCCCGGCGGCATGATCTCGAACCTCGTCTCCCAGCTCCGCGAGATGGGCGCCGCCGACCGCCTCAAGGAAGTGCTCGAAGAGATCCCCCGCGTCCGCGCCGACATGGGCTACCCACCGCTCGTCACGCCCACGAGCCAGATCGTCGGCAGTCAGGCCGTGCTCAACGTCGTCCGCGGCGAACGCTACAAGCAGGTTTCAAAGGAGACCCGCGCCGTCGTCCTCGGCCAGTACGGCCAGACGCCCGCACCTATCCCCGAGGACATCCGCAAGAAGATCGCCGCCGACGTCAAGCCGATAACAGAACGACCCGCCGATCAGCTCAAGCCCGAACTCGAGAACGCGAAGGCCGAGATCGGCCCTCTCGCACACTCCGACGAAGACGTTCTCTCATACGTCCTCTTCCCGCCCGTCGCTCGCGAGTTCTTCGAGTGGCGCGAGTCCGGTTCCCACCTTGAGCCCGAGGTCGTCGCCGCCATCGCCGCAGCCCTCTCGCAGGACCACCGTCACGCCGCGCCCGCCCACGACGGCGCAAGGCTCAGCCGGGACCAGAACCCCTGGAAAATGGCTGGTCGCCGGCGGCTGATGCGGAGCTGAAATGGCAATGGGAAAGCAGCCATCGGCAATCGGCATGTTGAACGCCGCCATCCTGCGGATTGCCAATTGCCGATCGCCGATTTCCCTTCCATGAAGCTCCTCATCGGCGGTCAGGAATTCGATGTCGCACCCGCCGGCGATACTGTGAACCTTGCAGGCGTTGACTACGCCGTCCGCATTGTCCGCAGCGGCAACATCGCCACCGTCTACGTCAACGAGAAGCCGTTCGCCGTCCAGCTTCCCGCCGAACTTCCCGACGAAGGCGCCGTCAACCTTCTCGTGGACGCCAAAGAATACGAAGTCGAAGTCAAAGGCCGCGCCGGCGCCCGCCCGCGCCCGAAGGCAGCCTCCAGGAAGCCCTCCCTTGGCGGAGCGGGCGCAGTCACCGCTCAGATGACCGGCCGCGTCATCAAGGTCAACGTAAACCCCGGCGACACCGTGAACGAGGGCGACATCCTCCTCGTCATCGAAGCGATGAAGATGGAGAACGAGATCGCCGCGCCGATGTCCGGCAAGATTAAGGACGTCGCCGTCGCACCCGGCGGCCGCGTCTCCGAAGGCGACCTCCTCGTCCAGTTCGAGCCCGAAGCCGCGTAGAGACGCCCCCGAAGGCGCGTCTTCGAGACCCTTAGCCCCTTGCCTGCGCCTGCATCTGCGCCGTCATTTGCCGCGCCATCCTCAGGAAATCGTGCGGGTACGGATAACGCGGCTCGCTCGCCGCATCGATCCGCTCGACGGTTTCCGCCGGCAGGGTTACGTCGAGCGCCGCCAGGTTGTCCTCGAGCTGCTTGACGCTCTTCGGCCCGATGATCGGCGACACGATGCCCGGCCGCGAAAGGTTCCACGACAGCGCCAACGCGATCGGCGAGATGTCGAGCTTCGAGGCCTCTTCCAGCACAACCTCCATGATCGCGTGGTTGCGGTCGCTCAGGGCGCGCGCCCGCCAGATCTGCTGGAACGGCCCGGCCGCCGCGAAGCGAGTGCCTTCCACCGGCGCCTCGCCCTTCTTGTACTTCCCGGTCAGCATACCGCCCGCTAGAGGGCTCCACGGGATGATGCCCAGGCCGAACCTCTGGCACACCGGCACGATCTCAACCTCGATGTCACGCGCCAGGATGCTGTACTGCGGCTGCAAGCTGATCAGCGGCTCCCGGCCCTTCATCTGCGTAATCGTCGCAGCTTCAACGATTTGCGAAGCCGGCCAGTTCGACACCCCGATGTAGCGCACCTTCCCCTCGCGCACGAGATCGTTCAGCGTGCTCAGTGTCTCCTCGATTGGCGTGTTTTCGTCGTAGCGGTGCATCTGGTAGAGGTCGATGTAGTCCGTGTCCAGCCGCCGCAGGCTGTCCTCCACCGCCCGCCTGAGGTGCTTGCGGCTCGTCCCGCTCTCGAACACGCCCGGGCCCAGCGGGGACGCTGCCTTTGTCGCGATGACAACGTTGTCTCGCCGCCCCTTTACGGCTTTTCCGACTATCGTCTCCGATTTCGTCCCAGAGTAGACATTCGCCGTATCGATGAAGTTGTGCCCGGCGTCGAGGTAGGCATTGATGATTCCGATGGACGTCTCCTCATCACACCCGAACTGCTCGTTGCCGAAGTTCATCGCCCCCAAACAAAGCGGCGACACCTGTAGGCCCGACCGGCCTAGCTTCCGTAGTCCTCTCGACGACATTAATGACCTCCTTAGATGGGATGAATCAGGCCCGTAGCATACCAGAGCATGGGGCGATTCCCGCGTGCGTTTTAGGACAGCTCGCCATATGCAGGCTTGCCGGCTTGTGAGTTCGCGGGCTTGTCCCTAGTCCGGCAACGTCACCAAACTAGTCGTGCTCTGAATGCCGTCTATCGTCCGGATCTTCTCGCCCAGGATCGTCGGGATGTCCTGCAGCGTCTCCACCTCAATCTCGACGACGATATCGTACGGGCCCATCACCTCGTGCAGCTCCACGATGTGCGGCACCTTCGAAATCTCCTCATGCACGTACTTGGTCTTCGTCGGGTCTGTCACCACGAGAACGTACGCTTTTACGACCATCCGTTGCTCCTTAGACTCACGCGCGTCGGTGCGAGTTTCGCGCATTATACGACACGTGCCAGCCGTTAGGCACGAGGCGTAGAATGAGGACGAAACCACCATGACGAACCCGAACGATCCCCTCGGCGCTCTAGCTACGCTCGAAACATCCTCCGGCCCCGTCTCTTACTACCGCCTCGACCGCCTTACCGAACTTGGCCTCACCGATATCGGCCGTCTGCCCTTCTCCGTCCGCGTGCTCCTCGAGAACCTCCTCCGCCGCCTCGACGGGCATATCGTCACCGAGGAGGATGTTCATGCGCTGGCGTCTTGGGCGCCGGGCTCCCTCTCGCCGCGTGAGCTGCCCTTTCTTCCTGCGCGCGTCCTCCTTCAGGACCTGACTGGCATACCCGTCGTCGCCGATCTCGCCGCCCTGCGATCCGAAGTCGACCGTCTGGGCGCCGACCCCCAGCGCGTCAACCCGCTCTTTCCAGTCGACCTCGTAGTAGACCATTCGGTGCAGGTCGACGCCTTCGGCATGGCTGACGCCTTCCGCATCAACGTCGCCCGCGAATACGAGCGTAACGGTGAGCGCTACGCCTTCCTGCGCTGGGCCCAGGAGTCGTTCAGCAACTTCCGCGTCGTTCCGCCCGGCGCCGGTATCGTGCACCAGGTGAACCTGGAGTTCCTGGCGAAGGTCGTGCAGACCGCCTCCCGGAACGGCGACGCTATCGCCTTTCCCGACACGCTCGTCGGCACCGACTCGCACACGACGATGATCAACGGCCTTGGCGTCCTCGGCTGGGGCGTCGGCGGCATCGAGGCCGAGGCCGCGATGCTCGGCCAGCCACTGCCGCTCGTCGCGCCGCAGGTGATCGGCGTGCGCATGACCGGCGCCTTGCGAGAAGGCGTGACGGCAACAGATCTGGTCCTCACCGTCACCGAGATGCTCCGCCGTCACGGCGCTGTCGGTAAGTTCGTGGAGTTCTACGGGACGGGGATCAGCACGCTGAGCCTTCCCGACCGTGCGACCATCAGCAATATGTCTCCCGAATACGGGGCCACCTGCGGCTTCTTCCCCGTCGACCCCGAAACCCTGCGCTATTTGGCAGCGACCGGCCGCCCGACCGCGCAGGTCGAGCTCGTAGAGCAGTATTGCCGCGCTCAAGGCCTCTTCCACGAAGACGGCATGCGCGACCCTGAGTTCACCGATCTCCTGACTCTCGATCTGCGAACTGTCGAGGCCAGCCTCGCCGGTCCTCGGCGTCCCCAGGACCGCGTCCCTCTGGAGGAGGTCAAGAGCAGCCTCGAGCAGGCGTTCGGCGAGCACTTCCCGTCAGGCCGCAAAGCCAAGGAGCGCATGGACTGGGAAGGCTCGGCCGTAAGCGATGGTGAGGCGCCCGCCGAACCGCCGCCCGTTGATCCGCGGCCAAAGAGCGCCGTCATCGCCCTAAACGGAGACCGCGCGGAGCTGACGCACGGCTCTGTCGTCATCGCGGCCATCACGAGCTGTACCAACACCTCCAACCCCTCGGTCATGCTCGGCGCGGGGCTTCTCGCGCGCAATGCCGTCGCGCGCGGCCTCAGCGTCGCACCTTACGTGAAGACGAGCCTAGCGCCGGGCTCCCGCGCCGTCGTCGACTATCTGCAGCGCGCGGGTCTTATGCGCTATCTCGAAGCCCTGCACTTCGATCTCGTCGGCTTCGGCTGCACGACCTGCATCGGCAACAGCGGCCCGCTCCTGGAGCCGGTTGCCGAGGCAGTCGACCAGAACGGCCTTGTCGTCGCCGCCGTCCTCAGCGGCAATCGCAACTTCGAGGGCCGCATCCACCCACAGGTACGCGCCGCCTACCTCGCATCGCCGCCGCTCGTCGTCGCCTACGCGCTCGCCGGCACCGTGGATATCGACTTGCGCACAGAACCGCTTGGGAGGGGAAAGGACGGCGGGCCGGTCTATCTGCGCGACATCTGGCCCTCGTCCGATGAGGTCAAGCAGACGGTTGCAAGTGCCATCGACGCGGCGATATTTAAGGAGACGTACGAGCACATCTTCGACGGCGAGGAACGTTGGGCCGCCCTCAAGGTGCCAACGGGCGCCCTCTGGGAGTGGGACGAGGCCTCGACCTACCTCCGCGAGCCTCCCTTCGTACGCGACATCGCGCCTGACCCGTCGCCAGTCCGCGACATCACGAGCGCCCGTGTTCTCGTAATGGTCGGCGACTCTGTGACCACCGACCACATCTCGCCCGCCGGCTCAATTGCACCGGGCAGCCCCGCCGCGAAATACCTCACCCAGCACGGCGTCGCTCCGCGTGAATTCAATAGCTACGGCTCGCGCAGAGGCAACCACGAGGTCATGGTGCGCGGCACCTTCGCCAACGTCCGTCTCCACAACGAGCTCGTCCCCGGTATCGAGGGCGGCTGGACCCGCCACTTCCCCGACGAAGAAGGCATGACAGTCTACGACGCCGCCATGCGCTACCAGGAGGAGGGTGTGCCGTTGCTGGTGATCACCGGCAAGGAGTACGGCACCGGCAGCTCCCGCGACTGGGCCGCCAAGGGCGTCTCCCTCCTCGACGTGCGCGCCGTCATCGCCGAGAGCTACGAGCGAATCCACCGCAGCAACCTGGTCGGCATGGGCGTCCTTCCGCTCGAATTCGCGCCCGGCTTCTCGCGCGTTTCCCTCGGCCTCACGGGCGCCGAGGTCTACCACATCGAGGGCCTGAGCGAAGGCCTCGAGCCCAAGAAACAGCTCATCGTCCGCGCTGTCGCAGCGGATAGCAGCGAGACCAGCTTCCCCGCCCTCACCCGCATCGACAGCCCGCTCGAGATCGAGCAGTACCGCCACGGCGGCATCCTCCCCTTCATCCTGCGTAAGCTCGTATCCACAACGTAGGGACTTCTCGCGCTTCAAGACGCCAGCCGTGAAGGCGCAGGTCGCTCGCACGGCCAACCATGCGCGGCAACCCGCGCGTAAGGCACCTTTGGACGCTCACGAAACGAACACGCCCTGTCCTGCCACGGGCCGTTGTTTTTGTCCAGCGGGGGGCATACATTGAGGAGGTGCCTAACCTAAGCGTGGAAGTCCTGCCCGGCCATAAGCGCGGCCTTGCCCTCTCGAACCCCGTAATGACTGCCTCGGGGACGTTCGGCAACGGCCTCGAGTATGCGAAGATTTTCGATATCCAGCGCCTCGGGGCGATCGTCAGCAAGGCGATAACCCTGCGACCCAGGCAGGGGAATGCTCAGCCCCGGATCGTCGAGACCGCTGGCGGGATGCTTAACTCGATCGGGCTTCAGAATATCGGCATCGAGGCCATCCTCCGAGATGTCGCGCCGGTTTGGTCCACCTGGCGGGTCCCTGTCATCGCCAATATTGCCGGCGAGAGCATCCCTAATTACGCCGAGCTGGCGCGCCGCCTGGACGGGGCGGCCGGCGTGAGCGGCATCGAGATCAACGTGAGTTGTCCGAACGTCGAGAACGGCCTGGAGTTTGGCAGCGACCCCAGAGCTGCCTCAGACCTCACCTACGCGGTGCGCCGCGAGACAGATCTACCCTTGCTCGTCAAGCTCGGCCCCAACGTGACCGACATCGTCGCCATCGCTGCCGCTGTGGCTGATGCCGGCGCCGACGCGCTCACACTGATCAATACCTTTCCCGCGATGCGCATCAATATCGACGCCCGGCGCCCTGAGCTCGGCTGGGGCTCCGGCGGGCTCTCTGGCCCGGCCCTCAAGCCGATCGCCCTTCGTATGGTCTATCAGGTGGCGCGATCGCTGAGCATACCCATCGTCGGCTGCGGAGGTATCGTCAGCGCTGAGGACGCCATCGAATTCCTCATGGCCGGTGCGACCGCAGTGCAGGTCGGCACCGCTACCTTCCGCAACCCCCGGGCACCGCTAGACCTCATCGAGAGCCTCGAAGACGTCATGCGAAGACAAGAGATTGAGGACGTCAAGGAGATCGTCGGCGCGGCCTTGCCAGCCCGCCGCGAAAGCGCCACAGCGGACGCGGGACGGGTGGCGGTTGACCATCCGCGTCCGCAGCTCTAACCTCTCGGTCGCTTACGCAGAGCGCTAAACCGCGGTTAAGCCACCACTACTATCTGTTAACCGGCTGCTAACTCGGCGGTGGCGATATTATGGCGAGTAGCGCTCGCGATACTGATGCCAGGAGGAAGCGTTATGCTATTTCATATCAGGGCGACACTTAGCAGGTGTCAGGCTCAGGCGGGCCAGGGTGTGGCGGAATACCTGCTCATCTTGGCCCCGCTCAGCGCCGTTCTTGCGCTCACGGTGTGCACCCTCATCATTGCCAATTCAAAATAAATCCCCCGGATCTTCGCTGCACTGGCTCGCCTAAGCGGTCTCCTTGACCCCGCTGCTGCCTGGAATCTAACCTGAGAAGCGCGGGGTGTAGCTCAGCTAGGCTAGAGCGCCTGGTTTGGGGCCAGGAGGCCGGCGGTTCGAATCCGCCCACCCCGACCAGCCGACCCATAGGGTGGACGCAAGTCATGCGACCCACTCTTTCGGCCGCTTCTCGAGATGCAGGAAGACGCCCCCGAAGAAGGCGATGACCAAGCCGGCCCCGCTCAGCGGCAGATGCCGCTCGGCATCGTAGTCGCGCGGATACTCGTCGTGACATCGATGAGCTTCGCGGCTGCGGCTGCGATATTCTTCCTTGTAGGCGGTCTCTGGGAGCTCGCTCTTGTGAGTATCGCCGCGACCGCAATCTTTCTAGGCCTGATGTTCGTAATTGAAAGAGGGGCGGAGAGTAGCGCCGGCCATAGTTAGTTGTGAGAAACGAAAGGCAGTGATATTCTTCGCACTGGGGAGAGGTGATACTAGTGTTCCAGAGCTTGGGCGCTCCAGAGTTGCTCATTATCCTCGCGATTGTTGTCGTCCTCTTCGGCGCCACCCGAATCGGTGACATCGGCAAGGGTTTCGGCCGTGGCATCCGCGAGTTCCGGCGCGAACTGCGCGATGGTCAGGACGAGGACAAACAGGAGACGGACGAGAAAGAGCCGGCCGCAACCGACGAAAAGAAGCGCTGAACCGCTTCTCGCTGATTAGTTAACCACCGCCCAGGCCCGGGCGTGGTCTCTTTGGGCCGACAGGTCCCTTAAACGACCTTCGGTTCGACGACGATCTCTTTGATGATCAGCGCCGAGGAGAGATCCCTGTCGCAGTTAGCGGTGCCCGCGACCGAGCATGGTGTCAGGTTGCTGAGCCCCTCCAGGATGCTCGTGCCGTCTATGACCGTTCCGAATACGGTCTCCTTAACGTTGGGCCGCGGGTCGTCGCGGTAGAGGATTCTGAATTGACTTCCGCTCACGTCCTCGCCACCCTGGACTAACGTAGGCGCTACGACATCCCATTGCTTGCGCCCTGCGTCGGCGTTTTGTAGCGGCAACGAGTACCCCGGCCCGCCTGCACCCGAGCAAACGCCCGGCGCGTCTTTGCGACATGTTGGGTCTCCGGCCTGCGCGGCGTACTGCTTATCGACGTAGAAGAATACCGTGTTGTTGTAGAAGCCGTTACCAGCGAGGAAAGCGAAACTGTTCACCGTATCAGGCGCTGCCGCGGCGAGGTCTATCTTGATATCTCCCTTGTCCGTCTTGATCGTCGCCAGATAGGATTTCGAGCGGTCGATTGTTGGCGCCGGCGCGCCAAACGTGAGCGAATTGTTCGGCGTCTCTTCAGCCGTAACGCGGTCCTCGGCTTCGGGCACCGTCGAGCGTTTCCCGCCGCTGGAGCTTCTGGCAATAGCCGTGGCGGCCAAGCTCGTGATAATGAGGACAATGAAAACGATGTAGAACGCCTTAGCGTTGAAGATTACGTTTATTGGAAACGGCGGCTTTGCCCGTCGCGGTCCCTGGTAATCTGTTGGGCCTCGCCGGCGCCGCCTCTGTCTTCGGGGCAAGCTTGATCACCTCTCCACTCGGGACTTTCCTAGTATAACAAATACGAATCGTATCAGATCGGTGTACGGACTCCTGCAGGAGCCGGCGTCGTGTAACGCGCCCGCTGCGGCGTCATCTCAATAAACAGAACTACATCCTCCAGGACACGAAGAATGAGAACGGAAGCGGCACATCACTCAGCAGCCTCGGATTCCGCCTGGGCCGACGCCAGCGGGCGCTGCTTCTTCGCTTGGCGAATGGCGGCGGCCTGTGAGGACGCGCTCCGTGAGGTCAGCCAAGCGATGACCGGGCAGCAAGACCCGGAGCGCGCTCACGCTCTCGAAAAAGTCAGCTCTCTTCTCCAGCGCGAGATGCGGCGTTGGGTACGCCGCGGCGAAGCACTCGACGAACTTGTAGACCACCTGCCGACACAGCGGCAATAGTCCGCTCGCTCATCCGATCGCCTCGGCCAAATCTTCCCCGTCGCTCAAAGCACGACGGCGCTCGCGGAACCGACCACAACTTTGGTGCCGTCCGCCTTTTCACACCAGACCTGCAGGTTTGCCCTTTGGCAGGACCCCTCTGGCGATACTTCCCGCATCATTCCCCGGCACGTCAAACTGTCACCACGCCAGACAACGTTTACCAGGTTCACGTTCATCCTGCCGCCCGCGAACCATCCTTCGCCGAATCGGTCGCTCATCATCTCCGAAAGGAAACAGAGCGGCATCATGCCCTGCACGACGATGTCCGGGAACCCAAGTTTCCGCGCCTCTTCCACGTCGTTGTGGTAGCTCTTGCGGGGGGAAAAGCGCCGGCACATCTCAAGGGTCACCTCTTTCGCGTGCCCCGCTATCTCTTCCAGCACTTCGCCCTCGCCGACATCGAACCGCCGGTCCGAGCGTTTTTCGCGCTCTTTGTCTACGACAACTCCTTCCGGCTGTCGCTCGAGGAGAAAGCTCTGGTGTGTGCGGCCCCGGTTCAGCGGCCTGCCGTCCTCGCCGAAGCAAGTCACTTCGTTAACGACATACTCGCGATCGCGTTTGATGTAGCGGTCGACAATCAGCGAACGAGTTGTCACCCTGTCTCCAACCGTCGCAGGTTGGAAGAGCTCCCACTCCTGGCGAGCGTGAAGATTGCCGTAGATCCTCGGCAGGTACCAGGACAACGTCCGGTATACCTCCGAATGGAGCAGCAGCGCAGGCGCCACCGCTGAGCCGAACGGCGATTCGCCGGAATACCAGCGATTGTGATCATCGACTGCTTCCGAGTACTCGCGGACCAGTTCAGGAGTGATTTCCACGACTCGCTCGCCTAGATAGCGGCCAACGTAAACCTCATTGTCGCTAGTCACGGTGCGCCTCCTTATTGCTCGATTCCCCGGGTAGCCGGGATTTCATCGTTCGTCAGGCGTACGAGGCCGGACCCATCGACGTTCATCACGTAGATGTCTCGCCGACCGCTCCGGTAACGCACGAACGCCAGCCGAGAACCGTCCGGCGACCATTCCGGCGAAAGGTCTGGATTGGGATCATTCGTCAACCGAGTTTGCCCTGTTCCGTCGGCGTTTGCCAGATAGATTTCACGATTGGAATCCCTGTCTGATACAAAGGCGAGCCGCGCCCCGTCGGGCGACCACGCCGGCCAGGCGTCTTCACGCTGCGCGGCGGTGACTTGTGTCAGAAAGGAGTAGTTGGTGTCCATCACGTAGATCTCGGAGTCTGCCGTCCGGTCCGAAACGAAAGCAAGTCGAACCGAGTCCGGTGCCCAAACTGGGTGCGCATCTCGGAGTGGCCTTAGCGTCAGGTCGATCAGGTTCGAACCATCAGCGTTTACGACGTACACCTCGACGTTTCTACCGTTTGCGGATTCAAACGCGATCTGACTTCCATCGGGCGACCACTGCGCCGCTACGTCATTTCCTTGCAGCTTGGTAAGCCGCTTGGCATCACCGCCGCTGGCCTTCACCGTGTACAGGTCAAGGTTTCCGCTCCTGGCAGACGAAATAAGGAGCCGCTGACCATCGGGCGACCAGCCATATGGAATGTCGAGCGCTGGGTCATCTGTCACTCGTTCAATGCCAGATCCATCTGCATTCATTATGTAGACATCGCCCTGCCCATCCCGCTCCGAATAAAAGGCGAGCCGCTGACCATCGGGCGACCAGTACGGAAATGCGTCTGAGGCTGGGTCGTCGGTCAAGCGCGTCAGGCCCGTTCCGTCCGCCGCCATGACATAGATGTCCACGTTGTCATCCCTGTCCGGCAGATTGAACTTGCGGTCGGAGTAGAAGGCGATTCGGCTGCCATCCGGAGACCACACAGGCTGGGAGTCCCAGGGCAGCACCCGGCCCAGCTCAATGGGCTGACGGTCATTGCTCGTGCGCAGACGGATGTCGTAATCGCCGGATTGCCGTGTCAGGAATATAAGCCGGTTAAACAGCTGCGGCTTCCCTTCCTCACCACCACATCCGGCGGCGACACCAACAAGAACGGCGAACACACACGCCGATATCGCCGCCCACTGCATGATGCGCATCATCCGCCACCAGCGAAGATCGGGCGCCAGGCGGGGGCATCGTCGCCTCCGCCCTCGTGCGCGGTTACACGCACCAGCCCGCTACCATCGGCGTTGACTGTAAAGATGCTCTTGGTCCCGGCCCGTTCTGAAACGAACGCGACGTACTTACCGCTGTGGGACCACACGGGGCCGGAGTCGTTACCGGCATCGTTGCTCAGGTTTCGAAGACCAGAACCATCCAGATTCACGACGAAGATCTCCAGGTTTCCCGTCCGATCGGACGAGAACGCCAAGCGCGAGCCATCCGGGGACCAGGCAGGCGACCTATCGCGGCCGGGCGAGCTCGCGATCGGGTTGAGGCCCGAGCCGTTCGCGCCGACGACGTAGATATCGACATCGCCTCCCGATTCGGACTCGAACGCCAGGCGCGAGCCGTCCGGCGACCAAACCGCGTTCTCGTCTCGACGGGAGTTGTTGGTAAGCTTCACCAGACCGCTTCCATCGGGGTGGATCAAATATATTTCGGGATCGCCGTCACGGTCCGAGGTAAAGGCCAACAGCGACCCATCCGGGGACCACGCCGGCGAATAATCAGCCGCCGCGTCGTTCGTTAGGCGCCTAATGTTAGAGCCATCCGCCCGCATGACATAGATCTCCCGATTGCCATCGCGCTCTGACTCGAAGGCCAGGCTTCGGCCGTCTGGGGACCACACGGGTCGTCGGTCCGCAGCGGCGTTGTTCGTCACACGCACCTGGTTCGAGCCATCGGCCTCCATTACATAGATCTCGCTGTTATTGTCGCGATTAGACTCGAAGGCCAGTTTGCTACCGTCGGGCGACCAAGCCGGCGATAGGTCCGAAAAGGGCCGGTCAGTTAGGCGCGTTATCAGCGAGCCATCCGCTTTCATGACGAGTATCGATAGCTTGCCGTCCTGACTAGATGAAAACGCGATGCGAGATCCATCGGGGGACCAAGCCGGTGCGAAATACACCGCGTCCCCGCGGGTCAACTGTGTTGGCGCCCCTCCGTCGGGGTCCATGGAGTAAATGTCTCGGCTGCCGTCTCGGTCGGAATAAAACGCGATCCGGCTGCCGCTCGGCGACCAGGCCGGATCGCCGTCGTCGGCTGGATTATCGGTTATCCGCAGCAAATTCGCCCCGTCCGCGTCCACCACATAGATGTCACTGTTCCCGTCCCGGTTGGAGGCGAATGCTATCTTCCCGCCATCCGGTGACCAGTGCGGGGCGAAATCCACCGCCGTGTCGGCGATCAGGGCCTTCTGGTCGGAGCCGTCGGCGTTCATAACGTAGATGTCTGTGTTCCCCGCACGCGCTGATTCGAACGCGATCCGCGAACCATCCGGCGACCAGGAGGGGAAGCTATCGACGCCCGGGCTATTAGTGAGCCGCCTCTGCTCGCTTCCGTCTGACTTCATGACGTAGATCTCGCTGTCGCCGTCTCTTGTTGAAGCAAATGCGATGAACTGACGGTCCGCGGACCAAGCCGGAAAGCCGTTCGCTGCTGGACCGTGAGTGATCCGAACCTGGTCGGTGCCGTCGGCGTTCATGGTATAGATGTCTCCGGGCCCCTCTCGCTCCGATGTAAAAGCCAGCCTCTTCCCATCCGGGGACCAACTGGGATGGCTGTTCGTCGACCCGGCTTTCGCCGAAAGGTTCACGAGATCGGATCCGAACCGATTGCTCGCATGGATTTCAACCCGGCTGCTGCGCTGAGATTCGAAAGCGATATCCTCGCTGGCGATCGGCGAGGAGGTCGGTCGAAGGGTGCCACGGACCCGCGGGCTGGCATCCCCGCCGCACGCTTCGGCTGTACCCAATGCAAGCACGAGAGCGAGGACGCAAAGCGCATGCGTGCATTGTCGATTGCGCGGCAACGCCGTGGGGATTTTTTTGATGGGGAGCAATCTATGCTTTCATGACGCGTGGAAGCTCGACCCCCCGTGCGCATCCACGGTCAAATTCTCCTTGCAGGCTAACTTGCACACCACGTAAACTACAATCCCGCAGCCCCCGATGCTACTCGTCGCGCGCAAGAACCTGTTCGCGGAGAGGACGCGCCTCGGCATTTCTGTCGGCGGTGTCGCCCTCTCTGTCTTTCTCATCGGCATTCTTCTCTCGCTCTATCGCGGCTGGAGCCAGCAGGTCGGCGGCTTCGTCGAACACGTTCCGGCAGACCTGTGGGCGACGAGCGACGGCACAACAGACTTCGTTGCGGCTGGATCCGTTCTTCCCGACAGCCTGGGCGTCCAGCTCAAGCTGCTCCCAGAAGTCGACGTAGTGAGTCCGCTTATCGTCCGCCCAATGGCAGTCTACCGGGCCGGCGGCAGCCGCTCCGACACCTTCGACGTCCAGCTGGTTGGATACGATCCGAAAATTGGTCTCGGGGGGCCGCTTGAGGTCGTGGAGGGTAAGAGCCCGCCAGGCCCTGGAGAAGTCGTTATCGACGTTGAAATGCATAAGCGCCACGGTGTACAGATCGGCGATAGACTCGTTAAAGGTACGAAGTCACTCACCGTCTCGGGCTTCTCGCGCGGCGGCGACTTCATCTATACGCAGGTGGCGTTTGCCACCCTCGACACGACTATCGATTTCCTCGAGTTACAACCGCGAACCCAGCGTACCTTCTTCGTTCTGACCCTTCATGACCCGGCGCAACGAGACATAGTCGCCAGCCGCGTTGAGCTTGCCGCGCCGGGAGTGCATATGGTCACGGGCAAGGACTTCGCCAGCGAGACGAGGGACCGGATCCTCAGCAACATACTGCCCATATTGATCGTTGTGCTGATCGTTGCCTTCGTGGTCGGGCTAGCCGTTGCCGGCCTTACCATCTATACAGCGACCGTCGAGAAGTCACGCGAGTATGGGATACTGAAAGCCGAAGGCTTTACGAATCCGTATCTGTACCGGGTGGTTTTCGAACAAAGCATGATCACAGGCGCTCTTGGGTTCCTCCTCGGCGCAGGCGTTACCCTGCTGCTCGCACCGTTTGCTCAGGATACGGTGCCGCAGTTTGTCGTCTCGGTCCGCTGGCAGGACATCGCCGCGATCGCCGCGGCAACACTGGTCATGGCGCTCATCGCTGCCTATATACCCGTGCGCCGCCTGAGCAACATAGACCCGGTTATGGTCTTCAAGGGATAGCCCTGTGCAGGGCGCGCCACCGCTGATCCTTCAGTTGGAGGGCGTCAGCAAGATTTATCGCTCCGGCGACTTCAGCGTTACAGCTCTGGACGACGTCACGCTCAATATTCGCGGCGGCGAGATCGTTGCTATCATGGGACCTTCCGGTTCCGGCAAAACGACTCTTCTTACCATCGCCGGTGCGTTGCTCAGACCAACCCACGGGCGGGTACACGTCTGCGGCACCGATGTGACAAACATGGACGAGTCTCACCTAGCTTCCATCCGGCGGCAAAAGGTGGGGTTCGTCTACCAGAGCTTCAACCTTCTCGAAGCCCTGACCGCCCTTGAGAACGTTCGGGTGGTCATCCAGAACGGCTCGCGCAACGGACGATCGGACGCCATGGAGCGAGCCTCGCATCTTCTTGAGACATTCGGTCTGAGCCACCGCATTCACGCGCTGCCAAAGCGTCTGAGCGATGGTGAGAAGCAGCGGGTGGCAATCGTGCGGGCACTGGCCAAGGACCCGGACCTAATCTTGGCCGATGAACCCACCGCTAACCTGGACGCCAAGCGCGGCTACGAAGTCATGCAACTGTTAGGACAGAAGGCACTGGAACTACACAAGGCCGTTGTCGTAGTTTCGCACGACAACCGCGTTCGGCAGTTTGCCCAGCGGGTGCTCTGGCTGGAGGACGGCCGCCTTCGTGACCACGACTGACGTCCGCCTCGCCCGCTCAGTTCCGTGAAAGCAGGCCGTTGATACGGCGCAACGCTTGAAGGAGTGGCTTCTGGAGCTGTCCGTAGGTCGCCTCCGCGGCGAGCTGCGAGACGCTGGTCGAGAACGTAGGATAGACCTGAACGAGATTACCGAAATCAGGTGTCAGTCGCATCTCCTTGTTTACGGCAAGCGTAAACTGCGAAATGATTTCGCCGGCCGCCGGCGCCAAAATGTGCGTGCCAACAATCCTGAACTTTGCATCAGTAACCGCAATGATCTGGCCTTCCGTCGCCCCTTCGGCGCGCGCCCGATCGGAATGACTCAGGTCCCATTCGAAGACGCGAACGTTGTCCCTCCCGAGCTTCTTTCGGGCCTGGCCCGCGGTCATTCCAACGTGAGCAAGCTCCGGGTCCGTAAATGTAGTCCAGGGGACGACTTCCGGAGCGCTGGCTGACCCCGGGAAGAACATATTCCGCAATGCGGTGACGGCCTCGGCGGCCGCGCTGTGCGTGAACAGGTACCGTCCGGCACAGTCCCCGGCGGCATAGACCCAGCCGGCACGCGTGCGGAGCTTGTCGTCAACGACAATCCCGCGCGGCCCCGTCTTTATCCCCACCGACTCGAGGCCTAGGCTGTCGATGTTCGGCGTCCGCCCAGCGGCTACCAGGACTTCTTCAGCGCTCCATAGCTTGTCCTCTCCTCCCACCCTTCCGCGCACCACCTTTTCCCCACCTTCGCGTTCTGCGCTTATAAGCTCCGCACTCAGCTGAACGTCGACGCCCTCGCCTCGCAGCTTTTCGAGAAGAATCCCGGACAACGCGGGCTCATCCCTTTCCAGGATTCGCCCAGCTCGCTGAAGCACAGTCGTCTTTACGCCGAGGCGGTTCATCGCCTGCGCCATCTCAACACCGATCGGCCCGCCGCCGATGATGATGAGCGAGCGGGGGGCGCGCTCCAGCTCGAAAATATTCTCGCTGGTCAGGTAGCCGGTCTCGGCCAGGCCTTCGAGAGCTGGGGCCGCCGGGCGCGAACCAGTGCATACGAGCGCGTACTTCGACGTGAGGACGCGCTCGCCGACTCGAATTCGGTGTTCACCGTCAAACGCCGCATCGCCCCATAACAAGTCGACTCCCAGCTCAGCATACTTGTCCGGGTTGTCATCGGTCGCCGCTATCTCTTGCTGGATGTCGCGGATTCGTCGCCAGACGGAGGCGGTACCGGGCTCGATCTCAGCCGGTGCCAGACCGTATTTGTCGGCATGGCGCATGGTGTGCGCAGCCTTGGCGCTGGCCAGGAGAGCTTTGCTGGGCACGCAGCCCGTCCACAGGCAGTCGCCTCCCACCCGATGGCGCTCCGCCAGTGCAGCCTTCACGCCCATCTTGGCCGCCACCTCGCCCGCGATCATTCCGGCCGACCCCACTCCGATAATGACAACGTCGTACTTGTATTTCACCCCGAAACCTCCAGTCTCGAATTGCGCTGGTTAAAGGACGACCGGCCGGGCGAGATACACCGCGCCGGCCGTGCCAGCACCGGTGTGAGCCCCAACAGCGGGACCGACAACGTATTCGATGACCTCCTCGACCCCCTCAATTTCCGCGATCCGCGCCCGCAGGGCGGCTGCAATCTCTTGCGCTGCCCCATGCCCGACGCCCACTCTTAGCCGGCGGTCGCCCACTGTCCGGGCTGCTTCCTCGACGTGCCCGGCCATCAGGTCAGTGGCGTCCTCCAACGTTTTGGCTGTGCCCGCTACTTTCATTCCTTCACCCGTTAGCACCAGAACGGGGATGCCGGCCGACGCATCCTCGCCGCTTACCAGTCTCCCACCCCGTCTTGCCAAGTCCAGCGCCTTCACTACGAAGGTGTTGCCAACAGACCTCGACGCCGCTCCCACCAACACTGCCGCATCTGTCGCGCTCTTCCCTTCCACCAGCGCCTGGATTCCTTCGAGAACGCATAACCCTTCCGCGAAGGAGGCCTGGCCGGTGTCCACGACTGTCACCGGAACCGAAGACGATCCAGACGCCAGCCGTGCGGACTGCACAGTCCCGGAGATGCTCGAGCCGATATGGATTGACAAGACCTCCTCGGCACCCGTCTCGGCCGCTTGCCGATAGAGTTCCATGAAGCGGCCGACGGCAGGCTGCGACGTGGACACTGACTTTGCCGACGGCAGCCGCTCGTAGAACTCATCCGCCGTTATGTCGACCCCCTCAAGGTATCGCTCTCCATCCAGCTCGACGCTCAGTGGCGCCACTAACAGCAGGTACTTATCGACGATTGACTGCGGCAGATAAGCCGCGGAATCTATGACGACGCCAATCTTTCCAATCATCTCGGCGAATTACGGGACATCAGCTGTTGCTGGTTCAACAGTTTCCATTTTCATCTCGGCTAGATGCACCTGTGATGTGGTCGCAGGCGGCGCCGTTAGAAAGCGATAAGCGATGATCGCGCTGGTGGACAGGGCGTACAGCGGCAGACCTATCGTGGGTCTGGGCCCCCAGACGTTTCCCCTGCCGCGCAGCCACCAGTAAACAGCGGCGGTGATGAACACTGCGGACGCAACATATGTGGCCGTGCCCGCTCTGCCGCGGGAAAATGCTAGAGTTGCAGCCGCCAGCGACACATCGATCGGCATGTAGGCCGGAAAGCAAACGAGCGCGGTACCGGCGCTTGTTGCCAGCCCTTTCCCTCCGCGAAATCCGCTCCAGACAGGCGCGCAATGCCCGATTACCGCCCCGCTACCCGCCGCGTACGAGCCATCACCGCGGGCAACAGCTCCTCCTGCGAGTGAAGCGAGCACTCCTTTGACGAAATCACCCGCAAGAACAAACGCCCCCCACTTCCACCCAAGGACTTTGGCTGCATTAAGCGCTCCGGGATTTCGTGAGCCTGCCACCCGCAGGTCCACTGCGGCATCGTCGCCGTTGTGCCTGGTCGCATAGCGGGACACGCTGTCGGCGGTGGGAAAGCTACCGATAGCGTAGCCCACGAGAGCGGCAGCGAGTAGCCTGACTGTACGGCCTTTCTTCAAGGAACGTCCCTCGTGAATGGGCCGGCTGGTTTCTGCAAGACTAATACGTCATCACTGCCCGCACCGTCAATCGCATCGGACAAAGCGACCCGGTCCGTACTCCGTTGGCGTATCCACCAAGACCGTCTGAGGCTGTAAGATAGTTGGTCGCAAGGCCCTGATCTTCGGGGGCCCGCGTAAAGAAGGAGGCGCCTCATGCCCGATGTCATTTTTGAGAAGCGCGTCAACGGTGTCGCTCTCATCACCCTCAACCGCCCGGACAGCCTGAACGCCATGGGCGGCGATCTCATGCCGCTGCTGGCCCAACACCTCGACGAGTCGCGCTGGGACAACACCGTTCGCTGCGTCGTCCTTACCGGCGCTGGTCGCGCCTTCTGCGCCGGCGGCGACGTTAAGAACATGGCAGCCCAGGGCGGGCGGGAGTCTGACGGCAAGCGCTCACCGGCCGCCTCGTTCGCCTACGGAGTCGATGAGCTGCGCGAGTCCCAGCGGCGCACCAGCTACACGCTTCACACAATGCCGAAGCCGACGATCGCGATGGTCAATGGCCATGCTGTCGGCGCCGGCCTTAGCCTCGCGCTCGCGTGCGACATCCGCATCGCCTCCGACCGCGCAAAATTCGGGACTGTTTTTCGCAACGTCGGCTTCAGCGGCGATTTCGGCGGCTCCTACTTCCTCCAGCGCCTCGTCGGCAACGAGCGGGCGCGCCTGCTTTACTTCACCGGCCAGGTCCTGGAAGCCCCGGAGGCGGAGCGCATCGGAATGGTCAGCAAAGTGGTGCCCCATGACGATCTTGAGCAAGAGACGATGGCGGTCGCGTCAACCATCGCCAGTGGCCCTGCGCTTGCTTACGCCCGCATGAAAGAGAATCTGAACCGCGCCGAGACGAGCGATCTGCTGACGCTCCTCGAACAGGAGGCGCTGAACATGCGGCTGTCCGGCACGACCCAGGACCACCGGGAGGCAGCGCGCGCCTTCGTCGAAAAGCGAACACCGACCTTCAGCGGTCAATAGGCCAGCGATGGAAACCGGGACCTTCCGCGGCTTCGAAGTCGCGCTACACGACCCGGGCATCGGGCTCATAACGTTCAACCAGCCCGACCGCCTCAACGGCATGACCCAGGGCATGAAGCGCGATCTCGTCGAGGTCCTTACTGAAGCGCAGATGGACGATGCCGTTCGCGTCCTCGTCCTGACCGGCTCCGGCAAGGCCTTCTCCGCGGGGGACGATATCTCAGGCCGACCGCTGGACGGGAGCACGGGCAAGCAGCTCGTTCCAGACATCGGCCGCGGGCACGCTGACCCCATCGGGACTTATTCCGCCCTCCGCGCCATCTCGCAGCGGCTGAACACCACCGTTCGGGACCTCGACAAGCTCACGATAGCCGCGATCAACGGCTTCGCCATCCAGACCGGTATGTCCCTGGCTCTTTCCTGCGACTTCCGCATCGCTTCAGAGGACGCCCGTATTGGCAGCGGCACGCTTCGTTTCGGCCTGATGCCGGACGAAGGTGGACAATACCTGCTCGTGCAGCTGCTCGGCGTGGCCAAGGCGATGGACTTCCTCATGCGTAACCGCATCGTAACCGGCAGAGAAGCATTGGAGCTCGGCCTCGTCCACGAAGCAGTCCCCTCCGGCCGGCTGCTCGATCGCGCGCTCGAACTCGCGCAAGAACTGGCCGAAGGACCGCAGGTGGCGATGCGCATGCTCAAGCGCTCGATCTACAATGCGGCGGAAACGTCGTTCGCCGGCGCTCTGGATGACATTGCGGCCAAAACCGCTGTCACCGATCATCATCCCGACGCGCGCGAGGGGATTGCCGCTTTCCGCGAAAAGCGCAAGGCGCGTTTCAACGGTGGCTGACGGCTTCGTCGATTGACTCGACGCGAACAGCTCCTATATTTTGAGGTGCATGGGCAGCAAGGCCCCTACCTGCTGCTAGTCCACGGCTTCCTTTCCAGCCGCGCCCATTGGCTCCTGAACCTCCAGGCGCTAGGCACGTCCTTCCGCCCCGTCGTGATCGAGTTGTTCGGGCACGCGCGTTCGCCCACTCCCGACGATGCAGCCGCTTATTCGCCTGACGCTTACGTCGAAGAATTTGAGGCGATCCGGGAGTTATTGGGTGCTGATCGCTGGTTCGTCTGCGGTCAGTCCCTCGGCGCTGCTCTGACGCTCCGCTATTCCTTGGACCACCCCGATCGCGTTACCGCGCAGGTCTTCACGAACTCCAATTCGGCGCTCGCCGGCGGCGATTGGGCGAAGCGGGTGATGCCAATAATGGAAGCGCAGGCCAAACAACTGGAAAAAGATGGCCGGGCCGCACTCGACAGCCATCCCTTTCGGCCCACTCGCAGTCGCCGGCTGCCGCACGCAGCCAAGGAAGCCCTTATCGCAGATTACGAACTGCACAATCCGGTCGGCATCGCGCGGACGGCCGTCCACACGATCCCGTACTCATCAGTCCGCGATCGCGTGGCTACGAATCAGGTTCCGACTCTCCTCGTAGCCGGCGATAGAGAAGAAGGCTTCCGCGATCAGGCGCGGTTTGCAGAGCAAGCGATTCCGGGCATTTCCGTCGCCCACCTGCACACGGGTCACGCCGTCAACATTGAGGACGCGCCCGGCTTCAACTCTGCCGTAACGGACTTCTTCGAGCAGTTCTCGTAGGGGCGACCCCGCTTCGTCGCCCGAACGTCAGTTGAACGTCAAGACTGTCCGCGCGACCTCACCTGCCTTCATCGCGCGAAACGCCTCGTTGACGTCCTCGAGATGGCCCTTGCGAGTAATCATTTCATCCAATTTCAGCCGTCCCTGAAGATAGAAGTCGATGTAGCGTGGCATGTCCACCCGAAAGCGATTCGAACCCATGATGCTGCCCTGTAGCTTACGCTCGCTGAGCAGCATCCGAGCATCGATCTCTACCTTCTCCCCGATCGGGATCATCCCGATCACGGTCGCCGTCCCGCCGACGTTCAGGCACTCAAACGCCTGCGCCGCCACCGCTTTCAGGCCGATCGCCTCGAAGGCGTAGTCCGCGCCACCGTTCGTCATCTCCCGAATCCTCGTGACCGGATCCCCGGACGAGGCATCGACAATGTGCGTCGCCCCCAGCTCCCTGGCGGTCGCCAGCTTGCTCTCAGAGATGTCGACGGCGATGATCATGCGCGCACCCGCGATACGCGATCCTTGGATCGCCGCGAGCCCGACTCCCCCAGCCCCGAAAACCGCAACCGTTGAGCCCGGCTCGACGCGAGCCGTGTTTAGTGCAGCGCCGACACCTGTCATGACGCCGCAGCCAATTAGGGCCGCCGCTTCAAGGGGCACGTCCTCTCGGATCTTCACGACGGCGTTTTCGTGCAAGAGCATCTTCTCAGCGAAGCTAGAAATGTTGATGAACTGGTTCACTGGCTGGCCGTTCTGAGAGAGTCTTGGCGGGTCGTCCGGCGCACGGCGGGTCTCCGGGCTGAAGCATCGGTTCGGATGGCCGGTCAGGCACTGCTCGCAGTGTCCGCAGAACACGGAAAGGCAAGCAATTACGTGATCGCCCGGCTTAACATAGGTCACCTGCTCACCAACTTCTTCGACGACGCCTGCAGCCTCATGGCCGAGGACCGCCGGCGGCGGAAACGGCCATAGGCCTTCCACGAAATGCAAGTCGCTGTGGCAAACTCCCGAAGCAGCCGTCCGCACGATGATCTCACGAGCCATGGGCGTGCCGATGTCTATATCTTCGACAGTAAGCGGTTGGTTCACGCCGTGGAATACTGCAGCCTTCACGTCTGACTCCTTCCCGAACACGAGACGTATTGCAGATTCTACTGCGGATACGCCAAGTCGCGATACGTGTGGTAGGCCGGGAGGTACGTCGTTTGTAGCGTCGTCTTGTTCTTCCTTGTCAGCGCAAACCCACCCACATCCTCGTTCTCCTGCAGCGTGTACCAGAACAGGCAGCTGTGCGTCCTTGAGCCTCGGCAACGCTTGCGGCAGGAAGCTGGCTTTGGTCTGTTCGGACGCCACGTAGCCCGCCTTGTTCGGCGAGGGCGTGTTGAACGCGATCTCGGTAACCCAGATCGGCTTCCGGCTTTAGTTTGCCATTCGCGATCTCGTTCACGGCACTGTTGGGCGTGCTTCCAAGATGATCGGAGGATGAGGTGAGTTGGCTGGACGTCTGACTAGAACCAGCGGTGACGTTTACGTTATAGTCAGATTCGTACGCCATCGTGACATCCAGATGGAGTTAGCTCGAGAGGAGCAGCATGAGTCGCAAAGTCTACGTTATCGGTGTCGGAATGACCAAGTTCGAGAAGCCGGGCTCGAAGGCCTGGGACTACCCCGACATGGCCAAGGAAGCCGGCATGAAGGCGCTCGAAGACGCCGGAATCCCTTACTCAGAAGTCGAGCAGGCTGTCGTCGGCTACGTCTACGGCGAATCCACCTGCGGTCAGCGCGCCGTGTACCAGCTCGGCCTCACCGGCATCCCCGTCTATAACGTCAACAACAACTGCTCCACCGGCTCCACCGCCCTCTTCATGGGCAAGCAGCTCGTCGAAGGCGGCCTCGCTGACTGCGTCCTCGCACTCGGCTTCGAGAAGATGCAGAAGGGCTCACTCGGCGCGACCTTCACCGACCGCATCAACCCGATGGACCAGCACGTGAATGCGATGGTGCAGCTCCGCGGGTTCGAGCCGCACCCGCCGGCCGCGCAGCTCTTCGGCAACGCTGGGCGCGAGCACATGGAGAAATACGGTTCGAAGCCTCTCCATTTCGCCAAGATCGGCTACAAGAACCACAAGCACTCCGTCAACAACCCCTACTCGCAGTTCCAGGACGAGTACTCCATCGAGGACATCCTCGCCGCGCCGATGGTCCACGAGCCGCTCACCAAGCTCCAGTGCTGCCCCACATCCGACGGCTCCGGCGCTGCGGTGCTCGCCAGCGAGGACTTCGTCAAGAAGCACAACCTCCAGGACAAGGCGATCGAGATCCTGGCCCAGACGATGGTCACCGACACCGGCGACACCTTCGACAGCAAAAGCAGCATCAAGCTCATCGGCAGCGAGATGACCCGCCTCGCCGCCAACCGCGTCTACGAACAGACGGGTCTCGGCCCGGACGACGTGGACGTTATCGAGCTTCACGACTGCTTCTCCGCCAACGAGATGATCACCTACGAAGCGCTCGGCCTCGCGAAGGAAGGTACCGCCCACAAACTCGTCGAGGAGGAGGCCTTCACCTACGGTGGCAAAGTGGTCGTGAACCCTTCCGGCGGGCTGATCTCGAAGGGTCACCCCCTCGGCGCCACCGGCTTAGCCCAGTGCTCCGAGCTCACCTGGCAGCTCAGGGGACAGGCAGACAAGCGCCAGGTGAAGGGCGCAAAGGTCGCGCTACAGCACAACATCGGCCTGGGCGGCGCTGTCGTCGTCACGATGTACCGGAAGGGCTTCGCTTAGCGACGAGGCGCGAGCTTTTTCCGGGCGTTATGATGGGCGCCGAAAGGAGATCGCCGCATGCAAACGCTGAAGGTTGGCGACCCGGCGCCCGAGTTCACGCTCCCTGACGAGAACGGGAATCCTGTCTCGCTGGCCGATTTTCGCGGCAAACGTATCGTTCTTTTCTTCTACCCGCGCGACAACACGCCAGGATGTACGGCGCAGGCGTGCGGCTTCCGCGACGAGTTCGCAGTCATCCAGGACAAGAACGCTGTGGTGCTGGGCGTCAGCGGGCAAGGGGCGAAGAGTCACCAATCGTTCAAGGCAAAGCACTCGCTGCCGTTCCCGCTCCTGTCCGACGAGGACCATTCTGTGTCGGTGAAGTACGGCGTGTGGGGCGAGAAGCGCTTCATGGGCAGGCTGATCACCAACCGCAGTCACTTTGTCATCGGCCCCGACGGCAAGCTGGAAGACGTCCAGGTCGGTGTCAGTCCGGGGGACAGCGTGAAGCTGGCCGTGAGCACAATTCGGGGCCAGACAAAAGTCAGCGGTTAGACGAAGTCAATGGAATGACAATGCTCGCGCGGTTCGCGAGGAGCCCGTGCGGGTGTACGAGGTGAGGTGGAGGGAGTAGCATGGAACTGTCCATGTCTACCAATTGGGACCCCAGGACAATCGAAAACGCGTCGCTTGTAGCCGACCTGGTCGAATGGATCGCCAGGCAACCAAGATCATACGCCGACGTCATGGAAGCCTGGCGAACCTCGTGTCCCCGCTTTCCGGTCTGGGAGGATGCCGTCGATCTTGGGTTGGTTACCCGAGTGTACCGGGGAGGTCTCGGCGAGATGATCGATGCCACGCCTGCCGGGCTTGCTTTTCTTCGCTCGCAAGGGCGTGTGTGACCTAATGGGGGTCGACGAACCGGTGGGCTGGCGGGATTAACCCGCCGCCAGCGCCCGCCAGGCCGCGTATCCCAGCTCGCCGTTAAGGCGATTGCCTTCGGATTCACGTCCCGTCCCCGGGCCCGTACCGCCCTCGCAGAAGACCGACATCACGAATTTCCCGCGCGAGCCGTTGAAGATCGCGCCCGACGTTCGGATACCGTTGAGGAACGAGCCGCCCTTCTCCGCCACCCAGTTCTCCGTGTGGTTCTCCAGCATGTTCATCTCGTTCCACGGCAACAGCCGCGAGAGTTCGTGCCGGTAGTCCTGCCGCCGCATGATGCGCAGCATGTCCTCTGACGCCTCCGGCGGCACGGCTTCGTGTCGAGCGATCAGCTCGAGCAGCCGTGTCATCTCGCCGGCGGTACTCACCGACATCTTGCGCGCGTCGAGGCCCGCCTTCGTATCCCCCAGCCTCTGGAAGATGGTCGTTCGCCCCAGCCCGAAGCAGCGCATCGTCTCGTTCACCTGGTCAAGCCCAACGAGGTCAATCACGATATTCGTCGCGCTGTTATCCGAGATGATGATCATCAGCACGGCCGCGTCGCGCACCGTCATCTCCACGCCGGGCGTCAACCGGCTCAGCACGCCTGAGCCGAGGCAGCGGTGCTCGTCTCCGTAGCGGATGCGGTCCGTCAGCCTTAGCCGTCCCTCGTGCACGGCGCGGTATAGCGCCGTGAGGACCGGTACTTTTATCAACGAAGCCGTTGGCATGACGTCGTCCTGCCGGTGCCCGATCTTCTGGCCCGAGCTCATGTCGGTCAGCGCATACGTCCACTTCCCGCTATAGGTTGAGCCAATGCTGAGCAGTTCTCCTTCGAGTCCGTCAAGTGTCGCCATCGCCAGCGCTATTCTACGCGACCGGTCGCGGGTTCGAGTCCCATCGCTCGCTCGAGATACGATTTCTAGGCTAAAGGATCGCCGATTGCGGGTCCTTTAATGGCTGTCAGATGGCTTCGCGTCAGTCCGCCGTACATGATATCAGCGGCCCTTCTTCTCTACGCCATGAAGCAGTCCTCAACCGAACGGCAACGTTCCTTATAGCTCGGCGCGGCTGCTTTACGCGATATAAACACTGGAGGTACTGAATGGAAGCCGAAGAACTTCGCAAACTACGGATCAGCCACGGACTGACGCCACGCGAGCTGGCTGACCTCTTGAATATCGCGCCAGAAGAGGTCCTATGTTGGGAGGCACCAGAAGGCAGCCGTCATCATCGGCAAATTGATGCCGCGAGCCGTAGACGCATCCTGCGCCACCTTGCCATCTTTCGCGACCATCAGAAACAACGCCGGCTCATTACTGCCGCCTGCGCAAGTCCGAAACGATTCTCGGCTCAGCCGTTCGTCCCGTCGCTTAACCGCAAGATTCTAGAGCGCGTCGCCTAAGTCAGGTTCATCCGCAATGGATCCAACAGTGCTAGGAGACGAGACGTGGTTGCGGACGGTGGGGCGGCGTGTTCTTCGCGAATACCCTACTGTGCAACAGATGCTCGACGACATTTGGCGGGCGCACGAACACGGATGGTTGCCGCTTTCAATGACTGAGAAATCGCAATCAGAGGTCCGCTGGACCGCACCCTGGACCTGGTTCCGCAAACAGATTACCTACGTAGTGGCATACCGTCACGGCCAGCGCTGAGGCACCCTCTTTTGCGCCGCTTGCGCGATAAGTATCTGCCCCGTCACGCAGACGTTGCAAAACCACAAAATCGTGGCGCCAGCCGATGAGCAGCGACGCGCCGACAGGATAGGCTTTTTGGTCGCCCAACAGGGTCCAGGGAAACGTAACTGAGCGCCGCATAATCGCGAATTCGTACGTGGGCAACGAAGGAATGGCGCCCCCGACAGGACTCGAACCTGTGCACCCGGCTCCGGAGGCCGGCGCTCTATCCGACTGAGCTACGGGGGCGACCGCATTCATGATAGCGGCGACGAACGGCGCCTATCAAGGCAGCTCGAGTTGACAGCCTGGGCGCGCTCGGCGATGCTGAGTAAGCGCCCTTTTCCCGCGACAGCCGTTATGTCCATCTCCAACGGATCCAGTTCTTCACCTGATAGGCTTCGTTCCCTCGAAGCCCTCACGGGACAGCTCCTTGAGCGTCGCCCCCTTATCATCGCTAGCAATCGCGGCCCAATGGAATACCGCATCGAAGCCAATGGCTCGCTCGTCGCCCATCGCGGTAGCGGGGGCATGGTGACGGCGCTCTTGTCAGCCGCCCGTTTCGTCCCGGCGACATGGGTGGCGTCCGCCATGACTGACGGAGACCGTCTCGCCGCTGAGCGAGCAGAGGGCGCTCTTCTCAACGTGCCGGACAACCAGATCTACGTCCGCTTTGTGACCGTCCCCCAGTCCACTTATCAGCGTCACTACTATGTTTTTTGCAACCCGCTGCTCTGGTTCGTCCAGCACTTCATGTGGAACACGCCCCGCACTCCGAACATCGGACGCGCAGTGTACGAAGCCTGGGAAAGTGGCTATATCCCGGTAAACGAAGCGATCGCCGAAGCCGTCGTCCACGAAGCGAAGCAACAGCTTGAACCTCCTTACGTCCTCCTCCAGGACTACCACCTCTATCTTGCGCCCGCCGTGGTCCGTCGCGAGGTGCCGGAAGCCACGATCCTGCACTTCACGCATATCCCGTGGCCCGGCCCGCGCTACTGGGGGGTCTTGCCGGAGTTCATGCGCCGCCGCATCCATGAAGACCTCTGCGCGTCAGACATCGTCGGTCTTCAAACTATCGGCGATACTCGGAACTTTCTGCATTGTTGCGAAGCGCTCCTCGATGGCGTCGATATCGATTACGCCAAAAGCTTGGTGCGATTTCGCGGCCACACGACCCGCGTGCGCGCCTACCCTATATCGGTTGACGCCGCCGGCCTGAAGGAATACGCCCTCTCGCCCGAGGTCGAAGAGTATAAGGCACGTCTAAGGCCGCTCATGCAGCAGCAGACGGTCGTGCGGGTGGACCGCTCTGAGCCCAGCAAGAATATCATTCGCGGGCTGCGTTCCTACGAACTCCTGCTCGAGCGCCATCCCGAACTGAGGCGAGAGGTGGGGTTTATACAGTTCCTCGTTCCGTCTCGAAGCGAACTCGGCGTCTATCAGACATACACAGACGAAATTTTCGAGCTTATCGACTCCATCAACGACCACTTCGGGGACCTCGAATGGCAGCCAATTCGCGTCTTCTACGAAGAAAACTACGCGCAGGCGATCGCCGGAATGTCACTGTACGACGTACTCCTGGTAAACCCTATCATCGATGGGATGAACCTCGTCTCCAAAGAGGGGCCGCTAGTCAATGAAAGGGACGGCGTGTTGATTCTCTCCGAGCTTGCTGGGTCCTTTGAGCAGCTGTCGGAGCAATGCATTCCAATTGCTCCTACCGATCTCGAAGGGACCGTCCGCGCGCTTCACGAGGCCCTCAATATGCCTGCTGAGGAACGAAAACGGAGGGCGGCCGCCCTAAAGGCACTCATCCAGGACGAGGACATCACATTCTGGCTGGAGCGCCAGTTCGCCGACCTCATGGCGATTTCCCGCCAACAGCTTTGAGCACCTCCCCCAGTAGCCACTCGACTCCCTCCACACCCTTGACCGTGTAGTCCACGGCCGACAGCAGTTCCGGCACTGTTTCAGCACTGAGTACCGCCACTCGACATCCCTCGATGCCCCGCGAGCGCAAATCCGAGACGGCTTCGAACATATCGACGTCGGTCCGGTCGTCGCCAACAGAAATGATTCCCCTTACCCCCAACCGATCGGCGACGAGTCGCGTCGCAGTGCCTTTGTTAGCCTGAACGTCAGGGCGTAGCTCGATCACTTTGCGGCCTTCGATCACTTTGAAGCGCCGCGCAGTGGATAACGGCATTGCGTGCAGTATCGCCGCTCGTGCCGCCTCGGCGTCGGGCGCCCGTCGATAATGAAAAGCAACACCCGGACCCTTCCTCTCCACCTGAACGTCGGCGACCTCAAGCTGAGTCGTCTCAGCCAGGACCTGCTCGACGAGAGCTCTATACTCATCGACTCCTTCCGCCCACTCCACCCTACCCTTAAACCAGTATTCGAGCCCATGGTTGGCCGCATACGCGGCCTCATCGATCTTCACCATCGAGCGCGCTACTTCAAGCGTGCGTCCGGTGATGAGCGCCACCCGCACACCTTCGCCGGTGAGGCGCTTCAGTAGGTTTCGGCAGCGCGGTGTGACCGTTGCTTCTTCAGGCCGTTCGACTATCGGCGAGAGCGTCCCATCGATGTCTGAGAAGAGCCCGAGCGGTCGGGCCGAGAGGACATTTTGCAGCGGTTCGATGTCCGTCAGCGGAACGGCTGCCATGGGCCGAGTCTAGCACGCCCCTTTGGATCCCCAGCGGACGCCCAGGCAGTCAGCCCTGGCCGCGCCGTCTGTATTGAAGTGCCTCGGCTACATGCGCGGACGTTATCACCTCGCAATGCGCCAGGTCCGCCAGAGTTCGGGCCACCTTCAAGACCCGGTGAAACGCCCGCGCAGAAAGCGCCAGCTGGTTCACCGCCGTGCGCAGAAGCGACCTCCCCGCATCATCGAGGAAGAGCTGGCAAAACTCGCGCACCTCAACGGGGCCCATCTCCGCATTCGCCGCCAGCCGTGACTCCGAGAATCGCAGCCGCTGTATCTCCCGGCAGCCTTCAACCCGCGAACGAACCTCTTGAGAGCCCTGCGCTGATACCCCATCCGCCAGCTTCTCATAGTCCACGCGGGGCACGTCGACGAAGATGTCGATGCGATCGAGCAGTGGTCCTGATATTCGATGCTGGTAGCGTGTGACAGCGGAATCCGAACAGCTACAGTGCCGGCTGGTGTCGCCCCAGTATCCGCACGGGCATGGATTCATGGCCGACATGAGCATAAAGTTAGCCGGGAAGGTCACGTTTCCTTGTGTTGAGAACACACAACTACACCCCCAAAACGCTCGTCCCGATCGGCCGCAAACAGCGGCGCGTAGACCGGCTTCGGTGTGATCTCCGTCACTTGATGCCCCTCGACGACGATG
>Ga0209157_1000462_pt1 | contig 34929 bp, 34 predicted proteins | sample GraSoiAngelo_135_FD_185892 | JGI IMG/M metagenome (GOLD analysis project Ga0209157, IMG submission 185892) | Grasslands soil microbial communities from the Angelo Coastal Reserve, California, USA - 14_0929_05_40cm (SPAdes) (version 2) | ecosystem: Environmental > Terrestrial > Soil > Grasslands ...
GGCGCGCGCCATCAGAGCCATGCCAGCGATGCCGGTCGGAAAACCCAAATAATTCTCGATCCGGGCGGAGGCGCCCGCCTGGCCACCGAAGGCTCGGCTATCCAGAACGAGCACCGAGAGACCCTCGGACGCCGCGTAGACCGCCGCGGCGAGACCCGCGGGTCCGGCGCCGACGATAGCTGTGTCATAGACTTTGGCGGAATCGATGGGCCTGAGGAGACCAATGCAGCGGGCGAGCTCCGTCTCGCTAGGATTGCGCAGCAGCTGTCCGCTTGGACACAGCACGATCGGTAGTTGGAGAGGATCTATGCGGAAGCGCTCAAGCAAGGCGTTGGCGCCCGGATCGGTCTCGGGGTCCAACCTCTGGTGAGGATGCCCGTTCCGCGCCAGGAATCCTTCCAACCGAAGAACATCACGGTGATCTGCGCGACCGATGATCACGGGTCCGCCCGAACCCGTTTCGAGAAGACCGACGCGGCGCAGGATCAGCGCGCGAATGATGCGCTCCCCCAACTCGGCCTCCTCCACCAGAACGTCCCGAAGCTTGTGCGGCGGAATGACCAGCGCTTCGACCGTGCCTTGGGTATGCCCGTCCACCAGCGCCGGGCGGCCGGAAAGCTGGGCAAGTTCGCCCAGGAACGAGCCCGGACCGTACGTGACAATCGGCGGGTGGTGCGCCAGTTCGTCGCGCCGGGTGACGACGACGTTGCCGGTCAGGATGACAAACATACCCGGACCAACCTCGCCGGTTGTCGCCAGGCGTTCGCCCGCGCCGTAGGACCGCGTCTCCCCGAACCGGCGCAGCCGATCGATCTCCGCCGGCTCCAACACCAGGAACATCTGGTCGCGCCGAGTCTCGATGATCGGGTGTTCAGATGCCGCCATGGTCGACCCCTCCATAGTCAGAATGGCGTAGAGCCGTTTCAAGCGCTCCACGTCAATTCGCTTCGTTCATACCGCCCTTCGTTATCGGTATCCAGTGCACAGTTATCGTCTGCTCGGACAGTCGGCCTCGTTCAACGCCGCGTCGCTTTCGGATATGGCTCACAACAGCGCATCTCTCTACCTCGTCCCCAGGCATGACATGATGCCAGGGCTTGAAACACAATTCGAAGAGACCTTCGGAGGAACCGCCCGCTTTGCCCTTGCGGCGCACGCGCGACGGACACCTTCCCGGCGCGGCCGATAGTCGCTCTGAGAGTACATGCCACACCCGGATATCGCCGAGGCACTCGGAATCAGCCCGCCTCAAGCCCAACCCGAAAGCGGCCGCGGCTGTCCAGAAGCTTGTGAACAAAATCCGCGAACGCGCCGACAAGGCCCCTCACGATCCGCTGGCGATCTCCGAGAAGGACAGACCTGAACGGAATGAGGAAGGCCGATTCGCGAAGGGCCGGACCGGCCACAAGACTGAGAAACGTCTACCGGCGCTACGCGATCGTCAGCGAGGCGGACTTGGACGAGGCCGCACGCCGGCTATCGTAAATGGCGGCTTTTCGACAGTGAACATGCGCGACCCCTTGAGGAGACCACGGGTGGGGCTGCGTGGAGAGCACCGGGGCCGCGTCACGTCTTCTGTCACGTTCGGCGGCCCCGGCCCGAAATGCTACTCGACAACCGAGCGATTTCTTTGGTTGCGGGGGCCCCCAGTCACCGATATCGCTAACGATCCCGTCCAATGTCGACTCGCCCTGCTGCGGAAGGGTGTTGCCTGTCCAGTGTCAGGGACGTGCACCACCCGGACCATCGGCAGCCTGGCGCACGAGTTCCACTGAACCCTCTGGCTCCCACCGCAAGCGAGATGTTCCCACCCCCGCCAGGCGGTGCTCGTCCACGTGCGTCAGAATGATCTGCGCGCCGTTGGGCGTCTGAGGGTCCAGAACGAGCGTGAGCCTGCCGTTCGAGTCTCCAAGCCGTCCCTCGAAGTTCACGGAGTGAGCCTCGCCCCGGACCGTGAAGGTCAGGACGCCAGACAGGCCGGACAACCGCTGTCCAAACAGCCGCCACGGGCCGAAATAGACGTCACCAGAGGTGGAGCCCTCCTCTTCTTGCTTGAGGACGAACAGGGTGAGGGGAGTACCGCCCCAAGTCCCCGTCCAGGTTCCCCTGAGATCCAGCACCGGTTTCGCCGGCGTCGTGAGGCGGGGCGTGGCGACACACCCGCCGAGCAGGAGAGTGAGGCCGACTGCGAGAACGCGGTTCAATCTCGGTTTCATCTGTAGAGAGCCATTACAACCGGCCAAGTTACGCGAGCAGCCCCGCGATGATGCCCGTGAGGAAAACCCCGTCGAACGTCCCCGCGCCGCCGATCGAGACGATGGGCGCTCCGAGGTGAGCGACCTCCCGCAGGTTGAGGAGGTCGGCGCCGATCAGGGTGCCCATCGACCCTGCCACATAGGCGATCGGCGGCGCCCCGCGAAAGGAGAGGACCAGGCCGACGGCGGCCGCCACGAGAGGCGGCGCGATCATTGGCACCGCGATGCCTATGCCAGGAACGATGTGCGCGAGGCTGTGCACGACCGCCGCGACCAAGGCCACGCCGATCAGCATGCGCCCGTACATCCGCGTGCGGAGGAGCAGGTAGATCGACACGAGGATCGGGATCAGCGCACCACCCACGTTCAATGCCACCAGGGTCGCCCCCTCCTCGAGGGTCTCTGGAACGATGTATGTCCGACCGAACATGGAGACCTCGTGCGGAGACACGAGGCGCCGGGTCGGGACCGAGTAAAGCGGGATGTTCACGTGGCTCCCCAGGAGAGATACCAGCATCACCGCGAAGGCGTAGCGAGGCCGGACGCCGACCTTGCGATACGCGTAGGTCAGGACGCGCATTTCCACCAGGAGGAAGAACACGGCTAGGAGAAGGAGGAGTAGAAACAGCAGCAGAAGGGTGAAGGGCGCGTAGATCACGACCACACCGGCCCTGGTGTCACAGCCATCGATACTACCTCGAGGTCCGCGGAGTCGCTAGGGTCGCGTGAGTGCCCCGAATCCCCTTGACCTGGGATAGCACCCAGGCTGAGATCCAGGCATCCCGACGATGGACGAGGAAATCCTCTTCGATTTTCGCCGTTCGATGGAGAACCTCGAAGAGGTCTTTCAGCCCCGCGCGGACAAAACACGGACAGAACACGGACAGAAGAATGCGGGTCGGCTTTGATCTTCTCAATCTGCTGGAGGTGGTCCATTACGTGCAGCCAATGGTAGACGATCAAGCCTGTGGTACCCTGCGTCCGCGTCACAAATCGCGACAGAGAGGCCACCCATGACCACGCGCAGAGAGTTCCTCGGGACCACCGCCGGCGCGCTGGCCGGCATCGCGTTTGTCGGGTGTGACCTGCTGGCCGCCGCGCCCGTGCGTGCGCAGCTCCGGCGCCGCGAGGTGGTTGTGAGCGGCCAGCGCACGAAGGTGGTGGACGTGCACGCACACTGCGCGGTGGCCGAGGCGATGGCGCTGATGGGGATGAAGCTGGGGGCGCCGGGGCCGGCGACCCGACCGGACCTGAGCATGGCGACCCACGTGTCCGAGCGGCTGCGCGCGATGGACGAGCAGGGCATCGACGTCGAGGCACTGAGCATCAACCCGTACTGGTACAAGGCCGACCGCGACCTCGCGCGCCAGATCATCAAGATCCAGAACGAGAAGCTCGCTGAGGCATGCGCCGCGCATCCCGACCGTTTCGTCGCCTTCGCCACGGTGGCGTTGCAGTACCCCGATCTTGCTGCCGAGCAGCTCGGAGAAGCCATCAAGAACTACGGGCTGCGCGGCGTTGGCATCAGCGGCAGCGTCAACGGCGAGGAGCTCAGCGACCCAAAGTTCCACCCGTTCTGGGCCAAGGCCGAGCAGCTCGGCGTGCCGGTCTTCATCCATCCCCAAGGCTCGGGCGTCGCCTCCGAGATTTCCAACCGCCTCAAGGGCAACGGCCTGCTCGACAACGTGATCGGCAACCCGCTCGAGACGACCATCGCGCTCTCGCACCTGATCTTCGAGGGCACGCTCGACCGCTTCCCCGGGCTGAAGATCTGCGCAGCGCACGGCGGCGGCTATCTGCCGTCTTACGCAGCCCGCTCCGACCATGGCTGCCTCACCCAACCGCCGCGCTGCGCAGGCGGCACGTACGGGCCGATCAAGAAAACGCCGACCGAGTACCTTGGGCAAATGTACTACGACACGATGGTGTTCACGCCCGAAGGACTGCGTCACCTCGCGGCCGAGGTCGGCGCCAGCCAGCTCGTGATCGGCACCGACTTTCCGTATCCGTGGACGAAAACCGCCGTGGACCACGTGCTCGGCACGCCGGGCCTCAGCGACGAGCAGAAGATCGCGATTCTGGGCGGTACCGCGGCGGCCCTGCTCGGCATCAGGGGGTAGCTGCGCTCGCCGGTCGAGCCACCGGGGCTACCTGCGCGCGCTCGGCCAGCGGCTCGCGCCAACATTGCAAGGCGCCGCTGACGTTGACTTCTGAAAGGAAGGAAACAAGTGCTCTTGTCGTGCTTGTTCCAGGCGCGGAGTCGGGACAATTCCCTGGGGTGCTCTTCCTCCAGCCCGAACCAGAGGAACCGTTCGACGCTGGCAGGAACGAGGGTTGCCCGTCGAATCGCTCACGGGAAGTTGGCCGCGCCAACTGCCTGGCGAGGACAGTCGTCGGACTCGCGGTGTATCGACCAAGCCAGGTTCAGCCACTGTCGAGGTGAGAGAGGAGGAGGCTATGCCAGAGGTCCCTCGCATCAGCGTTAAGGAAGCTCGCGAGAGGGCAACGTCGAGACGTGCGCTCCTCGTGTGCGGCTACGAAGACGAGGAGAAGTGCAACAAGATGAAGCTCGAAGGCGCGATGTCGTTGGCGAGCTTTCAGGCGACGCTGCCGTCCTTGTCCCGAGACCAGGAGGTCATCTTCTATTGCGCCTGACCCGCTGAGGCGACGGCTGCCGGTCAGGCAGCGAAGTACCAGGCGAAGGGCTTCTCGAACGTCAAAGCCCTCAAGGGGGGCGTCGAGGCATGGACCGCGGCGGGGTATCCCATGACGACCGGAGCCGGGGACCGTTGAACCACCACAAAAACAGCGGCCCATCGAAAGGGGCTTTATGCCAACACGGAACGCAGAAGCCGAATGGAAAGGCAATCTGGCCGAAGGCAGCGGCCGGCTGAAAGTCGGCAGCGGTGCCTTTGACGGCCCGTACTCGTTCAAGTCCCGATTTGAAGAAGGCCAATCGGCCACGAACCCCGAAGAGTTGATCGGCGCAGCGCACGCCGGCTGTTTCACGATGGCCCTGACCGCACAACTGTCGCGCGCGGGCATCAGGCCGACGCGCATCCACACCGACGCGAACGTGACGCTGGAAAAAGTCGGCGAAGGGTTTTCAATCACCAGGATCGAACTGGATACCGAGGCCGACATTCCGAGCATTGACGACGCTGCGTTTCAAAAGTATGCCCTCGACGCCAAACAGAACTGCCCGGTGTCAAAGGCGTTGGCCGGAACTGATATTCACCTGAATGCGAAGTTGGTTCAATAACCGAGCAAGGAGGTCTGCGGCTACGATGATTTCATGTTCACGGCATGGTTCGAGGCGGGCAGCTACTCCACGAAGGAGATCGAGGACCAGATGGAGGTCTTTGCCGCCGAGGTGATGCCGGTGCTGCGCCGTGAGTGCGGTGGCGGCCCCAAGCTGCAGGAGTCCACCGTCCAGTGTGTGCCGGATAGAGTGCTTGCGGGAGTTGCCGGATTGCAGGGCGGACCTAAACGGACCGCCTCGGTCTCGGCAAGCTCTACCAAAGCACTGGCGAGCGCCAGCAAGGGGGGAACGCCTCACCACTGCGACGACGATGTACCGTCCGCCGCGGGTGTCCGTCCCATGTCAGGCCCCTTGCCGTGATGGGCCGAGTACCGCAGCTATTACCGTTTCAGGGCGCGCGCTCGAGTTACCGCGCGTCGACCAACGACGATGCGTGCAGGTCGGTACGCGGAGCTTCAACTTTCCGTCATCGAAGCGCTTCATTGACGAGATCGGCCTTGCTGAGTTGCCGGCGCGCACGGTGCGCCGCTGCGGAACGGAGTGGACGTTCGCCAGGATCGGAGAGATCACCAGCGGCGCGGATCACATCTTCCTCAGCGTCGACATGCATGTGCTCGATCCTGCACACGCGCCTGGCGTCGGGTGGCACGAGCCCGGCGGTCTGACGAGTGGTGAACTGCTCGATCTGCTCGTTGCGCTCGCGCCGCGCGTGGGCGGCTTTGCGTTGAACGAAGTCAATCCGCTGACCGATGCGGGGCCGAAAACGACGATTCTCGCCGCGAACCTCGTTTTCCAGTTCGCGGTCGCCGCCGCAGGACGACATGAGGGATGACGAATGTCGGTTCTCACGCGGGCTGAACAATGATCTGTGGTCGTCGCGCCTGTGCCGCAGGTTGATCGGCATCGAGGGTGACGCGTAAGATAGGCGGCGTGCCAAGCTCCATGCGCGCCCTCCTCGCACTCCTCCTCATGGTGGTCGCCCTCGGCGTCGCGTTCGCGCAGGAGCGGACGGACACGCCGGCGTCGATCCCCCTTCCCGAGGTCGCCAGCCGCGCGGAGCGCGTGATGGCGGACCTCCGCCAGCTGGACGCGCTGCTGGTGAGGCCGCCCGAGGTCGAGGCGATCGAGCGCGAGCTGCCCCAGGTCGTCGTGCGCGTCCGGGAGCGCAGCGAGGAGACGACGCTGGGGCTCGCGGCGGCGCCGTCGCTGACCGTCCTCGACGTGCTGGTCGACGGCTGGGAGGGCGTGCGCCAGGCCCTGCTCGAATGGGTCGACGTGCTCACCCGGCGCGCAACGCGACTCGAGGAGGAGCGCCAGCGTGTCGACGGTGTCGTCGACCGGTGGCGGCGTGCGCGGGACGACGCGCGCGAAGGGAAGGCGCCGGCGGCGGTCACGGAGCGGGTGGATTCGGTGCTCGCCGCCCTCGACGGCGCGCGCTGGCGGCTGGAAGCCGAGCGCGATGCGATCCTCGCCCTCCAGGGTCGGGTGGCGGCGCTGCTCGCCCAGGCCGAGGACGCCCTCGCCGCGCTCGAGCGCTGGCGCCGCACCGCGGTCGGCGACCTCCTCGTCCGCGACAGCCCGCCGATCTGGAGCCCCGAGCTGCGCGCGCGAGCCTTGGCCCGGGTGCCGGTACGGGTCCGTGACGTCGTGGGCGCCGACGCGGCCGAGCTCGCGGACTTCCTCGCGTCCCGCCCCTGGCGCCTCGCCGTGCAGCTCGCGGGCCTCGTCGCGCTGGGCCTGGCGCTGCGACGGGGGCAGGCACGGGCGCGGCGCTGGATGGCGCAGGAGGAGAGCGTCGTGTCGGTCGCGGCCGTCTTCGATCACCCGTTCGCGTCGGCGCTGCTCCTCGCGGCGCTCGCCTCGTGGTGGATCTACCCCGGCCACCCCAGGCTCATGGGCGTGGTGGTTCCCCTCCTGGTGGTGCCGCCGGTGCTCGTCATCTCCCGCCACATCGTCCCGGCGCCCGTACGACCGGCGCTCTACGCCCTCGGCAGCTTCTATGTGGCCGACCGCCTCCGCGACTTCGCCGCGGTGGTACCCCTCCTTGAGCGCACCCTGTTCTTGCTCGAGGTCGCGGCGGGCGTGATCGTCGCCGGCTGGCTGCTGGCGTCGGGGCGGCTCGCGCGCGCGCCCGGCCAGGACGCCCCGCGCGCGTCGACGCTGCGCTCGACGACGATCTTCGCGCTCGTCGTGCTCGCGGTCGCGCTCACCGCCGGAACGCTCGGTTACGTCCGGCTCGCCCAGGCCGGTGCCTCGGCGCTCTTCCGCGTCGGTTATCGCACGCTCGTGATCTACGCCGGCGTCCGCGTCACGCTGGGCCTCGTCGCCTACGTGCTCCGCGTCCGCCCGCTACGCCTGCTCTACGCGGTGCAACGCCACCGGCCGCTGATCGAGCGACGCGTGCGGGGCGTCTTGACCGTCATCGGGACCGCCGCGTGGCTCGCCGGAGCACTCGATGCCGTCGAGCTGCTCGACCCGGCCCTCGTGCTGGGGCGCGCGAGCCTCCAGGCCGACCTGGCGCCGGGGCCGCTGGTGGTGACGCTGGGGAACCTGCTGCTGTTCGGCGCGACGGTGTGGGCGGCGTTCCTCTCGTCGTCTTTCCTTCGGTTCATTCTCGGCGAGGACGTGTATCCCAGGCTGCCGCTCGCCCGCGGCCTGCCGTATGCGGCATCGGCCATCCTCCACTATGCGACGCTCTTCGTCGGCTTCCTGTTCGGCGTGACGATCCTCGGCGTAGACCTCACCCGCGTCACGATCCTGGCAGGCGCGTTGGGCGTCGGCGTCGGCTTCGGCCTGCAGGGCATCGTCAACAACTTCGTCTCGGGGCTGATCCTCTTGACCGAGCGGCCGCTCAAGATCGGCGATTCCATCCAGTTCGGCGACCTCGCCGGACAGGTGACGCGCATCGGCATGCGCTCGAGCACGGTGCGCACTTGGGAGGGAGCCGAGGTCATCGTGCCGAACGCGACGCTGGTGGGCGAGCGGGTGATCAACTGGACGCTCTCCGATCGGATGCGCCGCATCGATCTGCCCGTCGGCGTCGCCTACGCCACGCCCCCCGAGCAGGTGCTCGAGCTGCTCACGCGGGTGGCGCGGGCCCACGCCGGCGTGGTGGCCGAGCCAGCGCCGCAGGCGCTCTTCCTCGGCTTCGGCGACAGCGCGCTCAAGTTCGAGCTGCGCGCGTGGACGGCGCACTTCGAGGACTGGCTGCGGATCCGGAGCGAGCTGGGCGTCGCGGTCTACGCGGCGCTGAGCGAGGCGAAGATCGAGATCCCGTTCCCGCAGCAGGACGTCCGCATCAGGCGCGACGATCCGGGCGGGCGCTGAGCGGGCACCGGCTCACCAGCGGGCCGACCGCGACGCGCGTGTGTCCCGACGATCCAGGTCGGGAGCAGCCTCAGTCTCCGTCGCCGCGTGGGCTCTTTGAGAGCTCCGTGACCCATGGATATCGCTCCGCCTCGGCCCGCGTATAGCCCAGGTTGAAGACGGTGGAGCTGCGTGGGATATCCTTCGCCTCTTCGTAGAGCGTCCGGAATACGCGGTCCCAGATGAAGCTGGTGATGCCGTAGTTGCCGGTTTCGTTATGGAAGTGGTGGGCGAGGTGAAGCCGTTTAATTCGCTGCAGAAAGGGCGATTTCGGCATGTAGTGCAGGTGCTGAACACAGTGGCAGAACTCATAGAAACAGATAATCAATGAGCCTGCGGCGAACGCGGCCGCGGCGCCCGCTCGGCCACCCACAGTCCAGCCGATGGGAAGGGCGACCAGTGCGATGGTCGGCACCGTCGTGTAGAGCGCGCCGAACAACACGCGAAGGTCATGGGGATCTCGATGGTGGTCGAAGTGAATGCGCTTCCAGAGTGAAGCGGTGAGGGGAACCTTGTAGAGGAACCGACCGTGCAGGACATACCGGTGCAGCCCGTATTCCGCGAGGGGATAGAAGAGTCCAATCAGCGTCGTCGCGACGACCGGTGGCCACACTGCTTCTGCCCAATGGATGCCGAGACCCCCGCTGATGGCCGCCATCAGCCAGTACGCGAGCACCGTCGGATGGGTAAAGAACGCCTTCAGAAAATCCGTTAACGACATCCTCGAGAGATCTTGCCTTCGGCCTCTCCAAACCTTTCTGCCGACACTCAAGGCGAGTTCTCCGAAGGCTGCGCTGAAGCTGCACTTCCCCAGCGTGTGGCCAGGACCCAGTGACACGGTTCGTCGAGGTTGAGTTACGGCGCCGCCACCCCTGCCCGCTCACGAGGGCGCAGGTCGTCCCACGCGTCCAACGGTTCCCTCTTCCACGTCCCGTCGGATTCGGTGCGCCGTCTCATGCTCAACAGCACCTCCGGCAAGTCGTTCTTAATGAGAAAATCTTCCAGGAACCTGGGGACAACCGTGCCGCTGTCCACGGTAGTCGTGTACCGGAGAACGGTCTTCCCTTGGCTGTATGGGAGGAACTCCCAGGCACCGAACGTATCCGCAATGTCGTGTCTCCTCGATTTATCCAATACCCAGCTCACCGTCCGCTGCGCGGGTTTGAAAATCAGATCAAGCGTGTAGCGGATCACGCCGAGCGGAACGCGAACCGTCTGGGTGACTTTCATGGCGTTTTTCGTCTTTTCCAGGACCTGAACCTTCTCGAGCCGCGGCATAAATTCGTTGAACTGATGATAGTTCAGCATCACCGCCCACACGGCGTCCGGCGGCTTGTTGATGAGGCAGTAGGCGATGGCTCGGGCGGCGCGCTTGTCATCCCCGGTGGCGTAGGTGTGGGTCTTGACCACCACTTCGCCCTTTTCCATCCTCGCGAACTCGCCCACCGTGAGTCCGGTGGTCGCAGCCTCACCCGCCCATACAGAGGCTGCCCGAAGCAGGAACACCGATGTGGCAAGCACGAGGGGGTTCAGCTTGGACCGGCGTGGCATGCGAGGGAGCCTCCCGTTTGGCGCGTCGTCCTTGCGACGGACTCCTTTATGCTACCCCGTGGTACCTCCAATTTTATACAACCATTTCCGTCCGGCACGCACGGGTTCGCCTGGGCGGCGCCCTCAGAGAGGGCGCTCGTAGAGCCGGTAAGTCTTGTAGCGATATCCGTGCCAGAACTCGATCCCGCGAATCATCGGCAAGTTATCTTCGACGATCCAGGACGCCTCGACGCTCGTGACGCCGCGTCGCAGCATCGCCCGGAGGCTCTCCTCGAACATGACGGCATCGATGCCCCGCAGCCGCCACTCCTGCTTGATCCCGAACGTGAGCAGCCGGAGCGTGCGAATTCGTCGAGCGGCGAGCAGGAACTTCAGCCAGCCCAGGGGAAACAGGCGCCCTCGCGTGGGGGCGATGGCTTGGTTGAAGTCGCGCAAGGCCACGAGGAAGCCGATCGGCTCGCACGAGCCGTCCGGGTGGCGGATTTCCGCTAATGAGCTGAAGTCCCTGTCGAGGAGCGGCTTCAATCGTCTCGCGATGAACGCCATGTCCTCGCGCGTCATGGGCACGAAGCCCCAGTTCCCCTGCCACGCCGCGTTGTACACCTCGCGGACGTTCGGCAGATCCGCCTCGAGGCTGCCCCTTGTGATCGGCCGAACGCGCAGGTCGGTCATCCTCCGTCGAGTTCGGCGCGCCAGACGCTGCAAGCGCTCGAGCGGTCCCGCGGAGGGCTCGATCCGGTAGGCGAAGAGGTCCTTGGCCTTCCGAAAGCCTGCCTTCTCAAGGAGTTGGCAGTAGTAGGCCGGGTTATACGTCATCATGAAGACCGGGGGGGCATCGAATCCTTCGACCAGGAGTCCCGCTTCGGCATTGAGTGACGGGTTGGCGGGCCCGCGCAGAATGTTGAGGCCGCGTTCGCGCGCCCAGCCGGCGGCGGCGTCGACGAGGCGATCGGCCACCGCCCGATCGTTTTCCGATTCGAAGTACCCAAAGAAGCCTGTCCGCTCGCCGTGAAAGTCATTGTGGTGGCGGTCCAGGATGGCGGCGATCCTGCCGACGTCCGCTCCGTCACGGCGCGCGATGAAGAGCTCCATCTCAGCGTGCCAGAAGAAGGGGTTCTCCGGGGACAAGATCTTCACAAGATCGGCCCGGACCGGGGCGACCCAATGAGGGTCGTCCTCGTAGATCTTCTCGGCAACGTCGAAGAACCGGTGCAGCTCCCGCTTCGTCCTCCCAATCCGCTCGATCCTGACGTCGTTCACGATCCCATCCTCGCCGGGATGACGAGCACACCCGTCAGACGCCGACGCCGTGCACCAGGCCAACCTCACGCCCGATACGTTCGATCGCGTCGAGGGCGCGGGAGAGCTGGTCACGGGTGTGCGTGGCCATGAGCGAGGTGCGGATCAGCGCCCGTCCCCGGGGTGTTGCCGGCGGGAGGACACAGTTCACGAAGACGCCTTCCTCGTGAAGGCGTTGGGCCATCATGATCGCGACGAGGTCGTCGCCGACGACGATCGGCACGACCGGCGTCTGCGATTGTCCCGTGTCGAGTCCGATGGATTTCAGTGCGTCCACGAAGAAGCGCGTGTTCTCCCACAGCGATGCGCGGCGCTCTGGCTCGCTCTCCATGATGGCGAGCGCGGCGAGCGCGGCGCCTGCGGCGCCCGGAGAGGGGGCGGCGGAGAAGATCAGTGTCCGCGCATGGTGCTTGACGTAATCGATCACCGGCGCGTCTGCGGCAATGAATCCGCCGATCGAGGCCATCGCCTTCGAGAAGGTGCCCATCATGAGGTCCACCTCGGCCTCGAGCCCGAAGTGCTCGGCTGTCCCCCGGCCAGTGCGGCCCAGGACCCCGATGCCGTGAGCGTCGTCAACCATCACGCCCGCGGCGAATTCTCTCGCCGCGGACACGATCTCGGGCAGCGGAGTAATGTCTCCCTCCATCGAGAACACACCGTCCACGACGACGAGGCGCCCACCGACCCCGTCATCGTTCTTCAGTTGGCGCTTGAGGTCCGCGGGGTCGCTATGCTTGAATTTGCATACGTGGCCGAAGGAGAGGCGCGCCCCGTCGATGATGCAGGCGTGGTCGAGCTTGTCGAGATAGACCGTATCCCCCTTGCCGACGAGGCACGAGAGCGTCCCGAGATTGACCTGGTACCCAGTGGTGAATGTCACGGCGGCCGGCTGGCGCACGAACTCCGCCAGGCGTTCTTCCAGTCTCACGTGCAGGTCGAGAGTGCCGTTCAAGAGTCGGCTACCCGCGCAGCTCGATCCATACTTCCGGACCGCGGCCACGGCGGCCTCCTTCACCCGCGGGTCGTTGGCTAAGCCCAGGTAATTGTTAGATCCGAGCATGATCATCCGGAGGCCTTCGATCGTCACCTCCGGATCCGACCCCGAGTCGAGCGCGCGGAAGAAGGGATAGAGCCTGACTTGGCGGGCACGCTCGGCGTCCCGGTATCGGTAGCACTTGTCGAAAACCGGGGACGGGCTCACTGCCTCTGTTTTCATCGTTGGAGCGGCTCGGCTCATCGCACCCCCCCGTATGCGTGACCTAGGGCCGGGGCGATTATAGATTTTCTGGCTTGACTAGATGAAACTTTATGAACGTAGCCATCCCTCGCGCGCATACCAGGCCCACGTGGCTTGGAGACCAACGTCCAGAGCCGTCGGTGCCGGCAGGCGCAGGTCCTGACGCAAGGGCGCAGAATCGCACAGCCAGTCACCCGCGAGAATTTCGCGCGCCTTGTCGGCGTTGAACGGGCGCGGCTGGCGCGTCACGATTTCGGACACGCTCGCGGCCAGGGCGACAGCCCTGACGAAGCCATCGGGAATCGTCACGAGCCGCGCGGGGCGGGGCGGCAGTCGCGCGACGGTGCCGGCGAAGTCTCGAATCGTCACAGGTTCAGGATCGCAGAGGAAGCCCGTCCTCCCACCGAGATCAGAACGACCGGCGGCACGGGCAATCGCGAGCGCCGCCTGCTCGGCGTGGATGACCTGGATTCGGGAACGCCCAGCCGGCACCGGCACCCAGCCTCTCGCCGCCGCCCGGAAGAGGGGGAGAAGGCCGCGATCGCCTGGTCCATAGACAACCGCCGGGCGCAGAACGATCCACGGCCCTGTCCACTCGCGCTCGACCGCCTCCTCTGCTTCTCGTTTGGAGACGCCATAGGATGACATCGGCCGGGCGACGTCCCCCTCGCGCACCGGGTTCCCCTCGCGTGCGGGTCCGGCCGCGGCCTGACTCGACACGAGGACGAACACTGCCTCGGGCGCCGACTGCCGTGCGGCGCGGAGCAGGAATTCGGTCGAGCGAACGTTCGCCTGCCGGTAGTCGTCAAGCGTCCGCGCCTTCACGAGGCCCGCAACATGAACGATCGCGTCGCAGCCGGCCACGGCATTCGCGATGTCCGCGCGCCTCGCAAGATCGCTCGGCACGATCTCGACAGCGAGCTCGCGCATTTCGAGCCGATGCGCGTTCCCGCCGTGCCGAACGAGCGCCTTCACGTGCCACCCCTCGCTGGAAAGCGCACGGGCAACATGGCCCCCCACGAAGCCGGTTGCTCCCGTGACAAACGCGTGCTGGCCTCTCACGACACGAATCGCACTGAACGCTCCCTGCCGCTGGGTCATCATTCACGCTGTGGACCGTCAAGGCAACGAGTGACGTACACGCCCGAGTCTGAATGGCGGCGCCTCGGGCCTCGTTAGCGGTACGCGCCGTCGCTGAGCTGCGCCGTGGGGCTGTTTAACCTATAAAACGCCTCACGGAAAGTAGAAGGAGACTCCGGCCACACCCGTGTGGGACTCGAAGCCGCGGTTGGGGCTGGAGGTGTTGCCGTTCGAGACATGCTGGATGCGATAGCCTACGTAGGGCGCGATGCGATCGGTCAGGAAGTACGAGGCGCCCACGCCGCCGAAGATCAGGAACGTGAACGCCGAGTCGATTTCACGCACGCGAAGGGTGGTGCCGCCGGCAGCGCCGGCGAATTCCACGTACGGAACGAACCGACCCAGCGAGAGGAAGTGGTACCGGCCCACCGCCGCCAGCCCGGCGAAGTACGCCCGCACCGGATCGATGTACCCCTGGGCGAACGGCTCGAGCCCAATCTCGAGCGCGCCGTAGACCAGCCCGCGACCAGTCGGGCCGAACGGCAGGACCGAGAGCCGCACGCCCCCGTTCAAGACCTCGAGCCCGGTCTCATCCGGGTGACTGGCGACGTCGTGCTGGCCGCCGCCACCGCCCTCCACCGAGAGCACGTAGGCGCCCCTGCGGAAGGTCTCGCTCGAGTCGTAGCCGAGGGCGCTTTCGGGGCTCGCCGCAACCATGGCGAGGAGCGCAATGACGACGGCTCCTCGCCGTGTCACGGCGGAGACACCGTCGCGCGTGTTCCCGTCAAGCCGGGATCTCCGATATGGAGCCACGTCTCCCCTTCACTCACGTGGGGTGCCACGCGAGGCGCTCGCGCGCCACGATCTGCCGGAACGGGGGCCGTGTCAAGTAGCTTTGAAGGGACGACGCCGCTCGAGGGCGCCTGCAGGGCGCCCGCGCACAGCGACGACTACCACCCTACGGAGAAATACCGTCCGCGGCGCCTCGGCGTGCTCATCCCGCAACCGTGTGTCTCGACACGCGCGATCTGACCGCCGCCACCGGCCCTGCCCCGGCCCTGGTCTGCCGGATCGCGGCGGCGATCTCGTCGAGGTCCTGCGGCGTGAGCATGATGGAGGCCGCGTCGACCCAGCCGTCCACGTGCATCGGCGTGCGCGCGCCCACGATCGCGCCGGTCACGCCCGGCCAGGCGAGCGCCCAGGCGATGGCAACGGACGACACGGAGGCGCCGTGCCGTTGTGCAATCGGGCGGAGGGCATCGCGTAACCGGAGATTCCGTCCGAGGCGCGGCGGCTGAAATTCGGGCGCGCGGCGACGCCAGTCGTCGTCGGCGAGGGACGACACGCGCTCTGCGGTGAAGCTGTCGGTGAGCAGCCCCGACTGCATCGGGCTGTAGACGATGACACCGGCGTCGTGACTCGCGCACCACGGGATCTCTTGTTTCGCCGTGGCGCGATTGATCACCGAGAACGGCGGCTGCAGCGAATCCACATGGCGGATCGCCTCGCACCGGTCGAGCAGCGCCACGTCGAAGTTCGAGACGCCGGCCGCGCGCACTTTGCCTTCCTCCACGAGCTTCGCCATCGCGGCCCACGAGTCCTCGACGGCCGTTCCGGTCTCGTCGGGCCAGTGGAACTGATAGAGATCAATGCGCTCGACGCCGAGCCGCCGCAGCGACGCCTCGCACTCGCGCCGAATCGAATCGGGCTTCAGCACTTGCCGCGGAGGCGTCATGGGGTCGTGCTCGTCCCAGACCAGGCCGCACTTCGTGAAGATCAACGGGCGCTTCGAAGGCGGCAGCTCGCGGAGCAGCCGTCCCACGACGTCCTCCGAGTGCCCGAGCCCGTACACCGCGGCCGTGTCGATCCAGTTGATGCCCAGCTCGAGCGCGTGCCGCATCGTGGCCAGCGACGCCGCGTCGTCCTGCGGTCCCCAGCCGAAGGACCAGCCGCCGCCGCCGACGGCCCATGAGCCGAATCCGAGCCGGGTGATGTGCAATCCGCTCCGACCGAGCGGACGAGTTGCCAGTGCCATGACTACGCTCCCTTCATGCCGCGGGCCGTTGCAGCGCCATTTCAATGCTCGCTGCGGTGGCCGAGCGCCCAGACGTAGGCCGCCACCGCTGAGACCGTGGAGGGGGAAAGCCGTCCCATTGGCATCAGTTGCTACTGCTGTTGCTCTCGCACTGCAGCTCGAACACATCGGACCTCGCTCTGTCGCGATGGCAGTTGGATGCAGCCGGCGCGTGGGGGGTGGCTTCGAAACGATCGTGCCGCGGCGTGTCTCCGCGTGACGCGGCGGCGACTCCGTTGCCAGCCGGGCCGTTGACCCCGTGCGGCACGGTCATGCCGACAGCCTCCCCTTGACCGCTCAGAACACTCGCGAACAGCGCTGCGGCCGCGATCCACATCATCGATCTCTGCATTGCTCTCCGACTCCTCTCGCCGTTGGTGATGGTGCGCTTCGACCATGCGAACGGTCACGCGTATTCGCCCTCTCATTGTTGAGATGCCCGCGTGGAGTGTCGAGGTTGCGCGCGCCGTCTTTTCGGCAAGAATGCGACGGCCAATGAGGGACCCGTATCGGCCTTGCCGATTCGTGCGGAAATATGCGCGGCCCGGTGCGCCCGCGCGTCGGGGACGCCTCGAAAAGGTCGAGAGCAGGCCGCACAAGACGTGAGGAGGCGCCCGATGATGTTCTGTCCGTTCTGCCACTGGACGAAGGTGGAGCCCGGGAACAACTGCCCGAAATGCAACACCTACATGCCCAAGTCACCCTCGATCGGGCACGACACGGGCGAGCCCCATGTGCGCCGGCGGGCGCGATCTACGGGATGACGCTCGGAACGCTCGCCCAGTATTCGGCCACTCCCGGCACCCAGGTCGCCGGCGGCACGAAGCACTGACACGGCGTGCCGCGCGTCGTGCCGGGAGTCACGGCGCAGACGCCACGCTGTGTGACACACACGTTCGAGGGTGCCGCCGAGAAGGTCGACGGCGGTGACGAGGGGCCTGGGGGCGAAGCCACCTGACTGATCGTGCCCCTCGGCGAGTCAGCCCCGCTTCCGCCGGGAAACCCGATGGCGAGCACGAAGAGGATCGAGCCCATCACCGCCGTCTTCCAGGCGCGATGGTGACCTCGACGAGCGCTCACAGCGGCCTCGCGTCGCGTGCGACCAGCGGCGTGTGCACGAGGTGCTCGGCGACGAACCAGACCTGTCCCTCGTTCGTCCGGATCACCTCGCTGACCAGCAGGTCGTTGGTGCCGTCATCCCCCGCCTCCGCCGCCTGCCGCGCCATCGCTCGGGCCTCCTTCAGGACGACCTCGTGCGCATGCAGCAGCCGCGAAATCTGCACCGGCACTTCGTCGCGGCCGCGCGGCGGGCGCGGAATCAGCGTCATCTCCGCCACGTCGTGGGCCATGGCGATGCTCACCCCGCCCAGCGACTGGATCCGCTCCGCGATGGCGTCCACGAGTTCGCTCTGCTCATTGAAGTGCTTGTCGAAGAGAAGATGGAGCTGGTAGAACGTCGGCCCGCTGACCTGCCAGTGGTGTTTCTTGTACAGGTCCCGCAGCGTCATGGTGTCGGCCAGGAGCTGGTTGAGATTGCCGGCGCTGGCGGCGCAGACCGAGGCGTCGAGTGCGATGGGCAATCTGGCCACCGTCCCGTAGTGCTGGAGCTCTTTGGCCTCGTGAACGGTCACCGGCCGGGCACGCTCGGTCAAGACTGCGCCTTCGTCTTTCTTGCTCATGATCCCTTCTCCCTTCCTCTTGGACGTCCTGTAGGGTTAGACGGCACGGAGGTCCCGCCGGAGATGCGTGAGGCAGGCTTGCAAGGTCTCGCGCGAGTCACGCAGCACGAGCGATCGGCCTCGCCTGCTGGCCTCGCCAGCCGCGGAGCCGGAACGACAGACCCAGCAGGAGTGCGCCGAAGCCGATCGCGTACGCGCCGATCAACCACGCGAGCGAAAGCGCGCCGGCGCCGGGTGCCAGCATCGTCAGGGCGCCGAAGACGATCGACAGGATGCCGTTCAGCACGAGCCACGCCTCGCCCGTGATCCGGCGACGGAGCCGGATGGCGGCGACGATTTCCAGGGCGCCGGTCACGATCGCCCACGCGGCGATCATGTAGAGGAGCGCGAGCTCCGTCAGGCCGGGGAGCACGAACGTCACGATGCCCGCGGCGACGCTGACGAGTCCCTCGAAGAGCAGCGCCCACCACGGCTCGTCCTCGCCGCGGCCCCGGACGGCAGCGAGGACGTTGAGGGCGCCCTCGACGAGCGCGTAGCTGCCAAAGAGCAGGGTCAGCACGGCGAGCGTGACGCTCGGCAGGACGACCGCCAGGACGCCGAAGATGATCGCGGCGACACCGCGAAGGGCCAGGGCCCACCAGTTCTTTGCAAGCGAGTCGACGTTCATGTCAGCGTCTCTCCGCCACTCCGTCGTCACAGCGCTCGTAGAAACGCCACGAGATCCCGCTTTTCGTCCGGCGTGAGCTGCGTGCCGAGGGTCAGGTTGAAGAATTCCACGGCGTCATCAAGGGTCAACAGGCGGCCATCATGCAGATAGGGCGGCGTGTCCTTGACGCCACGGAGCGGGAAGGTCTTGATGGGTCCGTCGGCGGTGGCCATCATGCCATTGATCATCTGGGGCCGATAGAACCGCTCCGTGCGTAGGTTGTGCATGAGGTTGTCCGTGTAGTAGGGCGGCGTGTGGCATGTCGCGCACTGGCCCTTGCCGAAGAAGACGGCCTGCCCGCGCAGCTCCTCGGGCGTCGCGCGCTTTGCGTCGAGCTTCCCGAAGACATCGAGCTTGGGGGCCGGCGGGAAGTCGAGGATCTCCTGGAACTCCGCCATGTCGTGGATCTGGCTGCCCCGCTCGAGGATGTTCACACCCTTCTTGGTGGCGATCACGGGGTCGCCGTCGAAATAGGCCGCGCGTTGCTCGAATTCGGTGAAGTCCTCGACGGTCTTGAGCGCCCGCTGCGAGCCGAAGAGCCGCTGGACGTTCACGCCGCGCAAGGTCGGCGTCTCGATTCGGTGGCGAAACTGCTGCGGACGAATGTCCCCCACCAAGTGCGTCGCTCCATTGGTGCTGCCGTTCTGATGACAGTCGAAACAGGAAACGCCGAGGCTCGGATGCTCGCTGCGCCGGTCGGCGGTGAGGTTGAACTGCTGTTGGGGAAACGGCGTCAGGAGCAGCCGGAGGCCTTCGAGCTGCTTGGGGTTGAGGATGCCGTTGAAGAGCTCGTAGTAGTTGTCGGTCGTGACGAGGCGGCCGCGGGAGACGTCGCCGAGATCGGGACGCGTGGTGAGAAAGATCGGCGCCGGGAATTCGGGCAGGAACGTGTCGGGCAGATCGAAGTCGAGGTCGAAGCGTGTGAGATCCCGGCCAGTCTGCTTCCTGACTTCGTTGATCTGGAACATGGGGAACACCATCCCGCCCTCGGGATGATTCGGATGAGGCAGCGCCATGAACCCCGCCGGGAAGGCGCCCTTCTCCCGGACCTCATCCGGCGTCATCTTCGCGAGCGCGTCCCACGTCACCCCGGCTGGCAGTTTCACCCGGACGCCGCCCTGGATCGCCTTGCCGCGGCTCATGCTGGCACCCGCGACCGGACGATCGCTCAGGTCGTAACGGGAGGCGAGGAGGTCCCGCTGACGCTTCTCGACCTCCGCTTTCGCGGCACGCATCCGCGTGAAGACCGTCCGGAAGTCTTCCTCGTTCACAGAGATGTAGCTGGATACCGGCGGCTCGGCCGCCGCTGCCCCACGCCCTTGCATGGCGCGAGCACCGGCCGCCGTTCCGACGATCACCAGCCCCAACGCCAGCGCCGCCGCCTTCCGATGTCGACGCATCACGCGCACCTCGCTTGCCGAGTCAACGCTCGTACTCCTTCCAGATGCTGAATGCACGCAGAGCGTTGGGGCGGCGCGCCCGATTTCAGCAAGAATCCGCAAGCCGGCGGAACGTGGCACGGCTCCTGGACGGCCTTGCCGATTCTTGCTGAAACGTTTCGCCATCGCATTCTTGCGGTGGCATTCGGATCTCCAAACGACACACGCATATGTGGATCGTCCGACTCGCGTTGCGACGGCCGTACACGTTCGTCGTCATGGCCCTCTTGATCGCCGTCCTGGGAGTGGGGGCCATCGTGACCATGACCGTCGATATCTTCCCTTCCATCAACATCCCGGTCGTCACCGTCATCTGGAACTACTCCGGGCTGTCCCCAACCGAGATGCAAAATCGGATCGTCACTGTCACCGAGCGGGCGTTCACCACGACGGTCAACGGGATCGAGCACATCGAATCGATGTCACTCCGGGGCGTCGCCATCACCCGGCTCTACTTCCATCCCAATGTGCCGATCGAGGCGGCGATCGCCCAGGTGAACGCCCAGGCGCAGCAGATCGTACGCGTGCTCCCGCCTGGCATCTTCCCGCCGCTCATCATCCAGTACAACGCCGCCAGCGTCCCCGTTCTACTGGCGAGCTTGAGCAGCGATCAACTGCCCGAGGAGCAGCTCAACGACCTCGGCAACAACTTCATCCGCACCCAGCTCGTCACCATTCAGGGGGCATCCGTCCCGGTGCCCTACGGCGGCAAGCTGCGCGTGGTGAACGTCGACATCGACCCCGACGCGCTCTATGCGCGGGGGCTGTCACCGCAGGACGTCACCAATGCGATCCTGGCTCAGAACGTCATCCTGCCGGCCGGCACCGCGAAGATCGGGACCCGGGAGTACGACATCGCGACCAACAGCAGCCCGGAGTTCCTGAATGAGCTGAACGACATCCCCATCCGCTACGCGAATGGGGCCATGGTGTACGTACGGGATGTTGCGTTCGTCCATGACGGGTTCAGTCCCCAGACGAATCTTGTCCGGCGCGACGGGCGCCACTCCGCGCTGCTGCCGATTCTGAGCAACGGCAGCGCCTCGACTCTGACGGTCGTGGACCAGGCGCGCAAGCTGATGCCGAAGATTCTGGCCGGCCTGCCCTCGAGCCTCAAGGTCGACTTCCTGTTCGACCAGAGCGTCTTCGTCAGGGCGGCCATCACCGGCGTGCTTCACGAAGGGGCGATCGCAGGCGTATTGACGGCGCTGATGATCCTGCTGTTCCTGAGATCCTGGCGGAGCACCTTGATCGTGGCCACGTCGATCCCGCTGTCGATCCTGACCTCCGTCATCGTGCTCAAGGTCCTGAACCAGTCGCTCAACGTCATGACGCTGGGCGGGATGGCGCTGGCGGTGGGCATCCTCGTGGACGACGCCACCGTCGAGATCGAGAACAATCACCGGCACATGGACCTCGGCAAGCCCCTGCGGCAGGCCATCCTCGACGGAGCGGCCGAGGTGGCGACGCCCGCGTTCGTCGCGACCCTGTCGATCTGCATCGTCTTCGTGCCGATCATGTTCCTGGGCGGCGTCGGCGGGGCGCTGTTCGCGCCGCTGGCGATGTCCGTCGTCTTCGCCATGCTGGCCAGCTACTTTCTCTCGCGGACGCTCGTCCCGACCATGGTGCTGTACCTGCTGGCCCCCGAGGCGCGGGCCGGGCACGCTCGCGACGCGGGCCACGATGCGCCCATACGGAGATCACTGTTCGGGCGGATCGGGGACTCGTTCGAGGCCGGCTTCGTCAAACTGAATCGCGCTTACGAGGGCGCGCTCAACTGGGCGCTCGCGCACAAGTGGGCTGTGATCATCGTGTTCCTCGCCTTCGCGTTCTCCTCGCTGGCCCTGTACCCGTTCGTCGGCCGGGACTTCTTCCCGACCGTCGATGCCGGGCAGCTGCGGCTCCACGTGAGGGCGCCGGCGGGGACGCGGATCGAAGAGACCGAGCAGTACTTCCAGCGCGTCGAGGACTATATCCGCCAGGTCATCCCCGCCAACGAGATCAGCGTGATCGTCGACAACATCGGCGTGCCGAACCCGATCAACCTGGCGCTCAGCGACAGTGTCACGGTCGGCACGGCCGATGGCGAAATTCTGGTAGCGCTCAAACAGCCGCACCGTCCGACCGCCAAATACCTGAAATCGCTCCGCGAGCAGCTGCCGCACCGGTTTCCGGATCTCGAGGTCTTCGCCCAACCCGCCGACATCGTGAACCAGATCCTCAACTTCGGCCTACCCGCGCCGATCGACATCCAGGTCACGGGCCCGCTGGCCGAATCGGAAAAGAATCTCCAGGTCGCCAGGCAAATCGCGGCGGAACTCCGAGGCGTCCCCGGTGCGGTGGACGCGCACGTGCAGCAGATCCTGGACGCGCCGCGAATCATGGTCGACAGTGACCGGGCGCTCGCCCAGCAGGTCGGCCTTACCCAGCGGGACGTCGCCGGCAGCCTGCTGATCTCACTGACCGGGAGCGGGGCGACCACGACGAATTTCTGGCTCAACAACCAGAACGGCGTGAGCTACCAGGTGGTGGTCCAGACGCCCCAGCACCGGATCGCATCGCTCGACGAGCTTCATCGCACCCCCGTCGCGATCGCGGGCCAGTCGTCGCCTCAGCTGCTGACCAACCTGGCCGACTTTCGCCGCACGACCACGCCACTGTCGCTCAACCACTACAACGTACAGCCGGTGTTCGATGTGTACGCCGGCGTGCAGGGCACCGACCTCGGCTCCGTGTCGAGCCGCGTCGACCAGATCGTCGCGGGGTACAGGGCGCGCATCGGGAAGGCCAGCTCCATCGTCGTCCGCGGGCAGGTCCACAGCATGAACCAGGCGTTCTTGCAGATGGGACTGGGGATCTGCTTCGCCGTCCTGCTCGTCTATTTCCTGATGGTCGTCAATTTCCAGTCGTGGATGGACCCACTCATCATCCTGATGGCGCTCCCCGGCGCGCTCGCGGGAATCCTCTGGGCGCTGTTCGTCACCGGGACGACCATCAGCGTCCCCGCGCTGATGGGCTGCATCATGGCGATCGGGGTGGCGACGTCGAACAGCATCCTGATGATCACGTTTGCCAACGAGCAGCGCTATCCAGAACTCGGCGGGCACGACGCGCGGGCCGCGGCGCTGGTGGCGGGCCGCACGCGGCTTCGCCCGGTCATCATGACGGCACTGGCGATGCTCCTCGGCATGCTCCCCATGAGCCTCGGCCTCGGTGAAGGGGGCGAGCAGAACGCTCCGCTGGGCCGGGCCGTGGTCGGTGGGCTGATGATCGCCACGTTCTACACGCTGTTCTTCGTCCCGGTGACCTACAGTCTGCTGCGCCGGAAACCGCCGAAGGACTTCGGCAACGAGGGCGACAAATGAGCGTCGACAGCGGCCATCGTTCCGCGCCCCGAGCGCGAACGCGAACAGTGATCGTCATTGGGGTCGGCGCCCTGATTCTGTTCCTTGTTCTGCTATTGGTCGGTGTACTTCCACGGGTGCGAAATCAGCGCGAGCTGGCGACGGCCGCCCAGACGGTGCAGACCGCTGCACCGGACGTCTACGTCATCCGGCCGGAGCCGGCGTCCGGAGCGGATGTGTCGCTGGCCGCCACGACCCAGGCCATTCAAGACGCGATCATCTACGCCCGCACGAGCGGGTACCTCAGCAAGCGGTACGTGGACATCGGGGACAGCGTGAAGGCGGGCCAGCTCCTGGCGGAGATCGCCTCGCCCGAGATCGACCAGCAACTGAGGCAGGGCGAAGCCGACCTCCGGCAGTCCGAGAGGACCCTGGATCTGCAGAAGGCCAATCTCGATCTCGCGAGGGCCACGATGGGGCGTTACGAGGCGGCCGACGCGGAAGGCGCGGTCGCCAAGCAGGCGGTCGATCAAAGCGTCTCTGCCTACCGCACCGCCCAGGCCGCTGTGGCCGCAGCCGAGGCGAATGTCCAGTCGAACCGAGCCAACGTCCAGCGGCTCCGCGAGCTGACATCGTGGCAGCGCGTCCTCGCCCCGTTCAGCGGCGCGGTGATCCAGCGGAACGTGGATGTGGGCGCGTTGATCACGGCCGGTAGCCCCGTCAACAACACCGCCGTGGCGCCTTCCAGCGTCACGGGCGGCGCGAACGGGCTCTTCGAGGTTGCTCGGATCGACTCCCTTCGCGTGTTCGTCAACGTCCCCCAGGCCTACGCGCCCAACGTGAAGGTCGGTCTGCCGGTCCAGATCGCGGTCCGAGGACAGCTCGGGCAACCGGTCATGGGCAAGGTGACCCGCACCGCCAGCGCGATCGATCCAGGCACGCGGACACTGCTGACGCAGGTCGACATCCCCAACCCGTCGCACCGGCTGCTCCCGGGAATGTTCGTCCACGTCACGTTCAAGATCGCGCCGGCGGGCACGCACTGGCGGGTGCCAGCCACCGCGGTCATCTTCGACGCGCAAGGCACCCGGGTCGCGATCGTGGGGGCAGAGAACACGCTGCGTTTTCAGGAGGTGGTGCTCGGTCGCGACTTCGGGACCTCGATCGACGTCCAGGCTGGACTGCAGGGCCACGAGACGATCGTGAAGCAGCCGACGGTGTCTCTCCAGGAGGGCCAGCGTGTCACGCCGGTCGAATCCAAGAACTCGTCCGGTGGCTGACCCGCGAATGCCAGCCCGGGGGTATCTCGGCCGGCCGCGCGCCGTCTTCGCCGGGCTGTGGGCGGTATGTATCATGACCGGCGGCTGCATGGTGGGACCGAACTACGCGCGGCCGGCGGTCGAGCAGCCGGCTCACTTCAAATCGCAAGCAGACAGCGAGGCGGCTCCTGACATCGCGAGAGAGTGGTGGCAGCTCTATGGCGACCCCGAGCTCGATCGGCTCATCGCCACCGCGACTGCATCGAACCAGACCCTTCGCCAGGCGGTGGCGCGCGTCGACGAGGCCCGCGCGCTCGCTCGCGTCGCGGCCAGCTTTCTCTTCCCGACCATCTCCACCAACCCGAGCTTCACACACCTCCGCACCTCTGGAAACCGCGACAGCACGATCACGGGCAGGCGGGTGCAACAGGGGGTCACGGTCAACGACTGGCTGATCCCGTTCGATCTGACCTACGAGCTCGACGTCTGGGGCCGCGTGCGCCGTTCGTTCGAATCGGCCCGGGCCCAGGCCGCGGCGACCGCCGATGACGCCGGCCTGGTCCGGCTGACGGTCGAGACCGATGTGGCCCAGTTCTACTACAGCCTTCGCTCGCTGGACGCCCAGCTCCAGATTCTGTCGGACAACGTCGCGGCCTATCGTGAGCAGGTCCGCCTCCTCTCCGTCCAGCTCAAGACCGGGCTCATCAGCGCGATCGTCGTGAATCAAGCCCAGGCGCAACTGCAGGCCACGTCGGCCCAGCAACGGGATGTGGAGCGTGCCCGCGCCAACCTGGAACACGCGCTGGCGATTCTGTGCGGGCAACCCGCACCCTCGTTCGCGGTCGCCAAGAATCCACTGCACGAGAGCGCGCCGCCCGCGGTGCCGCCGGGATTGCCCGCCCAGCTCCTGGCGCGCCGGCCGGACGTCGCCGCGGCCGAGCAGACGATCGTCGCCCTCAACGCCCAGATCGGCGTGGCCACCGCGGAGTTCTATCCGCGCTTCACGCTGACGAGCTCGGCGGGGTTCGAGAGCGCCAACCTCTCCACGCTCTTCAACTGGCAGAGCCGCGTCGCGTCCGTCTCGCCCAGCATCTCGATTCCGATCTTTGAGGGCGGCCGACTCCGGGCCAATCTCGAGGCGACCAGGGCCCGCTACCAGCAGGCCGTGGCCGCGTACGTGAATCAGGTTCTGATCGCCTATGGCGACGTCGAAGACGCCCTGACCGACCTGCACGCCCTCTCCGATGAGGTCGAGACTCTGCGCGAGGCGGTCAGCGCATCTCAGAGCTACCTTCGCCTCGCCCAGGTGCAGTACCGACAAGGTCTGGCCGACTACCTCATCGTCATCGACGCCGAGCGGACGCTCCTGGCCAACCAGCTGTCGCTGGCGCAAGCCGTGAATCTCCAGATGGGCGCCAGCATCCGTCTGATCAAGGCCCTCGGCGGCGGATGGGACCCGGCCGAGTACGCCTCGTCGCGCTGAGCGTTTGGTGCGTAGTGCCGGCGATCGTATCCTCCGTTTTCCTGATCTGGGGCGTGACGCCATGCTGCTCATGCTCACGTGGGCCGCAGGAATCGTCGACGCGATCAGCTATCTGGGCCTTGGCCGCGTGTTCACGGCGATGATGACCGGGAACACGGTGTTGCTGGCCTTAGCCGTCAGCGAGGGTGAGAGCATGGCAGTCATGCGCTCTGGTCTCGCCCTGGCGGGATTCAGCGCTGGTGCCGCGGCGGGAGCGCTCATTGTCATGCACAGTAACGAGCGAGGCGAGTGGCCGTCAGCCGTCACTCACGCGCTGGCTTTCGAAGGACTGCTTCTCGGCGTCTTCGCAGTCGTCTGGTACAGCACGCGGATGGCGCGAACCACCGGTCTCACGAACATTCTGATCGTGCTCTCCGGTCTGGCGATGGGCATCCAGGCGGCAGCGGTCCGCCATGTCCGCGTCCCCGGGGTGGCGACCACCTACATCACAGGCACGTTGACGAGTTTGATGGCCGACCTCGTCGGCTGGCTCCGCTCAATGAGCGCGTCGTCATCGCGAGCGACACCAGCCGATCAGGGGAGGCATCAACCGTCCCCTGGGGTAAATTGGGAGGAGCGCGTCGGGCTTCTCTCAGCCGTCTTCCTCGTCTACGGTCTGGGAGCCCTCGTCGGCGGCATCCTTCTGTCGCGCTCGTCGACGCTGGCTACCTTGCTGCCACTGGTTGCCGTCGCACTTGTCGTGGTGAATGGGTCCGTGCGATATCGTCATAGACCTCGGCCATGAATCATCGTCATCGCGGTCAGATCAAGGCCTAGGCGGCTGCGGCTGGTGCGGCTTCGGGCCGAAGGCTCTCGCCGTGTCGCGCTGGGGTCGCTTCGTCCGGGAGAGCTCGCGCTGGCGCGCCAGCTCCTTGATCCCCTGGTCCTTGTAGGGAGCACTCGTGAGCGACGCGAGAAACGCCACGACATCGTCGATGTCGTCCTCGCTCAGCGCGAGGGGTTGGATGTCATCCCCTTCTCCTTCGAGCTCGCCCAACACTGGGCTCGCGGAGTTCTGATGCTCCCGCCACTCGCCGCAGCCCTCGTGTCCACTTCGAGATCGCGGCCGGCGGCCGTCGTCCGGGAGGCCGCATCATGCACACAGGCTCAGGGCCCGATGTCGATCCCGAGATTCGACAGGGTCAGGGACAGGTTCAGCCCTACGGCATCCCCCCTGCCGGGAGTGGTCGAACCCCACCAAAGTAGGGTAGCCGCGACCGCTCGGTCACACTAGACTCACTGAAAGCCATGGCCGAGCGAAGGACGCGAGTGGTTTGCGTTGTGGACGACGACGAATCACTGCGTCGGTCCGTCAGGAATCTGCTGTCGTCGGTCGGCTTCCGGGTCGAGACGTTCGCCTCCGCGGAAGAGTTCCTGGAGTCCACCCATCGAGCGGACATTGGCTGTCTTGTGCTCGATCTGCGGATGGCCGGGATGAATGGCCTCGACCTCCTCAGGCACTTGGCCGCCACGGGCTCCCGGATCCCTGTTATCATTCTGACCGCGCACAGCGACGAAGAAGCGCGCCGGCAATCCCTCGGCGCCGGCGCGGTCGCGTTCCTCGGAAAGCCGTTCCGCAGCGACGCCCTGCTCGACGCCGTCAGGACGGCCCTGGGCATGTGAGTCTGCGATGAAGCGTAAGCAGCGCCATGGTTCAACGTGTCGGAAGCCGTGAACGGGCCGGACCGACTGTGATGGCTGCCGCAACCTGGGGAGGTCAGTCATGACGACCGCGCTACGGAATACCGGAATCGAGCCGGTGGGCGAGATGCCGTGGGGTACCCACTTCTGCCATTTCTACGAGACCAGAGACGACCTGCTGGAGACGCTGCTCCCCTTCTTCAAGGCCGGCCTCGAAGCGGGCGAGTTCTGTGCGTGGGTCGTCTCCGAGCCCCTCACCGAGGAGGAGGTCTGGCAGACACTGGACCGGGCGGTTCCCGGCCTCGACCGGTACGTGTCCGACCAGAGCATCGAGGTCTTGAAGGCCCGGGACGTCTATCTGGCGGGCGGAGAGATCGATCTCCATCGGATCACTAGCAACTGGAGCGCGAAGCTCGAGCGGGCGCTGTCCAGAGGCTATCAGGGCATCCGGGTGAGCGGGAACACCGCCTGGCTCGAGCAGAAGCACTGGCGAGACTTCATGGAATACGAGGCGGAGCTGCACCGGGGCATCGGCGATCAGCCCATGGTGGTGCTCTGCACGTATCCGCTCACGACGAGCGGCGCGACCGAGTTCCTCGACGTGGCGGGCACCCACCAGTTCGCCGTCGCGAAGCGTCGGGGCCGCTGGCAAGTGGTCGAGACGCCCCAGCTCACGCAGGCGAAGGCCGAGATCGCCCGCCTTAACCGCGATCTCGAGCAGCGGGTGCTCGAGCGGACGACGGAGCTGGAGGCGGCGATCGGGGACCAGAAACGGGCCTCGGAGGCTCTGCAGGAGGCGCAGAAGGCGCTGGCGCACGTCACGCGGCTCACCACCATCAGCGAGCTGACCGCATCGCTGGCCCATGAGGTGAACCAGCCGCTCGCCGCCATCGTGGCAAACGCCACCGCGAGTCTGAGCTGGCTCGATCACACTCCGCCCGCTCTCGACGAGGCCGTGGAGTCGATGCAGCTAGTGATCCGGGACGCCCAGCGGGCGGGCGACGTGATCGCGCATGCGCGTGCGCTCGTGAAGAAGTCGGACGGGGAGAAGTCCCTCGTGGACGTCGATCAAATGATCCGCGAGGTGCTCAGCCTCGTCCAGCCCGAGGTGCAGAAGCACGCGGTCGTGGTCGAGGAGGCCCTGGCCGAGGGTCTTCCCCCGGTGCTGGGAGACCGGATCCGGCTGCAGCAGCTCGTCCTGAACCTGATCATGAACGGGATCGACGCGATGGCGGGGGTGACGGCGCGCCCGCGCCGGCTGATCATCTCGTGCGAACGGGGGCAAGGAGAGGATGGCCCCGGCGTCCTCGTCGGCGTGCAGGACGCGGGTGTCGGGGCTGCGGCGCATGACCTCGAGAAGCTCTTCGATCCCTTCTTCACGACCAAGCGCGATGGCCTGGGGATGGGGTTGTCGATCGGCCGTTCCATCGCTCAGGCTCACGGAGGACGGCTGTGGGCCCGCCGCAACGCGGATCACGGGCTGACCTTCCATCTGCTGCTTCCAGAGAAGAGCAACCCGCGGGTCTAAGCCCGCCGCCGCGGCGCGAGCGTTACTGGCGGCTCGAACGGCGCCGATTGCCGAGATCGCGCAGTTCGTGGGATTTCGGACGCCGAGTCATTTCACGACGACGTTTCGGCGGGTCACCGGGATGACGCCGAGCGCGTACCGCAGCGAGGCCGGCGTCGTCAGTGTGGGAAGTACCTCCGTCGCGGCCACGGGCTTCGGTGCGACGGCGGCGCGTGCGGCAGACCGCGAGATCCGCCGCACGCGCCGGGTCGCCGAGCTCGGGATGCTAGGGCGACTGGAAGTCGCTGGTTCCCGACGCCGTGTTGGTGCCCGCGTAGGCAACGCCGGAAAGCGGCGCCGCGACCGCGGCGAGGAGCACGAGTGCGAGGACAATGGCACGCTTCATCTGTTCTCCCTCCTTTCTTCTCTTACCTTTTTGATGGTGGCCACCCGCGTGGCGTTTCACACGATGTGCGATGAAGAAATTCTCATCTCTCCCCGCGCGCGGCGCCGATTCTGGGCCGTAGCGTCGTGGCTCTAGCGAAAGGGCGTGCTCCCGGTCATACGCGATCCTCGGACGGGGCGCCAGCGTCGAGCCAACGTTGGAAGTCGTCAGAGGCAGCAGCAAACCGCCACTCCTCGAGCACGTCTCGCGCCATGGCGCGCATCGCGCCCATCGAGACCGCCTCGGCCCGCGCGAGACAGCGTTCGAGGAGCCAGGTGTCGAAGGCTTCAGGATCGGGATCTTGCTCGATCGCCTCGGCGAGGAGCCGGCGTTTGAGCGACATCCCGATGGCATCGGGCGTGGTGTCGCGCTTGCGGCGCCGGCGCCGGCCGTCGGAGGCATCGAGCGCTGCGAGCAGTGCGCGACACACGAGCGCCGGCCGCAGCGGCGTCACGACCGAAGCCGGAGCAGAGCGCGTAGGCGCCGGGGCTGGGCGACGACGTTGATCGCGAGCGGTCGCCTCGCGCTCGGGCGGCGGTACCCCTTCTCGAGGGCGGCCACATCCAGGACGAGGGTAGCGAGATCCTGCAGCACCACGTGCGCTGGGGGGATCGGCACAAGGGTCGTGAGCGTCTTGAGGTAACCACGACAACCGTCACAGACCTCGATCTTCTGCCGCTCGAGACTCTCCGGTGACACCAGGGAGCCGAGATTTCCGTGATCGCGCTCACCGCAGAAGGGACAGAGCAGCCACTCGGTTCTCCAGTCTCCGCCACAGCCTCCGCACCGAAGGTGACGGCTGCCGTCGAGCCCTCGAATTTCCGCCAGCGAAGGCCAGCCGCCACAGACGGGGCAATCGCCGGACGCCCAGCCTGTGGGCACGCGGTCGGCCCACGCCCGCCGGCACGCGTGGAGCATCGGCATCGCAATGATCGGAGCCAGGATCCTGAGCACTCCGCGGGTGTCCCTCACGACTTGCGCAAGGTCATCGAGGCGATCGACGTCCTGGGACACCGCGGCCTCGAAGAGGGCTAGCGTGTCGAGCCGTCCGGCTGTGACCGCGGCAATGAAAGGCTCCTCCCGCGCCCCGGCGGCCGCGATTGCCATGACCCGACGGATCCAGCGCTCGATCGATCTTGGGGCGACTTTGATCACGGCGCCCGAGAGGAGCGGCTCGGGACCGGGACCGGAACGCTCGAGCGCCGGCACCGAGTGTGCCCACGCTGGACGCTCGATCTCCTGGAGCGCCTCCTCGATGAGCGCGAGGAGCGGTCTCCACTCGGCATGCTCGGCGCTCAAAACGGTGAGGAGAGCTCGGCTGGATGCCTCTGGGGACATATCGTTATCGCGTCTCGGCTTCCGCGGCACCGCCGATGAAGGCGTGCTGGCCAATCCCGGCGCCGTCGATTCGGGTCCCGTAGTACATGCGGGCCCCCGCGTGGAGTTGGACTGCCCCGCGCGGGTGATTGCCGACATCGGCTCCTGGCCCGCCCGCACGAGTCCGGGTGGCCTCGGGGCTGGTGCACCCGAGGGTGGCCCCGGCCACGACGAGAATGACGAGGGACCGCCGCCAGCGGTTCGTCACAGTCCGTCCGAGGAGAAGACGACTACCATGCGAAGGGTCAGCCCACCGAGGAGGACCAGCGCCGGACCGATCCACCACCGCGAATCCCTGCTTGGCCGTCGCCAGTGCAGCAACAGAGGAAGCCCGATCCCTCCCAGCATCACTCCGGCCAGGAGGAGGCCCCAGCCATTCAACCAGACCATGGCGACCCGCCCGAGCGACGCGACCAGCGCCGCGATGGCCAGGCCTTCGAGGACCAGCACGGATGCGTCGAGGCGCTCGAGCGCGCGGATGCCGTCCCGCGACCCGCCCCCGAAGGAACCGAACAGGATCAGAAGCGCCGCCGACGTGGACGCCGCCGAGATCAGGAAGGTGAGTCCGAGCAGCGTGGTGTCCGCCCAGACCGGTCGGTTCGTGACGGCGAGGAGCACCCCGGTGTAGCCCGCTAGATAGAGACCCAAGAGCGCGCCGACCGCCGTCACAAGCCGGCCCAGGGGCGCGGGTGGGTTCAGCCGGAGAAGGGGCGGCCAGGGGAGCCAGCCGCGCTCGGCGAGCACCGCGACAAACGACAGGAACGCGCACCCGCTGAACAGAAGCAGCGCCCATGAGCCGATCGACATCGGAGAGTACGCCTTGATCATCGGCCGGAAGGTCTGGGCCTGTACCAGCATGTGCCAGAAGCGCTCAGGCCGTCCGAGATCGACGGTGAGGAGAAGCCCGCACACGCAGACGGCCGGGAAAGCGATCAGATACGCAAGGCGGACGAGGGGTCGATCCTCGCTCTTCCCAAAGAGATCCATCAAGGTGGCGAGGAAGTAGCTGCCGCCGGCGAGACCACCCAGGAAAAAGTAGGCGACGATCAGCCAGCGCCAGTGGGGGGCGGCGGTGAAGAAGGTGCTAGACATCGCCACCTCCGCGGTTCCGGAAGCTGAACACGCTCATGAGACCCACGACGACAGCCCCGACCACGGACCACACGGCGGATGCCTTGAGGTTCCGTGACGGGAGCTGCGGATCCGGCGGCAGCCCGTAGACTTGCGGCTTGTCGACGAGCAGGTAGAAAGAGTTGAGCCCGCCGAGCATGCTCTCGTCGTCGCCGTACAGATAGGCGCGGGTCTCGCCGGTCTGTTGCAGCTGGCCCATCCGGGCCTGTGCCATCTTCTTGAGATCGACGATAGTGCCGAAGTTAATGGACTTGGTCGGGCAGGCTTTGGCGCACGCGGGCTCGAGGCCCACCTTCATCCGGTCGTAGCAGAGCGTGCACTTCTGGGCTGTGCCCGATACCGGGTTGACGCCGATCACCCCGAACGGGCACGCGCCGATACAGTCTCGGCAGCCGTTGCACATGTCCGACTGGATCACGACCGTGTCGAACTCGGTTCGGATGATGGCGCCCGTCGGGCACACTTCGAGGCAGCCGGCCCGGACGCAATGCTTGCAGACGTCGCTCATCATCAGCCATCGCCCCTGGCTGCGGTCGGGGCTGAACTGCTCGATGAACTTCACATGCCGCCAGTGGATGCCGTCGAGCTGGCGAGTGTTGTCATAGCTGTCCCCGGAGAGCGTGCCGTGGCCGCCGTTCGTCGCCGGGAGCTGATTCCACTCCTTGCAGGCCACCTCGCAGGCCTTGCACCCGATGCACACCGTGGTGTCGGTGAAGAAGCCCATCGGCTCCGCCATCACGCCTTCTCCACGTTGCACATGAAGGCCTTCCCCTCGTGGATCGAGACGTTGGGATCTCCTACCAGGGCCGTGAGCTCGTTGGCAGCATCACCCGTGCTGAGCCCCTGGTAACCCCAGTGAAACGGCATGCCGACGTGGTGGACGGTGCGGCCGTCGATCGTGAACACACGCATCCGCCGCGTCACGAGGGCCTTGGCGCGGATGCGGCCACGCGGCGTCGAGACCGCGATCCAGTCGGTGTTGCCGATGCCCTTCTCGGCGGCGAGCTCCGGGCTGATCTCGACGAAAAACTCCGGCTGAAGCTCGGTGAGCCACGGGCTCCAGCGGCTCATGGCTCCCGACAGGTAATGCTCCGTAAGCCGGTACGTCGTCATGATGTGCGGGAATCGCTGGTCGCCGAGGGGCGCGAGCGCGTTGCCGTCGAGCTTCCAGTACTTGAGGACCGGGCTCGACTGCTGGCGGTAGAGCGGGTTCGGCACCGGCGACTCCGCCGGCTCGTAGTGCGCGGGTAGCGGACCGTCGGCGAGACCGCTCGGCACGTAGAGCCAGCCGACGCCATCGGGCTTCATGATGAAGGGATCGCTGCCGGACAGCGCGTCGAGCCCGATGGCGTCTGGTGCGGCCTTCGACAGCGGTGCCTTGTTCGGCGCAAAGTCGGGGACGTCATAGCCCGTCCACTTGGCGCCGTCCCACCACACCCACTTCTTGCGCTCGCTCCACGGTCGCCCCTCCCGGTCGGCGGAGGCGCGATTATAGAGGATGCGGCGGTTGGCCGGCCACGCCCAGCCCCAGTCGAGCTGCGCCCCCGGCGCTCCCGGGGGATCGGCCTGCTTGCGCGCGGCGAGGTTCCGGTCCGGGGCCGGGAACACGCCGCAGTAGATCCAGGAGGCGCAGGTCGTGGACCCATCGTCCTTGAGGTCGCCGAAGCCGGCCAGATGGCGGTCCGGCTGGTCGGTGTAATAGCCGTTGATCTCCTTGAGGATCTTGTGGGCGTCGGGCTCGCCGCGCTCGCGCTCGTGCGGGTCGTCCGAGTCGTATTCCCAGACCAGGTGCTTGAATCCCTCGTCGCGCGGCAGCGTCGATTCCGCGTACATCTTCTTGAGCCGCCGGGCGAGCTGATGCGTGAACCAGAGGTCCGTGCGACAGTCACCGGGCGGGTTGGCCGCCTTGAAGTGCCACTGCAGCATCCGCTGAGTGTTCGTGAAACTGCCGTCGTACTCCGCGACCTGCGCCGCCGGAAAAAAGAAGACCTCCGTCCGGATGTCCTGGCTCCGAAGCTGACCGCTCTTGATCTCCGGGCTGTTCTGCCAGAACGTCGCCGTCTCCGTGAGCCAGTTGTCCTTGACGACGAGCCACTCGAGCCTGGCGAGCCCCTTGCGCTCCACGCTGGCGTTGAGCGAGGTCGCCGGGTTCTGGCCAATGCACAAGAGCCCCTTCACCCGCCCCTCGTTCATCGCCACGAACATCGGCAGGTGGGAGTGATCGCCGATGATCCGTGGGTGCCAGTCGTAGCCGAAGTCGTTTTCCTTCGTCGCCGCCGCCCCGTACATGGACTTGAGGTACGAGACCATGAACTTCGGGGTGTTGGCCCAGTACCCCCGCGGGGTCGTCTCCGTGAGGAGCCAGTCCCGCAGCGAGTCGTGTCGCTTCAGGGCCGAGGGGTGATTCATGTACCCGTGAATCGAGTGGTAGAGCGTGGGGACGTCGGTCGAGCCCTGGATCGAGGCATGCCCCCGGAGGGCCATCACGCCGGCACCGGGGCGGCCGATGTTCCCGAGCAGCAGCTGGAGCAGCGCGCAGCATCCGATGGTCTGAGGACCGTTGGTGTGCTGGGTCCAAGCCACGGCGTACGCGAAGGAGGTGGTGCGGTCGCGGCCCGAATTGGCGAGGATCGTCTCCGCCACCTTGAGGAAGGTTTCCTTCGGACACCCCGTGACCCGCTCGACCATCTCGGGCGTGTATCGGCTGAAGTGCCGCTTCACGATCTGAAAGACGGTGCGCGGCTGCTGGAGCGTC
>Ga0209157_1000464_pt1 | contig 34830 bp, 36 predicted proteins | sample GraSoiAngelo_135_FD_185892 | JGI IMG/M metagenome (GOLD analysis project Ga0209157, IMG submission 185892) | Grasslands soil microbial communities from the Angelo Coastal Reserve, California, USA - 14_0929_05_40cm (SPAdes) (version 2) | ecosystem: Environmental > Terrestrial > Soil > Grasslands ...
GGACGGCTCGTTCGTCAACAGCGGCCGCTGGTCGCAGTGGAAGGAGCAGGTCCTGCCGCCAGACGGCGATGCGCGGCACGACCACTGGATCACGGCCGACATCTTCGACCGCGTCAAGACCCTCTACAGGAATCAGGGCGGCAAGTTCCCCGATCCGATCATGGCTATGACGCTCGACTACAAGGACCCCAAGAAGCCGGAGCTCGACGAGATCGCGAAGGAGATCAACGGCAAGGACCTCTCGACCGGAAGCCAGATGACGAGCTTCGCCAACCTGAAGGCCGACGGAACGACGACGGCCGGCGACTGGATCTACACCGGGAGCTATCCCGACGCCGGCAACCTCATGAAGCGGCGGAACGGCGTGCAGAACATCCAGCAGAACGACCCGACGGGCATGGGATTCTTCCCCCAATGGGCCTGGAGCTGGCCGCTCAACCGCCGGGTGATGTACAACCGCGCGTCCGCAGATCTCGACGGAAAGCCCTGGGACCCCAAGCGCCCAGGCATCCAGTGGAACGGGACGACCTGGGTCGGCGACGTGCCCGACTACCCGGCGACCATGAACCCGAAGGATCCAGCGGCGTGGCTGCCCTTCATCATGAATGGCGAAGGCGTCGGGCGGCTCTTCTCAAACTCGATGCTCGACGGCCCGTTCCCCGAGCACTACGAGCCGTACGAGGCGCCCATCGCCAACCCGCTGCATCCGCAACAGTCGGAAGATCCGGTCGCGTTCCTCTACGACCAGGCCGCGGGCCGGCCGAACCGGTTCGGCAAGGTCGACAAGTACCCCTACGTCGCGACGAGCTACCGGCTCACCGAGCACGAGCACTACATCACGCAGCAGGTTCCTCTGCTGGTGGGATTGCAGCCGCAGGCGTTCGTCGAGGTCCCGCAGGAGCTCGCCGACGAGAAGGGCATCAAGAACGGCGACCGCGTGCGCGTGTCCAGCGAGCGTGGAAAGCTCGAGGTCTCGGCCCTCGTGACCAAGCGTCTCGGCCCGGTCACGCTCGCGGGGAACAAGAAGGTCTATCAGATCGGCATTCCGATCCACTGGGGGTTTATCGGCGTGTCGGCCGAGCAGAACCCGGAGCGATCGAAGTACTGGCTCGCGAACGCGCTCACGCCGATGGTCGGTGACGTGGGTGCCCGCACGCCCGAGTTCAAGGCGTTCCTGGTGAACATCGAGAAGTTCTGATGACGCTCGTTGCCGATGCCACCACCGTCTACGCCGAGCGCCGCGAGCGTGCGCGTTCACTCGGCGCGCGGTATGACTTCGCGCAGGACCCGCTGCGGCTGTACCTCGCCGTGGTCGACGCTCAGGAGCGGACGTTCGAGCGCGCGCAGCGGGATCGCCCGGCGCCTCTTGATCTCCCGGCGTACGTCGTGCGGGTCGGCCTGCCGGGCGTGATGGAGGCGTCAGTCGCCGCCGGGACCGAGACACTCCGCGAAGCAGTCCTCCTTCGCTTCCACGACGGCGACCTCGAGGGCATCGTCGAGGCGTGGATGCGGGACGAGCCGCTCAGCGGGACCGACCAGTTCCTCGCGCGCGCCAGCGCATCGCCCGTTCTCGAGGCCTTGCCGGATCTTGCCGCGACGCTTCGGGCGGCAGAGACCGACGACCGGCGCTGCCCGCGATGTGGCGGGTTGCCGCAGCTGGCGGTCTTCGGGGACAGCGGCGAGGCCCTCGTCACGGCGCAGCGCAAACTGGTCTGCAGCCGCTGCGGCACCGCGTGGGCCTACTCGCGGATGACCTGCGTCGGCTGCGGCGAGAACGCCGGCGCGAAGCTTCCGATCCTCGCGGATACGGAGAGCCTTCCACACCTGCGCGTGGACGCCTGCGAGATCTGCCGCCGCTATCTCATTACGGTCGATCAGCATCGCGAGCCGAGCGCCGTGCCCATCGTCGACGAGCTCGCCGCGATCCCGCTCGATCTGGCCGCCGCCGAGCGCGGCTACACCAAGATCGTGCGGAACCTGATGGGGTTTTAGGGAAATGGCTTGGCAGGAAAAACCGCTCGGCTTCTTCACCGACACGTCGATCTGCATCGGCTGCAAGGCCTGCGAGGTCGCGTGCAAGGAGTGGAATGAGCTTCCGGGCAACGCCGCGAAGTTCACCGCCGATTCCTTCGACAACACCGGGCAGCTCGATGCCCAGAACTGGCGGCACGTGCAATTCATCGAGCAGGTCCCCGACAACACCGGCATGGTCGTCACGCCGACGCCGATCGCGGGCGGCCAGGCCTGGCTGATGATGAGCGACGTCTGCAAGCACTGTAAGAACGCGAGCTGTCTCGAGGTCTGCCCCACGAACGCGCTCATGCGGACGGAGTTCGACACGGTGTACATCCAGAACGACGTCTGCAACGGCTGCCGCAACTGCATCTCGGCGTGCCCGTACGGAGTCATCGGCTTCAACGAGGACAAGGGCATCGCGCAGAAATGCACGCTCTGTTACGACCGGCTGCAGGGCGGGTTGCAGCCAGCCTGCGCGAAGGCCTGCCCCACCGAGTCCATCAAGTTCGGATACGTCGAAGACCTGCACGCCGTCGCGGACCAGCGGCTCGCGACGCTCAAGGCCGCCGGATATCAGAAGGCGCAGCTGTACGGCCGCGATGACAAGGTGTACGGCGGGCTCAACGCGTTCTTCCTGCTGATGGACAAGCCCGAGGTCTACAAGCTCCCGAATGAGGCGAACGCGACCCTCCCGAGTCGGAACAATCTTCCCGGCTACGTCGGCGGTGTGGCCACCGCCGTCATCGGTCTTGTCGCGGGGCTGCTTGCGTTCCGCAACGGCCGCATGAACGGGAACGGGGCGAACAACACCACCACCACGAACACCCGCTGATGCCGCCAGCCGAGCATTTCGCCGCGGCGCCGGAGTGGCAGTGGTGGATCCTCGGCTACTTCTTCTTCGGTGGGATCGCCGGGGGGAGCTACGCGCTCGGAACGCTGCTCCGCTTCGCGGGCGACCCGCGTGACGAAGGGGCGGCGCGCATCGCGTTTATCGCGAGCTTCCTCGCGCTCATCCCGTGTCCGGTCTTCCTGACGCTCGATCTAGGTCAGCCGCTCCGGTTCTGGCACATGCTCGTCGATACGAGCGAAGGGGGTGTTGCCTTCAAGCCGTGGTCTCCGATGAGCCTCGGCTCGTGGGCGCTCCTGCTGTTTGGCCTGTTCTCCTTCGTCTCGTTCCTCGCCGCGGTGGCCGACGTGGGATGGTTCCGGGCGGCGAGTCCGATCGCCCGGATTCTCCGCGGCGGAGCCGGCCTCGTATGGAGTGCCGTCGGCACGGTCTTCGGACTGTTCATCTGCGCGTACACCGGCGTCCTGCTCGCGGTGTCCAACCAGCCGGTGTGGAGCGATGGCGGCTGGGCGCTCGGCGGCATGTTCCTGGCGTCCGCGCTGTCGGGGTCGGCCGCGCTGTTGCTCCTCGTCGCGCGCTCTCGGCGTGACGTCGACGCGGATACCGCGAACCGGCTCGAGGCGGCCGACCGCTACTTCGTCATCCTCGAGGCGCTCCTCATCGCGATCTTCCTCGTGACCGTCGCGGTCGCCGGAACGATCGGCAAGGTGCTGGGCGTCTGGATCGTGCTCTGGCTCGTCGTGGCCCTCGGTCTCCTCGCACCGTTCGCGATGGCGCGCTGGGACGTCGCGCGGCGCTGGCCGCCCGTCGCCGCCCCGTTGCTCGCGCTTCTCGGCGTGCTGGCGCTGCGCGCCGTCGTGATCTTCAGTGCCCAGTCCTAGCCGATCTCGAACTGCAGGAAGTGAGCATCTAGACACCCCTCCGCTTGTTTCCCTCTGAGACGTGCGCTCGCGCGGAAAATTCCCTAACTGCACGACCGCGCAAGGTCAGGGGGCGGCGTTCAGCTCCCGGGTGACATCCTCGGCGTTCGCGTACTCGCGCTCGGGGAGCTTCGCGATAGCTTGCTGCACCGGCGCGGCGAGACTCGCCTGCCGCGCTTTACCCAGCATCTGGGCCTTCGTGATCGGGTAGTCCAGCCCACCGAGGAACTGCCCGGTGACCTCGCTCGCTTGCATCTCTTGCATGCCCTCCCGGCAGAGCGAGTAGCGTGCCAAGCGGTCGAGCGGCCTATCCTCGGCCCCGGTGAAGACGACTGACAGGCTCACGGATGTTCGGGCAAAAGCCTCGCTCGGCGGCGGTAAGCAGCGCATCGAGCAGCAGCACGCCAAGGGCAAGCTGACCGCGCGCGAGCGGATCGATCTGCTGCTCGATGAGGGTTCGTTCACCGAGCTCGACGCGTTCGTCCTCGCGCGACCGACGGAGCTCATCCCTGATGACGAGCGCGTGATGGGCGACGGCGTAGTGACCGGCTTTGGGCGCATCGACGGCCGGCACGTCTACGTGTTCTCGCAGGATTTCACCGTCTTCGGCGGCTCGCTCGCCGAGGCGCACGCGCAAAAGATCTGCAAGGTTATGGACCTGGCGGTGCGGAACGGCGCGCCGATCATCGGCCTCAACGACTCAGGGGGCGCTCGGATCCAGGAGGGCGTCGTCTCACTCGGCGGGTACGCGGACATCTTCCTGCGGAACGTCCTCGCCTCCGGCGTCGTGCCGCAGATCTCCGCGATCATGGGACCGTGCGCCGGCGGCGCCGTGTATTCGCCGGCGATAACCGACTTCATCGTCATGGTTCGCGACACGAGCTACATGTTCGTCACTGGTCCGAACGTCGTGAAAACCGTGACGCACGAGAACGTGACCTTCGACGAGCTAGGCGGTGCGGACGTCCACGCGCACAAGTCCGGCGTCGCCCACTTCGAAACCGACGACGAGCCCGGATGCGCGGCACTGCTCCGCCGGCTCGTCGGGTTCCTGCCGTCGAACAACCTCGATCCGGCGCCGGTCGTCGCGACGGATGACCCGCCCGACCGCGAGGCTTCGGAGCTCGACGATATCGTGCCCGACCTGACGACAAAGCCGTACGACATGAAAGAGGTCGTCCGTCGCGTGGTCGATGACGGCGAGTTTCTAGAGGTCCACGAAGGCTGGGCGCAGAACATCATCTGCGCGTTCGCCCGGCTCGATGGCCGCTCGATCGGTGTCGTCGCGCAGCAGCCGATGGTCCTCGCGGGCGTCCTCGACATCGACGCCTCGGTCAAGGCCGCGCGCTTCGTCCGTTTCTGCGACGCGTTCAACATCCCCCTCGTCACCTTCGTCGATGTCCCGGGGTTCCTCCCGGGCACGGAACAGGAGCACCGCGGGATCATCCGCAACGGCGCCAAGCTCCTGTACGCATACGCCGAAGCCACGGTGCCGAAGCTCACCGTCATCACGCGCAAGGCCTACGGTGGCGCGTACGACGTCATGTCGAGCAAGCACATCCGCGGCGACTACAACGTCGCCTGGCCGTCGGCCGAGATCGCGGTGATGGGTCCCGAGGGCGCGGTGAACGTCATCCATCGCGACGAGATCGCCAAGGCCGACGATCCGGACAGGCGGAGGAGCCAGCTCGTCGGCGAGTACATCGAGCGCTTCGCGAACCCGTACGTCGCGGCGGCCCGGGGGTACCTGGACGACGTCATCGAGCCGCGCGAAACGCGGCGGAAGCTGATCGCCGCGCTACGCTCTCTCGCGGGCAAGCGGGATACCAACCCGCGGCGCAAGCACGGCAACATCCCGCTCTAGGCAGGAGATCAAGATGCCGCTCTACATGGACGTTCATTATCGGGTCGACGGGCTCACTGCGGAGGCCGTAGCCAAGGCGCACGCCGCTGACCTCGCTGTCCAGACAAAGCACAAGGTCCGTTTCCTCAACTACTGGTTCGACGAGGGAACGGGTCGCGTCTTCTGCCTGTCTGATGCCCCCAACGTCGACGCGCCGGAGCAGTGTCACCGCGACGCGCACGGGCTTCTCGCCGATGAGATCACGCAGGTATCGGAATACGCCGGAGACAATCTGGCCGCCGCGCCAGACGCTGGACTCTGCATGGACACTCACTTCCGCGTCGAGGGTCTTGCGCCGGAGGCGATCGCGCAGGCCATCCGACAACACACAAGCGTTGGGCGGAGACGCGGCGTCCGTTGGCTCAAGGCGTGGTACGACGCGAGTTCCGGGCGCCTCTTTTGCCTCTCCGAGTCACCCACGGCAGCTGCGCATGTCGCGGTCCACCAGGAAGCCGCTGGGTTGCTGGTGGACGAAGTCAACGAGGTCCGCCAGGGCATGTAGCCGGACGACCGTCAATAGAATCCGCGCATGCCACCGGGCCGACGTGAGGGCGCCGAGCCCAAGAAACGGCCGGTCACGGTCACGCGGGCGTTTCTATTCAGCGACCTCCGCGGTTATACGAATTTCGTTGAGGTCCATGGCGACCTAGCGGCCGCCGACCTCCTGCGTGACTACCGCACGCTCGTGCGCGGAGCGGTCGCGCGCCACGCAGGCGGTGAAGTCAAGACCGAAGGCGATTCCTTCTATGTCGTGTTCACTTCAGCCCTCGCGGCGCTCGACTGCGCTGTCTCGATCCTGCGCGAGGCAGAGGCACGGAACCGCCAAGACCCTGACGGCCCGCTTCACATCGGCATCGGTGTTCACGCCGGTGAGGTCGTCCCTTACGACGAGCAGTTTGTCGGCAGCGCGGTGAACATCGCCGCAAGGCTCGCGTCGAAGGCCCACGCCGGGGAGATCCTCGTGAGCGACACACTGCGGGGTCTGGTACGCACCGGGCACAGCTACTCGCTCACGGATCGCGGCCGGCTGCGGCTGAAAGGTGTCGGCGAAAGCGTGCGTGCGTGGCACGTCGATTGGGAGGTGTCACACGAGGCCGGGCCGCCCCCAAGCGGACCGGTATCGCTTCCGGGTGCGGCGATTCCACCGGGGCCATCGGGTGAGCTTGTCTGCCCGATCGTCGTGGGTCGCGAGGAAGAGCTCGCGCGTCTGGTACAGCTTCTCGCCGACGCCGCCAAAGGTGAGCGGCGCTTCGCGGTGGTCGCCGGGGAAGCCGGCGTCGGCAAGACCGCCGTGGCACGCGAAGCGGCCAAACTCGCCGTCCATCGTGGCTTCAAACTGCTCTGGGGGGCCGCCCTCGAGTCCGAGACAGGCTTGCCCTATCGGCCGTTCGTTGCTGCGATGCGCTCGGCCGAACGTGAGGAAGGCCACAGCGCGCTCAGGCGCTTCGTCTCCCAGAACGGCCCTGACGCCACGCCGCTGTTCCCGGAGCTCGGGCGCCGCGTGGCAAGGGCGCCGGCGACGTCGCTTCTCGAGCGTCACCGGATCGCGGTCGCGTTCCAGCAGATCTTCCACGCGCTTTCCAAGGACGCGCCGCTCCTCATCGTGCTCGACGACCTCCAGTGGTCTGATGAAGCGAGCCTCGCGCTCATCGGCCTTCTCGTTGGTGAGCTGGCGCATTCGCGGATCGCCTTTCTCGGCACGTACCGTGGCGACGATGTGCAACGAGGGCATCCTCTCCTCAAGACCCTCGCTACCCTTCGACGCGATCGCCTTGTCACCGAGCTCACCCTCGATCGGCTGGGCGCAGAGGGGGTGGGTTCGCTGCTCGAGGCCATCTTCAAGCCACATGGACCGGTCGGCACGGAGTTCCGGGATGCGATCTACGAACGTGCCGAAGGCAACCCCTTCTTCACCGAAGAGCTCCTGCGCTCGCTCGCCGAATCCGGGCGTACGTTTGCCTCGGGCGACAGCTGGACCCGCAAGCCGCTCGATGCTCTGCGCATCCCCGGCTCAATTCGTGAGGTGCTCGTCTCGCGCGTCGAGCAGCTCTCGCCCGAGGCCGAGACGTCGCTCGCCGCCGCGTCGGTGATCGGAGTGCACTTCGGGTTCGATCTGCTCCGCCGAGTACGCGAGGTCACGGAGACCGACCTGGCGCGGCACATTCGTGAGTGTGTCGAACACCAGCTCGCCCTGGAGTCCGGCGACGTAAGCGCTCCGACATATGCATTCCGCCATGCCCTCACGCGCGAGGTCGTTTACGAGCGGCTCCTGCTTCCTGAGCGCCGCGTGCTCCATCTGCGGGTCGCTTCAGCCCTGCTCGAGGAACCCGACGTGCCCGCCGCCGTCCTCGCGCAGCACTGGAAGCTCGGGGGCGACCGGGCGCGTGCCGCTGAGGCGTACGAAGCAGCGGGACTCGCCGCACTCGAGGTGTATGCGCCGGCTGAGGCGGTCGCGCACTTCGAAAGCGCCATCGAATCGCGTGGCGAGACCACCGTGGACCTGTACGAGGGGCTTGCCCGGGCTTATCTGTTCTTCGATTACCCCAAGTCGCGCGTCGCCGCGGAGCGCGCACTGGCATCACTGCCCGGTGGCAGCGAACACCTGGAGCGCCGCGTCGCCCTCATGCAGATCGCGGGGCGCGCTCGTCGTCTACTCGGTGATACCGCCGGCGGCTTCGAGCTGGCTGGCAGCGCCATTGAGCTGGTCAAGGATGTGCCGGAGTCGCGAGCCGCGGCGCTGGCCTACGACTGGTTCGCCGGCGCGACGATGGCTCGCGGAGACCGCAGGGCGGCGACCGGCTGGGCGGAGAAGGCGCGACACGTCGCTGCGGCCATCGGCGATTACGGCATCGAGGCGAGCGCGCTCACGACGATCGCGACGTGCATCAGCTCCGAGCGGCCGAAGGAGGCGCTCGATTCCCTCGACCAGGCGGCCGCGAAGGCGCGTCGTGCCGGGGCGGCCGAGGTCATGGCGAGAGTTCACACGAACGGGATCGTGACGTCCTTCGCAGCTGAGCTCGAGCGGCCGCGTTTCGTTCGTATCGAACGCGCGATCGCCTTCTCCGAGCGATATCGGTACGGTCGCGAGCTGCTGGGGTCCTATCGCGCGTTCCACCGTTTCAGCGGACTCGACTGGCCGGCTGAAGGATTCGGCGTCGCCGGCGGATGGGAGACGAACCTCTTCGTTGCCTGGGTCCGCTTCCTCGAGGAGCTCGTGACCGCCTCTCGCGCGGGGCCGACTGCCGCGAGCATCGCGCAGAGCTCGGCCCTCACGGCGTTCGCGCTCCGCCAGGACGATCCTCAATGGGCGGTCCCCTGGCTGGCGTACGAGGGTCTGCTCCTGGCGTGGTCGCAAGACCTGCCAGAGGTGCGCATCCGCGTGGACCAGTTCGTGCGGATGGCTCGCCGCCTCGACAAGCCCGACCTCGAGCTCACGGTCCTGCCGCGTGGTGACAACCTGCCCGCCGCGCTTCTCTGCCTGGCCGGCGATCGCGAGCGTCTCGTCGCGATGACCGAGGCGCTTGCCGACCTAGACGGATACGCGGGCGCGCGCGACATGCTCCAAGCGTTCATCTCTGCGCTCGACGGCGATCAAAGGCAGGTGTCCGCGTCGCTCGCCGCGGCGGTGCCTGCACTTGAACAGCGCGGGCTTCGATTCACGATCGCGGTCGATCTCTGGGCGATCGCGACCCGGACTCAGCTCGACGCGCGGTCGGACCTGTTTAGGCGGGTCGACGAGTGGCTCGAGCGGGCCGGTGCGGCCTGGCTCCGAAGCGATCTTCTACGGCTCGCTAGAGTCTCGATGGTCGAAGCGGGACAGAAGCCATAGGAGACGCGGAGAGACTTCGGTCTGAGAGGAGCACCGATGTACGGGACGATCGCTCGCTTCAAGCTGAAGAAGGAGTGCCTGCGCGACTTCATGGCGCTGGGCAAGGAGTGGGACGAGCATGGGCGGGTCCGCGCGTCCGGATACATCAACTCCGAGATCCTCTGGGAGGACAAGGAGGCCGGTCGGGCGTGCATGGTCGTCCACTTCACGTCGAAAGAGGCGTACATGAAGAACGCGAACTCGCCCGAGCAGGATCGCTTCTACCGGAAGATGGCGGCGTGCATGGACGGCGAGCCCGAATGGATCGACGGGACCTTCCAGCCGTGGGACAGCCCGTACTCGCGACCTCCCGCCTGGGCTGAGTCCGAACCGCGCTAGCACGGCGACGCTGAGATCCGTCCTCGTCGCGAATCGCGGCGAGATAGCGCTCCGCATCGTCCGCACCTGTCACGATCTCGACATCCGCGCCGTCGCTGTCTACAGCGACGTCGACCGCAACGCGCTGCACGTCCGCGCCGCGGACGCGGCCTATCCGATCGGACCGGCGGCGCCGCGCGAGAGCTATCTGAACGCCGCGCGCCTGATCGAGGTGGCCAAGCGCTCCGGCTGTGAGGCCATCCATCCCGGATACGGCTTCCTCTCCGAGAACGCGGACTTCGCGCAAGCCGTGGTCGACGCAGGTCTGGTCTTCGTCGGTCCGCCCGCAAGCGTGCAGCGCGCGCTCGGGGAGAAGACCGCGGCGCGCCGCCTGGCCCAGAGCGTCGACGTCCCGGTGGCGCTCGGGACCGAGCCGCTGCGGGACCTCGCGGCGGCGCACGAGGCCGCAGGGAAGATCGGCTATCCGGTCCTCCTGAAGCCCGCGGGCGGCGGCGGCGGCAAGGGCATGCGCACGGTGCGCCGCGAGGAGGATCTCGACGCGGCGTGGCAGGGCGCGACGGGGGAAGCGACCACCGCCTTCGGGCAGGCGGCGCTCTATCTGGAGCAGGCAATCATGAGCGCGCGTCACGTCGAGATGCAGATCCTTGCGGACGGACACGGCAGCGTCGTGTGGCTCGGCGAGCGCGACTGCTCGGTGCAGCGCCGGCACCAGAAGCTGATCGAGGAGACGCCCGGGCCGTGGGTCGACGAACGCCTCCGCGAGCAGCTCGGCGAGGCGGCGGTCCGGATCGCGAAGAAAGCCGGCTACCGCAACGCGGGGACGGTCGAGTTCCTCGTCGATCACGGCGGGAGGTTCTACTTCCTGGAGGTGAACACGCGGCTTCAGGTGGAGCACCCGGTGACGGAGATGGTCACGGGACTCGACCTCGTCGCCTTGCAGCTGGCCATCGCAGCGGGCGAGCCGCTCCCTTTCGCGCAGGCCGACATCGTCCGCCGTGGCGCCGCGGTCGAATGCCGCATCACGGCGGAGGATCCGGCGGCCGGTTTTCTCCCGGCGAGTGGCGTCATCGCTCTGGTGCGCGAGCCAGCGGGTCCGGGCATTCGCGTGGACTCCGCGCTCTTCACCGGCATGACCGTCGCGACGGAGTACGACCCACTGCTCGCGAAGGTCATCGCGCACGGTCGCGACCGAGTCGAAGCGATCGCGCGAATGCGGCGCGCGCTCGAGGAGATGCGGATCGCTGGCATCCCGACGTCGCTCCCCTTCCATCGCTCCACGCTCTTCCACCAGCTCTTCATCACCGGTCGCTACGACACGACCTTCGTCGCTCAGTGGGAGCACCGAACGCTCGACGAGCTCGCCGACGGCGCGGTGTCGGCCGCGGCCCTGGCGGCGGTCCTGGCGTCGCGCGCACTCTCCGAGCACCGCGCCGTCACGCCGGTCGATCAGCCCTGGGCAAGGTCGGCGCGCGAGGATGCGCTGCGCTGATGCGTTACGAGGTGCTGCTCGGACGGCCGCTTCTTGATCGAGGACCGCGCGGTGGCTGCGGACGTGCGCGAGACTGTCCGTGGACGGCAGTGGTCGATCAGGCTCGACGGCGAAAGTCACGAGGTCACGCTGGTCACGCATGAGCCAATGCGGCTCGACGTGGACGGGCACGACGTGCTGGCGAGCGTCATAGACGAGCGCGCTATGCGCGCGAGTCGCGGCGCCGCAGCATCGCGGAGTGGCCGCGTCGAGCTCCGCGCGCCGATGCCCGGCCTGCTCAAGGCGGTCCATGTAAAGGAGGGCGACATCGTCGAGCGCGACGCGCCGATCGTCACGCTGGAGGCGATGAAGATGGAGAACGAGCTCCTCGCGCCCATCCGCGGGCGGGTCGCGAAGCTGAACCACACGGCGGGCGCGAAACTCGAGGGAGGGGTCGTCGTCGCGGTCCTTATCGCCGAGTAGCACAGGACGCAGCGCCGGTCTAGTCACGACCCACATTTGCGCGCGGTTGCCAGAATCGCCCTGTGCCCAGTGGTCGAGCGGCTCGAACCCTCACGTTCCTGTTCGCGGACATCCGCGACTACACCTCGTTCGTCGAGGCGCACGGTGACGCCCTCGCACATCGGCTGATAACGGATTTCCGGCGGATGGTCCGGGCACAGCTTGCCCTGACCGGCGGTGGCGAGATCAAGACCGAGGGCGACAGCTTCTACCTCGTGTTTGAAGGCGCGAGTCAGGCCGTGCGATGCGGCACGGCGATCCTGCAGGAGGCGGAGCATCGGACGACAGCCGACCGCCCGCTGCGTGTTGGGGTTGGTATTCACGCGGGAGAGCCCGTGCCACTCGACGATCAGTACGTCGGTTCAGCGGTGAACCTGGCGGCGCGCATCGGCGCGGCCGCACAGGGTGGCGAGCTGTTGATCACAGACACGGTACGTGGCCTTCTGCGGACCTCAGGGCTCCCGCCTCTCGTCGAGCGTGGGGGGCTCCAGCTAAAGGGCATTCAAGATGCGCCTCGCGTCTACAGCGTCGATTGGCGCCGGATGGAGTTCATGGCCGCGGGCGAGGATCTACCACCTCGCCGTCTTCTGCCCTGGGGCAAGACGCGAACCGCTCTCGGTGCCGGGATCCTTGCCCTAGCGGTCGTGGTTGCCCTGGGGGCGCTCGTCTTGAGCAGGGCCCCAGCCACCGTTCCGCGCGGCGCCGCCGGGGTGTTACCCCCGCATGGCGCTCAACTCTTCGACGCGGATTTCAGTCCGGCCGGCGGCTCGCGCGAATTCGTGTCGGTGGGCAACGCCCAGGACCACGTCCTGTTCACGGGAGACGCGATCCGCTTCGAGGTCTCGCCGGCGAGCTGGGCCGCGATCAGCATCGCAAACCTCTCGCCGGATGACTTCGTGGCGGAATTCGCCGTCCGCCCGGTGAGCGGCGAGGGCACGGTCGCGCTGTACTTTCGCGGCAGCGCAGGTCGTCAGGATCAGGTCGTCGTGACTCCGTCAACCGGTGAGATCAGCATCCAGGTCACGCAGTCATTCGAGGCCGACGCTGCCCCTCAGCGACTGTTCGGCCCAGCCTCTCGGATACCTTCGTCGCGAAACCAACAGACGGATCTTGTGGCCTCTGCCCATGGTCGCGACATCGTCGTCTTCTTGTCAGGGGCAGAGATTGCACGATCAACTGACTCCATCATCGCCAGCGGGGCGATCGGTGTGGTCGCGAATGCGACCCGGAACCAAAGCCTCGTGATCGAGTTGCGTGCGCTGCGGGTCTATAACCGGTGACGAAGCGCTAGCAGTACTTCTTCCTTAGCCACGTCAACCAGGACGCGTAGAAGTCGTCCCGGCTGGTTTTCAGGACCGCGGTGAAGTTCGTTGGCGTCGAACCGTTCGAGATGTACGCATCCAGAAGGCGCCAATACGCATCCGGTCCGAATCTCTCGTATAGATACGCGACCATGGACTGCGAATATGCGTACCACCGGGCGTAGGTCTCAGCTAGCGCGCCTGGGGCACCTAGCGGCGGAGGACCGGCCGCGAGCTGACGCAATGTCGGAAGAGGGATTCCTGCGCACGATTGCCGCAAGACCGCCGCGAAATCGAGATCAGTGAGGAAGAGCCCCCAGCCCTTGTCGAGCCAGGCATCGTTCGAGAGGCGCTGCCCGACAACTCCCAACCCCGGGAAGACCGCGTCGCGCATCCGGTCCAACGCGACCCAACGCAACGCGAACTGGGTGTACGCGGAAACGTGAGTCCGCGCGCGGTCAAGTCCGTACCACGGGCCGTAGATGTCGTCGCCGGGCCCCTTGGCGCTCGTGCCAACAGTCGCGTCCCAGCCCGGGCCAGCGAGCTCGGCCGTGGGAACGAAGACGACTTGGACTTTGAAGGAGACCGGCTTGGGGGCTTGTTTGGCGGCCCAAGCGCGCGCGTCGGTCACGGCGGCCGCGAAGATCTCGGCGACGTCATCATCCATCGACCAATATGTCATCGTGGCATCGCCAGTAACGTGGTTTTTCTCCTCTCCCGTTTCATTGCCGATCGGCTCGGTGAGGACCCAGCGCCCCTCCATCTCGCGAAAGTACAGCCGGCTTTCCTGCTGGATCCCCGCGAATACGCCCAGGTATCCATTTCCCTCGAGGGTCATCTCGACGAAGCCCCGAATGTAACCTCGGTAGCGCTCCGCGCCTGAGATCTTGAATGAGGACTGCAGGCTGACGAAGTCGTTCGGGAGATCGAAGACCCTTTGTTGCATCCGCCGGAAGGCAGGCTTCGTCGTGTCGACGGTATCCGTGAAGGCTTTCAGATCGCCTCGTCCCATCGCCTCGGCCCGCGCGTGCAGGACCGATTCAAGCTTCTTTACGGTCGCGCCATCGACGGGACCAGATTCGTCGGCCTTTGGGGTGCCGCACCCAATGAGTGAGAGAGCGACCACCAATGCAGCCGCCGATGCGGGCGCGGAAGCAAGCCTCTTTCCCATTTGAAGCGACGGATCGATGATCCCGGCGCCCTCCCTCGCGCGCAGCATAGTCTCGGAGAAAAGCGCTCAAGGCCTCGCGCCTACCATCGCCACAGCGTCGTCGCCGATCCCTCGCCGCATGAGTGCTGCGGGCCGAGCGGAAGGTCACGGTCATCCTCACGAGGCACGACGCCGAGCTCGCCGCGCGCGCCGACCGTGTCGTGCGCCTATGGCGAGGTCGCATCGCCTAGCATCCGGACATCGCCCGGACGACGCCGCGTCGTAGGAGCCGTCGCCGCAAAGCCGGCATCGCGGCGGGCGCGCTCGCCATCCTTCTCGTCGCAAGCGTGGTCGTCGCCGGTCTCATCCTCATTTACCGCCCGCTTCCGACGATCGACGGCGACTTTCGCCTGCTGGGCATCGATGAGCGTGGCGAGGTCCTCCGCGACAGCTACGGCGTGCCGCACATCTACGCGAAGACCGAGCACGACCTCTGGTATCTGCAGGGATACGTCACCGCCCAGGACCGGCTGTTCCAGATGGACCTCTACCGGCGAGCGGGGAGCGGTCGCCTCGCCGAGGTGCTCGGGGAGCCGGCGCTCGACGCGGACCGGCAGATGCGCACCTTCGGCCTCGCGCGCGTCGCGGCGCAGGAGCTTCCGCTCCTCCGCGAGGACACCCGCGCGGCGCTCCAGGCCTACGCCGATGGGGTGAACAAGTTCCTCGAGGGGCACGGCGAATCGCTGCCGATCGAGTTCATCATCCTTGGGTACCGCCCGTACCCGTGGACGGTCGTCGATTCGATCGTCGTCGCGAAGCTGCAGGTCTACGACGCCGCGAACAACTACACGCAGGAGCTCCTTCGCGCGAGCCTCGCGAAGCGGTTCGGCACGGGGGTGCTCGGGACGCTCATGCCCGATCCATCGGGCCGCGCGCCGGCCATCGACGAGCGCGCCTGGACGGCCGTCGCCGGTCTGCTCTCTCTGGGTACGTCGAGTCCTGGCACGCTCGCGCTCGACGCGATCCTGCCGGGATCAGGCGACGGGATCGGCTCGAACTGCTGGGCCCTCGCCGGCTCGCGGACGGCGAGCGGCAAGCCGATCCTCGCCGGCGATCCGCACCTCGCCGTGCGGAATCCATCGATCTGGTACGAGATCGGACTGGAAGGCCCCGGCTACAAGCTCGTCGGCTTCTCCTTCGCGGGGATCCCGGGCCTCGTTATCGGACACAACGACCGCATCGCGTGGAGCTTCACCTACGCGTACACCGACACGCAGGACCTCTTCGTCGAACGCCAGGATCCGATCGATCCGCGACGCTACGAATACCGGGGCTCGTTCGAGGCGGCGACCGTGGTGCGCGAGACGATCACGGTAAAGGGCCGTGCCGATCCGGTGTTCGAGAACGTCACGATCACGCGGCACGGGCCGATCGTCACCCCGATCCTCAAGGATCAGACCGCACAGCTTGCGCTGCGCTGGACGGCGCTCGACCCGGGGCCTCTCCTGGACTTCATCTTCGAGCTCGCGCGCGCGCGGAACTGGAGCGAGTTCCGAGCCGCGGCCGCCGACTTCAACGGCGCGGCGGTCTCCGCGTGCTACGCGGACGCGGACGGGCACATCGGTTATCAGCTCGTCGGCCGGCTACCGGCACGGAGCGGCGACGGCCAGATGCCGGTCCCCGGATGGACCGGGGACTACGACTGGACCGGAGTGCTGCCGGCCGACGCGAACCCGAGCATCGCGGACCCGCCATCCGGTATCGTCATCAACGCGAACGATCGCCCGACGCAGGACCCGCACGTCGTCGGCTACATGGGCGAGTGGGACCCGGGCTTCCGCGCCACCTACATCGCGCAGCGGCTCGCGGGCACTGGGAAGGCGGACCTCGGCGCGATGCGCTCGCTGCAGACCGACTTCACGTCGCTGCCGGTCGCACGCTTCCGCGAGGCGATCCTCGCCGCGTCGCCGACCACGCAGCGCGCTCGCAACGCGCAGGCCGCGGTCCGGGCGTGGGACGGCGGCCTCGCCGCGGACTCGCCGGCTGCGGCGATCTACGAGTCCTGGCTCGTTCGAATGTGCGACCGCGTCTTCAAGGACAAGCTGGGCCCGAGCCTCTACCGCGACTACGCCGGTGCGGCTCGAATCATCTTCGCGTTGTATCAGCTCGTCGGACGGCCGAGCGACCCGTGGTTCGGCGAGGTCGGCGATCCCGCGGTGCGTGGGCGCGACGCGATCGCGGGTGTGGCGCTGGACGACGCCGCGAAGGATCTCGCGTCGCGCTTCGGGGCCGAACAGAGCGGCTGGCGGTGGGGCGATCTGCACACGATCACTTTCGCGCACCCGCTCGCGATCGGGCCGCTCGGGATCCTCCTCAACATCGGACCGCTGAAGCGTCCCGGCGACGACTACTCGGTGAACAACGAGGCGTACTTGATCAACGCGCCCTTCGGGGTTTCGAGCCATCCCTCCGAGCGGATGATCGCCGACCTCGGCGATCTGGATGCCTCCTTGTCGGTCACACCGGAGGGCGAGTCCGGCCAGCCCGGATCGAGGTACTGGGGGGACCAGGTGAAGCTTTGGGCCGCCGGCGAATACAAGCCGATGCGCTTCTCACGCGAGAAGCTAGGTCAGCTCGACGGGACGCTCGTCTTCCGTCCGCGGTAGGCTGCGCCGAGGGCGGCGGCGGCCGTGGTCCCGAGCGCGACGAGGATGACGGCGATGAGTGCGGTCGACGGCAGATCCTCGAGCGGCGCGCGCCCCGCGGGAAGACCCGCCGAGGCCGGATCGAGGCCGCCCCGTAGCGTTCCGGAGCAGATGTCCGTTTGGACGCGGTCTCCGGAGACCCGCGCGAAGACCGTGTATTGCCTCCCGACCAAGAACTCGAAGCCGCAGCTCGCGTCCGATCGCTCGGTCGAGACCCAGAAGGTGCGAGTCGCCACGCCCTTGTACACCGCGTCGACGGCGAAACGGATGCTGATCGGATCGGCGCTTGAGATCACCAAGCCGGTTATGGGCGGCTCGATGACCGTCACCGTGCCGCGGAACACCACGTCGGCTCGCGCGCCTTGCTGCGCCGCGGTCTGCTGCACGCAGGAGCAGGCGTCCACGCGAACGCCCAGGCCGACCGAGAGCGCTCCGGCAAAGACCGCGAACGCGAGAAAGCGCAGCACTTTGGTGACGATAGCCCGCGTACCATCGCCAACGTGCGAAAGAAGAGCCGCGACCGCGCCGAATGGGAACGCACCACCTACGCGGAAGCGACCAAACGGATTCCGGAGCGCGCGAAATTCGAGACCACGTACGGCGCGCCGCTCCCGCCCCTCTTCGACGGCGACGCCGCGGATCCGGGGCTGCCCGGCGAGCCGCCCTACACGCGCGGGATCCAGCCGACGATGTACCGCGGGCGCCTTTGGACCATGCGCCAGTACGCGGGGTTCGGCACCGCCGAGGAGTCGAACGCGCGCTACCGCTACCTGCTCGAGCACGGCCAGACCGGCCTGTCGGTCGCGTTCGACCTCCCGACGCAGATGGGCTACGACGCGGACGATCCGCGCGTCGCGGGCGAGGTTGGAAAAGTCGGCGTGTCGATCAGCTCGCTCGAGGACTTCGCTCGGCTCTTCGAAGGCATCCCTCTGGGCGAGGTCACGACGTCGATGACCATCAACGCGACCGCGACGATCCTGCTCGCCATGTACGTCGCGGTCGGGAAGCGGCAAGGGATCAGCGCGGAACGAATCGGCGGAACGACGCAAAACGACATCCTCAAGGAATACATCGCGCGCGGCACGTACATCTTCCCGCCGCGTCCGTCGATGCGCCTCGCGACCGATCTCATCGCCTACTCCGCCGATCAGCTGCCGCGCTGGAACCCGATATCGATCAGCGGCTATCACATCCGCGAGGCTGGAGCCGACGCGGTGCAGGAGCTCGCCTTCACCTTCGCCGACGCGATCGCGTACGTCGACGCGGCCGTCGCTCGTGGCCTCGACGTCGAGCGCTTCGCGCCGCAGCTCTCCTTCTTCTTCGCGGCGCACTCGACCCTGCTCGAGGAGGTCGCGAAGTTTCGCGCGGCGCGCCGGCTGTGGGCGGGCATCATGCGCGACCGCTACGGTGCGAAAACGCCTGCGGCACTTGCGCTGCGCTTCCACACCCAGACGATGGGCTCCACGCTCACCGCGCAGCAGCCCCAGAACAACATCGTGCGGACGGCCATCGAAGCGCTCGCCGCGGTCCTCGGGGGAACCCAGTCGCTGCACACGAACGCCTACGACGAGGCGCTCGGCCTCCCGACCGAGGAATCCGTGCGCATCGCACTCCGGACCCAACAGATACTCGCCGAAGAGTCCGGCGTCGCCGAGACGATCGACCCGCTGGGCGGCGCCTACGCGATCGAGGCCTTGACCGCCGACATCGAGCAGCGAGCGCGGGCCGAGATCGAGAAGATCGACCGCCTAGGGGGAGCGCTGGCCGGCATCGAGCGGGGGTACCAGCAGCGCGCGATCGAGGACTCCGCGTACAAACAACAGCGCGCGGTCGAGAGCGGAGAGAAAGTGATCGTCGGCGTCAACGCGTATCGGGCCGAAGGCGAGCAGCCCGAGGTCCCCATCCTTCGTGTCGACGAAAGCGTCGTCGAACGCCAGAAGACCCGCCTGGCCAAGCTCCGCGCGAGTCGCGCCGCCGCGCGCGCGAAGAAGGCGCGGACGGATCTCGTCACCGGGGCGCGGGGATCCGCGAACCTCGTCCCGCTGATCCTGGCCGCCGTCGAGGCGGACGTCACGCTCGGCGAGATCTGCACCGATCTGCGCGAGGTGTTCGGCACATACGTCCCGCCGCGGACATGAACCTGGGACCGCTGCACCACATCGCCATCGCGGTCCCGCGGATCGAGGACGCGCTTCCCTTCTATCGCGACACGCTCGGGCTACGCGCGGAGCCCGTGCGCGCGCTTCCGGACCAGCGCGTGCGCGTGACGTTCCTCGGTGAGGGGCGGCAACGCGTCGAATTGATCGAGCCTACAGACCCGGAGTCGGGCGTCGCGAGGTTCCTCGCGGAGCGGGGAAGGAACTCGCTCCATCACGTGTGTTTCGTGGTCGAGGACCTCGCGGCCACGCTGCGCTCGCTCGATCGCGACGGCGTCGAGCTGATCGATCAGACACCACGCCGTGGCGCGGAGGGGAGGGTCGCGTTCATCCACCCGCGCGCTTCGGGCGGCGTATTGATCGAGCTCATCGACCGCGCAAGCCTCGGCGATTCCATACCATGACTCTAGTGACCCGACGTCCGCGTATAGCCCTCACCGTCGGCAAGGCCGACACGGCGCGCGCGTTGGCTTCTCGTGCGAACTATGTCGAGGCGCTCGAGAGAGCAGAGGCCGAGGTCGTGATCCTCGAGCCTGGCAAGAAGATGACCGACGACATCGAGGGTCTCTGCCTGGCGGGAGGTCCCGACATCGCTCCGGCTCGCTATGGAGAGTCGGACCCGCGGCATCTCGCGACCGAGCCGGATCTCGAGCGCGACGAGCTCGAGTTTCACGCGTTCGAGAAGGCGCTTGCGCTAGACATCCCGGTGCTGGGCATCTGCCGCGGCTTCCAGCTTGTGAATGTCGCCCTGGGCGGCACGCTCGTGCTCCACGTCGAGGGCCACCAACCACCCGGGGGTCCCGACTCCGTCCGCCTCCATGCCGATGTGCTCATTGACCCGCTTTCGAAGGTCGCGGCTGCGTGCGGGGGAAGGGCATTGGCCGTCAATTCGCGGCACCATCAGGCAGTCAGGTCGAAAGAGCTCAGCCCATCTCTCCGTGCGACGGCTCTGGTCGGCGATCTCATCGAGGCGTTCGAGTCGGACAAATACCGGTGGCTGGTGGGCGTGCAATGGCACCCTGAGCGGATACGAAAGGACAAAGGGATGTCTTCGGAAGTGGAAGGCATCTTCGGCGCCTTCGTACGCGAGGCGGCGCGCACCACGACCCCGGCACGGTGACGATCTCGACCGGAGAGCAAGCTCCGGTCGAGAAAGCCCGCGTCGGGCTCGGGAGGCCGTTGCGCGTCGCGCTCCTCTATGGCCGCGACGACGCTTCGCGTCGCGAGGTCGCCCGCGTTGCCCTCGCCGCGGCGGCAGAGCCGAGCGCCGTCGTGCCCACCGACGATCCACGCTCGTTCGGTGAGCTCGCACAGGCTCTCCGGGATGCGCTACCAGACGCGGTGCTCGTACGCCCTGAGCCAAAGGGTGTCGCGGCCATGGCCGAGCTCCTCGAGGCCCTCCGGCTCGGCTGCCTGTTGCAGCGGCCGGCGCCGAGGATCTTCGCGATCGCCGATGCTCGGGTGGCGGATCAGCTCCGACCCGCCGCGGCGGGTCTCCCGTTTGAGGTATCGAGCGACGTGGCGGAGCTCGTCGTCGCGCTCCGCGCCTTCCGCCGCGGCGCTGATCAGGACCTGACGCTTCGCGATGAGCTCATCGAGGATGCGGCGCGCTCGCTCGCGGCGTCGACCCGCGGGGATGCGCTGGTCATCGATGTTTCCGAGTCCTCGACGTCCTGCGTGCTCGCGCGCGCGGAGGAGCTCGAGGCGGCGCACATCGTGCCGCTCGGTCTCGGTGCCGCTGCCGATCATGTGGTGGCGCGCGCGGGTCTCGACCGCGTGCGGCGCTGGCTGCCGCGTCCAGTCGACGCGCCCGCGCTCCTCGAGCGCGTGTTCAACCGGGCGCTGTGGCCCGGCGCGCTACCGGCGACCGAGTCCGCGCTCGCGCTCGAGATGGCGCTCGCGCGCGAGGCGATCGCCCACGCGCTCCGAGACGCCGAGTACGCGGGGCTCGACGTCGCCGCGATGCGCGCGTCACCGGCCGTGCTCGTGACCGGTCGCGCCGCATCCTTCCCGCGTCCGGCGCAAACCCTTCTCGTCGCCGTCGACGGGCTCGAGCCCACCGCACTTACGACGGTGTTCCGCGAGCCTGACGATGGCCGCGCCGAACGGATCGCGCTCGTTCTCTCCATCTCGCCGCGCCGCTCGGCGATCGTGCGGCTCACGCACGCCGGCGGCCGGGCCGAGCATCGCGTCGCGCGTGGCGCGTTCATGCTCGTGCCGATCTCGGGCGACGTCGATGTGTCGGTCAAGGGCGCGCGTGTGAAGGGGATCGCTCACGCCGGCGCGCTCGGGGTCCTTATCGATGCGCGCGGCCGTCCCCTCGTGCTCCCGAATCGCGATGCCGAGCGGATCCCCGCCGTGTCGCGATGGCACGCCACGCTGCGCGCCCTGCCGTCGATGGGTGTCGCGTGACCTGGCGGCACGCGCGCTGGAGCGCGGACCATCCCCTGCCCATCGGCGTAGTCGAGCGAACGGCCGTCGGCCAGGCCGTGAACGCCGGGGACGTGATCGCTGCCGGCATGGCGCTCGGCACGGCGATCCGCCTGAAAGGGGCCCGCCGCCTTGGCCTGCAGACGGCCGACATGGAGCGCGAGCTGCGTGTGCCGGTCGGAGGCGAGGTGTCCGCGGGGACGCTTCTCGCGCGGACCGGCCGACGTTTTCCGCGGACCCTTACCGCCCCCATCGACGGGCGGCTGCTCCATCTGACCGCGGATGGCGACGTCTACGTTGCGCCGATAGTCGGTCGCTGGATCGTACGGTCGACACTCGACGGGGCCGTTACGCGCTCGGATGACGCGGGTGTGACCGTCGAGGGCGAGGCCTGGTGCATCGAGGCCGCCGCCGCGTACGGACCTGACGCGATCGGCGAGCTGACCCTTGGCGTGAATGCGCCGATGGAAGACCTCGCCCCCTCGCGCCTCGACGTGCGGCTCGGGGGCCGAATCATGATCGGCGGCGCACGCGTATCCGCCGAGGTGTTAACGCGCGCGCACGCGTGCGGGGTATCCGGGCTCGTTGCCGGCGGCGCGCCCGTGGCGGGACTCAGGGTCGTGTACGGCGAGAGCCTCACCGCCTCGGGTCATGCCGGCCGCGAAGACCGCCCGACGGTCATCTGCCTCATCGCGTTCGGGGGCGCAGCGCTTCCCGACGCGATCTTCGGGCCGCTCGCCGCGCTGGCGGGCTCGCGCGCCGCGATCCATACGGCATCGGCTCGGCTCTTCGTCTTCGCGCCTGCCGATGCCGGGGTGTTCGCGACGGACGAGCTCGACCTTGCGCTCGCCCCCGATTACGCGAGCGTCCGCGCGCTCGTCGCGGAGACCGTGAACGGTGAGGTCACGTTCCCGAGCGAAGTACGCGCGGGCGCTGTCCGCCAAGGGGACCTGGTCGTGCCCTCGGCGAACGTCCGCGCCTTCCACGCGAAGCGCTGATATAGCCTCGGCCGGTGGGAAGGCGAGGACGCCGGCGCGCGCGGCGCGACGCGAACGAGCAGAGCGCCGGGAAGACCAATAAACGAGCCTCGCGCTCGGAGGAAAAGCGGCGTGAAGCATTCACTTCGCAGCAGCGCTCCCTCACCCGGCGGCGCACCTTCATCGGTGCGCTCGGCTTCATCCCGCTCGTCGGCGCGCTCGGCTGCGGCAGCGGCGTCGCCTTCCTTTGTGCGATCCCAGAGGAGTGGTGGCTCGCCATCTGGGCGGCCCTTTTCGGATCGTTCCTCGGGATCACGATCCGACTGATCCTTGACCGCCGCAAGTTCCAGCGCGGAGCCGCGAGTGGGTGAACCCCGCGATCGGCGCGCCATCGATCTCGTGAGCCACTCCTCTCTTCACACCGAACGGCTTGGCGAACGTTTGGGCCGCTCCGCTGGACCGAACGACGTCTTCGCGCTGTCTGGAGAGCTGGGCACGGGAAAGACGGTCCTCGCGCGAGGCGTGGCAGGTGGTCTCGGCATCGATCCCGCCGACATCTCGAGCCCGACGTTCATCATCCTTCGCGAGCACGGCGGTGGACGTCTGCCTTTCTTTCACGTCGACCTCTACCGTCTCGAAGGTACGGACCTTTCGAACACCGGCTGGGAGGAGTGCCTCGAGGCCGGCGGCGTGACCGTCATCGAATGGCCGGATCGAGCCGGCGCGGCATTGCCCGACGATCGGCTCGACGTGCGCCTCGAGCACATCGCTGATACCAAAAGGCGCGTCGTCATCTCGGCGACCGGTCCGCGGTCGGCGCGCTTCGTAGAGGAGCTGCACAGCAGTGTTGCTCGCACTTGACACGTCGACCGACTGGGCGTCGGTCGCACTCTTCGACGGCCGGGACGTTCTTGGTGAGGAGACCTGGCGCGCCCAACGGCGGCAGGGCGACGAGCTCTTCCCCGCGATCGAGCGGATCCTGCTCTCGACGCGGACCGCGCTCTCCGCGGTGACGCGCGTCGCCGTCGCGACCGGACCCGGCTCGTTCACCGGCCTGCGCGTCTCGATCGCGGCGGGGCAGGGGATCGCGCGTGGGAGCGGTGCCGCCCTCGTCGGCATCTCGACCCTCGACGTCCTCGCCTACCCGCACGCGCCCTCGAAGCTGCGCACGTGCCCCCTGCTGCCGGCCGGTCGCGATCGGTACTACGCCGCCTTCTACCAGGAGCGGAATCGCAAGTGGATGCGGCGCTCGCCCTTTATCGTCGCGAGCCTCGCCGAGATCTGCCGGCATATCGGCACGCACACGCTGTTCGTCGGCGAGATCGACCCCGATCCCGAGCAGATGCTCCGGGATCTCCTCGGCCCCAAAGCGCTCTTCGCGTCGCCGGCCTCACGCGTGCGGCGCGCGGGCTTCCTCGCGGAGCTTGGCTGGAAGGAGCTCGAGGCGAGCCCGCAGGTGAGCCAGATCGAGCCGCTCTACGTCCGCCAGCCGTCGATCCGGGTCTCCTTCGATCAGCCCTTCGCTCCGCCGCCTGCAGATGAGCGCGCGCTCGGTCTCCCCAAGCGGGACTAAGACCCGAGCTACCGCTCGGCCCGTACGCGGAGGCTGCTACCGCAGCCTTCCGGTAAGAGGTACCGTCAGGTCGTGGTCGCAACGTTTCCCATCGTCATCGAGGACATGAGCCTCGACGACATCGACGGCGTGCAGGAGGTCGAGCAAGCCTCGTTCCCGGTCCCCTGGCCGGCGAACGCGTTTCGCCACGAGCTGACGCAGAACAAGAACGCGCGGTACATCGTCGCGCGCGAAGGGGGCCGCATCGTCGGCTACGCGGGCCTGTGGCTCATGGTGGACGAGGCTCACATCACGACCTTCGCCGTTCATCCGGATCAGCGCCGGCGGCGGATCGGTGAACGGATGCTCGTGCGTGTCTTCGAGATGGCGGCGGCGCTCAACGCCGAGTGGCTGACGCTCGAGGTGCGCGCATCCAATCTCGCGGCGCAGAAGCTGTACGAGAAATACGGATTCCGCCGCGCCGGCGTCCGTCGCCGGTATTACTCGGACAACAACGAGGACGCTCTGATCATGTGGACCGAGCGGCTGCGCGACCGTGCGGTTCGCGACCGGGTCCAAAAGCTCAAGGCCCAGCTCGAGGAGGGCGATTGAGGATCCTCGCGATCGAGACGTCCTGCGACGAGACCGGCGTCGCGATCGTCGAGGACGGCCGGCGGATCCGCTCCAACATCGTCGCCTCGCAGCTCGTCCACCAAGACACGGGCGGCATCGTCCCCGAGGTCGCAGCGCGTGAACACCTGCGGGCGCTGGACGCGCTGACCGTGAACGCGCTTGCTGACGCGGGACGCCAGGTCTCCGAGATCGATGCGGTCGCCGCGACGGTCGGCCCCGGCCTCATTGGGTGCCTCCTCGTTGGCGCGAACTACGGGCGTGGGCTGGCGCTCTCGGCTGGGCTGCCCTTCGTCGGCGTGAACCATCTCGAGGGCCACGTGTACGCGAACTGGCTCTATGAAGTCGACGACGTTCCGCCGGAGCCGGATCTCCCGGCCATCGTCCTGGTCGTCAGCGGCGCGCACAGCGATCTCGTGCTGATGGAGGCGCACCGTCGCTTTCGGCCACTCGGACGGACGATCGACGACGCCGCCGGCGAAGCGTTCGACAAGGTCGCCCGACTCCTGCACCTGGGCTTTCCGGGCGGCCCGATCATCGAGCGCATCGCGAAAGAAGGCGATCCGAACGCGTTCCCGCTCCCGCGCGCAGCGCTCGCCGATCGGTTCGACTTCTCGTTCAGCGGATTGAAGACAGCCGTCCTGCGCCTCGTGCGCGAGCTGGAGAAGAAGGGCGACGTACCCGTGGCGGACGTGGCCGCGTCGTTCCAGAAGGCGATCACCGAGATGCTCGCCGAGAAGACCGCGCGCGCGGCCGCGGAGCACGCGGTCGAAACGGTGCTCCTCGGCGGCGGCGTCGCCGCGAACCTTGCGCTGCGTGAGGAGATCGCGCGACGGATCGGCCATCCGCTGCGCGTCCCGCCGCCGCGCCTCTGCACGGACAACGGCGCCATGATCGGCGCCGCCGCGTTCTTCGCTCTCCGACATCGCGGAACGGAGATCCCCGTCGCCGTCCGGAGCGACATGAAGCTGGCTTAGCAACGCCGGAGGGGATCAGCGGTACGGTACGGTACGGTACGATGTAGTCACATACGAGTCCACTCTGGAGGGCTCCCTACATGGCTGCGGTCGGAATTCGCGAATTGAAGGCAAAGGCTTCGGACATCATCCGGCGGTCGTCTCAGGGGGAGCGGTTCCTTGTGACCTGGCGAGGACGTCCGGTGAGTGTTCTGCTGCCCATCGACGACGATCTCGAGGACTTCATTCTCGCCAACGCGACCCAATTCGTTCGCATGCGCGAGCGGGCGCGGCGAGAGTACCGTGCTGGAAAGACGACGCCGTGGAGCAAACTGCGTCGCGAACTGATCGCCGAGGACAAGCGTCGTGCCGTGGCGCGTCGAGCTCGGTAGCGACGCGAGCCGAAGGGTCCGACGCCTTACCGGCGAGACGCGAGAACGAATCGAACGAGCCGTCACTGCGCTGGCGGTCGATCCGCGACGGCCCGGAAAGGCCATCAAAGCTATCGAAGGCAGACACGACCGATTCCTCCGTCTGAGGGCCGGCGATCATCGGATCCTGCACGAGGTCGACGACGCCCGTCACGTCGTGCTTATTGAGGGCATCGTCCCGCGGAAGGATCTTAACAAGTGGCTACGCTCGAAGCGGTGACGAAGGAAGAGCTCGCGGCTGCCCTCAGCGAAGCACAGGCTCGTGCGAAGACCGACGGGTCGGGAAACGACGTGCCCGAGCTCGTGCTTCGAATCCTTACCGCCGCGAGCGTGACCGAGACCGTGCGGGACGCGCTCAAGGACGTGAAGGCCGGCCGCGCCTTGCTGCGGTTCACGGACATCGGTCGCGCGATCGAGTTCCAGGCCGGCGAAGGAAAGTTGCACGCCGAGTCCGCGGATCTGAAGGGACCGGGCCCAAAGGTGGATGCGACGAGCGCGACATGGCTGGGGTTGCTCAGCGGGACCCTCAAACCATGGCTCGCGTTCACGCGCGGGATGGTCGTGTGCCGCGCTGGACTCACGGAGCTGCGGTGGATGCAGCTGGTCGCGGAACGTCTGCAAAAGGCGTACGCCGAATAGGCACGGGTACCCACACCCATAAGCACTTGTAGCAGGCATCTCGATGAGCTGCGTCGAGCCGGAATGTGGACGGGCGTTCGGTAACTGGTCACCGTTCCGAACGAGCCGCCGGGGTCGTAGAGTTGCGAACGATGTCTGACGCGATGCAGGCGCCCCGCCCCGGACCGGACGACACCAACGTCCCAGACGAGCGGACGAAGGTCCACCGCGCCGAGACGAAGACCAGGACGCCCGTCGAAGCGAAGCGTGAAGGGCCGACGCTCGACGTGGTCAAGAACGACGAACGAGTCAAGGTCTTCATTCGGTCTGCGAACCAGCAGACCGGCGCGATCGGCTACACCGAGCATGGCGAGCGGCACGCCAATACATCCGCCGACGGTGCGCGTTTCATCCTCAAGTCTCTGGGCCACGACGTGCGTCGCTGCGAGATCGCCGCAGTCGCGGCGTACCTCCACGACATGGGCAACGTCGTCACGCGCGAGAAGCACGCGCAGACGGGCGCGCTCGTCGCGAAGGACATCCTCATGGATCTCGGCTTTCCGCTCGAGGAGGTCGCGACGATGATGGGCGCCATCGCGAACCATGAAGAGGACGAGGGCGGCCTCCCGGTGAGCGCGGTCTCCGCGGCCGTGATCATCGCGGACAAGAGCGACGTGCACCGGAGCCGTGTGCGGAACCCGAAGTCGACCTCATTCGACATCCACGACCGTGTGAACTACGCGGTTACCGCCTCCGAGATCAAGGTCAGCCGCAAGGAAAAGCTCATCACGCTCGAGCTCGCGGTCGACACCGAGGTCTCGCCGATCATGGAGTACTTCGAGATCTTCCTGCCGCGCATGATGCTGTCGCGGCGTGCGGCCGAATTCCTCCACTGCAATTTCGCGCTCGTCATCAACAACACCCGACTCCTTTAATAAGCAGCTCGTCCCGTCGGCTGTGCCTTGGTTAGACTCGTCTCCTCACGATCCGGGGGAGGCTCGATGCCCAGCATCCGTGCCCGCCGTCGATCGCGCGTGCGCAACGCCGTCGCGGCCGGTGGCGTCGTCGTTCGCCAGCGTGACGGCAAGCCCGAGGTCGTCCTCGCCGGCCGCCACGCCGACGCCACCTGGGTCTTTCCGAAGGGCACGCCGGACAAGGGCGAGGAGATCGAGGACACCGCGCTTCGCGAGGTGGAGGAGGAGACCGGCCTCAAGGTCCGGATCCTTCGGGACATCGGCACCACCGATTACTGGTTCGCCGCGCCAGGCGAGCGCGTGCACAAGTTCGTCCACTTTTTCCTGATGGAGCCCACCGGCGGAGACGTGAGCGAGCACGATCACGAGTACGACGAGGTCCGCTGGGTGCCGGCCGACGAGGCCCGACGCCTGCTCTCGTTCGACACCTACCGCGACATCCTGGACCGCGCCCTCGTGGCCGCGAGGGAGGCCGCGTGATGGCGACCGAAGCGCCAACGCTGCGCCGGACGCCCCTCTACGAGAAGCATGTGGCGCTCGGCGCGAAGATCGTGCCCTTCGCCGGGTATGAGATGCCCATCCAGTACGAGGGCATCGTCGCCGAGCACCGCGCCGTCCGCGGAAGCGCCGGCCTCTTCGATCTCTCGCATATGGGCGAGTTCGTCTTCAAAGGTCGTGGCGCGGGCGCGCTCGTCGACCGGCTCGTGTCGAGCGACATCGCCGGCCTTGACGTGGGCCAGGCGCGCTACGGGCTGCTCACGAACGAGAGCGGAACGATCGTGGACGATGTGATCGTCTACCGGACCGCCGACATTGAGTACGTCATGGTGGTCAATGCCGCGAACATCGCGAAAGACCGCGCGCACGTGCTCGCGCATCTGACGAACGACGTCGTGTTCGATGACCGCTCGCTCGACACGGCCCTCATCGCGATCCAGGGACCGCGCGCCGCGGAGATCCTGGCTTCGAAGACAAGCGCGGACCTCCGCGGATTTCCCTCGTTCAGCGTGGCTCGCGGTCGGGTCGCAGAGGTCGGTGCGACGCTCGCGCGCACCGGGTACACGGGCGAAGACGGCTTCGAGGTCTTCGTTGCAAACCCCGACGCCGAAGCGGTTTGGGACGCGCTGCTCGAAGCCGGGAGAGATGCGGGAATCAAACCGATCGGGCTCGGCGCGCGGGACACCCTGCGGCTCGAAGCCCGTTTTTCCCTGTACGGGAACGAGATCGACGAGACGACGGACCCCGTCGAGGCCGGCCTCGGATGGACGTGCAAGCTTGACAAGGATTTCATCGGCCGCGACGCGATCGCGGCGAAGAAGATCGCGGGACCCGCGCGGAAGATCGCCGGGCTCTTCGTTGAGGGCGGCGTGGCGCGGCACGGCCACGAAGTGGTCGGAGGCGGCGAGGTCGTCGGCCGGGTCACGAGCGGCACATACGGCCCGACAGTCGAAAAGAACATCGCCCTGGCCTACGTCCCGACGGCTCTTTCGAAGGTCGGAACGGTTCTGGCGGTGCGCATCCGCGGCAAGGACGTTCCCGCTACGGTAGTAAGAACACCCTTTTACAGAAGGGTCACGGAGTGACCCTTCACGTACAGGAGGCTCACGAAGTGAGACTGTCTTATCGGAGGCCGGAGTGAGCACCGTTCCCAACGATCTGCGCTACTCCAAGGAGCACGAGTGGGTGCGCGCCGACGGCGACGTGGCCACGATCGGCATCACGCACTTCGCGCAGGAGCAGCTCGGTGACGTCGTCTTCGTCGAGCTCCCCGAAAAAGGTTCGACGGTGCGCCAGTTCTCGAGCCTCGGGGTAGTCGAATCGGTGAAGGCCGCATCCGACCTCTACGCGCCGATCTCCGGCGAGGTGATCGAACGCAACGTCAAGGTCATCGAGAAGCCTGAGCTCGTGAATAGCGAGCCGTACGGAAACGGCTGGATGATCAAGGTCCGCCTCGCGGACAAGGGCGAGCTGAACCAGCTGCTCTCGCCGACGGACTATCGCTCGCACATCGGCGAGACCGCCGGCGCCGGCGGTGACTAACTCAAACCCTTACTCGCCGCACACCGACGCCGACCGCGCGGCGATGCTGAAGCGCGTCGGGATCAAGAGCGTCGACGAGCTCCTCACCGCGATCCCGAAGGATGCCCTTCGTCCGAAGCTCGGGCTCCCTGCCGGTATGTCCGAGATCGAGGTGCAAACGCATCTCGAGGCGCTCGCCGCGAGGAACCGGCCGGCGGGCGCAGGGCCTTTTTTCATCGGCGGTCCCGTGCAGCGCCGATACATCCCTGCAGCCGTGCCGGTGCTTGCGCTGCGCGGCGAGTTCCTCACGGCGTACACGCCCTATCAACCCGAGGTGAGCCAGGGCACGCTCCAGGCGGTCTTCGAATACCAATCACTCTTGAGCGAGCTCCTCGCCATGGACGTCGTGAACTCGTCGATGTACGACGGGTCGACCGCCGTGGCGGAGGCGGCGTTCATGGCTGTTCGCGCGACCGGCCGCAAGAAGGTCGTCGTGGCGCGCGAGGTCTTCTATCAGTTCCGCGACACGCTGCGCACATACGCGCAGGGGCCGGGCCTCGAGGTCCGCGAGGTGCCGACGCGAGACCTCGTAGCGAACGCTGAGGGCGCCGCCTGTCTCATCGTCCAGCATCCCGACTCGTTCGGTGCACTCGTGGACGTCCGGCCCATCGCGGAGGCAGCCCACGCCGCGGGCGGCCTGTGCGTCCAGGTAACGGAGCCCCACGCGAGCGCGTTGCTCGAGCCGCCCGGCGGGCTCGGCGCCGACATCGCGGTCGGAGAGGGACAGCCGCTCGGCATTCCCATGTCGCTCGGCGGCCCGCATCTCGGGATCTTCGCTGCGCGCGAGGCGCTGGTTCGTCAGATGCCCGGCCGGATCGTCGGCGAGACAAAGGACGCGCGCGGTACTCGCGGCTTCGTGAACACGCTCCAAACGCGCGAGCAGCACATCCGCCGTGAGAAGGCGACGAGCAACATCTGCACGAACGAGGCGCTCGCTGCCATCACCGCGGCAGCCTACCTCGCGCTCATGGGCCCGACGGGGCTCCGCGCCGCCGCACGTACCGGCGTCGCGAAGGCTCACGCCCTGGCCGCGAGACTCTCCAGCGTCCCGGGGTGCGCCGTCGCTCTCGATGGACCGTTCTTCGATCGGTTCCAGCTCCGGACGCCGGTCCCGGGCCGCGATCTGAAGCACGCGCTCGCGAAAGAGAACGTCCTCGTCGACGATGGCCTTCACCACGAGGAGCGGGACGGGATCGTGATCCAGTGCACCGAGATGACGAGCGACAGCGACGCCGACGCCCTGGTCTCGGCGGTGGAGCGGATCACGGCGGGCACGCGTGAAACGGTGGCGGCCCGATGACCGCGATCCGCACGCAGGTCGTTCCCGACTCCGGCGTCAAGACGGCCGCACCGGCGCTCGAGCCGCTGCTCAACGAGATCCACGAAGCGGGGCGTGCGGGACGGCACGTTCGCGGAAGCGAAGACGCCGACGCCCTGATCCCGAATGAGTTCCGTCGGCGTGCGTCCCTCGATCTGCCCGAGATCACCGAGCCGCAGGTGGTGCGTCACTTCACGCACCTTGCGCAGCTCAACTACGCAGTGGACACCGGCATGTACCCGCTCGGGTCATGCACGATGAAGTACAACCCGAAGGTCAACGACCGGATCGCGGCGCTGGCCGGCTTCGCGGAGATCCACCCCCGCCAGGACGACGACACGATTCAGGGCGCGCTCCGGCTGATGTTCGAGCTGCAGGAGCTCCTCGCAAAGCTCACCGGAATGGACGCCGCGACGCTCCAGCCCGCGGCCGGGGCGCACGCCGAGTTCACCGCTCTTCTGGTGTTCAAGGCCTATCACTCGAAGCGCGGCGATGCCGCCAGGCGGCGCCGCGTGATCGTTCCCGATACCGCGCACGGGACGAACCCCGCTTCGGCCGCGATGTGCGGCTACACGGTCACGACCGTGAAGAGCGACTCGCGCGGGAACATCGACCTGGCCTCGCTCAAGGCCGCCCTCGGCGATGACGTCGTCGGGCTCATGCTCACGAACCCAAACACGCTCGGCCTCTTCGAGGAGCGTCTGCGCGAGGTCTGCGACGCGGTGCACAACGCCGGGGGCCTTGTATACGGCGACGGCGCGAATATGAACGCGCTCCTCGGCGTCGCGCGTCCGGGCGATCTCGGATTCGACTGCATCCACATCAACGTGCACAAGACCTTCTCGACACCGCACGGCGCGGGCGGACCCGGGGCGGGCCCGCTCTGCGTCAAGGCGAAGCTCGAACCCTTCCTTCCGCATCCGCGGACCACGAGAGATACCGATGGCAGCTACCGGCGCGGGCCGACGCCTCCCGACAGCATCGGAAGGGTCCGTTCCTTCTTCGGGAACTTTGGGGTGCTCGTGCGCGCCTACACCTATATTCGGACTCTGGGCGAAGAGGGCCTCGCGGAAGCGTCGAACGACGCGATCCTCGCGGCGAACTACCTGCTCGCGCAGCTTCGCGATTCGTACGATGTCGCGTTCGACCGCCCGTGCATGCACGAGTTCGTTCTCTCCGCCTCGCGGCAGAGAAAGCAGGGCGCGTCCGCACTTGACGTCGCGAAAGCGCTCATCGATGAGGGCTTCCACCCACCGACGGTGTACTTCCCGCTCGTCGTGCCCGAGGCGCTGATGATTGAGCCGACCGAGACCGAGCCGCGAGAGACCCTCGACGCATTCGCGGCCGCGATGGTCCGCGTCGCCGAACGCGCGAAGACCGATCCGGCATCGGTGAAGGCCGCGCCGCTGCATGCGCCGCTCGCGCGCCTCGACGAGGTGAGCGCTGCGAGGTATCCGAGGCTCAGGTGGCAGCGACCAACCTAGTTCGCACTTCCACGCGGGTCGCGATGGTCGCCCCGCCACGGGCGCTCGTCACGGTAGGCGTCGCGGATCTTCGCGCCGAACCAGATGAAGATTCGGAGCTTGTGGATCAGGCGCATCTCACCGAAGTGCTTACGGTGCTCGGCGAGCGAGCCGATTGGCGGTACGTGCAGGGGCCGGACCAGTACTTCGGCTGGATCCGCGCAGAGGGGATCTTCGAGCTGCCGGGGCCGGGCGGCCGAGGAACGGTTGCGGTCCTCCTTGCCAACATCTACGAGCGCGAGACGCGTTCCTCGGCGGTCATCGAGCGGGTGCCTGCCGGGACCCAGCCGCCTCAGTCCTGGCGCGCAGCGCGCGAAGGAGAGCCGTACCGGCCTCCGGAGTGGGCGGAGGTCCCGCTCCGTGGTCGTTCAGCGGCGGCCTCGCGCGTCGGGTACCTCGCCGTCGCGGACACCGCCGTGGACGACGAGATCCCGCACCGCTTCCCGACGGCCGACGACTACCTGAAAACTGCGGAAGCGTTCATCGGCGTTCCTTACTTATGGGGTGGTACGACCGCGCTGGGGATCGACTGTTCGGGATTCGTCCAGCAGGTGTACCGTTTGAACGGGGTGGCCCTGCCGCGGGACGCGGACCAACAGGCCATGCTTGGCCGGAAGGTGGATACGGCTCGAGCGGGTGACCTCATGTTCTTCGGCGAGGAGTCGGTCACTCATGTGGCGCTCGCGACGAGCGCACGCGAGTTCATTCACGCTCCGATGAAGGGCCGCGTCGTCGAACGCGGAGAGCTCGGCGGAGATCGGAGACTCCGCATCACCCGCCGTTACCTCCCCGCGGAGAGGAACGCATGAAGCCTGTCGGGCGGCCGCAGGCCGGCGGCGATGGCCGCACCGACCGGGATCTGGTGTACGCCGCGCGGGACGGCGTCACCGAGGCGTTTGACGCGCTCTTCTACCGGTATCGCGACGGCATTTTCCGGCTCGGTCTCGCGATCACCAGAGACCCCTCGGCCGCGGACGAGATCGTCATCGACACGTTCGCGCGCGCACATCGGGCCCTTGCGCGCCTCGAGCCCGACGATTCGCTACGTCCGTGGCTGTACCGCCCCCGGAAGAACGTGGTGCTCTCCTCTCTGGACGACGCGGTCGACGAAGCCCTCGCCGATGAGGAAGGCTCGCCGTCGAACGTAGCTGAGCAGGCCGAGCTGCGGAGGCTCGTGCTTGGCGCCGTCGACGAGCTCGGCCCCAAGCACCGGTTGGTGGTCGTGTTGCACTACTTGAACGGTCTCAACCTGACGGAGATCGCACAAGTCGTCGACTGCCCGATCGGGACCGTGAAATCGAGGCTCCATTACGCGCTCCGGCGTTTGCGAACGCATCTTGCGGCACATCCCGAGCTGGGCATCGAACCGAGCCGGCCACTCCTGGCTACTGGACTTAGGGCACCAAGACCGATCACCACGCCGGTGCCCCTCGAGGACGAATGAAGCTCTTTGCCCGCGGCTGCGGCCTGTCGCAGCTTCCGTACACCGCCAGGGCGGAGGACCTGTCGATCCGAGACAGGTTCGATATCGAGGCGCACGCCGCGTCCTGCCCGGAATGTGCCGCGGCCCTTCGAGACGCCCACTCGGTCGACGCGGCGCTCCGCAGTGCGTTCGGTCCGCTGCGCGAACGGCGCGCGATGCTCGCGCCGGGTCGGGTCCGGCTTGCGCTCAACTCGAGCCGTGTCGAGCGCTCGACCTTCGTCCGTGTGCCCCGGTTCTTCGGACGGCTCGCCGAGGTCTCGGTCATGGTCGGGGTGACCCTCTTCGTGATCGGCGGGTCCGTCGAATACCCTCAGGCGGTCGTCCCGCAGCACGCGCGGTCGGTCATCCAGGAATACTTCCTCAAGCAGCCACCCACAGATGAGATCAATTACTTCCGCTGGCTTCGCCTCAATCAGCCCGAAAGCCCGAAGGTCATCAGCGACCCGGTGCGCTTCCCCGTCGGCGGCCGCTACGACTTCGACCTCGTCGAGCCCGTCCGAGCGCCGACCGCGTCGCCGCGCTGAACTGACCTTTCGCTCCGCGGTCTCCCTGGCGCTGATCCTGGCCGCGCTCGCCGGCGCATGTGCGACCACACCGCCTGCGCGCCGCGATGTCGTGGTCGGGCTCGTCGGCGAGCCGCGCACGGTCTTCGACGACGATCCAT
>Ga0209157_1000465_pt1 | contig 34818 bp, 32 predicted proteins | sample GraSoiAngelo_135_FD_185892 | JGI IMG/M metagenome (GOLD analysis project Ga0209157, IMG submission 185892) | Grasslands soil microbial communities from the Angelo Coastal Reserve, California, USA - 14_0929_05_40cm (SPAdes) (version 2) | ecosystem: Environmental > Terrestrial > Soil > Grasslands ...
TCTTTGATCCCGCCGCACATCCCGAAACCCTTGACAACATCCGCCTGTGGGATTGGCGCGCGCTGCAGGCGACATTGCGGCAGATACAAGAGATCCGAACCTATTACGATTTTCCCGACATTGACGTCGATCGATATCTCGTCGCCAACAAGCAGCAGGCCGTGATGCTCGCGGCACGCGAGTTAAGCCTGAACAAGCTACCGTCCGGGTCTCAAAATTGGGTGAACGAGAGGCTAATTTATACACATGGCTACGGCGTGACTATGAATCCGGTAAGCCGTTTTAGCAGGGAGGGGCTGCCGGAGTTCATTTTGTCGAACATGCCCGTCGAAAGTACCCAGCCCGATATTCGCGTCACCCGCCCTGAAATCTATTTTGGCGAACTTACGGATTGGCCTGTCTATGTGAAGACTCGCCAGAGGGAATTCAATTATCCGGAAGGCGATGCCAACAACTACTCCGTTTACGAAGGTACGGGTGGAATCCGCATGGGGTCGCTGTTCCGTCGCTTATTGATCGCGTGGACCATCGGCGACATCGCCAAGGTTCCGTTCGCCGACGATATCACCCCAGAAAGTGTCCTTCTGATGCGCCGCAACATTCGGCAGCGAGTCTCGGAGCTGGCACCTTTCCTACTGCTCGACCAAGACCCTTATCTCGTAATCGGGGCAGACGGAAGGCTCTATTGGATTATGGATGGTTTTACGACTTCCACGCGCTATCCCTACGCACGACACTTGAATATCGGAAGCCGTTCCCTGAACTACATTCGCAATAGCATTAAAACGGTAATTGACGCTTACGATGGTTCGGTCCACTTCTATGTATTCGATGAAAGCGACCCGTTGATCCAGTCTTATCGAAAAATGTTTCCGGTTCTTTTTGCGAATGCCAGCGACATGCCGGATTTTCTTCGAAGACATGTGCGATATCCGGAACTGCTGTTTCGTGCTCAGGCTGCCATTTACTCGACTTACCACGTCGAAAACGAACAGGTCTTCTATAACAGAGAAGACGTCTGGACCATTGCGCAACAGGGGCGGGGACAACAAGGACAGGGCACTGCCGACACTATCGAACCATTCTTTGTGCTCATGCGTTTTCCAGGCGAAAGGGAGCAGGAATTTGTCTCGATCCTTCCATTCACGCCCGCGAATCGGAACAATTTAATAGGGTGGATGGCCGGCCGGAGCGACGGCGACAAATATGGAACTCTGCGAACTTACCGTTTTCCCAAAACGCGATTCGTCGATGGGCCTTTGCAGGTTCAAGCCCGAATCGATCAGGATCCGCAGCTCTCGTCGCAGCTGACTCTCTGGAACCAACAGGGCTCGACTGTCATTCGCGGCAACTTGCTCGTTATCCCGCTCGAAGACACATTGTTGTTCGCCGAACCGATCTATTTGCAGGCTGAGCGAAGCCCGATGCCAGAGCTTCGTCTCGTCGTCCTCGCCACACAGGACCGTTTGGCGTACGCCACACGGTTTCCTGATGCGATGGCGCAGTTGCTGGAAGCCCGTACCGGCCCGGCTCCTGCACCCGCCCCTCCGACCGTCGCTGAAGCGCTCTCGCCACCGCGATCGACCGACTTACGATCGCTCATCGATCGCGCCAATCAGGCTCTGAACGAGTACCGCCGTCTGACTTCCGAGGGAAAGCTGGGCGAAGCCGGCGCAAAGTTGGAAGATCTGAAAAACATTTTGCAAGAACTAAATCGGTCGACTTCCTTAAAGTAATTCCTTCAAAATTCCGTTCTGCATTTGGTTAACTGCACGTCGATTCGACATCATCCGTACCCCGGACTAAAAGCCGTTCGCAAATTCCAAAGCGATAAGCGGCGCGTTCGGATTATCTTCGTGCTTAATGTAAGCGAAAACATCAGTGCCCGTATCGGCCCAATGCTGCATCCGTGTCTGCCACTCTCGGCGAAGCGGACCGCTGTATTCCGTCCTCCGGAGGCGGACATACGCAAATGGCGCCGTTAGTTCGAGTGGCGTTGTGTGCTCGTCCGCGTCATGGATACAAAGGGCCAGATGGTATTTCTCCAGAAGCCGGTAAACATCGCTTGTGAACCATGACGGATGTCGAAATTCAAATGCTGCCGAAATTCTACGGGGAAGCACCGAAATGAATGTCTCCAGCTTCTGAAGATCACACTTGAAGAATGGTGGGAGCTGATACAAGACCGCGCCTAACCGGTTCTCAAGCCCGGGAACAACAGACAAAAAATAGTCCAGTGCGTCGGAAGGCACAGTTAGCCGTTCGCGATGTGTGATTTGCTGAGATACCTTAAGAGTAAACTTGAAGTTTTCAGGCGTCGCGGCTTTCCACGCTTCGATGGTTTTTGCGTTGGGCATCCTGTAGAACGTATAGTCGATTTCAACACTGTTCAGCCGACTGGAGTAGTACCGGAGAAACTGCTTTTCGGGAAGATCTGGCGGGTAAAATATAGGCTTCCATTCTTTATAACTGAAACCCGACGTGCCGAACCAAATCCGCGCCATTCCGGCATTATCGCTCAGCAGAGTTTCCCAACCTTGTAATTATTGAACCCGCAGGCATACGCACGAACTATCGGTTTTTTGCGTTTCTTTGTGCCGTTTTCAACATAGCCATAATAAACTGAAATCAGTGTAACCTATTATAAAAATTGGGCTTAGATATCTCATTTCGACCTGTCCCAGCATTTTCCACAAGGTTTTCCACATTTTTGCAGGGTAGCGGCCGAAAGTCGTCTTGGTTTACATAATGTGCATTATGTGACGCTGCTTTGGTAAGAACTGCAACTTGAAACGCCGGCGCCGGCAGACTGAGCAAAACTTGGGAGAGCGCCGCTGAAGGGATCAAGGATTATTGCGGCGGCTGAATACTTGGCAAGAATGTCTGGTCCGTCTCGGATCAGCTATAATGCCCGCATGGCCGCTTTTGATGTCCTGCAGCGTCCAATGCATGATCTGAGAATTTCGGTGACGGACCGGTGCAATTTCCGCTGCACATATTGCATGCCCTTTGACGAGTACACCTGGATCGGGCGGCAAGAAGTATTGTCTTTCGAAGAGATTGAGCGCCTGGCTCGAATCTTTGTCGGATTTGGAATTCAAAAAATTCGCCTGACCGGCGGCGAACCGCTTGTGCGCAAGGGCCTGCCCGGGCTGGTCAAGCGGCTGGCGAAACTTGATGGACTCGGGGACCTCTCGCTGACAACAAATGGAGCGTTTCTTTCCGAACAGGCCGAGGCACTGTATTCCGCCGGTCTCCGGCGCATCAACGTGAGCATCGATACCCTCAAGCCGGAACGGTTCCGGGCTTTGACCAAACGGGGCAATCTGGACGAGGTTCTTTCTGGATTGTTTGCTGCGAAGAAGACGGGAATGTCCCCCATCAAGATCAACGCCGTGGTGATCCGAGACACGAACGACGACGAAATATTGGATTTGGTTCAATTTGCCCGAGCAAACGGATTTGAGATGCGGTTCATCGAATATATGGATGTCGGAAACTCCAACGCTTGGAGTCTGGAAAAGACAGTTACAAAGAAGGAAATACTCGACACGGTCAACTCACGCTTCCCCGTCCGGGAAATCGGCCACGCTAATGGCAGCGCGCCAGCCGTGGACTATGAGTTTCTCGATGGTGCCGGCGAGATCGGGATTATCGGGTCGGTGACCGAGCCATTTTGCTCAACGTGCACCCGAGTTCGTCTGACTGCAGACGGAAAGCTCGTGACTTGCCTGTTCGCCGAATCCGGATTTGATCTCAAAAGGCTGCTTCGTTCGGGCGCTTCCGACGAGGAGATCGCGCAGCAGATCTCGGGAATCTGGGGCGGGCGTGTCGATCGCTATTCCGACCTCCGGTGGGAACAAGTGCGAGGCGGTGATTATCAGCCGCGTGTCCACAAAAAGATCGAGATGATCACGCTCGGCGGCTGACTCCGGGAATTTCGATTTCGGGCCTCTCCTTCAAAAATGCCTGACCTTTGGACGTAACGTAGATTGAGGGTCTGAAGCCCGTTTCCTGCCCGATATAGTTCTCCGCGATAAGATGGTCGATCATTCCGGTCACGGATGTAAACGAGTAGCGGGAAAGGAGACCAAACGTGGAGAGCGACCGATAGTTCTGAATCGAGGCATCCGAAGATCCCGCCAGTATCTTAGCGACCTTTTCCCTCCCGAGCTTTTGTTGTACACGCAGAACGCACGATAAAATCTTCAATGCGACAATGGTTGCCGATTCCGAGGAAGCCGCGCCTGGTTTTGGTTTGACTGCCGGTGCTGCGGCGGGCACTTCCACCCTGGCGCCTCTCGGAAATTTCTGGGGTTCGCAACGGCTGCAATTGCCGCAGTCGCGATTGCGATTCCATTCGCCGAAATAGCTGAGAATGAAACTCCGGTAGCAATGTTTTTTGAAGCGGCTGGCGTATTTGAGCATAACCCCGAATTTTTTATATTCGAACTGCCGCCGTGCTTCGAGTTCTTGGAAGTTGATACCCTCAAGCGAGGGATCTTCGCGTTTTAGAATGCGAACGCCACGGCCTTGCTGGTTTTGGATTTTCTCGAGGTAACCAAATCGTGAAAGTAGAGCGACAGAGGCGTGGAATCGGTGATCTTTGGTAGCGGAGATCCGCCGCCATGACTCACCCACAATTTCGCGCGACCCGGCCCGGCAGAGCTTGGCGAACACATATTTGAGAATGTCGGCAGGCGGATGACTCGAATCGATAAAGAATTCGGGAATCCACTTGTCCGCGTAATTGAAAAGTAACAGGCACCGGGCGGGATTCCCATCCCGGCCTGCCCGTCCGATTTCTTGGTAATAGGCCTCGACGGAATCGGGGATGTCGGCGTGCACGACAAAGCGGACTTGACTGTGATCGATGCCCATGCCGAAAGCGTTGGTGGCTACAATGACGCACTCCGAGGCGTGCATGAAACGCTCCTGGATGGCTTTCCGATCGGTTAGTGCAAGGCCGGCATGATAGGCTGCGGCCTCGATACCGGCTCGCCGCAAATTGGCATAAATCTCTTCAACGTTCTTGCGGGTTCCTGCATAAACGATGCCGAGAGGCGCCCAGCGGGTCAATTCCATAATGGCCCGAATTTTTTCATGGTTGGTTGCGACCTCCCGTACTTCAAGGTAAAGGTTTGGGCGATCGAATCCGCTGACGATCTGAGTCGCGTGTGCCACTTCGAGCTGCGTCAGGATATCGCGACGGACCGTAGGTGTGGCGGTGGCAGTGAGCGCCAGAACAGGCGGGGATTTCAATTGCGGGATGACGTGACGCAGACGCAGATAGTCGGGACGGAAGTCGTGGCCCCAAAGCGAGATGCAGTGCGCCTCATCAACCGCAAATAAGCTCACTCGAGATTGCTCCAGCCGGGCGCGGAATTCATCGTTTTGAAACCGCTCCGGCGCTACGAACAGCAGTTTGATCCGGCCCGCGATTGCCTGTTCGAGCCTGCTTCTCTGCTGTTCCCTGGAAACAGTGCTGTTGATGACCGTCGCTGGCAGACCTAAACGGCTTAATTGATCCACCTGGTCCTTCATCAGGGCGATCAAAGGAGACACGACGAGCGTTAGACCTGGAAGTGCGAGCGCGGGCAATTGGTAGCATAGCGATTTTCCGCTTCCAGTGGGCATCACGGCGAGGACGTTTTCTCCCGCGATGACTTTGTCGATCACCTGCTTTTGCGCTGGGCGGAATACCTCGAAACCAAACCGTTCCCGGAGCAGAAGAGAAAGATCCATGGAATTTTGGGCTGGAACACTAGTATTCGCTTCCGGATCCCGCCGCAGCGGCAGCAGCGCGTGACGGCTGTTGTTCGCTCATTCGGCGCATCGCTTCAGCCATTTCCGCTTCAGTCGGTTCGGCTTTGTGGGTAGCGATCATCCACCTGTGTCCTTCGGGATCGCTAAGCTGCCCGACCCGATCGCCCCAAAACATATCGGTAACAGGCATCATCACTTTTGCGCCTGCGGTGACGGCGCGATTGAAGACGCTATCAACATCCTCGACGAGCAGATATAACGTGGCGGGCGTGTTTCCGATACTGTTGGCGCTCAGATTGTTCCTTTCGCGAGATTCGGGACTCAGCATAAGCGTGCTCTCACGAAGCCGCAGCTCCGCGTGAACCGCTCCTTGAGGCGTATCCATGATCGTTCGCAGCCTAAATCCGAAAGCGTTCGCGTAAAATTCTGCCGCTCGGCGGATATCACGAACATTCAGTCCCGGAGTCAAGGCGCCATACTGCTTGCGATTCAGCGGATCAATTTTCGGAGTTGCCATTGTGCGCGCAGCACTCCGCACTGGCTTTGCCGCCTTTTTCTTCGCGGCTTTTGGCTGACTGGAGACTCGGGCGGATTTCTTGTTTACTTTTGATTTTCTCTTTGCTGCTTTTGCCATGTGAAGCTCCTTTAGCGCATTGTCGGCTGTACTTTAGCGCACTAGCGCTGATTGCGCACCCGGATTCTTTAGCGTAAGGTCATAACGGTGAAGCGAAGGTTCATAGGTGCGGTGATACTTTCAATCGCGGTAGCCTGCGGGCGTCTTCAGCCCTTGACAGCGGAAGTTTTGACCCAGGCCGAAAACAAATGGAGAACTCACGGGCCGGAATCTTATCGGATCGTGATTGAAATGTCCGGCAACCGGGTCCAGAACGGCCGATTTGAAGTAACCGTTCGAGATGGACTGGTCATCGAACTGAAACGTAATGGACTTGTCATTCCTCCCACTGCCGGCCAGGACTATTCCATGGCCGGTCTGTTTCATATGCTCGAACAAGAAATTGGCCTGGCGGAAAGGCCTGCAACGTTGGGTGCCCCCGAGGGCTATTCGGTCTATTTGAACGCACGCTTCGATGAAATGACCGGGAGACTCATTCGCTATCGGAGGGTCGTCGGCGGCACATCCAATTCCATCGAAGTGAATGTGGTGGAATTTAAGACGAATGACAACTGAGCCTATACCACCACGTTTGTTGGACGTCCCGCCAACCAGGCAAAAACATTTTCAATAGCCAGGGCCAGACCTGCTTCGGTGGCTTCAGGAGTAATACCCGCCGAATGAGGACTAAGAACCGTATTCGGCAGTGCGAAGAAGGGCGAATCTGGTGGGAGCGGCTCGGTTTCAAATACGTCAAGGCCGGCACCGGCGATGCGATCTGCCCGCAGAACCTCAATGAGATCGGGTTCGCAAACGATCGGTCCGCGCGCGGTGTTGATAAAAATTGCCGCAGGTTTCATGAGTTCGAAATGTTGGCGCCGGACCATGCCTGCCGTTTCGGCCGACAGGCGCACGTGCAGGCTGACAACGTCGGACAGGCGAAAGACCTCATCAAAGGGTACCCATTCAGCGGCGGAACCGTTGGGATGGAACGTCCAGGCGATGACATGCATCCCGATTCCCTTCGCAAGTTTCGCGACCTCACGGCCAATCGTACCGGTTCCAATCAAGCCAAGTGTTTTACCTTGAAGTTGGGTGGCCAAAGCACGAGGCCACTTCCCTTCCCGCACCTCGTGGTCGATGGTCACGGTGCGTTTCGCTACGGCGATGATCAACGAAAGCGTATGCTCAGCCACCGCGACGGCGGAAACACCCGGTGTATTCGTGACGCCGATGCGGCAGCGTTTTGCGGCTTCAAGGTCGATGTGGTCGGTTCCTGTTCCCCAGATGGAAATTAGACGGAGATTTCGCGAGCGGCTCAGGACTTCACCGCTGAAACGCGATGTCGCGCGGATATTGATCACGATTGAGGCATCTCCAATTCGAGTGATCAGATCTTCAGGTGTTGCCGGCCGGCTGGAGTACAGTTGGACATCATAAGCCGTCAACTTCTGACGAAAAGCTGCGCTGCGGGCCATGACGGGAGGGTCATCATCAGGGATGACAATGCGGCATTCTTCTTGATGGCTGCGCCCTGCCAGCGCTTGGCTCACGGCGGCTATTTATCCAACCCGTATCGTTTCAGCTTATTGAGGAGTCCTTGATGACTCAGGCCCAGCATTTTCGCCGCGCGGCGGCGGTCGCTATCTGTTTGAGCCATGGCATCACGGATCATTTGAATCTCGAGCGTCGTGACTCGATCCTTTAAAGTTTGTTTCTCGCCGGACTTCATTGCGGATTCCAGTTCCGGGACTGCCAATCTCTCCTCAACGATTGCGTCCGACAAGTCCTCCACTTGGATTTCGCGGCCGCTGGTCAGCACGACGGCACGCTTGACTTCATTTTCGAGTTCACGAATGTTACCGGGCCAATGATATGACATCAGTGCCTTCACGGCATTTTGCGAGAATCCCTGAATATCCCGTTCCAGGTCTTTCGCATGTTTCCGAAGAAAGTAGGTGGCTAAGAGCGGAATATCCGTTCGAACCTCGCGCAAAGCGGGCATTCGGATATGGATGACGTTGAGGCGGAAGAAAAGATCCTGACGAAAACGATTTTGCTTAATTTCTTCTTTGAGGTCTTTATTGGTTGCCGCTATTAGCCGTACATCGACGGGTACGGGCCGGCGCCCGCCGACCCATTCCACTTCACGTTCCTGCAGAACACGAAGAAGTTTTGCCTGAGCTGTCATGCTGAGATCACCGATTTCGTCGAGAAACAGCGTTCCGCCATTGGCCGATTCGATCCGGCCAACGCGGCGCTCGACACCGGTCGCCACACCTTTTTCGATGCCGAACAATTCGCTTTCAACTAAGGATTCCGGCAAGGCCGCACAGTTTACGGCTACAAAGGGCTTCGACCGGCGCTGACTCTGATAGTGAATGGCGCGCGCCGATAATTCTTTGCCGGTACCGTTTTCCCCAGTGACCAAAACGGAGACGGCACTTTCGGCGGTTCTATCGATCATGGAACGAACTTCTTGGATTTTAGAGCTCGTCCCGACGATGTTCTTGCTGGTAAATCGCTCCTCTACTTCTCGACGCAGATGCAGGTTTAGCTCAAGCAGCTCTTGCCGGCGCCTCTCCAATTCTGATAGCGCAACGCTATTCTCCAACGCAACGGCTGCCTGGTTTGCCAGCGCTACAAGGAAATGTTCGTCCTCCGTCGTGAACCGCCCTTCGCGTTTGTTGAGGACCTGGAAAACGCCGATCACCTCTTGCTTTGGATTGCGGAGAGGCACGCTCAGAATGTTGCGAGTATGGAACCCTGTGTGGGAATCGATGGAAGCATAAAAGAGCGGTGATTTGTACGCGTCTTCAACGATCATCGGTTTTCCAGAAATCAATACGGCGCCGGCAGTACCAAGACGCGAATCGAACCGGATCGTGTCGGACACGCCAAGAGCGATTTTTGCCCAAAGCTCGTTCTTTTCCTTATCGAGCATAAAAATTGTCGCCCGTTCCGCGTCGACGTGTTTTGTCGCTTCGTCCGCAATGAGCTTCAGCAGCTGCTCAAAATTTTTTTCGGAATTTAGCCGCCATGAGATATCGATAAGGGCAGTGTACTTATCGAGTATCGAATGCGATTTAATCTCAGCTCTCATATAATTGCTGCCGATGAAGCAAAAGGCTTTTTCCGCGTTTCCAGACCAGGGCCTTCAATTTCTTCATTCCCTGAAGCGAAATAATAATCGGGATTGGTTCCATAGCCACAAGAGTATTTACGAACAGTACGTGAAACAGCCGATGACGGAACTTATCGCGGCACTGGCACAGGAATTTCAGAAATTCGCTCCCGAGATGCTCGCTTCACCTAAAGTTTCAGCCTATCGTATCTACCGCGACACGCGATTTTCAAAGGATAAATCGCCATATAAAACACACGTGGCAGTCGTGTTTCCCCGCTCGGGTCTAGGAAAACACGAAGGCGCGGGTCTTTACCTCCACATTTCGACCCAAGAGCTGCTTATTGGCGGCGGCTTGTACATGCCCCTCCCCGAGGATCTCAATGCGGTGCGGAACCATATTGTAGACCATCCTGACAGATTTTTCGCCATCCTGGAACACGATAGATTCCGCAAAATTTTCGGCAGTCTTGGAGGAGACCGCCTGCAGCGTGTTCCGCAAGGTTTTCCAGTGGATCATGTCGCCGCGGCTTACCTGAAGTATAAGCAATTTCTAGCCGCACGCAACTTCCCTCCCCGCGTCGCGACAACACCACGTTTTTACAAACTGGTTCTTGAAACCTTCCAAGCGATATTGCCGCTCGTGCGGTTCTTAAACGACCCCATTCTCCGGACTCGCCGATTGAAGAAACGGCAAGAAGCGTTTTTGAATTTGGGGGCGGACGTCTAGGAAAATTCTTATTCCAGCAAAATATCTTCGTCTTCGTATGGTAAGTCGTCAAAGACGACAACACCTCCTTCATTCATCAGTTGACACACTCGGCAACCGCAGCTGAAGAACTCATCCGGATCGAAGTTGTCGGTGCGCGCACGCACCAGATCCGCGGACGGGCGGTCGAGATGAACTAACGTGAATCGGCCTTTCCGCGAGACAACGGCGTTCCTACCGTACATGAAAAAAATCTCTTCGTCAGAAAACATCTTGAGGTTTTGGGAAATGGGCAGGCGGGCGACGAAATTATATATTAGGGTTATATCAGGCGTCCAAAGTCGTCTTGAAGCCGTTGAATATCGTCTTCACCGAAATAGGAGCCAGATTGGATCTCGATGAAGACCAACAGCTCTGTTCCAACATTCTCGATCCGGTGCGCGGCTCCAATGGGTATGTCAATGGTAGCGCCGGCCGCTAGCATCGTTTCCAGACCATCCAACGTCACTTTTGCGGTTCCGCCAACGATCATCCAATGCTCGGAGCGGCGGGCGTGCTTCTGATAGCTGAGGCGCCTTTGTGGGAGAACTTCGATACGCTTGACCTTGTAGTTTTTAGCTTCATCAAGAATTGTAAAACTGCCCCAGGGGCGCTCTTCACGCACGAAATAAAAATACATCAAGGGCGGTAAATGCTTGACTGAAAAATGTGCCGCTGAGAACATCAACTCTTTGCGGCGGAGGAAACGGAATGCCGCGTAACGGCGAAACAACGATAAGGTAATGGGAATGCATCTACGCTTCTGGGGAACGCGTGGTTCAATCCCCACACCAGGTCCAAAAACCGCATTCTTTGGCGGCAATACTTCTTGCGTGGAAGTGCGTACGAAGAGCGGCACCACGCTCGTGCTCGATTGTGGAACAGGGATTCGGCTGCTCGGTTTGGATATGCTGTCCAGACCCGGTCCGCACCGGATTCATCTCCTGATCGGCCACACGCATTGGGATCACATCCAGGGATTTCCATTCTTCACTCCGGCATTCCTTCCCGGAACGGAATTGAACATCTACGGTTCGACTGCATTTCAACACAGTCTCGAAGAATCGCTCTCGGGCCAGATGCAATATTCTTATTTTCCCGTCAAGCTCCAGGATCTCGCCAGCCGCCTTCATTACACGGAACTGGAAGAAGGTTTCTTCCGGATCGGTGAAGTCCTGGTCGAAACGCAGTACTTGAACCACACGGCTCCGACGATTGCGTATCGAATTACCTGTGACGGTGCCACCGTGGCGTACGTCACGGATCATGAGCCCTTTTGGAATTCGCCCGGACCGATATTTCATCACCCCGGTGACCAACGCCACATCGAATTCCTGAGGGGAGCGGATCTGGTCATTCATGATGCGCAGTATACGAGCGAGGAATACCGAACGAAATTAGGTTGGGGACATAGTCCTGGCGACTATGTAACTGACGTCGCTATGGCCGCCGGCGCGGCCACGGTTGCACTGTTCCACCACGATCCTGCTCACGATGACGAAACCATCAAGCGAATTCAAGAAACACAGCGGGCGCGCGCCGCAGCCGCGCGCTCGTCGCTCGAAGTGTTTGCAGCGGCCGAAGGCATGGAATTGGACGTTATCGGCAAAGGATGGGAAAAAGCGGTTGTTCAAGTCTCTGCTCTTGAACGCCGCCCTGTTTTCGGCCGCCGGGTTTTAATTGTGACCCATCATCGGGCGGATGTTGCCGCGATGGAGCAAGTTTTGCCGGAGGATGGTCTGGTGCTCACAGCCGTTTCAAATGGGCGAGGTGCCGTGGAAATGGCCCGTGAGGTCCGGCCCGATCTCGTGATCATAAACGGGAAGCTGACCGACGGTGATGGCGCCAGTTTTATCCAACAACTGCGGACGATATCGGATAAATCGGACCTGCCGATCATTGTGCTCACCGAGGCTAAGAGCGAATCCGAAATGCTGTACGGCGCAGAAAGCACCGCGACGGATTATATGGCTCGACCGTTTGGTCCGCCTATGCTGCGAACTCGCGTTCGCGCTTGGCTCGCTCGCACGAGCGGTCCTGCGCTCTTTCCGGAGGAATTGCCGCTGACTTTACGCACGGCCGAAAAAAGCAAAGCAGAACCTGTAAAAGAAGTTGAGTCAGTGGATACAAAGCCTGATATGGATATTTTCCTATCGGGTTCACCCTTTGCCGCGCTCACAACGGAGCAGAGAGCGCGGCTGATGGCCCGCGCAAGCGAGCACACTTACACCTCCGGCCAGGTCGTGATTCGGCAGGATGACCCCGGCGGGACCGCGTATGCAATTATCTCGGGCCGCGTCCGGATACTTGAGTCTGTGCCCGACAGTCCGATGGAGATGTTCCTGGGTGAACTCGGACCGGGGGAAATTTTCGGCGAAATCGGGGGGCTACGTTACCGGCCGCGTTCAGCAAGCGTTGTGACGCTGGAACGAACGCGTTGTCTCTCCATTCCAGCCGAAGACTTCGTGCAAATGCTTCGAGAATCCCCGGAACTGTCGATGGCGCTGCTTCGCGTACTGGCCGGCCGCTTATACGAGGCCGATCGGCTCCTGGCCAGATATGCGCCCGATCCGCTGACGGGCCTTCCTGGCAGACGGGCCTTTCAGGAAGTCTACCGGCGGCTCACCGCAGGGGCAAAGCGAAGGCGAGCAAGTGTCGTGTTACTCGTGATTGATGTTTTGCATCTCAAGGACATCAATGACCGTTTTGGTTATTCCGTCGGCAACGATGTACTTCGAACAGTTGCGGATGCCCTCATCGAGTCGTCGCGCAGCAGCGATCTTGTCGCTCGGCACGGCGGCGACGAATTCGCGCTTCTCTTGATTGAAGCTGCCGCCAACGATGCCGAACTTGTTATCAACCGCGTTCAGCAAAAATTACGCCAGTTGGCTATTTACAGAAATCTTCCGCTTACCATCGAATGCCATTGCGGCTATGCATTCAGTCAAAACCCGCCCGATGCGCCAGACGAACTTCTCCGCATCGCCGATGAAGATATGCAAGGCAAAGGCTCTGAAAAGGCAAAGTAGTTGTAACGTGTCGTTTCGAGCGTAAACTGTTGTGCTATGTCGCTCTCGGCTCGCGATGCATATCAGGCGATTCGTTCGAGTGGTTCTGAATTGGAATCGCTATTAGAGGCTGCAGCTAATTTGCGTGACCAATTCAAAGGGCGAACCGTCACCTATTCCAGAAAAATTTTTCTTCCGATAACGAATCTCTGTCGAGACCGGTGCAGCTACTGCACGTTCAGGAAAGATCCAACGGATCCCGATGCGTGGACCATGTCTCCGACGGAAATTGATGATGTTCTTCTTCGCGGGGCCCAACAGGGTTGCAAAGAGGCGCTGATGTGTCTCGGTGACAAACCTGAGGCAGCTTTTCCTCAGTACCGCAAAACTCTGACCGAATTGGGCCACCGTACAACAGCAGAATATGTCGCACGCGCATGCGAAATGGCGATCGAACGAGGCTTTTTGCCACACACGAATGCGGGTGTTCTTTCACTCGACGAAATGAAACTGTTGAGGCCGCTAAACGCCAGCCTCGGCTTGATGTTGGAAAACGTCAGCGCCCGGCTTTCTGAAAGGGGTATGCCGCACTTTTCCGCACCCGATAAGCTGCCCTCCTTACGGCTGCGGATGATTCGGGGAGCCGGTGAGCTTTCGATCGCTTTTACCACCGGGATTCTTATCGGAATCGGTGAGACGCTCGAGGAGCGCGTCGATAGTTTGATCGCAATCCGGCAGTTGCACGAACAATACGGACACATCCAGGAAGTCATCATTCAAAACTTCCGTGCAAAACCGGGCACGCGGATGGAGAGCTTTGCCGAACCGGACTCCTTCGACGTTGCAAGGACCGTAGCGACGGCCCGTTTAGTCCTGGGCGGGCGTATGAATATCCAGGTTCCGCCGAATCTCAATGCCAGGGATCATACTTTGCTGCTGCGAGCAGGAATTAACGATTGGGGCGGCATTTCTCCGGTGACTCGAGACTACGTCAATCCTGAAGCCGCCTGGCCTCACGTAGACAAACTCGCCGAGACGTGTCGTCAAGCCGGATTCACTTTACGCGAGCGGCTGGCAACCTATGACGAATTTCTGGACCGGCCCGGCTTCCTGCCGCCTCGGCTTCGCGCTGTTGCCGCCGCGCGTCAAAACGAAATAGTACAAGGCGCACTATGACAACCTTCAATCTTATTCACGGCGATGTCGGGACAACCCTGACGCGCGCTCTTGACGGAGCCGAGATCAGCTGGCAGGAAGCCCTTCGCCTTTGCGAAACGAGCGGAGCGGATTTTCATGCAACTGTGTTTGCAGCCGATGAACTAAGGCGCAGGCAGGTCGGCGATTTGGTCACTTACGTGATCAACCGCAATATCAATTTTACCAATGTGTGTGTGAAACACTGCGGCTTTTGCGCATTCAGCCGGGCCTATCGCAGCGAAGAGGGTTACCTCTTGCCAATGGAAGAAATCATACGCCGCGTTCAGGAGGCGGTTGCTCTGGGGGCAACTGAGGTCTGTATGCAAGCCGGTCTGCCTCCCGATATGCAAGGTGCGTTTTATATCGATCTGACGCGCGCCGTTAAGCGCGCTGTACCTGACGTGCATATTCACGCGTTCTCGCCCGAGGAAGTTTTATATGGCGCCACGCGCTCCGGAGTTTCGATTCTCGATTACCTAAGCGCTCTCAAAGAAGCCGGTCTCGGCTCGTTGCCCGGAACATCGGCGGAGATTTTGGATCAGGATGTCCGCGACATCATTTCCCCCGGACGTATTACCGTTAGACAGTGGATTCACGTGATCACGGCCGCGCACAGTCTCGGTATTCCGACGACCTCCACGATTATGTACGGCCATATGGAATCGCCCATACACTGGGTGAAGCACATGAACCTGCTCAGAGATATCCAGCACGACACTTCCGGCTTCACCGAATTCGTCCCGCTTTCTATGGTGCATCAAGAGGCGCCCATGTACCACCACAGACTGGTTTCCAATTTGCGGCCCGGACCAAGCGGAACTGAAGTCGTCAAGATGCATGCGGTGGCCAGGCTCATGCTGGGTGGATCGATCAAAAACATTCAATCATCCTGGGTCAAGGAAGGACCGAAGCTTGCTCAATATTTGTTATCCGCCGGTGCAAATGACGTCGGTGGCACACTGATGAACGAAAGTATTTCCACTTCCGCGGGCGCCCAGTACGGGCAGCTCGTCCAGCCGCGGGAGCTCCGACGTTTTATCCGCGACGCAGGCAGGACCCCTGCACAACGCAACACAAAATATGATGTGTTGCAGGTGTTCGAAGGTGATGTGGATGAGCTGGGCCCGCTCGACTCGATCGAAGATGCCGACGTCCACTTCGGTTCCTACCGCAAACTGACTGCCTCCAGTGAGTTTCGTTTCGTGAGGAAAAAGAAGTGACGCATGTGGCTCCGCTTTTCACCGAATACGAACAGCAAGTCCTCCGAGAACTCGCACTTCATCGCGTGCAGCCCAACGCCATCCACCGCCTGCTGGAGGGAGCCGGGCGGCCAATGGCGAAATTGATTAACATCGGGCGAAACTCCAAAAATCGAGCACTCCGCGGACTCGCCGAGCATGTGCACGGCTGGATAGAGGAAGGTCTCATCAAAACCTTCAGGGCGGCCAATAGACTGGCAAATACCGGGGATATTTCGAAGAAATTCGCGGCGCGCGGCATTCATGTGGAAGACAACTTTGAATCCTTGCGATATATGCCGCTCAGCCAACTCGATGCGGTGGCCGATTCCTTTCGATGGGGGAGTTCGTTGTTGCTTGGAGCTGGGGGCGCACTTTTGGGCGGCGCGACGACAATGGCCGAAGGCATTCCTGGAGCACAATTAGTGATTCCCTCTTTGATACTCACCGATGTCACTTCGTCCATGACCTTACTGTCGCGCCACACGTGCCGGATTGCGACAACCTACGGGTATTCGTCGAGGAATCCGGAGAATCTTCCGCACCTGGTCGCCGCCATGGCGCCACACGCCGACAGCAGTGATGAAGGCTATCTGGCATTGAAAACCGCCGTCGTCACATCCATCCGTGAATCCGGCCAGTTCATGGCTCGAACGGCCGGTATGGTCATGGACCGGCAACTGCTCGAACGCGAGGCTCCCCAGATGATTCGACTCATCACCTACGTCGCCGACCGGCTGGGCATCGTCATTACTCAAAAGGAACTGGGTATTCTCGTTCCCATTGTAGGCGCCGTGCTCAACAGCAGTATTAACGTCGCCTTCCAACAGGTCGGGCATCAAACCGCTAAGGACTATTTCCGGCGTGTCATCCTGGAAGACCGCTACGGCGAAGAACTGGTTTCTTACGCCATACAACAAGAGATCGAAACCCTTCGAAAAGCTTCCCAATCTTGAGATCGGCCGGCGCCGGCGCGCGAGAATCAGTTTCTTTCTCGCTCGGGCCTGCTGCTATTTTAGTGACATGGCTCCAATCCTGGTGATTCTTCTGCTGATCGTCATCAATGGCATTTTTGTGATGGCCGAGATGGCTCTAGTGTCATCGCGCAAGCCCCGGCTACAACAATTGGCAAATGAAGGCGATGGCGGCGCTCAGATCGCAGTCGATCTGTCGACCAATCCCGATCGCTTTCTGGCGACAACTCAGATCGGCATCACGTTAATAGCCATTTTAGCCGGTGCGTTTGGCGAACGGACTTTAACGGAGCGGCTGTCCATTCAAATGGAACGCCTTCGATGGCTGGAGCCGTACCGCGAAGGCCTGGCCTTTGCAATCGTTGTTGTTGCGATCACTTACGTTTCGCTCGTTCTGGGTGAGCTGCTTCCCAAGCGATTGGCCTTGTACAACCCCGAGCGCATTGCTTCTGGAACTGCCGGGCTGATGGATTTTATATCCAGGTTGTGTTCGCCAATTGTCGCACTGATTAGCGGCTCGACTCGTTTGGTCATTAGCATTCTCCGATTGCGACCGGCGGAGGCACCACCCGTCACTGAAGAAGAGATCAAGGTCATGATGGAACAGGGAACCGAGGCGGGAGTCTTCGAGGAGGCCGAACACGATATCGTGAAAAGCATTTTCAAATTGGGAGACCGCGCTGTGAGCGCGTTGATGAGACCCCGGCGCGATGTCGTATGGCTCGATATCGACGACCCATTCCCGGAGAACCAGCAGAAACTTGCGTCATCACAGTACTCACGGTTCCCCGTAGCGCAAGGCACGCTGGATAACGTCATTGGAATTGTTCAAGCGAAAGATCTGCTCACGCGTTGCCTCGCAGGCGCAAAAATCGATCTGAAAGAAGCTCTGCGGCCGCCGCTGTTTGTACCCGAGGCCCTGCCGGCGTTAAAACTTCTCGAAATGTTCAAAAGGTCGCGAACACACATGGCGCTTGTCGTCGACGAGTACGGCGGAGTTGAAGGACTCGTCACGCTGAATGACATCCTGGAGGATCTGGTCGGCGATGTGGCCTCGGTCGACATGCCGGAAGAAAGACAGGTAGTTGAACGGCCCGACGGTTCATGGCTGATCGATGGAAAACTTCAAATTGACGATCTTAAGGAAGTATTGAAGATTCCAAAACTGCCCGAGGAAGAATCCGGCAGATACCAAACGCTGGGCGGACTGGTCATGCTACAGGTCGGACGCGTACCCGTGACAGGCGACGTTTTCGAGGCGGAAGGTCATCGCTTCGAGGTGGTGGACATGGATGGCAAGAGAGTGGATAAGGTTCTGGTGTCGAGGTTACCTACAGCCCAAACAACGGAGGAAAGGTAGGAGGCCGGTCTCCAGGCGCCGGTAAAGGGGTTCGGAAGGGTCTGAACGGTATGTCTAGCTTGCGCGGCGGTATCGGAGTTCCCTCTCCCAGAGGGAGAGGGTCTCGGCGCGCACCCTAGCGGAGTGACTCTTCAAGCATCGTTGAAGCATCGGTCTTCTCGTCGCGATACTTCACGATGACGGGCGCATACAACGACAACTGGTGTTTGACGGCAAATTCGCCCGTCACGGGTCGTGAACCCGGAACCACCACAGCGCCGGATGGAATCGTCAGCGGAGCTCCGGCGGCTTTCCGATAAATCTGATTCCGTGCCAGGTCGTAAACCGCCGTCCCGCCGGTGAGGATCACGCCGGGAGCGAGTACCGCACGGGATTCGACGAGCACACCTTCATAGACGCCGCAATTGCCGCCAATAAAGGCGTCATCTTCGACGACGACCGGCAGTGCCCCGGGGGGTTCCAGCACGCCTCCGATCTGCGCTGCGGCGGACAAATGCACACGCTTTCCAATTTGAGCGCACGATCCGACCAGAGCATGAGAGTCCACCATCGAGCCTTCATCGATATACGCGCCGATATTAATGAACATCGGCGGCATACAGATGACATTTCGTGCGACATAGGCGCCATCGCGAATCGTCGATCCGCCAGGCACAACGCGAACTCCGTCGCCGGCACCGAGTGGTTTTGCCGGAAGTGTATCTTTATCGAAAAAATGAAATTCCTCAGAAACCGAACGGTCTTCCACGACACCAATTCTGAAGGCCAGCAAGATGCCGCGTTTGACCCACAGATTGGTTTTCCAACCGCTCGATGTCTTTTCAGCAGCGCGGAACTCGCCGCGATTGAGACCCGCCCGGAGTTCCTGAATGACGGCGAGTCCGTCTCGGCGTGCTTCCTGCGCAGGCAGGCTCAAGAGCCGTTCAATCTCGTCTGGTAAATTCATCTTACAGAGGGTCACTGCCTGCTGACAGTTTGCAACAACCCCAGCGTTTCAATCACCTTCAAGAGTTTTTCCCGATTCGCTTCGCTGATCTTCACCAGCGGTAGCCGGTACATCTCTTCGATCATTCCCATCGCCGCCAGAGCGGCCTTTACAGGAATCGGATTCGATTCGATAAAGTTTGCATTCATCAATGGCAGAAGCTTGTAGTGGATCTCCCGCGCCCGCTGGATGTCCGATTCGAGGGCCGCATTGATCAAAGCGCTCATCATCGCGGGAGCTTCATTGGAAATGACGGAGACGACCCCATCACCTCCCAACAGCACAACTGCAAGAGCCAGGGCGTCGTCGCCACTCAGCACTCGAAAATGGCTCGGGGCATCGCGAATGATGTCCATGATCTGGGCGAGATTTCCCGAAGCCTCCTTCACCGCGACGATATTGGGAATTTCCGCGAGCCGAAGCATCGTTTTGGCTTCGATGTTTCCACCCGTTCGTCCGGGCACATTGTAGACGATGATTGGAATGTCTTCAGCTTCGGCAATGGCCTTGAAGTGTTCGAAGTAGCCCTGCTGCGTCGGCTTATTGTAATAGGGACCGACGGACAGAACGCCGTGTGCGCCCAGTTTCTTTGCTCGTTTCGTTGCGTCAATGGCTTTAGCAGTCGAATTGCTTCCAGCGCCGACAATCACAGGCGCCCGGCCCCGCGACTGTTCGATGATGATCCGAACAATACGATCCGTTTCTTCGGCATTGAGCGTTGCGCCTTCGCCCGTTGTGCCGCACGGCAAGAGCATGTCAACGCCGCCATCGATCTGGAAATCAACAAAGCGGCGTAATGCCTTCTCGTCCACCGAGCCATCGGAATTGAACGGCGTGATCATCGCCGTTCCCGTGCCCTGAAATCGCTTCTTCGTCATAGGTTCTCCTCTAATTCTCCGCGCCCCTACAAATCTACGTCATCCATTGTATAGACGCCTTTACGTCCGCGCAGCCACCGTGCCGCTGCCAGCGCGCCCAATGCAAAGCCGCGGCGGCTCTTTGCAGTATGCCGCAGTTCGATCGAGTCGGATTCGGAATCAAAACCTACAGTATGGGTACCGGGAAAGAAACCTGCACGAGTGGACGTAACGTGGAGCGTGTCCGGATTAATTTTCCCGTCGGGTGGTTTTGCCAGAGTCTCTTTTTTCCGATCAATATTCTCGGTCAATATACGTGCCAGAGAAAGCGCAGTTCCGCTGGGGCTATCCGCCTTCTGGCGATGATGTATTTCGTGGACGTAGGGATCATAGTCTGCCGACCTGTTCATGAGAACAGCAGCCTGCCTCACAATGCGGAAAAAAATATTCATGCCCAACGAAAAATTCGAGGAGTATAACAGCCCGGATTCCTTCACGACAGCTTTGATTTCCGGCAAATATTGATACCAGCCCGTTGTCCCGACGACGATATCGCGGCGCGCTTCAACAGCAGCGCGGATATTTTGAACGACAGCATCGGGCGTCGAAAATTCAATGCAAATATCTACATCGGCCAGCGCTTCCGGCGTCACGGTACGGTCCCACTCGAAGACTCGAGTAATCATTTCTCCTTGCTCGCGCGCAGCCGAATCGATCTCGCGGCCCATTTTGCCGAATCCGATTAATGCAATCTTCATAGAAGAAGTTTTCTGACAAGCCTTTCGTAAAGATCAGCTCCCTCCATCAGTTCGCTTTTGCTGATCTTTTCGCCGGGCGTATGAGCGTCCAGAATCGAGCCAGGACCCGCCAGCAGCCGCTTGCCCAAATTTTCGAGATGCGGCACATCGCTGCCAAACGACACGACGGTTGTCGGAAAGCCTTCGACAACGTGTGTGATTTGGGGATCCGAGGCGCCGATGACCTCCATAGTAGCTCGTTTAGCTACAATTCGACGCATCTTCTCTTCAACCTGCGCGCGAGGCTCAACCGTTCGAATCATGATCGAGGCGCTGGCCTCGGCGGGCACGACGTTAGCCGCTTCACCTCCGTGAAACGCGCCCGTGTTGAATGTGCCTTTGCCGAATGAGGGATCGTCGCCCCAGTCCGCGCCTTCACAATCCTTCAGGACGGCGAAGAGATTCTGAATTGCCGACACGCCAAATTCCGGATAGCCCGAGTGCGATGCACGGCCGGCGACGTTCAGGCGGACCATGAACGTGCCTTTTTGCGCACTCGCCAGTCTGTTCTCGGTGGGTTCACCGACGATGACGAATTCGGTGTTCCACTTCAGCAGATTCGCCGTTTTGGCGCCAATGCTGTCGGTCTCTTCGCCCACCACAAACAGATAGCCGAAATTCACGGTGCCCGAGGCGCGCAGCCTGCCGCCGGCCTCCAGCATAGCGGCGATGATGCCCTTCGTGTCGCAGGCTCCGCGGCCGTAAAGGAAATTGTCGTCCTCGCGCACGGGTATTGTCGGGGGAGGCGGAGGAACGGTATCGATATGTGTGCAGAATATGACACGCGGATCACCCGCAAACGCCAGCACATTGAAGCGGTCACCGGTTACATTCTGCCGTTCGACGCGATAATTCAATGCCGCCAGATGCGCCAGGAGAAATTCTCCCAATTTGGCTTCGGTTCCAGTAACCGACGGTATCGCCATCAGCTGCTTCGTTAGCTCGAATGGATTCATGGTGTCGTGCACTCCTCTTCGAGGAGAGGAATGTTACCAATCACGCCTATAATACAGACGATGGGACTGACTGAAGCCGAATTTCGGACGTACTGCGACGCCGCACTCGACCGTCTGAACCGCGCTCTCGATATTGTCGCGGAGCGTTACGACGCGGAGATTCTCTTTCAGAACGGTGTTCTTTCGATCGCGGTTGAAGAACCCAACCCGGGTAAGATTGTGATTAGCCCGCAGACGCCGGCGCGGCAGATTTGGATCTCCGCACAGTCGACAAGCTTCAAACTCGACTGGTCGGGCGCGTCATTTGTACTTCCATCCACCGGTGAAACATTGAACCAGCTTTTGGGCCGTCTGCTGGGCGCGCAGCTAGGCGTGCCGCCTATCGCACTAACATAATCCAGAGAAGTTTATGATGATTCGCTTAACGTGGCTGCTTGCGATCGTCGCTGCCGGGATAACCTCCGGAAGCTCTCTCGAACAACGGACGATTGACGATTACTTCAATGACTTCACTTCCGGATGGGTGCGTAGCAGTCCGAATCAGGCTATCGCCACGCGTTACTTCACCGGCGCTGAACAGGACCGGCTCGAGCAGCAGCTCTCGCCGGAAACTGTTGAATATCGCCGAACCCGAATTCAACTTGCAAAGCACGGCCTGGAGGGATTGAGGCATTTCGATCGCGCGGCGATGGCGCCGATCCAACGGATCTCTGCAGACCTGATGCAATGGCAGCTGGAAACAATAGCGGAAGGAGAACCGTTCCTTGACTACTTGTTTCCCCTTGAACAATTCGGTGGCACGAACGTCAACTTGGTGAACACGCTCACGGTCAATCACCCCATTCGCACCGAAAAGGATGCGACCAACTATGTCGCGCGCCTGACGCAAGTCGGGACGCGCATGAACGAGGCAGTCGCGGACGCGCAGCGTCTCATTGACAAAGGACTGTTTCCGCCGAGATTCATTCTACAGGCGACCATTACGCAGATGCAGCAATTCATCGCGTCTACGCCCGGCGAAAACCCTTTCGTTCGAACCTTCGCCGAACGGTTGATGCTGGTTAAGGAGATCCCCAGCAATGTACGCGAAAAGCTACACGCTCAAGCCGAACAGATAGTGAACGATCAGGTATATCCGGCCTGGCGGAATGCAATCGCTGTCCTCGAACGCGTCCTGCCGCGCGCGAAAGACGACGCCGGCCTATGGCGTTTCAAAGATGGAGCGAAGGCTTACGCCTATTTCCTGAAACGGTATACCACCACGGGCCTCAGTCCCGATCAGATTCATGAGATCGGACTGCAGCAGGTCGCGCGCATCGAAAAAGAAATGGATACCATCTTTCGCCGGTTTGGACGCACCGCAGGATCGGTAAGAGATCGTATTGAGAAACTCAAAGATGACCTCCGCTACCCGGAGACCGAGGAAGGACGCAAAAAGATCATGGCCGACGTCGAACAAATCCTCCGCGATTCCGAACGGCGGTCGGCATTACTTTTTGATCAGACACCAAAGGCTCCGGTCGTTGCCCAACCCTATCCCCGTTTCCGCGAAGCGAACGCTGCAGCCAGTTACAACACTCCGGCCCCGGACGGATCGCGGCCAGGTACTTTTCAGATCCCGCTGCGGCACGAGCGCATGACAAAGTTCGGTCTGCGTTCGCTCGTATACCACGAAACTGTTCCCGGCCATCATTTCCAGCTTGCCCTCGAAATGGAAAACAAGAACTTGCCGCGTTTCCGGCAGATTCGGGCATTTGGCGGGGTGCCTGCGCTGAGCGAGGGATGGGCTCTCTATGCCGAGCGGCTGGCGGCCGAGTCCGGCTGGTATGAGAACGATCCGGAAGGCTTACTCGGTCAACTCGACGCTGAATTGTTTCGCGCACGCCGCCTCGTTGTCGATACCGGTATTCACGCAAAGCATTGGACCCGGCAGCAGGCGATCGACTATGGCATCGAGCCCAGCGAGGTGGAGCGTTACGTCGTTTATCCCGGCCAGGCCTGCGCATATATGTTGGGTGAGCTGAAAATCATCGAGCTCCGTGAGAAAGCCCAGAAGACGCTTCGCCAGAATTTTGCATTGCAGCAATTCCACAATGTCGTCCTTGGCGCCGGAACTCTGCCTTTGGATCTTCTCCAACGCCAGGTGGATTCGTATCTCCGTACGCGGAGCCGATGAAATCGCGTTGGTTGACGCGAACCCTTGTTGGCATTACTTCTTGGCTGGGGCGGCTTTGCTGTCCGTCTTTGGCGGTACGATTTGTACGTCGTGCAAGGTTCGGAAGTCGCCATCGTAGACTTTCGCCGTAATCTCGTCGCCGACCTTCACGCGCTTCAAGACATCCTCTTTGTCCGGCACATACACCATAGTCATGGCGTCCATCCAGCCCTCAACCTTCTGACCGTTCACAGTAAATGTCTTGGCATTCACGTCGATTTTTTCGATCTTTCCACGAAATGTGTGCTCTTTCTTAGCGCCGGCTGCACTATTTTTGGTCTGCTGCGCGTAGCCGCAAGAGAGAAGCAAGCCCACGGTTATTCCAATCAACAGCACGAATCGAACATATCTCATCTCGTCCTCCAGAGGCACTTACTCTATCGAAATATCGATAAAAGAGCCAGGTCACGATCCGTATAAAAGTGTTTAGATTGTTGCCACAGATACGCATTAAAGTGTATAAGACTGCTGATGATTGCTGCTGTCTTCTGGTTGCTGCTCGCCACTTCTACGGTTCCGACGGCGCTTCAACGCCAAGGTATTTTCAGCGAAGCTGTCGAGGGTTTACTGCCGGAGATTCTCGATCCTGCGACGCGCCGGCCGTTTTCCAACAACATTATTCCGGAAAACAGAATGGATCCCACGGCCGTTTCCCTTCTCTCTCGATATCCGTTGCCCACATCGGGCGGCACGGCCAACAACTATCAGCGGACTGGAAAAGAGACAGACAATCAGAACCAGTACGACATGCGCGTCGATCATCGGTTCAGTGCTATGAATTCTCTATTCGTCCGGTACTCATCTTTCAATGCATTTGCCGGATTTGGTACCCAGAGGCCGAACCGGTTGCGCGATCCCAATCTGCCGAACGGGCAACGCACAACGAGCCGGTACTTTTATACGGATGCTTTTGTTGCCGCGCCGCAATTCACGATCGGCACCAGTTCGCGTAATCCGATTCAAGGACCGGGCTTTCAAGATATCGACGTTGCGCGTTAAGTTCCGTGAAAGATACACGGCCGAAGTCCGCGCTGAGGTTTTCAATCTGACGAATACACCCCCGCTGGGAGCTCCGAACACGGTTCTCGGATCGCCGGGATTTGGATCGCTTACATCCGCCGGCGATCCCCGTGTGGTCCAACTTGCGGCGAAGATGCATTTTTAAGATTTCTTCTTAACCGAAGCGGTTCCAATCATGACCTCCGTTGCCTTGATCAAGGCGTAGGCGGGCATGCCTTTCTTCAGACGAAGCTCTTCGGCGGATTGGCGAGTGATAATCGATGTCACGTACTGGCCACCGATGTCGAGAGTGACCTGCGACAACAAGCCCTCCGACTTCAAATCCACAATCGTTCCCATCAATTTGTTCCTGCCGCTGATGGATTGAGGGCTGTTATGCCGTGGCTTTGAGCGGGTCAGCCGATCGATCTCGCTGCGTTCGATGCGGTGGTGGCCGCCCGGAGTTTTGATCGACTGCAACTTCCCCCGGTAGATCCACTGTTTCAAGGTCGGGTAGCTGATGTTCAATATTTCCGCAGCATAGCGCAGCTTCAGCAATTCCATCGCACGTCATTGTACGTGACTATGGTAAGTTCTCGATAATGTCGATCACGATTGCAGCACGCGCCTCTCACCCGCCGGGCCTATACGTGCTGTTCTTCACGGAGATGTGGGAGCGCTACAGCTTCTATTCGATGATGGCGATTCTGTCGTTGTACATGAACGAGGCGTTGCATTTCGACATTGCGCACGTTGGGCGCGTCTATGGTCTGTACACGGCTGGGGTGTATTTCCTGCCGCTCGTTGGTGGGCTGCTGGCCGACCGCCTGCTCGGCTTTAACCGGGCGATCATCATCGGCGGCGTGCTAATGATGTTCGGACACATCGCACTGGGCATCGAATTGATGCCATTCTTCTATTCGGGCCTCGGGCTACTCGCTTGCGGCAGCGGGCTATTAAAGCCAAACGTATCCACTATCGTGGGTAATTTGTACCGGAGCCGGCCCGAGTTGCGTGATCAGGGGTTCAACATTTTCTATGTGGGGATCAACCTCGGCGCCTTTGTGTCGCCACTCACGGTGTCCTGGCTGCGCACGAATTACGGCTGGAGCGTAGCGTTCATGTCGGCGGCGGTTGCGATGCTGTTGTCGCTGGTGACCTTCATCGGGTTCAACCGTCACGTTGCCGAAGCGGCCACTAAAGTGGACAAGACGTCAACTGAAGCGCGCACCATCGGGCCAGCTGAAGCGCGGTCGCGCGTCATCACACTTCTGGCGGTCTTCACCATCTCGACAGCCTTTTGGCTGGCTTTCTACCAAATCTTCTATACGTTCACATTCTGGGCTCGCGACAACACTGCGACGACAATCGCCCCGGAACGGTTTCAGGTGTTCGAACCGCTCGGCGTCATCGTGCTTTCGCCGGTGCTCGTGGCTGTTTGGATGTGGTTGCAGCGCCGCAACGCGGAACCGTCTACGCCGGTCAAAATGCTGCTTGGAGTCGTGCTCTGCGCCGGCGCATTCGGCATGCTCGGCTATGCCGGAACCATCGGCGGCGACACGGGTCGCGTCTCACCGCTGTGGCTCATCGCGGCGAACATTATTATCGCGCTCGGTGAAATCGCTCTTAGTCCGATGGGCCTGTCGCTTGTCAACAGCATCGCCCCGCCGCGCAGCCGAGGCCTGCTGATGGGCGGCTGGTTTGCGAGCCTTGCGCTCGGCGGCTACCTGTCCGGCTACAGCGGCGCGTACTGGGATCGGATGCCCCACAGCCGTTTCTTTGCAATGGTGGCGGTTATCCTGGCTGGCACGGCGATACCCTTGAGCCTGATGACGCCTCAGATAAAGCGAACGATCCGCCGTGCCGAAACTGAAGAACGGGTTCCGGCGCAATAGACCTTAATAAGTTTCAATCCTTCGCCTTCACCAACCACACTGTGACGAAGATCCCAAGGATCAGCTGAATCCCATCGAAGACCGTGTATGTGACGTGCAGGAGGCCGAAGGTTCGGAGGTTGGCGGGCGGCGGATCGCGCGGGACGAAGTCGATGGAACGGCCGACAGATACTATGAATGGCGTGATCAAAGCTGTAAGGAACAATGCGATCGCGAGCATTCCAAGAATGCCCCATTTCGGCCTGGTCGCGGCCGGGAGTTTGATCACAAACCACAACGCAACAACTCCGACGGCAAGTTGGGCCACATTCCAATATTGAAAATAGAGTCGATTCAGCTCCGACGATAAGTATCGCAGCAGTTCGCGTGTTGCGTCGTGGCCGAGCTTCTCGACATCAGCTGCGAATGCGGGATTCGGCTTCGCTTCGAGTAAGCGGTCGATCGTGAGAAAATTTTCCGTCGCGACGACGGCAACCGTGAACGTGCCGGCGAGCCAAACCGCCACGCAGAAAATCGCCCAGGAGCGTGCGGTTCCAATTTGCAATTTACTTTCTCCGGACGAATCCCTTCGCTGTGAGGTGAAATCCTTCAGGCAGCGTTTCCTCGATTTTGGGCCTGAAGCCCTTCACCGGCCACTCGCGATCTGCGAGCATTTCCGCAATCCTGATTCGAATTCGGGGGCGGTCGTTGGCCGCCAGGAACGCTTCCAGCAGCGGTTCGCGACCCTGCTCGCCGGCTTCGGAAATGGCCTCGATGGCGGAAATCCGGACATCATCGTCGTCGTCCGTCAGGAACTGGCGCAGCACATTCGCAATTTCGGGTGTGACGTGACCACGCATAGCGCGGATCAAATCAGCTTTGTGTTCCGGTGGTGTGAAGTCGCTTGCGGCAGCAACCTTTTCGAGTATCTCCACTAACTTCGGAACCAATTCCTGATGTGGGAGGATTTCGGACAAAGCCTGCACGGGCCATTCGACATTGTGGTGGCTGCTGAGAAACCGTAGGATCGGCTCAACCGCGTCATTGCCCTTTTCGACGAGCATCCGGACAACCATCCGCTTCTCTTCGATATCCTGGGTGATGACATTGCTCGAAATGGTGAACCGCTTCAACAACGCGTATAAAGATTCCGGTGTGCCCCACTCTGCCAGTTTTTCTGCGGCTTCGATTCGTGGAGAATTTTCCCCTCCGGGTTCCGTCAGGCGTTTCACCAGCTTCTCAATCTGTTTCTGCGACGGAGCCGAGCCTCGTTTTAGAAAATCGAACATAAAAGCCCGTCACAAAGAGACACAACAGACACAAATTTGTCTTCACTTGTGCCTTTTTGTGGCTACTTCCCTATTTCCACCAGGGTAAAGGGATCCACCCTCGCACCCTGCACCCGCATTCCCCAATGGAGATGCGGCCCAGTAACCCGTCCCGTCGCGCCCGCCAGCCCAAGGAGCTGTCCATTCGAAACCACGTCGCCGCGCTTCACATCGATTCGCGAAAGGTGGGCATAGAGGGAATACACGCCCAAACCGTGATCGAGAATGACGGTGTTCCCCGTGAAGAAAAGAGCCTTCGCCAAGACCACGCGTCCGCGATTCGTCGCATGGATGGGTGTTCCCGTACTTGCGTGCAGATCGGCGCCCGCGTGTGGCGCCCGCGGTTGTCCGTTGAAAATGCGGCGGTGACCGAAGTTTGTCCCGGTTTCACCAGGAATTGGAACACTGAAGGGCTCATTCCAGAACATCTCCGGGCTGATGAGTGAGAAAATGGCCTCGGTCTCCTTCGCCTCGCGGTTTGCCCGGGCGAGGTCTGGCTTGCTGAGCTCTACGTATTTGTCATCGACCTTGAGCTCGGTCGTGGGATATTTCTTCGGTTCAACTTCAATCACCGCCTCACGTTTTTCGATTCGCCCATCATTCAGTGTAAAGAACACGGGCGTGACGTGTTGCCCGGGTTTCGCGTCGAGGTCCACGCCAAGAACCGTTGTCCAGCGGTCTTGGACGTGAAACGCCGGCACCTTCTTGTTCTCCCAGGCGATCTCGATGGATTTCACCTCAGGCTCGTCCGGAAACGTCACTTGTACGGCGCTCCCTTGATTCGCGGAAAAGATCAGCGATAGCAACAGGACGATCACGTGTTGACCCCTAAAATCAACCACAAAGAAGCACAAAGGTCGCAAAGGGCATTTCGATTTCTTGTGTCTCTGTGCCTTTTTGTGGCCATTTCTATCTGGTTGAACTCGTAAATCTAAACTTTGCCAGTTTCACGGCCGGAACGCTAACGGCGCCGCCGAATCCTGATCGAAGCACGCGCGTCGTTTCTCCAATGGCTTCCGTATATTTCAATCCTTCAACGTAGGACTGCGTAAAACGCAGCGACTTGATTGGGTGCGCGATTTCACCGTTACGTATAACAAAGGTACCATCCCGCGTCATACCAGTGACGACGGCATCGCGAGGATGCACGGTCCGGGTATACCAGAATCGCGTGATATATAAGCCGAACTTGGTGGTTTTGATCATCGTTTCCAATGACGTCGATCCAGGTCTCAGAAACAGATTCATCGGCGCAGGACCGAACCGGCCTTGCGGAGATGGCGGCGTGGCATGCCCGGTCGACTGTTTTCGATCTTCACGTCCTGCCGTGAATGAATCATAAACGGGGGACAGCGCGACGCCAGAGGCAACGATCGGCACAACCTTTTTGGGTAAACCCTCGAAATCAAAAGGCCACGGTATACCGGCGATGTTGGTGCCGTCATCAACGATGTTTACGCTGTCGGCCATGATGCGTTCGCCAATCCGGCCATTCATCCATGAGCGTCCTTCCTGCACGGCCAGAGCGCCCATGCCGTCATATGCCAGCATTTCGAGAAGGTCGGCTGTTGCGTAGGGTTCCAGGACAACGCTATATTCACCGGGCTCGAAATCGACGGGATCGGCTCCCATTCTCACTTTTGAAATCGCCTCATCGGCAAGCGCTTCCGCTTCGATAGCGGCTAATTGCCAGCCCGTACGCTGAGCCCATCCGGACGAATTCTGACCCATGATGACGGTCGATTCGTCCGCCAACGTCAGCCGGTGCTCCGCAAAAACGCCCTTGGAATTGGCGACCCCGACATTTAATGAGGAAGTTGTCATCGATCCAGCCGCAGCACATCCTGCATCCGCCGCTTTCCGGCAGATAATTCCTACGCGGGCCGCGCGTTGTTCGGGCGTACATTCGGCAACTGCGCTGTCGAATGATTCGACTGGAGTAATCACCTGCGGCTGAGGTAAACCTTTGAATTCGGGATTCGAGGGTTGCAGCTTCGCAACGTCGCCGGCGCGAATCGCCAATTCGCGGAGACTTTCCGGCCTGAGATCGTTCGAAATGGCAATGCCGATTTTTGTTTCGATGACCGACCGGACGGTAATCTGAACGTTTCTCTCGGTCACGTTTTGATGGATGCAGTTATTCGCAAAGCGAGTGAGGCTTTCGTTTTGCTCGAAGCCAAGAACTTCGGTTTCGTCCGCGGACGAAGCACTCATTACCAGGTCGGAGATTTGCCTGAAGTTCATCGGAATACCCCAACCTTCACATTGCGGAAACGCGCGGGGGATGCGCCATGTCCGGTGCCCATGGTTTGCATTGGTTCTCCTTTACCACAATTGGGCGTTCCCCAGAGCCGCCAGTGGCGGCTATTTCCGATTGCGTCACAAGATTTCCAGAAGTCGGGTGTGATTCCCGCATACGTACAGTTCTTCAGCAAGCGGACGCGCTTGCCGCCTTTGATCTCGTGTCCGATCTCGGTGCCGAACTGAAAATTCAGGCGCATGTCGTCGATACTCCACGATCGATTCGTTTCCATGAAAATACCGTCGTCGGTATCCGCGATCATATCGTCCAGTTCCCATGTGCCAGGTTCAAGCGACACGTTCGTCATACGAATCAAAGGTAACCGGTTCCAACCGTCGGCTCGCATGCAACCGTTGCTCTCCAGAGCAAGCTTCGACGCAGTTTCCCGTGACATCAGATAACCGACGAACTCCCCCTCTCGGACAAGTGGCGTACTCGACGCGGGCACTCCTTCATCGTCCCATCCAAATGTGCCGAGTCCCGTGGGCCGAACGCTCTCAGCCGTCATATTGACGATGTCGGACCCGTACCGAAAATTGTTGTGCTTCTCGAGGGTTAAGAAACTACGTCCCGCGAAGGCCGCTTCGGTGCCGAAGACACGGTCCAGTTCAGTTGGATGGCCACACGATTCGTGGATTTGAAGTGCGAGTTGGGAACTGTCGAGAACGAGCGTCGTGTCTTTGCTCGGACATACATCGGCCGCGAGTAATGCCACGGCCTCGGCGGCGACACGTTCGGCGTTCCCAACCAGGTCGGCATTGATGACGTACTCCCAGCCGCCGGTGCCTTGATAGCGGAAAGAATTCGGATGGGAGCGAGTCTGCACCTCGATGTCGCTGACAGCTGTTGCCGCAACCGCGCCACCGCTCTCATAAAGTATCTGTTGGACGAAGGCGCCTTCCGTATTCGAAAAGAACTTGTGATTGCGTATCGCGATGACATTGGCTTCGGAAACCCTCACGCCAGAATTCCGACGAAGGATTTCGTCAGCGCGGAAAAGCAGATCGAGTTTTTGTTCCAGAGAGATGGAAAACGGATCGACTTCGATCGGAGTTGTGTATTGTCCGGTGCTCCGAACAGGACTCCCCAGATCCACGGGTGGGCCCGGAACCATGGCGCTGGCCATCGCAATCTGAACCGCGAGAGTTGCGACACGCTCGATTTCGGCCTTTGCGACATAGGCGCTGGAAGCAAATCCCCAGGAATTGCCGACGAGAACGCGAATGCCGAATCCCTGGCTGTATTGATCACCGATACCATCAACGTTTCCATTTTTCACACTGACGACCTGCTGCCGATGATCGATGATGCGGATGTCCGCGTACCGTGCGCCTTTTGCCGTGGCGACGTTCAGAGCGTGTGAAGTGAAGTCCTTCATTTTCTCATTCTAGTTGATCTCGAACGTCTGACGATACGCCGGGATTTCAACGCCCCACCCCTTGTGTGAAACAACAATGTGATCTTTCATTGCTGCGGCGGCCACAGGTTCTCCATGCACAAGAAATGTCGTTCGCGGAGCGCGCTTGAAACCGGCCAACCAGCGAAGAATTTCCCTGTAATCTCCATGGGCCGAGAAACTGTCGATCACATGAACCGATGCGCGAACCGGATAGTCCACGCCGAAGATCCGAATTTGCCGTGCGCCTTCGGAAATCAGCCTGCCCCGCGTGCCAAACGCCTGGAATCCGACGAACACGACCGAATTCCGCTCGTCCGGCAAGCGCTGCATCAAGTGATGAAGAATGCGCCCGCCCGTTGCCATTCCATTAGCAGAGATAATAATGGAGGGAAAACGATGCTCATTGATCGCTTTGGATTCTTCCACACTTCTGGCGAAGTGAACCCGCTGTGTATAGAGCGGATTCCCTCCATCCTTTTCTAATTGAGCCATCTCGAGATCGTGCTCCTCGACGTGCCTGCGGAAGATATCCACCGCATCCACTGCCATCGGGCTATCGACGTAGACCGGCAGAATTGGAATTTTGTTTTCAACTTCGAGCTCACGCAGAATATAGAGCAGCTCTTGCGCCCGCCCGATCGCGAATGACGGAATCAAAACCGTGCCGCCTCGTTCTGCTGTGGACACGACAACGTCGCGAAGTTGATCTTTGCCGCTCGTTCCTTCGTTGCCGGCGTGAAGGCGGTTCCCATACGTGGACTCCAAAATCAAGTAATCCGCAGCATCGACCGATGCGGGATCGAAAATAATCGGCTGGCCGTATCGGCCGATATCACCGGTAAAGAGCACCGTCTTCTGCGTTCCGCCGCTGCCTTCGCGAAATCGGACAAATGAGGAACCCAGAATGTGGCCCGCGTGCATCATGTCAAACCCGAGGCTGCTGGAGAGAGACACGACTTCTCCATATTTCACTGGCCGCATCAGCTCGAGCGAGGACATCGCATCGCTGACGGTGTATAGCGGCAATGCCGGCTTGTGCTTTGTTAGGTGATGCTTGTTTCGATAGTTGGCTTCTTCTTCCTGAAGGTGTCCGGCATCGGGCAACAAAATTCGGGCCAGGTCAACAGTAGCGGATGTTGCGAAGACGGGACCTTTATAACCGTGCGCGACCAACCGCGGCAGATAACCGGTGTGATCGATGTGCGCGTGTGTGAGTACGACCGCGTCAATCGATTTTGGATCGACCGGCGGCGCTTCCCAGTTCCTCAGTCGCAGTTCTTTCGAACCTTGAAAAAGACCGCAATCAAGAAGAATCCGGCGGTCCTTCGTCTCGATCAGAAATTTGGAACCGGTAACAGTCTGAGTCGCGCCCAGAAAAGTAAGCTTCATACAATCAGTGCCGTACTGGATTACGTCGACTCCACGGGACGGTCTCGTGGAGTCGACATTATCCATAGCGGGACTTGAAAAGGTTAGGATACGTGAGCGTCGTTCCTTCCGCCTTCACAAATTTGGTGAATGTGTGCTCCTCGATCTTTGTTGCAGTGAAGATGTGACCGACGCGATAGCCGCGAGCTAAGAGCGCATCCGATACGAGCTGGCGATGGCAACGCCAGAACACCGCTTCGGTACAGCAATAGACTGTGGTCTTTTCCTGCAGAAGCCGGATTAGTTCCTTGAGTGCTGCCTCGAATTCCTGTGTTTGCATGTAGTCCGCATAGCCGCGGAATGCATCATTTCTCCATGCCGCATTCAGAGCCGAATCCTTGCGCGGCTTGCGCAAACCGCCGAGAGCTTTCAAGTGAACATATTCGATTCCGGCTCGTGGAAGCGCCACCTGCAGATGTTCAAGATTGAATTGCGGTGTGTGCCTCGAGCCCGGCAGTGTGCGAATATCCGCAAGCCGCCCGATCTTGTAACCTGACAGAATCGCGATGGTCTCCTCCCATGTCCGGTTCGAGAAACCCATGGAATAAACGTCGAACTTCATCAATGCCGCTTTTCAAGTCCCGCTGAGGGATGATGCTGACTCCACGGGACGGCCCCGCGGAGTCGACATCATCCTTAGCGGGACTTATAAAACTGAACCGCTCGTTCGTGCTTCTCTGCCGCTTCACGAGTCTTGAACGTACCAAGATTTCGCCGTTTGCCTGTCTTGGGGTCCTTCTTGCGCGAATAAAGCCGAAACTCCCCGGATGCAAGTTTACGGATCATAAAAAACTCCGATTCGTTTTCTCTTTTTATTATCGCGCCAATTTCACAGACTCTTCCCACAGCCGTTTCGCCGCATCCTCGTCTTGCGCTTCTATCGACGAGGTTTTCGGGCGGCATTGATAGAAGTACTGGCCCGTCGTTCCGGCGACTTCTTTCGCGGATGCGAGAAATACCATGGTCTCGGCGCCTTTTTCGGGGGAGATGGCGAATTTCTTAGCAATCCGGAAGAGGAGGGATAGCGGTCCTTTGCTTTCGTCGCCAAAGCGGGTATTCACGAACCCGGGATGAAGGCAATTGACGGTGACGCCCGTGCCGCTCAACTGCCGCGCCAGTTCGCGCGTGAACAAAATATTGCATAGCTTCGAGCGTCCGTACGCGCGGAAGGCCTGGTAGCTACGGGATCCGTGCAGGTCGCCGAGGTCGATTTTCATCCCCCGGTGCGCTTCCGAAGACGTGTTGATCACACGAGCGGGAGCGGACGCGAGCAGACGCTCGCGCAATCGTTCGGTCACTACAAAATACGACATGTGATTGGTGGCGAACGTACGCTCCAATCCTTCGCCGGTCAGTTCCCGTTTGCCGAATAACGCCCCAGCGTTATTGATCAAGACATCGATCCGCCGTTCCGCGGCCGCAATTTCGTTCCCCACGCGCTTCATTTCCTTAACGAGCGAGAGGTCCGCGTAGTAGACGCGGTGATCAATTCCGGGCGCCGTCTCACGCAATCGCTTCAACGTTGCTTCTCCGCGAGTTCGATTGCGAGCGATGACGAGCATGCGCGCGCCCATGGCGGCCAGTTTCTCCGCAGCTATCGCACCAATGCCCGACGTGGCTCCGGTAATAACCACAACCTTGTCCTGCATA
>Ga0209157_1000472_pt1 | contig 34589 bp, 36 predicted proteins | sample GraSoiAngelo_135_FD_185892 | JGI IMG/M metagenome (GOLD analysis project Ga0209157, IMG submission 185892) | Grasslands soil microbial communities from the Angelo Coastal Reserve, California, USA - 14_0929_05_40cm (SPAdes) (version 2) | ecosystem: Environmental > Terrestrial > Soil > Grasslands ...
GGCACGGTCACCGTCAAGAACAGCATATTCTCCGACAACGGGGCTGGCGGCGTCTTCTGCGACCACGGCGGCGGCGGCATCGCCAACTATGGCACGGCGACCATCTACAACAGCGCGCTGTTCGGCAACACGGCGAGGGACGGTGGCGGCATCGCCAACTTGGGCACGCTGACCATCTACAACAGCGAGTTGTTCGGTAACACGGCGGGGCAGGGCGGCGGTGTCTACAACGAAGGCGCACTCACCGTCACCCGCAGCGTCATCACCGGCAACACCGCCGGCGACGGCGGCGGCATCTATAGCTGCTGTGGCGGTACCTTGACTCTCGAAGACTCGTCCGTGGAGGGCAACACGCCGAACGATATCGTCCCATAGGCCAGCGGTAAGCGAAGCGGAGAGGGCGGCGGCGCCTGTTTCGCGGCACGCAGCAGCCGGCGCTCCATCGACCACGGAGCGTCGTCGCTCGTCGGTGACTTTAGGACACGCGCGCGTTGAGTGTCAAGAACGGCGTGGGGGAGTCGCGTCGCTCGGCTCTGCTTCCGCGGCCTGTTGTCGCTCCGCTCGTGACGGAGTAACCCGCCGACGGAGTCAGACGCGCGAGCTCGGCCGGTAGAACGGCACGCGCGCGTCCTCGTCGAGCCAGCCGTCGTAGAAGGCCTTCACGACGGGGAAGACCGCGCGCGAGAGCCGTCGCCGGTCCTCTTCCTCCGGCGTGAGGGGCGCACGAAGCGAGCCGGCCAGCTCCTCCAGGAGGGCGGCCTTGTCCACTCGGGTGAAGCACCCGTCACGCAGCACAACCTCGCCCGCCACCATGACCAGCGCGACGCCGTCGGTCTTCGCGCGGTGCACGACGGCGTCCACGACCGACGTGTCCGGGCTCAGGTACGGCGCGGCGATCTGCTGCCACGACAGCACGACGAGGTCGGCAGCCTTGCCCGGCTCGAGCGTCCCGATCTGCCCGGCGTACGGCGTGGTCGCGGCGCCGTCCTCGGTCGCCATGCGCAAAACTTGATGACAGGTGGGCACGACGTCGTCCATGCCCGGCACGCGGTGGAGCCGCAGGACGAGCCGCATCTCTTGGAGCATGTCACGGTCGTCGTTGATGCCGGCCTCGTCGAGACCGATGCCGACTCGCACACCGCGCGCCGCCCAGTGGTTGAGCGGCCCCACGCCGCTCCGCAGCCTCAGATTCGAGCTGGCGTTGTGGCAGATGCGCGTTCCGGAGTCGGCGACCAGCTCGATGTCCGCCTCCGAAAGCCAGACGCCGTGACCGAGCGTGAGGTGCGGGCCCGTTAGGCCGAGCGTGGCGAGGTGACCGAGCGCGGTGCCGCCGGTGCGGCGGCGCGCGTATTCCTTTTGGTATGCGGTCTCCACGAGGTGCATATGCATCGGGACCCGGTACTTGGCCGACCAGTCGCGGAGCGCCTCGAGCGCGCCGTCGGAGCACCAGTGCAGGTTCGCCGGCGCCAGCTGCACCCGAGCGCGCTCGCGCGCATTCCGCCCGCACTTCTCCCACAGGTGAGTGAAGATGCCGTGGTGATCCTCCACCGGGATCGCCTGGGCGCGGAGGTACGCCAGCAGCTCGTCGGACACCGGCGCCGGCAGGCGCCGCGCGAACGCCTCGTCCGCCTCATAGGCGAGCCGGTTCTGATCGCGGAGCGCGAACGAGTACGAGACGCGCATGCCGATGTCCTCGTAGGCCTTCAGGATCCGCTCGGCGACCGCGATCACGCGTGAGGCCGGGCCGACGCGCCAGCCGTGCAGGTGCTGCACGGTGGTGATGCCGGACTCGAGCATCTCGAACGCGGAATATAACGTGTCGAGGTACGGATCGACCGTGCGCGCGCTCATGCGGCTCGCGAACCAGAGCTCCAGCGGGTAGTCCGGCGACCCGAGCTGGAACGGCGTGAGCCCGACGTGGTGGTGGGCGTTGACGAAGCCGGGCACTACCACGTGCTCGGGCGACCCGAGCACCTCGTCTGGTCTGTGACGCGCGACCAGCTCGGCGTATGGCCCCACGTCGACGACGACCCCGTCGCGCTGGAAGACCGCGCCGTCGGGCACCACCATCGACTCGGCACGACTGGTCACCTTGACGACGACGTACTTCCCGCGGACTAGCGCTGACCCCATGGCCACCCCGTCCCACAATCCGTCATTTAATTCTCGTGTCCAGCATCTCGACCAGCTCTTGCTCCTGGAACGCCCGCGCCACCTCGGCCCTCAGCCGTTCGACCAGCAGCGCGCGGTAGCGCTCGAACGCCTCGCCGACCACGCTGCGAGGCCTCGGCATGTCGATGCTCACGCTGTCGAGCACCCGACCCGGCCGCGCGGTGAGCACCACAACGCGATCGGCGAGGTACACCGCCTCGTCGATGTGGTGAGTGACGAAGACCGCCGTCTTGCCCGTGCCGTGCCAGATATCGAGGAGGAACGCCTGCATCTGGTAGCGCGTCTGCACGTCGAGGGCGGCGAAGGGCTCGTCCATGAGAAGCGTGTCGGCGCCTACGCACAGAGCGCGCGCGATGGCGACCCGCTGCTGCATGCCCCCCGACAGCTCGTGCGGGTGCTTCCTGGCGAACTCGCGGAGTCCGACCTGGCGCAAGAACTCCTCGGCCTGGCGGTGGCGCTCGGCGCGCGGCACCCCGCGGAGCTTGAGCCCAAAGGCGACATTGTCGAGGGCCGAGAGCCATGGATAGAGTGAAGGCTGCTGAAAGATCAGCGAGCGATCGACTTCGGGTCCGGAGATAACCTGACCGCCATGCAGGAGCCGGCCCGCTGTCGGCGTTTCGAGCCCGGCCAGGAGTTTCAGCAGGGTGCTCTTGCCGCAGCCGCTCGGTCCGATGACGACGACGAACTCGCCGCGCCCGACGACCAGGTCGATGTCTTGGAGCGCGACCACCTCGCGATCAGTGGACTCGCCCCACACCTTGGTCACGCCACGACACTCGAGCGCCGCCAAAGCCTCGGCCTCCGTCACAGCTCGGTGGCCCGACGCCACCACAGAACCCGACGCTGGACCAAGCCGAACGCCGCGTCGAGCAGATAGCCGACGAGGCCGATCATCGCCATGCCGAGGAAGGTGAGATTCATGTTCATCATCGACCGGCCCACCATCACGATGGCGCCGAGCCCAGTGTTGACCCCGACCATCTCGGCAGCCAGCACCCCCATCCAGGCGCCGAAGAGGTTCATTCGGACGAGGTCGAAGAGGGCAGGGATGGCGGCCGGGAGGACGACGTGGCGCATGATCTGCCCGCGGCGGGCGCCGAGGACCCGCGCCGCATCGACGTACACCGGGTCGACGTTGGTCATCGCCTTCACGGTGGCGAGGGTCAACGTGAAGTAGATGCCGACGAAGACCACGAAGATCGCGGACCAGTCGCCGACGCCGAAGGCGACGATGGCGAGCGGGATCCAGGCAACCGGCGCGATCGGCGCGAGCAGCGTGACGGTCGGCAACGTGAGCTTGCGGACGATCGCGAACGAGAAGGCGACGCTCCCGGTGAGGACGCCGGCCACGAAGGCCAGGAACAGGCCGATCAAGACCCGCTGGACGCTCGCGACGATGGCGGTGAGCGCGACGAAGTTCGCGCCCGTCCGCTCCACGCCGACGGCCGGCATCAGGAACTGGGCCTGGTTGCGGATCTCTCCGATGAACTCGTGGGGCGGCGGCAGGATGACCGGATCGATCAAGTGGAGCGCCGCCGCCGCCTCCCACGCCACGACGACCAGCCCGATCGACAGAACCCACCAGACTCCGGCGACGACGACGCCCCGGATGCGGGCGCTGGAGCGGGCGCGCGCGCGGGACGCTGTCGTCGCCGGCAGGGCAGGTGCCGCCGCCGGTTGAGCCTGCAGTCCCTCGATCACACCGACTTCACCTTGACCTTCCGATACAGCTCGGAATTCTCGGCGATCACCTCCTCGAGGAGCTTGAAGTTCACGAAGTTCGCGTCCGGGTCCTTGTTGATGTAGTTCAGCTCCTTCATGCTCTGCGCGCGGCCAAACATGAACTCGCGCTTGTTGCGGATGTCCACGCCGGGCGGCTGCGCCTGGGCGGCGGCCAGCAGGCTCGCCATGTCCGTCTTGTAGTACTTCCCGATTGTCGTCTTGGCCGCCTCCTCGAAGTTCGACTCGATCTCCGCTTCCGCCTCGAAGAACACCTTGATGACGTCCTTGACGATCTTGGGATCCTTCTCGATGAGCTCCTTGCGCACGACGAGCACGCAGTCCGGGTATCCCTTGCCGTAGAGGTCGACGCCGTCACCCAGCACGTTCCCCTTGGTCGCGGTCTTGGCGCGCGTCGCGTAGGGCTCGATAGAGCTGATCACGTCGAGCTGGCCCGCGATGAACGCGTTCGTGAGCTCGACGCTGTTGCCCAGGTACTGCATCTTGATGTCCTTGTAGGTCATCCCCTCTTTCTTCAAGTAGTCGTAGACGAGGATGTCGAGCGTGTCGGCCTGGAAGGTCCCGACCCGCTTGCCGCGCATGTCGGCGAAGCTCTTGATGCCCGGTTGCCCCACCATGATCAGGCCCTGGATGCCGCTGCCCGACACGACGGAGAACGACGGCGAGCGCGTGTATGCGGCGATCGCGTTGGTGTAGGGAATCACCCCCATCTCGACCTTGCCGGTCGCCAGCTGCACCGCCTGGTCACCCGCCCACCCCGAGAGCACGACTGTCCCCTCGATACCGTACTTCGCGAAGAACTTCTTCTCGGCGGCGTAGAAGAGCGGCATGTTGCAGAGACCGGTGCCGTGCGAGAACTTGATCTCGCGCTTGCCTTGCCCCCACGCCGATCCCGCGTCGAGGACACCGCCGACGCCGCACGCCGCGCAGGCGGTGACTCCGAAGGTCACGGATCGCGCCAGGAAGTGGCGTCGGGTGAGCGCGCCATTCTCAGGAGCCGGAGCCAGACGGTGCCCCATCTTTACCTCCTTCGTAGCCGAACGTGGCGACCGCGAATCGATGGATAGATCGGAGGTGCAAGGGAGATGCCTTCACGCCGTCACGGATGCCTGAGACTCCGCGTCAGGTCGAACTGGTTGATGCGCCGTGGATTGAGCGCTCGGGCGCCCTCTCTGCTTCCTCGACTGCGGCCCGCGCGATTGCCGCGGATAGCGGCACGCGGCGAGCATCTGCCTGATCGTTAAGCAGGCCCCGAGGCGGCGGGCTGGCCATGCCCCGTCGGCAGCCGACGGGCGAGCCCCGACAATTCGCTCACATCAAAGCTCTCGCCGACGCCTCGGCCCTGCCGGACGGGCCCGGTACGCGGCTTGCTGCGAGCCAGCCATCATGCCCCCAAGCGAGTCGGCCCAGGCCTCGGCGGCCACGCTCGAGCTCGTCGAGACGACCAAGCGCTACGGCGGGGTCGTCGCCGTCGACGCCATCAGTCTCCGGATCAGCGCCGGGACGTACTGCTGCCTCCTCGGCCCCTCGGGCTGCGGCAAGACGTCCACGCTGCGCATGATCGCCGGGCACGAGACGGTCAGCGCCGGCGCCGTCGTCTTCGGCGGGCACGAGATCACGGACCTGCCGCCGGCCCGGCGCGGGACCGCGATGATGTTCCAGAGCTACGCGCTCTTTCCCCACCTGACTGCGCTCGACAACGTCGCCTTCGCGCTGAAGATGCGGGGCGTCGACCGCGTGGCCCGCCACGCGCGCGCGGCGGAGGTGCTGGCGCTGGTGGCCATGTCGGCCTACGCCGACCGCCGCCCGGGCGAGCTCTCGGGCGGACAGCAGCAGCGGGTCGCGCTCGCCCGCGCGCTCATTACCGAGCCGAAGATCCTGCTGCTCGACGAGCCGTTGTCCGCGCTGGATCCGTACCTGCGCGTCCGGATGCGGGCGGAGCTTAAGCGGCTGCAGCGAGAGCTCGGCATCACCTTCGTCCACGTCACGCATTCCCAGGAGGAGGCGATGGCCCTGGCCGACCTCGTCGTCGTCATGAACGAGGGGCGCATCGAGCAGCAGGGCAGTCCGCGCGAGGTCTTCAACCGGCCGCGCACCGAATTCGTCGCCCGCTTCATCGGCGGCCACAACGTTGTCACCGCGCGTGGTGCGCGCGTGGCGGTGCGGGCTGATCGCCTGCAGCTGCGGCGACTCAACGGGCACGGCGAAGCCCCGCCCACGAAGGGCACGGTGACGAACGTCGAGTACCAGGGCACCGTCGTACAGACGAGCGTGACTGCCGACGACGGAACCGAGCTGATCGCGCTGGCGCCTGAGCAGGTCTTCGATCGTGAACCGCTCACGCCCGGCACACGAGTCGCGGTCGACTGGGAGCCGGGCGCCGCCCACGCGCTGACTCAGTGAGAAGGGGGCTCAGGGCGCGCGCCCTGGGCGGCGTAGCGCGTTTCCCGGGACGCGGCGCGTCCGCGTTCCACGACACTGACAAGGAGAACTGAGATGGCAGACACGACCAAGAAGGCCACGACCGTCAGCCGGCGCGACGTGCTCAAGGGCGCGGCCGCGGTGACCGGTACGGCGCTTCTGGGCGCCCCCGCGATCATCTCGGCGCAGCCGGTGACGCTTCGCTACCTCGGGACCGCGGTGAATCAGTCGAAGGAGATTGCCCAGAAAGTGAAAGCCGATCTCGGCATCGTCATCGAGTACGTGCCGGTCACCACGGACGACGTCAGCAAGCGGATCATCACGCAGCCCGCATCTTTCGACGTCGCCGACGCCGAGTACTTCCAGCTGCGGAAGCTAATCCCGTCGGGGAACCTGATCGGCATGGACGCCACCCGGATCAAGTACGCGGACAAGATCACGCCGATCTTCACGCGCGGCGAGGTCGCGGGCAAGAAGATCGGCGACCAAGGCACCGCGCCGAAGAAAGTCTTCTACCTCGAGGGCAAGAGCTCGACGAAGTTCTCGGCGACGCCGACCCAGTGGATCACGCTCATCCCGACGGTCTACAACGCCGACACGCTCGGCATCCGTCCCGACCTGATCAAGCGCCCGATCAGCTCGTGGTCGGAGCTGCTCAACGCCGAGTTCAAGGGCAAGTCGTCGATCCTGAACATCCCGTCGATCGGCATCATGGACGCGGCCATGGTCGTGGAATCGATGGGCGTCCACAAGTACCAGGACAAGGGCAACATGACCAGGGCCGAGATCGACCTCACGACGAAGGCGCTGATCGAGGCCAAGAAGGCGGGTCAGTTCCGCGCGTTCTGGAAGGACTTCAACGAGAGCGTCAACCTCATGGCCTCGGGTGAGGTGGTCATCCAGTCGATGTGGTCGCCGGCCGTCACCAAGGTGCGCTCGATGGGCGTGCCCTGCATCTATCAGCCGCTCAAGGAGGGGTATCGCGCGTGGGCGGCGGGCTTCGGCCTTCCCAAGACGCTGTCGGGCAAGAAGCTCGACGCGGCGTACGACTTCATCAACTGGTTTCTCTCCGGCTGGGCCGGCGCGTTCCTCAACCGTCAGGGCTACTACTCCGCGGTCCTCGACACGGCCAAAGCCCAGATGGAGCCGTACGAGTGGGCGTACTGGATGGAGGGCAAGGCGGCCGAGAGGGACATCAAGGCGCCCGACGGGACACTGCTGGAGAAAGCCGGGACGGTCCGCGACGGCGGATCCTTCGAGGCGCGCATGGGCGCCGTCGCCTGTTGGAACGCGGTCATGGACCAGAACGACTACATGGTCAGGAAGTGGAACGAGTTCATCGCGGCTTGAGCGACGGCGGCGCCGGAGGGACCGCCCTCCTCCGGCCCTCGGCCGTCCCCGCGACGACCGGCGTTGGCGTCTGGCTCCGCCGGCTGGCGTCACGCGCGGCGGCGCCGTACTGGCAGGCGGCGCCGCTCGCGCTCGTGTTCGCCTTCTTCTTCGTCCTGCCCCTGGTGGTCACCGTGGTCGTCAGCCTCTGGCGCTACAACGAATACTCGATCACCCCGGCGCTGGTCGGGGACAACTACGCGTCCGTCTTCTCCGGATGCCTGGCCGAGCTGCCGAGCCTGTGCCTGACCTTCAAGACGTACTTGTCGACGCTGAAGTTCTGCGTGCTCGCGTGGGCGCTGACGCTCCTGCTCGGGTTCACAGTCGCCTACTTCCTGACCTTCCACGTGCGCTCACTCACGGGACAGATGACGCTCTTCCTCGTCTGCACGATCCCGTTCTGGACCTCCAACGTCATCCGCATGATCTCGTGGGTGCCGCTGCTCGGACGCAACGGGCTCGTCAATAGCTTCCTGGTCTCGGCGGGCCTGACGCGAGAGCCGCTCACGTGGCTGCTCTTCTCCGACTTCTCCGTGGCGCTGGCCTTCGTGCACCTCTACACGATGTTCATGATCGTGCCCATCTTCAACTCGATGAGCCGGATCGATCGAGCGCTGCTGGAGGCGGCGCGCGACGCGGGCGCCTCGGGGTGGCAGGCGCTCTGGAACGTAGTGGTGCCGCTGTCGAAGCCGGGCATCGTGATCGGCTCGATCTTCGTTGTCACGATGGTCATGGGCGACTATGTGACCATCGGGGTTATGGGCGGCCAGCAGATTGCCTCGGTCGGGAAGGTGATCCAGGTCCAGCTGAGTTACCTGCAGTTCCCGCTCGCCGCCGCCAACGCGGTCGTGCTGCTCGCCGTTGTGCTCATGGTCATCGCGGCCATGACCCGGCTGGTGGATGTGCGCAAGGAGCTGTGAGCCGGTGCGCGAGGGACGGCCGCCGGCGTTCTACGTGCTGGCCACTGTGTTCGGCCTGTTCGCGCTCTTTCTTTACGGACCGATGATCACGATCATTGTGCTGTCCTTCCAGGGGCCGACGGGCGGGCTCACGTTCCCCATGCATGGCGTGTCCACCCACTGGTTCGTGAGCCTGTGGGGCGGCCTGGGAGTCGTCGACATCTGGGCGGCCTTCGGCCGCTCGCTGCGGCTGGGCCTCGCGGTCATGGTCCTCACCGTGCTGATCTCGCTGCTGGCTGGGTACGCGTTCCGCCGCGGCTTCCGGGGCGCGAGCCTAGTCTTTTACACCGCAGTGGCGAGCCTAATCGTGCCGTCGATCATCGTGTCGCTCGGCATCGGCGTGCAGTTCCGCCTGTTCGACGCCGCGATCAAATGGACGGCGGAGACCCTGGGTATCGCCGCCTTCACTGAGAGCTTCGCGACGAGCGCCGGAACCTTCACCTCCGGGCTGGGCGCGCACCTGACGTGGACGCTCCCCTTCGGCCTCCTGATCATGTTCGCGGTCTTCAATCGCTTCGATCCCCGCTACGAGGAGGCGGCCCGCGATCTCGGCGCGACGCCCTGGCAGACCTTCCGCCACGTGGTGCTGCCACTCATCGCGCCCTCGCTGGTGGGGATCGCGCTCTTCGGGTTCACGCTGTCGTGGGACGAGGCGGCGCGGTCGAGCCAGGCACTCGGCAGCGACCAGAACACGCTGCCGCTCGAGCTAACCGGCCTCACCACCACCGTCACCAACCCTGAGATTTACGCGCTCGGCACGGTGACGACGACAGTCTCGTTCGCCGTCATTCTCGTCTCGCTGCTCCTGTTCCGGACGCTGAGCCGACGACAGGCACGCGGCCGCTGAGGAGGGGATCGATGGAGATCCTCGTCGTCAACCCCAACACCACGGCGTCGATGACCGCCGCGATCGGTCGCGCCGCCGAGCGCGTCGCCGCGCCAGGCACCCGGATCATCGCGGTGAACCCGGAGACCGGCCCGGAGTCGATCGAAGGCTTCTACGACGAGGCGATCGCCCTGCCCGGCCTGCTCGCCGAAGTCGCCCGAGGCGAGACGCGTGGCGTGGATGGTCACGTGCTCGCGTGCTTCGACGACACAGGGCTGGATGCGGCGCGCGCGCTGGCCCGGGCGCCGGTGGTGGGGATCGGCGAGGCCGCTTTCCACGTCGCGAGCCTCATTGCCGGCCGCTTCGCCGTGGTGACGACGCTCTCGCGGTCGATCCCGGCCATCGAGCAGAACCTCGTCAAGTACGGCCTCGCCGCCCGGTGCGCGCGCGTGCGCGCCTCCGAGGTTCCAGTCCTGGCGCTGGAGCGCCGCGAGGCAAACGCGTGCAAGCGTATCGACGCCGAGATCGAGGCGGCCAAGCGTGACGATCGCGCCGACGCCATCGTGCTCGGCTGCGCCGGGATGGTGGACTTCGCGGCTGAACTAACCGCCCGCCACGCGCTTCCCGTCGTGGACGGCGTCACCGCCGCCGTCCTGATGGTCGAGGCGCTCGCCCGCCTCGGCCTCGCGACGTCGAAGCTCCGCGGCTACGCATTTCCGTTGCCGAAGTGCGTCGCAGGGTCTTCGCCGCCTATACGCTCGTCGTCGCCCTCCGCTTGACGAACCGTCCGCGCCCCGGCCGACCGACGATCTGGCCGTTCTCGAAGACGACCTCGCCGCGCGAGATCGTCACGGCGGGCCAGCCCGTCACCGAGAAGCCCTCGTACGGCGTGTGATCCACGTTCTGGTGCAGGAGCTCGCGGGTCACGGTGACCTTGCGATCCGGGTCGAAGACGACCAGGTCGGCGTCCGAGCCGACCGCGATGGTGCCCTTCTCGGGATAGAGCCCGAAGAGCCGCGCCGAGTTCGTGGACGTCAGCCTTACGAATTGATTCAAGGTCAGCCGACCGCCGCGTACCCCTTCGGAGAAGACGACGGGGATCATCGTTTCGATCCCGGCGATGCCGTTGGGGATATTCGCGAAGCTGTCGCGGCCCAGCTCCTTCTGGAGCTTCCAGTTGAAGGCGCAGTGGTCGGACGAGATCTCTTGCAGATTCTCCTCGCGGAGCCCGCTCCAGAGGTGGGGCGTGTTGTCCCGCCGCCGCAGCGGCGGCGAGCACACGAACTTGGCGCCCTCGAAGTCGGGTCGCTCCAGCTCCTCGTAGTGGAGCGAGAGATAGTGCGGGCACGTCTCGGCGTGGATCGGCAGGCCGCGGTCGCGCGCCTCGCGCACCTTCTGCAGCGCCTCCTTCGCCGAGAGGTGCACCATGAGCAGGGGGCACCGCGCGATCTCGGCGAGCGCGATGGCGCGCGCGGTCGCCTCGGCCTCGACCTCGGGGGGCCGCGTGTCGGCGTGGTAGATCGGCGCGAGCCTTCCCTGCGCCACGTACTCCCGGACCAGCACGTCGATGATGTCGCCGTTCTCGGCGTGGACACAGAACAGGGCGCCCGCGTCACGCACACGCCGCATGATGCGGAACAGGTTGGAGTCGGTCTGCATCAGCGGCGTGCCCTTGTAGGCCATGAAGCACTTGAAGCTGCCGATGCCGTTTCTCACGACGTCCTTGATCTCGTCGAGCGCGTTGCGGCTCAGATCGGTCAGCACCACGTGGAAGCTGTAGTCGATGACAGTCTTGCCGGCGGCTTTCTTGTCCCATTTCTCCAGGGTCGCGAAGAGGCTCTCGCCTGGCTCCTGGATGGCCCAGTCGACCACGGTCGTGATGCCGCCGGCGGCCGCCGCGGCGGTGCCCGTGCGGAAGTCATCTGCGGTGTAGGTGCCCATGAACGGCATTTCGAGGTGTGTGTGGACATCGATGGCGCCGGGCAGCACGTACTTGCCGAGGGCGTTCACGATCCGCGGCGTCGTCCCGAGGTCCACGCCCAGCGCGGCCACCTTGCCGCCGGCGACGCCCACATCCGCCCGGTAGATATCGTTGCCGGTGACGACGGTGCCGCCCTTGACGATCAGATCGAGCTCCATGGTAGTCCTTTCGGGCCGGCGGGGAGTGCCAGACCCACATGAGCGCGGGGGGCGCAAGAAGCGTGCCTCCGAAGCGGCGGCGCCTGACTGCACCAGAGCGCTGGGCCCGCGCGGACTTGGCGGAGTCGGGGCTCAGAGCCTGATGGCTCTCGAGCGAGGCGATGGCGGAAAGCTTGGGCAACCGCCAGCTCTCGTGCCCAAGAGGTGCACAAGGCGCTCGGCAGTCAGCGGCAACGGCCCGGGCCGGCCCGATGCGGCGGCATCACGTATGTCACTGTCGGGCGCCGTCGAAGTGGCGGCCGACTACGCGGACGCTATGGCCCGGCGCCCTGATTGTCCCTCGCCAAAACCTCATCCGACTCGGTCAGCAGCGCCGAGATCCGTCAATCCGTCCACAGGCCAAGACCCCGAGCCTGGTTGGAGGTAGGGCGACCGGCATCGTGAGGCCGTCGGCCTTGCACACGGTCACACCGGAGTTGCGATGGAGGACGGGAGCAGGTGGGCTGGGCGGCGGAGCTGGACCTGGGACGCGTGTTCGATGGTAGTGAGGACAGCCGGTGCTGGACTACGCCGCCTGGCGGAGGTAGCGGTGATGCAGGCCACCGACTTCGGGAATCTCCACGATCCTGCCCGCCTCGGGGAGCTCGACGGGCCTGAGGTCCGGCGCATCCTTGTCGAGCGCGAGATGCGTGCGAGCCCGGTGATAGTAGGAGAAGTAGCGGGTCAGGATGCGGCGCAGGTGGCTTTCGCCGAGAACCAGAACGTGATTCAGACACTCGCGCCGGATCGAAGCCGATGAGCCGCTCCGCGAAGGGATTCTGCCACGGGCTGTGCGGGGCCGTGAGGACTTCGTGGTTGGGCGACACGATGACGAGAGCCTGCCTCCAGCCCGCCCACACCCTCGACAGCGCGACCCAGAAGAGGCGGTCGCTCCTGCGCACCTTCGGCCGAGTCACCGTCCTCTTGTAGACAGCGAGCTGGTGGCGCAAGGCCAGGTTCTCCTGGGCGACATGGCGGTGAGCGCCGCAGAGGAGGGGAAGCAGTCGAAGGAGGCGGAGCAGGAGGGTGACCATCGAGCCGGAATTTTCTCTGGATCAGCCCAGCCAGATCAATCACTTGGTGCCGGACGGAGTTTTGGCGAAGGACAGCTTCGCTCTGAGGCCTGAGGACATCGACTTCAAGAACCAAACCCTACGCGTCGATCGCGCCGCGACGGACGACGGTCAGGTCAAGGACACGAAGACCCACGAAACCCGGACTGTCGATCTCACGCCGGACGTGGTCGCCATGCTCAAGCGGCATAGGCCGTCGCAGTTGATGCGAGCACTGAGAAGGCAACAAGCAGCAGGGCTCCTCGTGCGCGGGATGGTCGGAACATTGGGTGATCCTCCCCGCACGAGTCTAGCGCAGGCGCTCGCTAGCCGAGACTCAACTCCGCCAGACAGACGAACGGCGCGGCCACTCTACTGCGACCGCGCCGCCGGATCGGGCTCCTCAGCGCGAGCGCCGGATTATCGCTTGCCCTCCTCGGCGGTCATCCGCTCCACGCTGAGGCGCTTGGAGACGTCCCAGTTTCGTATCTCCCAACTGTCGGGCTCGTCGATTCTCTGGGCGCGTGCGTGGACGATCCTTCCGTCTGTTGTCGTGTAGGGTAGGCCGATGACTTCCCACTCGCCGAGGCGGTCGCCTACCCGAAGGTCCATCGGAAGGGTCCCGGCGGCCTCGTTCTTCTTCTCAGGGCGTGCTTTCTTCACTATGTGTGATACCTCCCCGCTACGAGTCTAGCGCATAACCAACTATACACATGAACGGCGCGGCCCGCGCTGCCTACTTCTTCGCCCCGCGCGGGTCCACGGTCGGCGGAGCGCCCGCGAGGCCGAGGGCTGCCCGGGTCGGTACCCCAGACCCGACAACCATTACGTCAACTTTCAGTCGGACAAACTCAGCGGCATGCTCGGCGTAAGCTTTGTCATTGCCAAGAGCGTGTCGGTATTCGACAGCGATGTTCTCTCCCTCAACGTAGCCGAGGCTGCGCAGTCCCTGACAGAAAGCTGCGAGGTTGGGCTCCGTGGGGGACGCGGGTTCCACCGGGACGAGAACCCCGATCCGCGGGACGTTCCCCGCTTGCTGATGAGCCGCAGCGGCGAACGGCGAAACCATGAGGCTGGCAGCGAGAATGACCGCGAGCCCGATCCGCCGCATAGGCACCTGGTATGACGTTACGAGCGAAAGGTGCTCGCAAGCGTCGTGGCAGTTCCCCTCGTCGGAAGGAGGAGGGTACGGTTAAAGTTTGTCCGGAGGCAGGACGGGAACGACGACTGATTTACGGGCACCTCGGCGCTCCTGCGCGAGCAGCCGTCAACCGAGAACGTCGCGCCCCGGCCGCCGGGTCGAGAGCATTCATCAAGGATGCTGGGGAGTCGGTTCGCCGCCATCCCTCACATTCGACCAGGCCATGCTGACCTCGCGGCCCGTGGCACCTGTCCGGCTGATCCGCGCCGTGCGCCGACGTCTGGCGAAGGGAGTGCCATGGTGGAACGGTTTGTCGGCATTGATGTGGCGTTGCGTGAGCACCGTATTGCCGTCCTCGACCGTGATGGTGAAGCGGTCGGCCAGAGCTTCACCATCGCCGCGAGCACAGACGGAGTGGCCACGCTGTTGCGGACGTTGGGCGCGCGCGGCGCGACGGCGGCGCAGACCCTGATCGGGCTCGAGGCCTCGGGCCACCTCTGGGAGAACCTGGAAGCGGCGCTCGTCGGCGCTGGTTACCGCGTCATCGTGCTGAATCCGCTGCAGACCCGGCGCTATCGTGACGTCGTCCGGCGCAAGGCCAAGACGGATGACATCGATGCCCACGTCATCGCGGGCCTGCTGCGTTCGGGGGCGGCCCAGGCCAGTTACGTGCCCGACGAGCAGATCCAGAGCCTGCGCGAGCTCGCGCGGCTGCGCGCCCGGCTCATGGCGGACCGCCAGGACTACCTGCGTCAGCTCGTCGCGCAGCTCGACGTGGTGCTGCCCGAGCACCGCACCGTCCTGGGCGATCTGCTGACCGCCCGGGCGCGCGGCATCCTCGCGCAGTTCCCCACGGCGCCGCACCTGGCGCACGCCAATCCCCGGGCGATCCGCCGCGCGGCCGAGGACGCGGGCGCCCGCGGATTCTCGCTGAACGACGCCACGGTCGTCCGCGACCGCGCGCGGCGCTCGCTCTACAGTGGCAAGGCGGCGGCCGCGCGCGCGCACGTCGTGCGCACCCTGGTGAGCCAGCTCGAGCGTCTCACCAGCGCGATTGACGAGGTCGACCGCGCCGCGACGGCACTGTTGCCCCCCAGCGCGCCAGGCACTGGGCCCTCCGACGCCGAGTTGCGGCAAACCATCCCGGGCATCGGCCCGCAGACGGCCGCCACCCTGCTCGGCGAACTCGGCGCGTTCACACGCTTCACCGATGCTCGGGCGCTCGTCGCGTATGTCGGCTTTTACCCGGTCATCAACGAGAGCGGCGACCGCGCGGCGCCTCCCCGCTTGTCGCCCGTCGGCTCTCGCATTGCGCGCCATTCTCTCTACCTCGCCGCCGTCAATGCCGTGCGCCGTAGTGCCGAGTGGCGCACCATTTATCTCCGCAAGAAGGCTCAGGGCAAAACGGCCAAGCAAGCGCTGGTCGTGGTCGCCGTCAAGCGGCTTCATGCGCTGTACGCCATGCTCAAGCACCGGCAGCCCTACAACCCCTCACGTCTCCTCGTCGCGCCGGCGACGATTGGGTCTTGACATCTCATGGGATGTCTCGGTGGAGGATGGCTGGCGGGGAGTCTAGCAGACCTGAACTATTGGCGGTCTGCGCCAGGGAACGGGCCGCGTGGGTCGAACACGGCCATTCGATCACTTGGTCCGCGTGAGCTTCACGGCTTTCCATCCAGCGCACGGCGATCGTTCACTGGGTCGTCAGTGTCACGTCGTCGAGCTTGAACGACGTGGCTTTGCCGTTGTCCTCCACCATCCTGAAGAAGACCTGAATGTTCTGGCCTCGGAACACAGAGACGTCGAAGGTCTTCTGCACGTACCCGGCTGTCTCGTCGAGATTGGAGTAGGTCACCAGGGTCTTGAGAACCGCCCCGTTTTGATCGCGGATCTGAACATACAGCTTGCCATAGGCATTCGTGGTTGTCGTCTCCTCTGTGGCGATACTTAGCCACAACGACAACGTTGCTTGTTGAGCCGACATGGGGATGCTGACGTTTTGATACAGACTCTCCGTGTGCGCAGTGCCCAGGCCTGTCCTTCGCCAAAACCTCATCTCCCTCAGTTGACGACGGCCGATGCTCGCGCGACAGGCCAAGGATGCTGGAGACTGTAGACAGGAGGGGCGGCCAGCCGGTGCGTCGGGCCACCACTGAAGGCTGCGGAGCGTTTGGGGTGGGGCGGTGAGCAGCCTGACGGAAAGGCGGGACTGAACGTCGCGAACCGGCTCGGCTGGATCAGGCGGCCCGTCGGACGTAGCGATGGTGGAGGCCACCGACTTCCCGAATCGAGATGACTCTGCCGAGTCCCGGCCTCTCAATTCGCCGGCCGAGGGGCGCATCCTTGTCGAGCGCGAGGTGCGTACGCGCCCGGTGGTAGTACGCGAAGTAGCGAGCCAGGGTGCGGCGTAGGTGCCGTTCGCCAAGGACGAGGACGTGATTCCGACACTCGCGCCGGATGGAGCCGATGAGCCGTTCCACGAAGGGGTTCTGCCATGGGCTCTGAGGCGCGGTTAGGACTTCACCGACGCCCATGCCCTTCACGCGTTGCCGGAACACGTGACCGTAGACCGAGTCGCGGTCGCGGAGGAGATAGGACGGCGCGGAGTCGTCCGGGAAGGCGTCCACGACCTGCTGGGCGGTCCAGTGGGCCGTGGGGTGGTCGGTCACGTTGAAGTGGACGACGCGCCGGCGATGGTGAACGAGCACGACGAGCACGAAGAGGACGCGCAAGCGCGCGGTGGGAACCGTGAAGAAGTCGAGGGCGACCAAATCTCGGACATGGTTGGCGAGGAACGTCCGCCACGTCTGCGACGGCTGGGGACGCCGCTTCGGCATCAGCCGGGAGACGGTTCGCTCGGCCACGCCGATACCGAGCTTCAGGAGCTCGCCATGGATTCGTGGGGCGCCCCAGGGGGTTCGCGGTGGCCATGCGGGTGATCAAAGTCTTGATCTCGGCATGGACGGCCGGGCGACCTCCGGGCGAGCGGCCAGAGAGCTTGCTCCAGTACTCGCGGAAGCGGCGCCGCTGCCACCGCAGGACGGTGTCGGCGGTGACGATCACCAGGGGCTGCCTCCACCCGGCCCAGACTCTAGCCAGCCCGATCCAGAAGAGGCGATCCGTCGTGCGCAGCTTGGGTCGGGCCGTCGTTCGTTTGTACACCGCCAGCTGCTGCCGCAGGGCAAGGTTCTCGACCGCGAGCTGGCGGTGGCCGCCGAAGAGGAACGGGCGGACTCGAAGCACGTGGAGCAAGAGGGTGATCATCGAGCCGAGATTCTCTCCGGATCAGCGCCGACAGATCAACGACTTGCCGCCGGCCGAGGTTTTGGCGAAGGACAGGCTGTGGAAGGGGCTGCCGCGCGATGGCGGGAGCCAGCGGCTCGATGCGAGGTCGGGAACTACGTGAACGAGCACGGAAGAGCGGCTTGTTCTCACCGGGATGCTCGGAGACGTCATGCGAGAGAGCGCCCAGGCGGCCCGTAGTGTTCGAATACTCGGCCGAGCCCGTGCCCGGGACAGCGCCGAATGTGGCACGGGGTCTGACCGCCCTCAATATGTCCTAATTGACATCTAGTCTGTATTGGGACATATTGAGATCTGATGCGAGCGCGGGGTAGGAGGGGCCGTGCCCTTCACGTTGAACCTGCCAGAGCCGTGGCCGAGTCGCGGCTGGAAGGCGAAGATCCGCGATCGCGAGCGGCTCGAACCGCCACACGTCACAATTCTGCAGAAGACACGGGCGTGGCGTTTCGATCTGCGATCCGGGAAGTTCCTGGACAAAGAGCCGGACCCGAAGGAGGTTCCTAAGGAAGTCGTGGATGAGATCCGTTCGAACCTCACGCTGCTTCGGCGACAATGGGACGGCATGTTCCCGGAGAACCCTATTTCCTCGGAGGAGCCGGACGATGAGTGAGCCGCTTCTCGTTGTGGAGCCCCGGGGCCACGCAACCCGTGAACTTGTCCGCCTTAAGGCCGACCGCCTGCGCACGGAGTCCGAGATCCGCAACGCATTGCAGCGGAGTGAGCGCCGCGCCCTCTGGATCGCACCAAGCGTTGCAGCTGTCAGGCTACTCCTGGCCGCTCTAGTTGGTCGCCCCAAGGGGGACCAGCGACTTCTGGCGTTAGAGCCCGCGTTAGAGCCCGAGAACTGCGCGCGACATAACCTGTTGCACGCGATCTTCCGCTTCGTCGTCTCGGCGGACGAAGGCATCCGACTTTTGCAGATTGAAGAACTCGCTGACGTCCTTGGTTCGCCCAACCGTGAAGATCTGTTCGTCGGTGGGGCAGTAGTGTCAGACGATGCTGCGGCTATTCTCTACCGCGGAAATCTTGAGCCCTTGGTCGTGCCCCTCGCATGGTTCCGCGCACGTCCAGACGGCCCTAAGCCAGACCCTACGGATCTCGCGGTCATAGACGCCGGCCAGACGGTGCGCTTGGGCGAATACGAGGCCGCGACGGACGCCATTCTCTACGAGTTCGACGACGCCTATCGACGCCGCGCGAAGAAACGCGAACTTGAGCGCGACAGCTCATTCGGCGGTGCGTTGCGTCGCCTACGCCTAGAGAAGGGCCTCCGCCGAACCGACTTTCACGGCCTTACCCCAAAGGAGATCGCCCGTATCGAGCGCGGCGAAGTGAAGAAACCGCACCCGCGGACGGTCGCCATACTCGCGAAGCACCTCGGCGTTCCGGCCAAGCAAGTATCGACTTACTAGCGGACAGGCGGCTGAGCGCTCGGCATCTGCTCCCATTTTGCACCCACAACATCCCGAAACAGGACGAACCAGGACCAAGAACGACGCATCAACAGAAAACGTGGAACTGCGTGCTGTCGAACGCTTTTCCCGCAAGATCAGAGGGTTACCGGACATGGCCGTGTTGTGCTCATAACCCAAAGGTCGCTGGTTCAAATCCAGCCCCCGCAACCACTGAAGTAGCTGAAACCAAAGGGGCCGAGCGATTCGGCCCCTTTGGTGCCTTTCGACGGACTATGAAGGTTTTCGACCGCCGCGCTCGCGCGCGCCAGTCAGCCGACCGATCCTGAGCTTGAGAAATACGGCCTAAACGCGACCATTGCCAAGCGACGACTGTGCCGGCTCGATCTCGTCGCTTCATAGAAGTTTCTCAGGGACTCGGAAATGCAGTATCTGACGGCGGTTTGCGATGGCGCATTGGGTTCTAACCGCGCCTTGGGTTAGGCACCCAAGACTCAGATGAGCGGCTAAAGCCCTGCCGTTCCTACGTCGACGGTCGAGTCCCCGACACCTCCAGGCATCCACGGCCTTCATTTGGCTATGCGCGACCTATTTGGAGCGCTCTTGCGTGACCGCGCCGAACGATCTATATTGATCGTGGGTGCCGAAGAAACGATCTAAGACTGCCCGACGCGGCCCAATCCTCAGGGGAGGACGCAAGCGGGTTCTCGTGGTCTTGTTCATCCCGAGTATCGAACGCGATGGGGTGACACCCGTTGACCAGCCACGCTGGGTCAACGGCGCCTTGGAAATGTTCGGCCGCGTCTTCGGCGGCGCAACGGCGTACCCGAAAGCCCTGGGCATCTGGCGCGACGACGAACGAGGCGGTGCGCTCGTGAAGGACGAGCCGGTGATCGTACACTGCTACACGACACCGGTCGACATTGAAGACGCCAGAAACCTTGCCGAGCTTGGAGACTTCTGCAGGAGGATGGGCCGCGAGGCTCGCCAAGGAGAGGTCGGTCTGGTGGTCGGCGACGAGTACTTCGCCATCCGGGACTTCGCGGAGGTATAGACGATGAAGAGGCGGCTCGACATGGACAAGATCGCCAAGGGGCTCGGCGGCGAGCGTCGGGGTAGGGTGTCCGCAACTGGTGGTTACTTCGGCGCAATGCAGCTTCTCGCGGACGTCGAAGCCAAGTTCCGCGTGCCGGCAGGCGGCGGGCGGCCGACGGATCCTCGGTGGACGGAACGGCGACTCGTTCCACTCGCGCCGGAGACGCTCGAGCGTCTGGAGGAGATCACGTCCAGGGTACGCCAGCACGGGGCACTCAACGTCGAACCAATGCAGCTCGCGGCGCTGCTACTGGAGAAGACGGCTAGGCAACTCAGCGACGCCGAAGCCGAAAAGCTTGTCCGAGCGCGGCGACGCGTGAGTCGTTAAGAAAGGCGGAGCACCGAAGCCATTCCGACGACACGTCGCGGTCGGCAAGGAAAAGAGAGGTGTGGGCCTTCCACTGACAAAGGGCGATAATCGAGGCGGACGACGACGAACGCGGTGAAGAACACGCTCCTCGACGCGATCCGGTTCTTGACCACGGATTCCATGTTCTCGGGCTTAGGAGATCGCGGCTCGCTGCCGAGACAGGTCACGAAAGTTGGGCGAGGACCTCTTCCTCGAAGGCGATCCGTGCCACGACCTCTACATTCTCGTCACCGGTCGCGTGAAGTGCTTCCGCGTGAGTCCCGAAGGGCGTGAAGCCACGTCGCTTGGGCGACGGGCGGCGCGATGGTCGCCCATGTTCATCACTTACGTGGGTGAGAACTCATGATTACCCGAACACCCAGAACGCGAGCGGCGTTCGGTTCGACATCTCCTCCAAGAACGATGTCGAGATTGGCTCAGTGGTCGGCGACCAGTCCGCGGCCGTGACCCGTCCGATGACCGGTGAGTGCCAGAACTTTACCATCGGCCAACCCTGATTCCGTGAACCGGACGATTCACGACCAGGCCCTCAAGAGCGCTGACTTTTTGGATGGAGGAATCCCAATCCTAGCAATCACTTGGCTCGATTTCCGCCTATGGCATTATCTTCGCAGCGTGGGGAGGCCATGCGGAGCCCCTGCCAGGATCCGTCGATTCTTCTGGTTGACGACACCGCAGGGGTCAGGGACATGCTAGTCGATCTCGTTCGGTCCCTGGGTTACTGCGTCGACGCTGCGTAGAGTGGGGAAGAGGCGCTCGCCCTCTTTGACCAAGGGCAGTACGAGATCGTCCTCACCGATCTGCTGATGCCCGGCATGTCGGGCTGGGACGTTCTGGAAGCCGTGCGCCTCCGGGACGCTCACATGCCCATCATCGTGATCACGGGGGCGCCCGTCTCCGATGCCCTCGCCTCGCAGGCGGGCGTCGCAGTCCTGAAAAAGCCTGTCGACATCACGGCCCTCAATACAACGATGCAAAGAATGCTGAACCGGCGCTGGGCTGTGTAGGGCTGCACTGCGGTTTCCAGCGCACCCAGTCGTAATGTTCGAATACTGAGCGAGCTACGCAATAGCCGGGGTGACATCACTCAATGAGCGATGCTAAGGACCCTCTAATGAATCTCGGACAACTGGTTAACGCCGCTCACCCTCCTAGAACCTCGTCACCGTGATTCACGAGAGTCATTAGTTAGCGCTCGCGCAGCGGATTGCCGACCAGATCCGTACGCTCCTGGACAGTTATGGGGCGGCGGTCTATCGCCTCGACAAGACGTCGGGGGCGCTGGTAGCGGTGGCGACGTCGGGCGACCTCGGGCCGAGCTTTCGCCCTGGTCTCGTGTTTCCATGCGGCACCGCGGGAGACTCAAACTGCTGAGGCTTCGTTCGCTGAGCCGATCGTAATAGAGTAGTGGCTGGTGCTCCGGCCGGAGAGCGAGAAGCCGCGGCGACCAATCGCCGCGTTGATCGGGGACCTTTACGGTATACGTGATTCGCTGACGACCGAGTTCAGGTTAGTCCGGTGCGACTGTAACCGCACGACTTCGCTGAGCCCAGCGCGTTGCCCACGCACGAAGTGGGGCGAGCACCCGCAGGAGTTCTCGCCCCTCGGCGGTTAGACGATAGCGCTCCTCGAGCAACTCAAGTACGTCCGCCTCTTTCAATTCGTCGAGACGCTGGCTCAGGACGCTTGGCGACATCTCATCGCAACGGAGCTGTATCTGCCGAAACCCCAGGGACTCGTCCCGCAATTCCCACATGATGCGAAGTACCCAGCGCCGCCCGAGGAGGTCAAGCAGCGCCATAATCGGGCGTCCCGTCCGCGAACCTCGGACCGGACTCCCCGGCCTCGCCATCGGCCGTCGCGTGGCGCCTCGCCGACTTGACTTCTGTTTTCGAAGCGGTAGACTCTTCACTACGATTATCGTAGCACGGTCCGAAAACGGGCCGGGGAGGAATGCGCCCCACAATGACCGCACCTCGTATCGAGCCCATAAGCCCGCCGTATCCGGCCCCGCTGCAGGCGGCGTTCGATCGCATCATGCCGCCCGGCGTCCCGCCGTTGCTGCTATTTACCACGCTCGCTCGCGTGCCACGCATCTACGACCGCTTCCGTGCCGCGAGTCTGCTCGACCGCGGCCCGGTTTCGCTGCGCCACCGCGAGATCGTGATCGATCGCACCTGCGCGCGATGCGGCTGCGCCTACGAATGGGGCGTACACGTCGCATTTTTCGCCCAGCGGGTCGCCCTGACACCCGACCAGCTACGGGCGACGGCGCACGGTGATGCGGACGACCCCGCCTGGTGCACCGACGAGAGACTGCTGATCCGAATGGTCGATGAACTGCATGACTCGGCGAATCTCTCTGACGAGGTGTGGGACGCGCTTTCGGCGACCTTCAGCGTCGAACAGGTCTTCGAAATGATCGCGCTGGTCGGCTTCTACCATACAGTGTCGTTCTTTGCCAACGGCCTCAGGGTGGCGCCCGAGCCCTACGGCGTCCCGTTTCTTCGGGACCGATGACGGCCGGTGGCAGAAAGAGTGGGATGTTTGGCATTGCGGCCAAGCCCCATTCACGGCATCCTGGCAGCGTGTCGTGGGGGACGCGAACGGTTTCGATGGTTGTATACCCGGACGTTCAGATCGTGGACGCCACCGGGCCGCTCGAGGTGTTTGCCCGGACCGCGCGCTGGCTCATGGATCAAGGTCGGCGTCGTGAGCCCGCGTACACGGTGGAACTTCAGTAGGTGCAATTCGGGTAGATCACTGAACCCCGATAGGGCATCGAGCGATGGCGATTCTTGGGCATCCCCTCGACTTTCTGGTGTTCTCAAACAAAGCTCGTTGAAGCGCGGTCATCCCCCTCCACACTGGCGATTGACTCCCGGCTGCAGCGAGCGTAGACAGGACGGGACGGGACGCGGATCCCGTCCCGTCGGGACGCACACCGCGAGCAAAAGGGGGTGCGAATGGAGACCACGCCACCGGGGACGCCAGCCGCGCCGGAGCGGGTCTGCTAGCAACCGCGATCGGCGCCGCGAGCCGCTGAAACGGGCTCTGGCGCATGCCGGAGCGCGCGGCAATGAGCCGCGCATACCTATGAAGGGGACGCCGTGGGCGGAGCCTGGACGGTTCGCCCACGGCCCCCGACTCACCTCTGCTCACTTGTCGCCTTCGAACCGTGGGCGGGGCAGCGCCGCCTGGACCAGTCCCAAACATCCGCGCGACGAGCAGCAGCACGACGGCTAGGTAGATCATGCCCTCAACCTGCATCATCAGAAGTCCGGCCGCGCTCTGGTCCTGGAGGGGCGTGAAGCCATCGAGGCCGCGCACGTCGCGCTCATGCGTGCGACTGGCGGGCGGTGCCCGAGGCGGTGCGGATCAGCCGCCGCTCGTTCCGGACCATCAAGCAGAACCTCTGGTTAACCGCCGGCTATAACATCGTCGGTACCACACTGGCCGCTGTGGGATGGCTTCCGCCAATCGCCGCCGCCGCGGCCCAGTCGTTTCCCGATGTCGCCGTGATGCTGAACTCGTCGCGGCTTTTCGTGAGGCGCGGAGGGGAGGTGACGCGCGGTAACCCATCCTGCGGCCAGGCTCTCGCGGTCCTGTCGAGAGCCGCGAGGGATAGAAGGATGCTCACGATCCGAGTGCTTGACATGCCGCCGGGCGCCCACTAGTGTCGACCTCGTGAACGTCCGGCGCCTATCGTCCTGGCTGCTCATCGGCGTGGCGGTGTTCGTCGTGCTCGGCCACGTCTGCGCGCTCCCCGTGCATGTCCACGCCGGAGCCGTGACGACGCACGCGGAGGATCGTTCCGAGCACGGCGGTGACGAGGCCACCCACGATGGCTCGTGTGAGGCGCTGCGCGCCAGTTCCGGTTTCGATGTGCCGGTCCTCGTCCCGACGGCCTTCGTCCTTCCGGTCATCAGTGACTCGGCAATCGCGCTGGCGCGGGCGACGCTGTCACCGGCTCCGGCGAGCTCGCCGCCGCTCTTCCTGCTGTACGCCGCCCTCCTGATCTAGACCGCTCTCCTCGCATCGATTCGGTCGCGTTCGTTCTGGACGCTCGATCCCTATCGTCACCGAGAGGAGACGGTATGCTCGAACGCTCGTTCGCGGGCGCGGCGATGGCTGCCGTGCTCGTAGGCCCCGTTGTCGCCGTCGTGCTGATCACGTTGCCGCAGGCCCGGCCTGCCGAGGGCGTGCCCGCATTTGCCCGCCAGTACGACCTTCAGTGCAACGCCTGCCACACCCGCCCGCCTCGCCTGAATCGCTTTGGCGAGCAGTTTCATATGACGGGCTTCCAGATCCCGAGCGCGGCACGTCCGGATGGGCTGATCGGGAGCCTGAGAGATGACGGGCCGGTCAAGACGCTCATCGACAGTCTGGCCCTTCGAATCGAAGGCGGGCTGTTCGAGTATACGGCGTCGCCAAGCGAAACCGAGACGAAGTTCGCGCCACCCGATGAGATCACGCTATTCGTCGCCCGCCCGCTGCTGCCTGAGCTGAGCATTTTCGTCGAGATCGAAGGGGAGCCGAACGCGGTCGTCTTCGAGAATGGCCGCTACCTTACGAAGGGGCAGGTGGGATTGGGCAAGGAAGCGTTCTTCATGCTGAACTTCGGCCGGCTGCTCGGCGCGCTCGGAGCGCCCACCATGGAGATGGGCGGCCAAACGATGGTGGGCCAGCACGGTGGCTTCTCGATGCACGGTCCGATGCTCATGGCGGGCAAGGTTGATCCCAGAAGGCTTCAATGCCTACGGAGCGGTCAGGTACGATCTGCTCGATCGCGGCGAGCTCACATTCAGCGTCTCGGCGCTGTTCAACTGGGGCTTTGGCGTCGTCCGCGCGCCCGACCCTGAAGACCTCGATCGCCCTGGAGGCAGTCGGCTCGACCGCCTGCGCTATGGGGTTGCAGCCAACGTGCGCTGGAAAGGGCTCGATGTGTATGGCGCCGTCATCTGGGATCGCTTGTATGGAGTGCCGAGTGAGCTTGGACGAAACTTCGACCGGACGGCGGCCGGGTTGACGCTCGAGGTCGACTACCTCGTTCACGAGAAGCTGATCCTCTCGAGCCGATTCGACCAGCTCTGGGCGGGCGGCCTCCGTGATCAGAAGCGCGATGGCAGCGTGCTCTCACTGCAGGCCAAGTTCTACCCCTGGCAGAACATCGCCTTCTTTGTTCGTGACAGCGTGAACCTCCAGAGCTTCGTCGAGGGCAGCCCGCTGCGGAACTGGCGGAACCAGCTCTTCGTCGGCATCGACTGGGACTTCTAGAGATGACCGCCATGCGAGCGAAGACGTTGACGGTAGCGGCGACCGCCCTGCTCGCGCTGATCGTCGGGCTGTGGGCATTTCGCCCACCCGCGAGCCGCGCCAACGGCGACAAGGACCATGACAAGGAGAAGGGCGGCCACGCCCACGTTCCGGCCCCGCTCGAGTACGCGGACATCCACGTCCCGTTGAGCGTGTGGACCGACCACGCGATGATTGCCCGGGGCAAAGGGATCTACACGACTCGCTGCGCCGTCTGTCATGGCGACCAGGGCGACGGCAAAGGGCCGGCAGGCATGGCGCTGCCGCTCAAGCCCCCGGACTTCCGCGACGAGGACGGCGTTGCGGAGATGCGTGACAACTACTGGTTCTGGCGGGTGAGCGAGGGCGGTCAGGTCGAACCGTTCAAGGGCAAGGGCTCGGCCATGCCGCCCTGGAAGGGCGAGCTGTCGGTCGAAGATCGGTGGGCGGTCATGGCGTATCAGCACACGTACTCCGGGCATAACGGACCGCACGTCCCCTGGGAGCACCCCGGGAGCATCGCGGTCGGTCGCGATATCTACGCCATGGCGTGTGTCCCATGCCACGGCGTTGTGGGCAAGGGCGATGGCTCGGTGGGACCCATGCTCGCGCCTCGGCGGGCCCCTCAACCGCGAGACTTCACCAGCTCCGAGTTCAAGTTCCGCTCCACGCCGTCGGGCCAGCTCCCAACGACCGCCGACCTCTTCAGGACCCTCACGGAGGGCGTGCGCAGCGAGGGTGGCCCGATGACGATCGGCCTGCGCGGCCATCGCATCATGCCGAGCTTCCAGCACATGCCGGTGGCGCAGCGGCTCGAGGTCCTCGAGTATGTCAAGAGCTTCAACCGCACCTTCTGGGATCGTCAGGAGATCAAGGTAGTCACGGTTCCGACGCCACCGGCGATGACACCGGATCGGCTCGCGGGAGGCAAAAAGCTCTATGCCGACGCCGAGTGCTTGGCCTGCCACGGCGAGCGGGGTCGTGGCGACGGGCCGTCGGCACCAACACTAAAGGACAACCGCGGCCTCCCGATCGCCGCGACGAACCTCACGAGGCCCGAGCGCTTCAAAAATGGGGCGCGGCCCGAGGACATCTACCGCACGCTAGTGACCGGACTGGCCGGCACGCCGATGCCCTCGTACGCCGACTCACTTGAGCCCGACCAGGTCTGGGACCTCGTCTACTACGTGCTGTCGCTCTCGCAGGATCAGGGACGGACGGCCGGGACAGCCGCGCGATGAACGCCAAGTGGACTAAGGGGTACCAATGAGGATGACGGTCGGCACGCTACTGGTACTGCTCGCAATCGTAACAGTCGGCACGTTCCCAGCTGGCGTAGCCGCCGACGAGGAGCCGATCTCCGGCACGGTGAAGTCTGTGGATTCTGCTGCGCAAACCCTGACGCTCGAGGTCGCGAGCAAAGGGAAGACACGCGATGTCGTCGTCCACATGAAGCCAGGGGCCAAGGTCGTCCGGTTTGCCCGCTCGACCGAACCCGGCAAGGCGGGCTTCATTGAGCAGGAAGTGCCGCTCAGCGCCGTGAAGGTTGGTTGGATCGTGAGCGCGACGACCAAGCACGAGGGGAACCGCGAAGTGGCCGAGCAGATCAAGATTGTCGTGGAGCGATGAGGGTCTGGCGCCAAGGCGTTGTTCTCACGTTCTTCGCAAGCCTTTTGGCGGGCACCCTGCCGGGCGTCGCTCAGCAGCCCAGCCAACCGACCGGGCGCCCTCAGCGAAGCCAGCCTGGCGGCCATCACGGCACTCCGGCGGGCTGGAAGTTCAGGTGGCCAACGGCGATCCGATGAAGGGCCGCGAGGCATTCGCTAAGTTCGAGTGCTACGCCTGTCACGAGGTCAAGGGCGAGACCTTCCAGGCGCCGAAGGACAAGAAAAATGTCGGCCCCGAGCTCTCTGCGATGGGTCCAATGCACAAGGCGGAGTATTTCGCCGAGTCGATCATGAACCCGAGTGCGGTGATCGAAAAGGGCAAGGGCTACGAAGGGCCGGACGGTTTGTCGAAGATGCCCTTGTTCAACGAATCGATGACCGTGCAGGAGGCGATCGATCTGGTCGCGTACCTAAGAAGCCTGAAGCCAGTAACGGGAGCACCGGCGGGCCATCGAGGCCATTGAAGCTTGGTATTGGCACTGATGACGCACGTGTCACGAGATGACGCTGGATAGGGAAGCCGGACTTCGAGCATGAGCGGCTCTGGACCAAGACCAGGTGTTACGCGCCCGGAAGCGCGGGACCCATTGGGCGCCTCGCCGTTCGCAGCCGTCGCTCTGTCCGCGGTCTTCTGACCATGCGTGGCGTAGTCGTCCTAATCCCGATGGGTCACTGATCTCGTGATCGTCGCGCTGTTGGGTATCGTCGCATTTGGCATCGAGGCCTTTCCCGCGTTTGTTCTCAAAGAGAAATGACTCGGATCGTGCGGTGGTTGATCCCGCTCGCGTTGTTCGCTGCCGCCATCGGCTACGCGGGTTGGAGGTTGTGGGACTCTTTCAGCCTCGGCGCCGGGGTAGCGGTCGTCGTTGACGTGCCTCCACTATCGGCCGCGGCAGCGGCCGGGCGCGCTGCCTATGACCGGCGATGTCTCCAGTGCCACGGACTCCATGGGGCGGGCACCGCCGCAGGCCCACCGCTCATGCATCGGATCTACCGGCCCGCGCACCATGCCGACGTCGCGTTCGTGCTCGCGGTCCGTCGGGGCGTCAGCGCCCACCACTGGCGTTTCGGCGACATGCCGCCCCAGGTAGATGCGAGCCAGGATGAGGTGGAAGCGATCACCCTATACATCCGCGAATTGCAGCGAGGGAATGGTATCGATTGAGCCGGCAATGTCTGCTCGAGGAGGTAGTGGATCGAGGGTGGCCCGACCGTCACGGTCGGCGTCATCAGCGCGCTCGCGCGGTCGATGGAAGAAGAGGGGCTGCCGGTCCTCCGCGCCGCATCGGGCCCGACTGCCCCTGTCGTGATCGATCTCGTCGGCCGCGCTTCCCAGGGGCGGTGCCCGTCGCACCGGCCTTCGAACGCGCGGTGCCTGAACCTCCCCCCAAAGATAGTCACACCCGCAGTCTTAGCTGTTCCCGTTAAGGCTTCGAACGGTACGTTCGACCGTTCGGAGCCTCCATAAGTCGAGGGTTGAGGAGACCGATCGCCCCGGTCCTCCTTCGTACTCATCTTGACCGGGCTTCACGCACGCCCGATCATGACTCACAGGGAGCGAGGCACGATGGCTCGAATTCGCTTTCTGGCCGATCGCGGGCCTGTTACTGGCTCGAGCGTATAGCCGGTGGTGCCTGCGCCGGATGGTGTATGACGCGCGGCACGCGCTCGAAGCCGAGGCAAGGGTGACGGCATGACGGCCGACGATCGGATGTACACCTGTCCGATGCACCCCGAGGTCCGCCAGCGCGGACCGGGGAATTGTCCGAAGTGCGGCATGGCGCTCGAGCCCGTGGTGGCATCGGGGCCGCAGACGGAATGGACCTGCCCGATGCATCCGCAAATCGTGCGCGAGAGGCCGGGGTCGTGCCCGATCTGCGGCATGGCGCTCGAGCCGCGGACGGTGGGCCCCGTCGACGGGCCCGATCCCGAGCTTGTGGACATGACGCGTCGGTTCTGGATCGGACTCGTGCTGACGCTGCCGCTGCTGGCCTTCGTCATGGGCGACATGCTGCCCGGGCAGCCGCTTCGTCATCTGATCCCGGGCCGGCTCTCCGCGTGGCTCCAACTCGTGCTCGCGACGCCGGTGGTCCTATGGGCCGGCTGGCCATTGTTCGAGCGGGGCTGGGCGTCGATCGTCAATCGCAGCCTCAACATGTTCACGCTCATCGCGCTCGGTACCGGGATGGCGTACATCTACAGCGTTGTCGGCACACTCACGCCCGAGCTGTTCCCGGCGTCGTTCCGGACGCACGGGAGCGAGGTCGGGCTCTATTTCGAGGCCGCAGCCGTGATCACGGTCCTCGTGCTGCTAGGCCAAGTGCTCGAGTTGCGCGCGCGCAGCCAGACGAGCAGCGCGATCCGGGCGCTGCTCCGCCTGGCGCCGCCGACGGCGCGCCGGCTCCGGCACGACCGCACCGAAGAGGACGTGCCGCTCGAGCACGTGCAGGGGGGCGACCGCTTGCGCGTGCGACCCGGCGAGAAGATCCCCGTGGACGGCGTCGTGCTCGAAGGTCGAAGCGCAGTGGACGAGGCGATGGTGACCGGCGAGTCGATACCCGTGGAGAAGACCGCGGGGAGCCGGGTGATCGGCGGCACCGTGAACGCCACGGGCGGTTTCGTCATGCGGGCCGAGCGCGTGGGCAGCGAGACGCTGCTGGCGCAGATCGTCCACATGGTGGGCGAGGCGCAGCGGAGCCGCGCGCCGATCCAGCGCCTGGCGGATCTCGTCTCGGCCTGGTTCGTCCCCGCCGTCGTGCTGGTCGCCATAGCGGCCTTCGGAGTGTGGGTCACATGGGGCCCCGAGCCGCGACTGGCGCACGGCCTCGTCAACGCGGTGGCCGTCCTCATCATCGCCTGCCCGTGTGCGCTCGGGCTGGCGACGCCGATGTCGATCATGGTCGGCACCGGCCGTGGTGCGCTCGCTGGCGTGCTGATACGGAACGCGGAGGCGCTCGAGATCCTCGAGAAGGTAGATACCCTGGTCGTGGACAAGACGGGAACACTCACCGAGGGACGGCCGCGCCTGCGCGCGGTCGTACCCGTCGCGGATGTTTCCGAAGGCGAAGTGCTGCGCCTCGCCGCGAGCGTCGAGGTCGGCAGCGAGCACCCGCTGGCGGCGGCGATCGTGGAGGGCGCCGAGGCGCGGGGCATCAAGCCCGTCGCCGCCGACGATTTCAGGTCCGTGACCGGCAAGGGTGTCGTCGCGCGCGTCGACGGCCGTGCGGTGTCCCTTGGCAACGTCGCCCTCATGCGCGAGCTTGGGGTCGATGCCGGCCCGGTGCTCGCTCGCGCGGACGAGCTCCGCAGCGAGGGCCAGACCGTCATGTTCGTCGCCCGCGACGGACGACTGATCGGGCTGGTCGGGGTGGCCGACCCGGTCAAGGAATCCGCTCCGGAAGCGCTCGAGGAGTTGCGACACGCCGGGCTGACGATCGTGATGCTCACGGGCGATAGTCGCCGGACAGCCGAGGCCGTAGCCGCGAAACTCGATATCACTCATGTTGAGGCCGAGGTGCTGCCGGAGCGGAAGATTGAGGTCGTCCGCGACCTGCGCGCGAAGGGACGGAAGGTCGCGATGACGGGCGACGGTGTCAACGACGCCCCCGCGCTGGCCGCGGCGGGTGTGGGCATCGCCATGGGAACGGGCACAGACGTCGCGATTCAGAGCGCGGGCGTGACGCTCGTCAAGGGAGACCTGCGCGGCATTGTGCGCGCCCGGCGCCTCAGCCAGGCGACGATGCGCAACATCCGGCAGAATCTCTTCTTCGCTTTCGTGTACAACGCGCTCGGCGTGCCGATCGCTGCCGGCATGCTCTATCCGTGGACGGGCCTGCTGCTAAGCCCCATCATTGCGAGCGCCGCGATGACGTTCAGTTCAGTGTCCGTCATCGGCAACGCGCTTCGGCTCCGGCGGGTCCCGCTCTAAACCGGGCGCGAGAAGGGACGCACATGCACACGACTCCACTCTTTGGCGGTCTCGCACTCTTCATATTTGCGCCCTCAGTTGCGCTCGGGCAGGAACGGACCTGGGAATGGCAGTCGGGCATGCACCCGATGACGTTCATGTGGGGCGCAGGCGGCCTCGTGATGATGCTCATGATGCTCGTGGTCTGGGGGCTCGTCATCGCCGGTTTGGTCCTGGGAGTGCGGTGGCTCGCTGGTCAAGGACATACGCCACGACGCGACGAAGCGTTCGAGATCTTGCGCCAGCGCTACGCGCGCGGCGAGATCGACAAACAAGAGTTCGAGACGCGCAAGCGTGACCTTCAGCTCTGACGTCGCGAAGCTGGGGCGACGGGACCGTTCGTGCCCGCTCGCGGTGACGGGCTTTAGACGGGCGGCCGCGCGCAGGATTTGTGACACCTGTGGTTGGGACGTTGATGGCGGCAGCATGGGACATGGGAAGCGCGAGGCAAGGAGGCTCTAGCGGGCTGATCTGCGCCAGCGTGCAGATGAAGACGCCGCTGTTCGCCTGCCTGAATCACCGTTGGTGTACAGCGCGTCGATCATCGGACAGTGCGAGCCGCTCCCCGCCTCACAGCGCGCGATGGTGTCTGCGAGTACCCGCTCCATCGCCTTCAAGTCGGCGATCTTCCCTTTCACGTCGTCAAGATGCGCTGCCGCGACTGCGCGCACCTCGGCACACGGGCGTCTCCGCTGATCTGCAAGCGTCAGCAGTTTCCTCACGTCAGCGAGCGAGAACCCGAGCACGCGCGCGCGCCGGATGAAGTTCAGCCGCTTGAGGTGATCCGTCCCGTATAAGCGGTAGCCTCCCGAGCTCCGAGCGGGAGCGGGCAACAACCCAACGCGCTCGTAGTAGCGGATGGTCTCGATGTTAGCGCCTGTGTGCGTCGCCAGAACCCCGATGGCGATCCGCCGCGTCTCTTCCATGCCCCGGCCTCCCCTGAAATAGTCCTTGAGTCTGGAGTTACTACAGACTCTACCCTCAGTTCAGTGCGAGAGGAGGCCGATCTTGGCGAACCTCGTGATCCTCACGGCTGACGAGCTCAAGTCCCTCAATCCTCTTGAGCGGCAGGCCGCTCGCCGGGCGGCTCGCCAGCAGCCGCTTGTCCGGGTCATCCTGCGGACCCTCCTCCAACGAGGTGGGCCAATCCCTGTCGAGGACATCGTCGCGGCCTCGCCTGACGATCATGCGACGGCGCTCCACGATGCCCTCGTCGCTCTCGACGACGATGACTTGATCCGCATACGCGCTGGCCAGATCGACGTCGCCTACCCGTTCTCGGCCGAGCCAACGCCGTTTCGACTGCGTCTGTCAGGCGGTCGCCAGCGTTACGCCTGTTGCGCGACCGACGCGCTCGGCATTGCGCCAATGGTCGGAGAACCCATCGAGATCACGACCTCCTGCCATCACTGCGGCGAACCTCTGAAGTTCGCCGCAACGCCGCAGGGGGTGGGGCCGGACGCCGACGGCGTGATGGTCTGGTTCGGGAAGCGCGGTGACGAGGGGTGCAAGGCCTTCGACTCGCTCTGAACGACGATCAACTTCTTCCGGTCGGAAGAGCATCTGAGAGCGTGGCGGGACGCGAACCCAGCGACTGAAGGCGCCGGAGCAACCGTTGCTGAGGCGTTCAAACTTGGCCGCTGGATCTTCGCTGGCCTGCTCACGGGAGACTAACGTGGCGAATCGGCAGATTACCGTCTACTGGTCCTCAACCTGACAGTCTTGTCACGCGGCGAAAGAGTTTCTTTCGTCCCATGGTCTCGACTTCACGGCCAAGAACGTTGCGGATGATGCGGCGGCCCGCGAGGAGTTGATCGCGCGGACAGGGCGGATGGCCGTTCCGGTCATCATGGTAGACGACGAGGTTGTTGTCGGCTTCGACCGCGGGCGGTTGCAGCGGCTCTTGGGGATTCGCTGATGCGCGTCGTCCGTTGCCCTGACTGTGGCGCGCTCATCGAGTTGCCCGAGGGAACGCGCGCGGGCGACTTAGTGGAGTGTCCGAACTGTGCGGGGCACGCCCTGCGAGTTCAGGAGGCCGCCGGTCGCTGGTCCGCGACGCTCGCCTACCGGGTCAGTTGCCCCGAGTGCGAAGAGGTCATCACACTCCCCGACGACGTGAAGCCGGGTGACACGGTTCAATGCTGCGGTCGCACGTACCGTCTGACGTTCGAGTACGGGGCGTACGCCGCGGAAGAAGGGGGCTTGACCTTCCCCTAAGGGGAAAGGTTTAGCGTGACATGAGTGGTGACCTCAAGATCGGAGAGCTGGCCGGCCGGGCCGGCGTGACGGTCAAGGCGATCCGCTTCTATGAGCGCAAGCGGGTCCTGCCGCCGGCGAAGCCCGCCGCGAACCGGTACCGACTCTACGATGACGACGCTGTCGGGATGCTGTACTTCGTCAAGCAAGCGACCGGCCTCGGTCTGACACTCGTGGAGATCAAAGAGATCATCGCGATTCGCCGCGGCGGGCGCCCGCCGTGCCCCCACGTGCATCGCCTCTTGCGCGACAAGGCCCTTGAGTTTGATCGCAAGCTCAAGGATCTGCTCGAGCTCCGCCGTCGTATCCGACAGAGCCTGACTGCGTGGGAGCGCCGGCCGATAGCCGCCTCCGCAGTGTGTCCGCACATCGAGACGCCCGCGGCTCGCGGGCGTAAGAAGGTAGTGATGGCTGCGGCCCGGGTTGAGACTCGCATGGATGGCCCGTTGCCAGGCATGCGAGGAGCGGACCGCAACGGCGACGAAGTGAACGGCGGGCTGAAGATCGGCCAATTGGCGCGGCAGGTGGGTGTCACCGCCAAGGCAATCCGGTTCTACGAGGCCAAGCGCGTGCTGCCGCGGCCGACGAGGGGCGCCAACGGCTACCGCCTCTATGGTCAGGACGCCGTGGAGACGCTGACCTTCGTCAAGCAGGCGGCCGCGCTCGGGCTCACGCTGGGGGAGATCCGCGAAATCATCGCGATTCGCCAGGGCGGGGGGCCGCCGTGCATGCACGTTCGTCGCTTACTCCAGGACAAGGCACCCGAACTGGACGCCAAGCATCGAGACTTGATTGAGATGCGCCGGCTGATTCGCCTGAGCCTCGCGGCCTGGAGTCGGGCCGGCCGGGGGCGTGCTGCGGTGTGCCCGCATATCGAGGCGGCATCTCGCGGCGAGCGCAATGCGCCGCCGTCGAGCGAACGGAAGCCCGATCGCGGAGGGTTGGTAATGAAACAGGTGGAGCTTCGGGTGAACGGAATGACGTGCGGGGCGTGCGAGCAGCGGATCCAGCGGGCGCTCGCGCAGGTCGATGGCGTGGTGCGCAGCGCGGCGGATCACCGTGCTGCGCGAGTCAAGGTCGTCTTCGACCCTGCGCGCACGTCAGCTCAGGCAGTGCAAGCCCGCATCACGCAGGTGGGTTACGAGGTCGCGTCTCCGGGGCCAGGGCCTGCGTCGCGCGGTGCTCGGCACGGCTGGATTCTCAGCAGTAGCGGCGCTCGTGCTGGGGACGAAGGCGTTGAGCGTTGTCGAGCCGGCGGTCGCATGGATCATCGGCGGTTTCGGCGTCTTCGTGGTGTTCTGGCTGGCCCGGCACTTCCTGCGGATGGCATTCCAGTCGATCCGCCG
>Ga0209157_1000477_pt1 | contig 34280 bp, 49 predicted proteins | sample GraSoiAngelo_135_FD_185892 | JGI IMG/M metagenome (GOLD analysis project Ga0209157, IMG submission 185892) | Grasslands soil microbial communities from the Angelo Coastal Reserve, California, USA - 14_0929_05_40cm (SPAdes) (version 2) | ecosystem: Environmental > Terrestrial > Soil > Grasslands ...
CATCAACTCCATCGGTACGGGTTCCCCCTCCAGCACAGCGTCAGCAGCGACCCTCGCTGTCGCTCCATCGCCTCCGACAGGGCTTACGGCGACGTCGGTGTCTTCTTCACAGATCAACTTGAGCTGGACTGCTCCGAGTGATAACGGCGGCTCCGCAATCACCGGGTACAAGATTGAAAGATCTACTGATGGCGGCACTACCTGGACCACACTGGTGGCAAACACCGGCAACACCGCCACCGCATACTCCGACACCGGGCTGACGCACAGCACGACCTACGCCTACAGAGTATATGCCATCAACTCCGTTGGAACGAACTCACCGTCAAACACCGCTTCCGCGACGACCCTCGCTGTCGCTCCATCGCCTCCGACAGGACTCGCAGCGACAGCACCCTCCTCGTCACAGATTGATCTGACTTGGACCGCCCCCACCGATAACGGCGGCTCAGCCATCACCGGCTACAAGATCGAGAGGTCTACCAATGGCGGCACCACCTGGACCACACTGGTCGCAAACACCGGCAACACAGCGACGACTTATTCGGAGACAGGACTGACACACGCCACAGCCTATACCTACCGAGTGTCTGCCATTAACTCCATCGGCACGAGTTCCCCCTCCAGCACTGCGTCCGCGACGACCCTCGCCGTTGTTCCATCGCCTCCGACAGGACTTACAGCAACGGCAGCTACTTCTTCGCAGATCAATCTGAGCTGGACTGCTCCCAGTGACAATGGTGGATCTGTCATAACAGGATACAAGATCGAAAGGTCTACCAACGGCGGTTCAACGTGGAGCATCGTGGTCGCAAACACCGCCACAACCTCGACTTTGTACTCAGACACCGGGCTGACGCACAGCACGACCTATGCCTACAGGGTCTATGCCATCAACTCCGTAGGCACCAGCTCTCCCTCCAGCACCGCCTCCGCGACGACCCTCGCCGTCGCCCCATCACCTCCGACGGGACTCACAGCGACGGTAGCCTCATCCTCTCAAATTAACCTGAGCTGGACCGCTCCCTCCGATAACGGCGGCTCCGCCATCACCGGGTACAAGATCGAGAGGTCTACCAACGGCGGCTCTACGTGGTCTACAATCGTATCGAACTCCGGTAGCATAGAGACCACGTACTCAGACACAGGACTAACACCCGGCACAACCTACACATACAGGGTATCCAGTGTAAATTCCGCTGGAACCAGTTCGCCTTCTAACACCGCTTCCGCGACTACCCTCGCCGTAGCTCCATCACCTCCGACAGGACTCACGGCAACGGCAGCCTCCTCCTCCCAGATCAACCTCAGCTGGACTGCTCCAAATAACGGCGGCTCAGCCATCACCGGGTACATGATCGAGAGGTCAACCGACGGCGGCACTACCTGGAGTACACTGGCGGCAAACACTGGGAGTACGGCAACAACCTACTCCAACGTTGGATTGCCCCCTCGCGCGTCTTTCACTTATCGTGTTTCTGCGATTAACTCCGTCGGCACAAGCCCTCCTTCCAACACCGCATCCGCAACGACGAATGTGGGAACTGTTGCGCTCGTGACATCCGGCCGCGTCGCATCCGATCCGCTAAATAAAACCGCTAATCAGCAACAACTAACTGCAAACCCCGGGATCTGGACGTTCGACGGTTCCGCCAAGGCCGCCGGGATTCCTTTCTTCTACAACGAGGATGCCCAGGGACTCCACATCGGTGTCAAGGCATCAGCACCAGGCAAGTGGATTGGATTCTACGCATCGACCCAAGCCAGCGCCACGCCGTTTCCAACCCTGTTCCACGCCCTCATCACCGCCCCCAGCAGAACCATCCCCAGTGACTTCTTCAACGCTGGTATCTACGTGCAAAACGCGGGGGCGAACCTAAACTACGTATTCTGCGGTGAGACCACGTCAACCACCCAAACACAGTGGCAGGTAGCAGAGGCGACCGGAAACGCAAATCAAGCCACAAAGACGACCGTGCTCTACAGCGACCCAGCCGCCAACCAACCGCTCACGAGAGAGTGCACCATCGTCACAAACGGGTCTAACTACCTCGAGGTCTTCATCGACCACAATTTGGTCTACCGTAGCACTACCCTCAAACAGAACATGACCACTCCATTCATATTCTTCTTGGAGACTCAACTCTCTTACTCCGGTCAGGTCCTCTACGGTACCTTCAGCAACTTCTACGCCACGACGGGTGAGGCTGTCGTCGTCAACAACATCCCCGCCGCGGCGATGACTGTTCAGATCGTCGATCCCTTGGGGACAGTCCTGGCGACCGCGCCAGTTAACTCTGGTACCGCCACCATTGCCGTAGGCCAGTTCACCTTCCCCCTGAAGGGGAAGATAATCGTGTATGGGCAAGGCAACGTCGTGGTGGCTTCCAGCCCGGGCGTTGTGTCGATCAACGCCGGAGATGTGTATTCGATTAGCTAGTCCTTGGATTCTTCAGTGCGCTCCCCTCTGGGAGGTCGGTACGAGAGTTCCCAGCGAGTAGGTCCGCCTCGGGGCGCAAACGAAAAACGAGATATAACGGGGGAGGGTCCGGTAGGTGAGAGGCTCACAGAGGGAACCTAGCGTGAAATCCGGGGCAAGGTTGGTCATTATTCTCGTCATCATCTTCGTCCCGGTACTTGCGTTCGCGATAATCTCGATTGCGTCCCACCTCCCGCGGACGGCGGAGCTCTCTCCCTCCCTCCATGAGTGTCTGGATGGCTGCCCGGCCCCCCTCATCTGGGTCGCGAACGTCTCGGGATGGAGCAAGGTCACGGTCCAGGTCACTCCCTCCTCGGAGGAGGCAAACTGCCTTCGAACCGCTTCTGGTAATGCCACGGTCGGCTGCACACGATACGTGGAGTTCAGCGGCGACGCCGTGCATTGGAGCCTCGCGAGGGTGATCGGCGTCCAGACCGTCTGCTACGGAGGAGGCCTGAACTGCGTCTGCTGCCTCCACGACTTCGTCCAGTTCCCCGTCTTTGAGCCGCTCACCGTGACACTTGGGGTCCAGGGGAGGTACATCGCCATCACCGGTCAGAATGATACGAGTGTCTCTGTTGTTGCCGCCTCGGGCTGAGAGGTCCCCCAACTCTTTCCAACCAATTTATTTGCCGCGAGCACGACGCACCACGGCGATGGAGAGACGAGTCGCTGGTAGCATCCTCGAGCTCATTGGGTGGACTCCCCTCGTGAAGCTCAACAGGATCACAAGAGGTCTCCCTTCGACCGTCTACGCAAAACTCGAATACTTCAACCCGGGTGGCAGTGTGAAGGACCGCGTAGGACTCTCGATGATTAACGATGCCGAGAGACGCGGCATCATCAAGCCCGGCTGCGTCATCGTCGAGCCTACATCTGGAAACACGGGGGCGGGGCTCGCCCTCGCCGCCCTTGTCAGAGGCTACAAGATCATCTTCACCGTTCCCGACAAGATGAGCAGCGAGAAGATTGACCTCCTGAAGGCCTTTGGCGCCAAAGTTATCATCACCCCGTCGAATGTTTCACCCGACCATCCGGCGAGTTATGTGAAGGTCGCGGAGAGGATCGTGAGAGAGACCCCGAACGCCTTCATGCCGAATCAGTACACGAACCCATCAAACCCATCTGCTCACTATCAAACCACGGGACCCGAGATCTGGAAGCAGACCGACGGGAATATCGACGTCCTCGTGGCGGGGATGGGGACGGGGGGGACAATCTCCGGAACGGCAAAGTACCTCAGAGAGATGAACCCGCGCATCAGGGTGGTGGGCGTCGACCCTGAAGGCTCCATGCTTCACCACTGGTTCAACAAGACTGCCGGCGAATATCACAGCTACAGAATCGAGGGTATCGGCGAGGACTTCATGCCTTCGACGCTTGACCTTAAGGTCTTGGACGAGGTCGTTACCGTGAGCGATAGAGACGCCTTCCTGACGGCGAGGATGCTTGCAAGGGAGGAGGGGCTGCTGGCCGGGGGGTCATCGGGGGCCGCCGTCTTCGGTGCCCTCAAAGTCGCGAGGGATTCGGAAGGAAAGACCATCGTGGTAATACTCCCGGATACTGGCAGAAACTACCTGAACAGGGTCTACTCCGACGACTGGATGACCGAGTACGGATACCTCGAGTCTGAGGAGAAGAGGATTGCGGTCAAGGACATCCTCGCGGCGAAGTCGGGAAGGATAAGGGGGGTGGTCGCGGTGAGTCCGGAGGACAAGCTCTCGACCGCGATTGAATTGATGAAGAAGCACGGCATCTCCCATCTTCCAGTTATCAAGGACGGCGTTCAGGTGGGGAGCATCCACGAGATGAGTGTCATGAAGAAGCTGACCTCAAAGAAAGCCTCGAAGGGGCAGAGAATCGAGGACGTGATGGACGAGCCCCTCCCAGTTGTGAGAAAGCAGGAGCTGCTACTCGACCCGTTCAATCTTCTTAAGGAGAAGAACGCAGCGATCGTCCTCGACAAGAACGCAGTGGTCGGAATAATCACGACGATAGACGTGATAAATTACCTGACGAAGCGATGATCGATGAAGTTCGCGACCAAGGCCATCCATGTCGGGGAGGAGTCCGGCCTCGCAAGTAACGGCGACGTAGTCGTGCCGATTCACCTCTCGACGACCTTCGCTCGAAGAGGGGTCGAGAAGCCGAGGGGAGGGTACGAGTACTCAAGAACGGCGAACCCGACCAGGGATGCACTTGAGCTCCGGCTCGCCGCTCTCGAAGAATCGAAGCACGCTCTAGCGTTCGCCTCGGGGCTAGCAGCTGAGGCGACCCTTGTGCTCTCTCTACTGAGAAAGGGAGACCACGTCGTAGCCTTCGACGACCTCTACGGCGGTACAAGACGGCTCTTCAGCCAGACTCTCTCCAACTTCGGACTCGATTTCACGTATGTCGATGCGAGGGAGGCGAGAAACGTCAATCGAGCGATAAGCAAGAGGACGAAGATGATCTGGCTGGAGTCCCCCACCAACCCGCTCTTGAAGATCTGCGACATCAGGGCCATATCGGAGGTCGCGTCGAGGCATCAGATAATCACAGTCGTCGACAACACCTTCATGAGTCCGTTCTTTCAGAATCCTCTTCAGCTAGGTGCGGACGTCGTGCTTCACAGTGCAACAAAGTATCTCGGTGGGCACAGCGATGTGCTCGGAGGGGCGATCATGACCTCCAACGAGGAGATACACACGAAGGTGAAGTTCAACCAGAACGCGATCGGGGCCGTCCCCTCGCCCTTCGACTGCTTCTTGCTCTTGAGAGGGATGAAGACACTCGCGGTCCGAATGGAGAGGCATCAACTGAACGCGATGAGGGTCGCGGAGCATTTGGAGGCACATCCCGCCGTGGTGAGGGTGATTTATCCGGGTCTGAAGAGCCACCCCCAATACGTCCTGGGGAAGAAGCAGATGTCGGGCTCCGGAGGAGTACTCTCCTTCGAGGTCAAGGGAACTCTCAGCGACGTGAAGAGGTTCCTGCGGCGAGTGAAGGTCTTTTCACTCGCTGAGAGTCTCGGCGGGGTGGAGTCTCTGATTGAGCATCCCGCCTCGATGACCCACGCGAGCGTCCCCGAGAAGGCCAGGGAGGGGGTAGGGATTACGGACAGGCTGGTGAGGGCGTCGGTGGGGATAGAGGATGTGAGCGACCTGATTGAGGACCTAGACGGAGCGCTCGGCTAGCCGTCGATTCTCGCTCAACTTATAGATGAAGTTGCCACGGGGCTGAGCGTGTACACCGGAGAGGTAATCGAGAACGAGGCACACTGCATGAAGGTGATGGAGAAGATGGAGGAGGCCTACCAGAAGAGGGACGAGGCTTATTTCGTCAAGGTGCTCAACACAGAGTCCAGCTTGGTCCTGCGCGTCCACGCGGTCTGCATCCTGGCTGAAGTTGGAGGAGAGAATTCAACGGAAACCCTCGCCGATGTGCTTCTCCACGACGCTGACCCCCTCGTCCGCCACGAGGCAGCATTCTCCCTGGGCCAGATAGGCCTCTCTAAAGCAAACGGTCCGCTGGAGCGCGCTGTCATGACAGACCCGGAGGCGATTGTCAGGCACGAGGCGGCGGCAGCCCTTGGCTCAATTGGGAACCCCTCAGCGAAGAAGGTCCTCCGACTCGCCCTTGAGGACAGAGACGAGATCGTCAGAAACTCTGCCAGGACGTCGCTATTCAACCTGGACTTTCTGAAGCGCTACTCGGTCGGGCGGACGGCGAGGGAGAGGGCTCCGAGGCCCTAGCCCTACTTCGTCAGTCTCGCCTTGAGGAGCCTCCCCAGGCCGAGAAGCTCGAATTTCGCGAATCCCGAGTCAGCAAGGAATTCGAGGTCTCGCCTCTTCGAGCCGTGCCGGAAAATTCGGCCTTTCATTATGTCGATGACGTAGAATCTCCCCCCTGGTTTCAGTATCCGCCTTATCTCCGAAAGTCCTCGCTCCGGGCACTCGAAGTGATGGAGAGAGTACATGGAGAATACCAAGTCGAGGCTCTCCGCGTCAATCTGGCTCATCTCCTCGGCCTTTTTCTCGAGGAACCCGACGTTGGTGAGTCGAGCCTCACCACATCTGCGCTGGATCAGCTTGATTCGGCCCGGGTCCGGTTCGACCGCGTAGACGAATCCTCCTCTCCCGACGAGTTCGGCTGCAGCGACGGTGAAGAATCCTTTCCCAGCACCGACGTCTGCGACCTTCAAGCCGCTCGCGGCTCCTACCTCCCTCATCCTCTCGAAAGGGTCCTCGAGGAGGCGCCTGATCTTTTCTCCGAGTCTATACTTCAAAGCTCCTCCTCCGCCGCGGGTCCCGTGAGAAGCCTAGCTATCCCACCCAAGACGAGCCCCACGGTGAATCCACCAATATGGGCGCCGTACGCCACTCCAGTGTTGATCCCTGCGAAGGAGTAGAAGAGTTGTAGGAAAAACCATGCCAGGATGAACCAATAGGCCCGGATAGGAAGTACGAAGTAAACCACGAGAGAGACCACTCTCGCTCGCGGAAAGAAGAGCAGGTACGCGCCCAGGACCCCCGAGATTGCCGCCGATGCTCCGACGCTAGGAATGAAGAGGTCAGGGGGTCCGCTGAGTAAGGACAGGTAAACTTGTGTCATCGCCCCACCCACACCGGCGACGAGGTAGAAGAGCAGGTAACCAACGTGTCCGAACTTGTCCTCCACGTTGTGACCGAAGACAAAGAGAAAGAGCATATTCCCGAAGATGTGAACGACTCCCGCGTGAAGGAACATCGAAGTCAGGAGAGGGTAGAGACGGAGAAGCTGAGTTCCCCTCAACGCACTGACGATCTGACTGGGGACGACGCCGTACTGCGCGAAGAATGTCTCTGTCAGCGGGCTCGTGAAGTCTTTCGTGTGTTCGACTTCGTAGAAGAAGACGAGAACGTTAAGGAGAATCAACCCCCAGTTGACGGCGGCCCTGCTTTTCGGCCTATTGAGGTCGTAGAGTGGTAGCAGCGGGTATCGAGACGCATGCCCGTTCAGTCGATAATATAGATTCCCGTCTGGATGGGCAAGTCTCCAAGGAATTCACGGGAGGTGCATTGAGGTCGAAGGAAAGCGGGCTCATGTCCGGCTCATTGAAGGGCATTGGCGCCGCGATTGCGAAGAAATTGGCGAGGGGGGCGACGGTACCACTGGGAGGAAACGGATGAGCTCGAATTCATGGCGGAGAGTCATCCGTGGCAAGATAGAGCCCACCCTGACTATCGATCTTCGTCAGGGCGGTCTCGATATCGTCCGTCAGCTGAACTATTCCCTTCTCGACAGTCTTATTCCAGAGGTCGATGTAAATCTGGAGAGCCTCCTTGATCTGGGCCGGCTTGTCCCGCTTCGCGTCTCCGAGCTCCTTCAGATACTCCTCGACGCTCTTGACCTTTGCCGACAAACGTTGATAGTGAAGCTCGCCTAGCTATTATTTACGTCTGTGGGCTCGGTCGTCACCCTCGCCTCCCCCCCCACCCTGGATGGGTAGGCCCTGTAGCCGAGGCGGCTCACGCCCCTGAGCACTCTCTCGATGTGGCGCTCGGATGTGTTGATGTACACAGTGGGCCCCGTCTGCATCGAGAAGAAGGCCTCAAGTCCATCGGTTCTCATCTCCCTGACCTTCCTGATTATCCTGATAGAGTCCTCCGACATCAGGAGCAACCTGTCGGCCCCTGTCATCGTGATCGCGTGCAGCTCAAGCGTATCCTGCTCTGTGAGCTCACCAACTCTTTTCAGGTCGCCGCCGAGGATGGCCTTCTCCATCTCCTCGCATCTCTTCTGAGCTGAACGAATTCTGGCCTCGAAGAAGGGTGAGGTCTCGACTTCCCTGTGAGCATCCTCGGTTCTCACCTTCAAGGGGAGAGGGACGATTACCATTCTTAGGTCCATCGTCTTCTCGTCCGCGAACCGCGAGGCATAGGAGGAGTCGTCACTCTCCCCCGCGTAGAGGCGCGAGAACCCGCCGACCAACGACCTCGCCGCTGAGGCAGCGAACAGTCTCGCGACCCGGGAGAGTTTCTCCAAGTCGGGTTCTCCGCCCACCACTCTTCTGTAACAGAGGAGTGTGAGTGCGGCCCCCGCCGATGAGGAGTAGCCGAGCCCCTTGGCGTTAAGTCTTGGGAGGTTAGTGCTATCTATCCTGAAACCTTCTCCCGTCCTCCCTTCGGTGAGCTTTTCGATGACGGGTTGCAGTCTTCTTGTTGCCGACTCGCTGTATCTCCCTTCGATGTAAACTCCGTGGCTGCTCCAGGGGTCCGTCAGTGTAGCCTTCGTCGTCATCGATGTTGTGTTTACTGAGATACTGTCGTGGTAGGGGAGTCTGAGCTTCCAGTCTCTCAGCCCGTGATACTTCACGAGGGCCTGCATCGTCGTCGCCCTCGCCGTGTACCTTCTCACGCGAAATTCACCTGAAGTGTCAGGAGGCCTCTCTCCCCCTCCCTCAGTCTATCGACGAGCGTCCTCGGTATATCCCTCGCGGCCGCCTCCGCGCGAATCGCGAGTGTCCGAGGGCTGATGAACTGGCTCCTACGGATCACCATGTCCTTCCGATCGTCGAGCAGCAGCCCTCTGCTCCCGCGCGCAGTGAATTCGAAGCGCTCTCCTCCTACCCTTATTGTGAATGTCACCGAGACGCCCGCTGTCCTGAGAGCATCCTTGACCGCCGAGCTTAGGTCGCAAGCAGCCTTGTCGGCTGAGACACCAATCACGCAGTCGCCCCTCTGCGTCAGCTCTCGCTCCTTCGTCAACTCCATAGTGCTCGGATGTAGCGCCGTGACGAGAGGGTGTCCTTGGAATACGATCACCTCGAGAAGTTTCGTCACGCGGATCACGCCTGATACGGTGGCTGTCGGCCGCCGCAATGTCCGCACCTCTCCGCCCCAAGAGCGACGAGGGTGCTGCAGAAGACGCAGAAGCGGTACCCCTCGGGTGGGGTGAGGGGCCCCTCGCTCTCCTTGAGAAAAGGGCTAAACAGCATCATCAACCCGCCGCCGATGATCAAAGGGAAGCTCCACAAGTAGACTATGGGGAGCTCGAGCACGTAGAAGAGAACCCCTAGCACGACTGCGAACGCTCCTGCGACGAGGAGCTGGGAGCGCATACCATCTTCCTCTCGGCAATCCCTTTATAGTTTCGATACGCCGCGCGAACTGAGCCCTCTGGATGACTACGGAGTACGAGCAGCTTCTCGCCAAGATGGTTGATGAAAAGAAGGCGAGACTAGGCCAATTGACGGGAAGGCATGGTGGAGAGAAGGAGATTTCGAACCTTGCCTCCGACATCAGGTTCCTCGAGGTGGAGCTTGAGCGATATCAGCAGAGTATGTCTCTCTTTCGGACTAAGGGAGTCCCGAAGGTCGGGAGGTGGGGGAAGGCGGAGAAAGAGACGGCCTCGGAGCGCTAGTTGTAGTTCTTTCTTTCTGACGAGTCCGAGTGAAGAAATCTTCGAGTCGAAACGGGGTCGCGATCGGAGTTTGTCGGACCGAGCCTGGCCTGCGAGACGATGTTAATTGGGGTTTCGGAAATTGGTCCGCACGAAATTTCCTTGTGAGGACTTCTAGTCCATCGGCGGCATGCCGCCGCCCATCCCGCCCATCCCGCCCATCCCGCCCATCCCGCCGCCACCCGGCGGACCCGAAGGGGCCCTCATCTTGCTCGCTGCGATGACGTCGTCGATGCGCAGGATCATCGATGCGGCCTCGGTCGCCGACTTTATGATCTGCAGCTTCACCGCCAATGGCTCGACGACCGACTTGCTGTACATATCGGCTATCTTCCCGTTCATGGCGTCGACCCCGAACCACTTTCCTGCCTTCCCATGCTTCGCCCTCAAGTCAACCTGTGTGTCGATTGGGTCCATCCCCGCGTTCTCTGCGAGGGTGAGAGGTATCACCTCCATTGCATCGGCAAACTTCAGTGCCGCTAACTGCTCCCTTCCGCTGAGCTTCTGGGCCCACTCCCTGAGCTGGTATGCCACCTCTGCTTCTGGAGCCCCCCCTCCAGCGACTATCGCCGGCATCTCCACGACATCCTTGGTCACCATCAGCGCGTCGTGCAGAGCCCTTTCAGCTTCGTCGACTATCCTCTGGGTTCCTCCCCTAACCAGTATCGTGACCGCCTTCGGGTTCTTGCATCCTTCTATGAAGACCCATTTGTCCTCCTCGAGCTTCCTCTCCTCTACCAACTTCGCATAACCGAGGTCCTTCGACGATAGGTCATCTAGGTTCGTCACCATTCGAGCCCCCGTGGCCTTCGCCAGCTTTGACATGTCGCTCTCCTTCACTCTCCTTACTGTCAGGACACCGTTTTTCGCGAGGAAATGCTGGGCGAGGTCGTCGATCCCCTTCTGACAGATGAGGACGTTCGCACCCGACTCTTTCACCTTTTCAACCATCCCCTTCAGGATATTGTTCTCCTCATCCATGAACTTCTGCATCTGCTCGGGGTCGCTTATCCTGATTTCGGCGCTGAACTCCGTCTTTTCTATTTCGAGTGCTGAGTTGATCAGGGCGATCTTCGCTTCATCGATACGCTTCGGCATTCCCGAGTGAACGACTTCCTTGTCCAGGACCATCCCCTTGATCAGCTGGGTGTTCAGCAGTGAGCCTCCCGGCTTCTTCTCCACCTTGATGTTGTCGATGTCGGCCTTGGACCCCTTGTCTGCCTTCTCTGCGACCTGGAGGACCGCATCAACCACGATCCCCGCCAGATAGGGTGCCTCTTCAGAGACAAGCTTCGTCATCATGCTCGTGGTGGCAATCTTGAGTAGGTCGGACCTGCCAGTCGGGTCTACCTTCTCCGCCATCTTCTCAAGGATATCCTGCGCCTTTTCTACGGCTCTGGTGTAGCCGTCAACTATGATAATGGGGTGCACATCCTTGTCGATCAACTCCTCCGCCCTCTCGAGGAGCGCGCCCGCGAGCACCACAGCTGACGTTGTTCCGTCGCCAACCTCGTTGTCTGTTGCCTTGCTGATCTCGACCATCATCTTCGCCGCGGGATGCTGGACATCGATCTCCTTCAGCATCGTTGCCCCGTCGTTGGTAATCGTTACGTCCCCCATCGAGTCGACGAGCATCTTGTCCATCCCCCTCGGACCGAGCGATGTCCGGACTATCTCCGCGATCAGCTTCGCGGCGGTCAGATTGTTCCTCTGGGCGTCCTTCCCCTTCGATTCTCCCGTTCCTTCCTTGAGAATCAGGACAGGCTGCCCACCCATACTAGAAGCCAAACTTATGAAATCGCCGTCACTATACAACTTCTTGTTGTATATAAGATTTTTTCGCCCTGACTTTTCAATCTCGGAACCACGACACGAGAAGCAGCTTCTCTTGTTTCACTCTCTCCGCGTCCTCTCCCTCCACTCGCGAAGCCACTCGACGGACAACGCGGCGAATTCGTTAAATAATCCTCGCCCGACTTGCTCCATGGGTGCAGACTCGCTGGAGCGAACCCTCTCGGCCTCCATCTTGGCGGAAGCCTACGGGACCTTCGTCTTGACTCTCCTGGGGCCGATGTCGATAACTGTCGTTAACAACCCGGGCCTGTTTCCAATCGGTCCATCCCTTGGTCTGGGTTTCATCGGACTCGCCTTCGGCCTCGCGCTATTCATTGGAATTGCGAGCGTCTCTCATGTTTCGGGTGCTCACTTCAACCCCGCCGTTACGCTTTCACTCGCATATACTGGCAGGTTTCCGAAGAATCGGGTCACCCCGTATGTCGTTGCACAACTGGTCGGAGCCGCTCTGGCGGGTTTCGCTCAGCTCGCGATGGTGGGCGCCGCGGCGGGAAGGGCCGCGGACCTCGGAACCACGGTGCCAAACTTCGCCCTCCCCCTCCCCTACTTCGCCGCTCTGCTCGGCGAGGTTATCGGTACTTTCATCCTGGTAATGACTGTCATCGGCTCGACATCTCCATCCTCCACCCTCCACTGGGGGTCATCAGCCATCGGCCTCTCCTTGGCGCCAATCATCTGGGCTATCGGTGGCGTCTCCGGGGCCTCCCTCAACCCGGCGAGGACCTTCGGGCCATCTCTCGCTTCACTAGTCTTCGATGCGAGTGTCTTCAACACCTACTGGATCTATCTGGTGGGGCCGATCCTCGGAGGTCTTCTGGCGGCGGAGATATATAGACGGATGGAAGCGCGTTGACACCGATGGCAAAGACGGTACAGTACAGGCTCTCGCGCGAGGAGGCGAGGCAACTACTCGGGAGGATAGCCTCCCTGCTCTCCACCTCGGGGGGAAGAAGCGCGAGGGATGGCATCGTGAAGCTCCTCAACGCGAGTGTTTCCTCCTACTCCTGGGTAGGCATCTACCTGGTAGACGGACGCGAGCTGCAGCTCGACGCATGGTCCGGGCCTGAAGCGACCCAGCACGTCCGCATCCCGATAGGCGAGGGTGTCTGCGGTTTCGCCGCGAAAGCGGGGCGGACCGAGATCGTCTCCGACGTGAGCAGGGATGCGCGCTACCTCGAGTGCTTTCCGACAACGAAGTCCGAGATAGTCGTCCCGATAATGAGCGGAGGGAAAGTTCTCGGCGAGATCGACATAGACAGTGGCATCTTCGATGCCTTCTCCAGCCTCGACAGAGAGTTCCTGGAGGCGGTGGCCACAATGCTGGCTCCCACAATTACCTCGCCCGGAATCCGCTAGGTTACCCAAAGGTAAATAGCCTCGACGTTGCGCGGAGATTCTGATTTAGTTGAAGCTCGAGATCAAGGACCTTCACGTGACGGTTGAGGGAAAGGAGATACTCAAGGGTGTGGACCTCGCCGTCCAGCAGGGTGAGATACACGCACTCATGGGCCCCAACGGCTCGGGAAAGAGCACCCTCGCCTACACCCTCTTAGGCCACCCAAAGTACAAGGTCGTGAAGGGGGACATCGCCCTCGACGGCTCGAGCATCCTCCGACTCACACCCGACAAGAGGGCGAGGATGGGCCTCTTCCTGGCTTTTCAGTATCCCGTTGCAGTGCAGGGGGTGAGCATGTTCTCCTTCTTACGGGCAGCCTACAACTCCTCTCACATGACGGACCCCAAAGAACCGCCGACAATCTTCGAGTTTAGAGAAACGGTGAGCGAGAAGCTGAAGCTGCTTCAGATGGATGAATCAATCCTGAATCGCTACCTGAACGAAGGTTTCTCCGGCGGCGAGAAGAAGAGGGCGGAAATACTGCAGATGGCCCTCATGGAGCCCAAGATCGCCGTCCTTGATGAAACCGACTCAGGGCTAGACATAGACGCGCTCAGGATAGTCGCAGAGGGTGTAAGCAAGGTTGCCGGGCCTTCAGTGGGCATCCTCCTCATCACCCACTACCAGAGAATCCTCAAGTACGTGAGACCCAACTTCGTCCACGTCCTCTACGAGGGGCGGGTTGTGGAATCCGGAGGCGAGGATCTTTCCAGAACCCTCGAGGAGAAGGGGTACAGCTGGATCAAGGGGTACAGGGGAGAGGAGGAGAAGGAGGAGCAGGCCAAGGTAGCCGGCTGACAAAAAGAAGCCTTTAATACGATGAAATAACCTATGTTATAATAATCGGTGAAACGAATGAGTACTAAGGTCGATATTGAGCCTGAGGATTACAAGGAGAAGTACGGGTTCAGCGACTCAACGGAGAGCTATGCGGTACGGGGAATAAGGGGACTTAACGAGGAGGTAATCAAGGAGATCTCCAGGCTCCACGACGAGCCGATATGGATGGAGCAGCTGAGGCTCAGGGCCCTGAAGCACTTCCTGGGGATGAAGGTCCCCAAATGGGCACCGGAGCTCGGGGAGATAGACTACCAGAGCTTCTACTATTATGCGAGGCCGACCGCGAAGACCTCGGACTCGTGGGACCAGGTTCCGGATTACATCAAGAAGACATACGATAGGCTGGGTGTCACCGAGGCCGAGCAGAAGTTCCTCTCAGGTGTCGGCGCGATATACGAATCTGAATCGGTCTACCACAGTATTCAGAAGGACCTCGAAAGGCAGGGAGTCATCTTCAGCGACACAGTCACAGCCCTGAAGCAGTACCCTGACATAATGAAAAAGTATTTCGGCACTGTCGTCCCATACCAGGACAACTACATCGCCGCCCTCCAGACTGCGGTGTGGAGCGCCGGAAGCTTCGTCTGGGTTCCGGAGGGGGTGAAGGTCGGGATGCCACTGCAGGCCTACTTCAGGATGAACGAGAGGAACATGGGGCAGTTCGAGAGGACCCTGATAATCGCGGAGCCGTACAGCGAAGTCAACTACATTGAAGGTTGCACCGCTCCCGTCTATTCCAGCCAGTCCCTCCACTCCGCGATCGTCGAGATGATAGCCAGGAAAGGCTCCCTGATCAAGTACACCACCCTCCAGAACTGGTCGAAGGACGTCTTCAACCTCGTGACCAAGCGTGCGCACGCCTACGAGGATGCGACGGTCTCCTGGGTCGACTTCAACGGAGGCTCAAGGCTGACGCGGAAGTATCCATCGGTATACCTCCTCGGGCCTCGCGCCAAGGCAGACATCATCTCAGTCGCCTATGCGGGGAGCGACCAGGTTCAGGACACGGGGGGGAAGGCCGTGCATCTCGCTCCCGACACGACCTCGAAGATCATCTCGCGCTCAGTCTCAAAGGACGGTGGGCACACCGCGTACAGGGGCCTCCTACACATCGCGAAGGGGGCGAGGAACGCGAAGTCGACGGTCCGCTGCGACGCGCTGCTGATAGACGACAGGAGCACGACAGCGACATACCCATACATGGAGATACAGGAGGACGATGCGACCGTCACCCACGAAGCCTCAGTGGGGAAGGTCGGGGAGGAGCTACTCTTCTATCTGATGTCAAGGGGTCTCTCGGAGGGCGACGCGCTCAGCATGGTCGTAAACGGGTTCCTTGAACCCTTCGCGAAGGAGCTGCCCATGACTTACGCCGTCGAGCTGAACAGGCTGATGGCGCTCGAGATGACAAACGCGGTAGGATAAGCCAGCGGAACTTCTGCGCCTGACTCGTGGGTAACGGGATGGCTCAGCAGGTCGTCGGCGCCTTCACAGAAGACGCCGTGAAGTCTCTCTCGAAGTCGTTGCGAGAGCCTGACTGGCTGACGAAGTTTAGGCTCGACGCTTATCGGAGCTTCGTCTCTCTCCCTCTCGAGACGTCGAGCCTCTACACAAAGTATTCTTACCTCTCCAACTTCGAGGCTGCGCAATTTCCTTTCATCCCCGCAAAGCGGAGCATCGACTTCCGCTCCTTCTTCAGCGACTATCTCACGGGGAAGGAGAAGAACATCCTCCTCCAGGGCAACGAAACTGAGATTCACAGCGAGCTCGACGAGAAGCTCTCCTCCCAAGGAGTTCGGCTGACGAGTCTTCATGAGGCGCTCCTAGAGGACGAGAGTCTCCTGAAGCAGCTCTTCGCTCACAAGCTCGTCGGTTCGAACGAAAAGTACGCCGCCTTCACAAACGCATTCTTCAACTCGGGCACCTTCGTCCGAATCCCAAAAGATGTGGTCGTCGCGGAACCCCTGAGAAAGATGCTTCTTACGAGCGAACCGGAGAACAGCGTAGTCGAGCAGACGATCGTGTACGCGGAGGAGGGAGCGAAAGCTCTCTTCTCCGAGGAGCTCTACTCGAGGGAGAACCGGAGGCCCTCTCTCATTGCTTCGGTTGCCGAGATACACGCGAAGAGCGGGTCTAGTGTCGACTTCAGCTCGATCCAGCTCCTCGATGAGAACGCGGTCTTCGTGACGAACAAGGACGCAGCTGCGGCAGACGACGCGAGGGTTTCGGTCAGCTCCCTTTTCCTCGGGTCCTCGATAACGCGCTCCCGCATGAACTTTCAGATGAACGGGAGGGGCTCTGTCGCCGAGGGGTTCGAGATTTTCTTCACCAGTGGGAAGCAGAGGTACGACTTCGAGTCGAACCTCCTTCACAACGCCCCAGACTCGACCGGTTCCACACAGGCAAGAGGGGCGCTCAAGGACGAATCCCAGTCCATCTTCAAGGGGATGATCAAGATCGTCAACGCGGCGAAGAACTCGAGGTCATACCTGGCTCATCACGCGATGATCCTCGACAGGAGGGCCAAGTCCGACGGCGTCCCATCTCTCGAAATTGCGACAAACGAGGTGAGGGCGACCCACTCGGCCTCGGTGGCGCAGCTGGACGAGGAGCAGGTCTTCTACCTGATGGCGAGAGGGCTGACCGAATCGGAAGCGAAGAAGATGCTCGTCCTCGGTTTCTTCGAGCCTGTTCTCTCTCGGATACCGATTGAGCAGACGAGAGAGGGGGCGCGGTTCATCATAGAGGGAAAGTGGAGCGGGGAGAAGCGTCGCCTCCTCGATAGAGAGACGCTCATCTCGCTTACGGGAGGGGGCGTTCCTGAAGTTAAGCAGCAGCAACAACAACAACAGGCCGAGGACATCTTCGAGAGGCATTACAAGTACAGGAAGTGAGGCTAGGGGGTGGGCCAATTTATCAGGGCTCTCAGCCTATCGGAGCTCCCTCCCGGCTCGATGAGCCCGGTCGACTTGGCCGGGAGGCGCATCATCCTAGCCAACATCGGGGGGGAGGTGTATGCGGTCAGCGGTGTCTGCACGCATGAAGAGACCGACCTCGCAATGGGCTTCATGCTAGAGGAGAGAGTCGTCTGCCCCCTCCACCTCTCCCAGTTCGACCTCCGGACTGGCGAGGTCCTCAACCCTCCCGCGACCGTGCCTCTGACCAAGTTCAACGTTAAAATAGATGGAGGCAGCATTTTCGTCGAGGTTTAGCGTCTTGCTCAAGTCGCAGGTTCTGGAGCTCGAGAGGATAAGGGACGACTTCCCCATTCTCAAGCGCAAGGTGAAGGGAAAGCGGCTCGTCTACCTCGACAACGCGGCGACGACCCAGAAGCCCAGGAAGGTCATCGATGCCCTTGTCGATTACTACGAGAGGTACAACGCCAACGCCCATCGCTCCCTCCACACTCTCGGCATTGAGGCGACGGAGGAGTTCGAGAGGTCGAGGAGGGGCGCTGCCGAGTTCATACACGCCTCCCCCAAGGAGATAATCTTTACCCGCGGCACGACGGAATCCATCAACCTCGTTAGGTTCGCTTGGGCGGAGGAGCACGTCAAGAAGGATGACACGATACTTCTCACTCTGATGGAACACCACAGCAACATAGTGCCGTGGCAGCTCGTGGCAAGACGGAACGGCGCGAAACTGAAGTTCATCGAGCTAGACGCCAATGGCAGGCTCAAGATGGACGAGATTGAGGAGGAGATTGAGCGTTCACCGAGGCTTGTCGCGGTAACCCAGTGTAGCAACGTCCTAGGCACGATAAACGACGCCGCTCGGATATGTCGCCGGGCCAGAAAGGCGGGGTCGTTATCGGTGATTGACGGAGCCCAGTCTGTCCCCCATATGCCCGTGAGCGTCAGCGAGGTCGGTTGCGACTTCTTTGCCTTCTCCGGGCACAAGATGCTGGGCCCGACCGGGATCGGAGTCCTTTACGGACGGAGGGAGCTGCTTGAGGAGATGGCCCCGTTCCAGGGAGGTGGCGAGATGATTAGGGAGGTGCACCTGGATGGTGCGAAGTGGAACGACGTGCCGTACAAGTTCGAGGCGGGAACGGCGGACATCGCCGGTGCCATCGGCCTTCTCGCGGCAATCGAGTACCTCTCGGAGATCGGGATGGAGAAGGTGAGGCGTCATGACGTCGAGCTCCTGAGGTACGCCATCGACACCCTGAAGGGCATTAAGGGGCTCCAGCTCTACGGACCGGAGAGGGCAGAGGAGAGGAGCGGCGTGGTCTCCTTCAACCTCGCCGATGTCCATCCTCACGACTTGGCCACGATACTCGACGGAGAGGGAGTGGAGATCAGGTCAGGTCACCACTGCGCTCAGCCGCTCATGGAGTGGCTCCGCGTCCCGGCGACGAGCAGGGCCAGCTTCCACGTATACAACTCCTACGACGACATCGATGCCCTCAAGGCCGGGCTTGAAAAGGCGAGGGAGGTCTTCCGGTTATGAGCGCGGAGATTTACAAGGAGATAATTCTGGACTACTATCGTCACCCCAGAAACTACGGGAAGCTCGAGAATTACGACATCTCGGCCCGAGACACCAACCCGCTCTGCGGCGATGAGGTTGAGATGCGGATCAAGGTCTCGGATGGCGGGAAGATAGGGGAGATCAAGTTCCAGGGGAAGGGATGCGCAATAAGCCAGGCCTCCGCCTCGATGCTCACTGAGTTCGCGAAGGAGAAGCCGCTCGAGTGGGTGAAGGGGCTCTCAAAGGAAGACGTGCTGAAGCTGCTGGGAAACCCCGACCTCGGTCCTGCTAGGATAAAGTGCGCCCTCCTGGGTATGAAGGTGATCAAGACCGGCGTCTACCAATACCTGGGGGCGAAGCTCGACGACCTCTCGGCAGGCGAATAACAGAATCAGAGGGAGTAGATAACCTCCAGCGCGAAGACGATGATTAGGGCCAGCGCAACCATCGTGGCTACCGTGACGCCCCTCCTGTAGCGGGAGAGACCGAATCCGTAGAGAACGAATCGGATTCTGTGCATCGCGTGCCACGCCGCACCCACCAAGAAGAGGAAGAGGTACAGCTTCGATAAAGCCGGGATGTTAGCCAGCGGTCCCTTGGGGATCGGCTGCTGGATGAGAAGTGTCACCACAATGGTCGCGGGCAGAAGGAATGCAGCTATTATCCCACCGATCGAGAAGATGCCCCAGTCGAGGGCTTCAAAGAGGGCTTGTTTCGACTTCAGGTCTTTCACCCCGCAGAGAGAATCTGAACTCCGTAGACGAGAGAAGCGATGAGGAGAGACGCGACCACCAACCCTCCCAGGTTCGCGGTTAGCGCCAGCTTTCCACTCAGTACCACGGTACCTATCTTCATCGGCTGGATCCTTGGGAGGAGGAGGAACCAGGTGATCGAATGGTAGAGACTGAAAGCGAGGAGCGTGACACTCAGCGCCACGAATGGAGCCATAGCGAACTGACTCACCAGACCCCTTCCCCCGGTCTCAACCTGCGACAGGATCAGGAGATAGAGCAGCACGTATGCAAGAATGAAGACCGAAGAGAGTTCCCTCAGGAATATCGCGATGTACTTCCGCCTCCTAAGCCACCAGTACTTGCTCGGCTCCTTGCCTTTCAGATCACTTTCCCCTCCTCGTGATCGACTTCAAACTCGTCAGCGCAGCGTCGATCTTGATCCTCTGAAGCGCCAGCGCTGGGTCGACGTTCTTCGGGCAGACGGTGGAGCATTCGCCCACGAACGTGCAGTCGAAGGCTCCCGCGTCTCTTGTCAAGAGGTCGAGCCTTTCCTTCGCCCCCTCGTCCCTCGAGTCGAGGTTGTACCTGTACCCGAGAGCGGCTGCCGCCGGCCCGATGAACTCTCTGTCCGCGGCGAATACCGGACACGCGGCATAACAGAGCATGCAGTTGATGCAGGCGCCGAACTGCTCATACCTCTGAAGCTGCTCCGGCTTCTGCAGGTACTCTCCCTCCTCGAGTGCTCTCTCCCTCTCCCTGATTATCCACGGCTCCACCCTCCCGAGCTTCTCCATGAAGTCGCCGATGTCCACGACGAGGTCCTTCTGAACTGGAAAGTTGTGGAGCGGTTCGATCACTACCTTCTCCCCCGTCTCTGGGATTGGAGCTGCGCACGTCAGCCTCGGGGTGCCGTTAACGAGCGCCCCGCAGCTCCCGCAGACTCCCATCCTGCACGACCATCTGAAGGCGAGAGACCCGTCAAGCCAGTCGCTCGCGTAGTTTAGGGCGTCCAAAACGAACATCTTCGGATGGTACTTTACTTCGTACTCCTGGTAGAAGCTATCGGGTGATCGTCCCGGGAGGTACCTCTTGACCCTTATCGTGACCTTCTCTGGAAGGGTGGAGTGGTCAGTACTTTCTTTCAGTGGGCTGCCACCTCGTCAGGTTCACTGCGAGTTTCTCAAGCCTCGGGCCCTGGGGTGTGTGGTATGAGAGTTGGTGCACAAGAAATGACGTGTCGTCCCTCCTGGGAAAGTCGGTCCTGAAGTGGGCTCCCCTCGACTCCTCACGCGTTAGGGCAGAGTGGGCCACCGCTTCGGCGACATCGAGCATGAAATCAAGCTCGAATGCGTGAACCAACTCCATATTGAATGTTCTCCCTCTGTCATCGACCTTCGCCGAGAGGAGTCGCCCCTTCAACTCACGTATTTCTCTGAGCGCCTCTCTGAGTCCCTTACTCTCGCGGAAGATTCCGACCTTCGTCTCCATCAGAGACTGGAGGCCCTCCCTTATCTCTGCGAGCCTCTCCTGACCCCCCTCCTTCTTCAGGAGGCTGTTCATCCCTTCTTCCGCCAAGGAGACATACTGCTTCGAGGAGACCGGCCGGTCCCCGCCCGGATTATGGCCTTTCTCTCTTCTGGACAGGGCGAAGCTCGCGGCGTCTTGCCCAGCCCTCTTTCCGAAGACGAGGCACTCCGATAGCGAGTTCGAGCCCAGCCTGTTCGCCCCATTTATCGTTACGCAGGCCGCCTCCCCGCAAGAGTAGACGCCCGGGAGGGGTGTCCTGCCGTTGACGTCGGTATGAATCCCTCCCATCGTGTAGTGCTGGGCAGGACGGACGGGTATCGGCTCGTTCACCGGGTCTATCTTTGCGTAGTTCAAGGCCAACTCTCTTACGAACGGTAGTCTGCTGTCGATCACTTCTTCACCGAGGTGGCGCAGGTCCAGTAGCAGGTACGCCCCGAAGGGACCCTCAAACCCCCTTCCCTCCCTAATCTCCTGTACGAGAGCACGGGAGAGGATATCCCTCGGACCCAGCTCCATCTTCTCGGGGGTATACCTGCTCAGAAACCTCTCTCCATCTTTGTTCTTGAGGTATCCTCCCTCCCCCCTCGAGGCCTCCGTTATCAGAATCCCCGTCCCGGGCAGAGCGGTGGGATGAAACTGGACGAACTCCATATCCTTCAACGGCACTCCCGCCCTGTACGCGATCGCCATCCCATCTCCCGTCTTTATCACCCCGTTGGTCGTAAACTGGTATATCCTCCCCGCTCCCCCCGTTGCGACGATGACAGCAGAGGCGGAGACGAAGGCGAGTTCGCTCGTCCTCAGGTCCAGGGCCACAAGCCCCTTGACCGCCCCACCCTCGACGGCGAGTGACAAGACAAACCACTCGTCGTACCTGACGATGCTCGGGTACTTCAGCGAGTGCTGGAGGAGGGTGTGAAGTAGATGAAATCCTGTCTTGTCGGCGGCGAAGAGTGTTCTCTTCACGCTCATGCCTCCGAAGGCCCTCGCCGCCAACTTGCCGCCCTCCTCCCTGCTCCACGGGCAGCCCCAGTGCTCCAGTTGAATCACCTCCGACGGAGCTTCTCTCACGAAGAGCTCGACCGCGTCCTGGTCGGCAAGATAATCACTCCCCTTGATTGTGTCAAGGGCGTGAAGGTCCATGGAGTCGTAATCCTTGAGCACGGCCGCCGTCCCTCCCTCGGCTGAGACCGTATGACTTCTCATCGGGTAAACCTTCGACAATAGACCGATACTGAGCTTGTCACTGAAGGTCGCGGCCGCTATCGCGGCCCTAAGCCCAGCGGCACCCGCACCTACTATTGCGATGTCATGCGAGAACTTCTCTACCATGCGCCTTCAAGACTTCTGAAGAGGGGGTGACGCGTGACCCGCGTTTTACGTCTTTCTGATTCAGACCCCGGAGCTGGGTGACCGCAACGTCGTCATCTTCGACCGAAGAATCGAAATCGCTTCACAAAGTATTTAACACGTCCAAATATCGCAGAGGAGCCACGAGTGGGCATAGTTGCCGGAGTTTGCTTACAGCTTCCAGGGTTTTGACCCAGCGGTGCATGTCAGGGCCAGCGGGCGCGAGGTTAACGTCTCCCCGAAGGCGGCAAGAGAGGTTGCGTTAGCGATCAGAGGGAAGCCCCTCCCCGAGGCAATCGAGCTCCTCGAATCGGTCGAAACCCTCAAGATGCCCATCGCATTTCGAAGGCACAAGCTGAAGGTTGGGCATCGAAGCGAGCTTGCTGGTTTCCCCTCCGGTTCCTACCCTGTCAAGACGGCCCGCGCTTTTGTCGATGTCCTGAAGAATCTTCAGAGTATTTGTGAATTCAAGGGGCTGGACCCCGAACGTGTCAGGATCATACATTCGTCTGCTTACGCTGGCCGGTCCATCAAGGACTATACACCGAGGGCGATGGGCAGGAGCAGCCCGAACTTTCACACCCTCGTTCATATTGAACTGGTCGGAAAGGAAGTATAGTCAGAATGTCCGCCCAAGAAAGGAGCGCTGTCAAGGGTTTACTGCAGATGAGCAGAAGCTACGTGCAGATCGATGAGTTCCTGGAGAAGGCGCTCAAGGAGGCAGGATACGGCGGCCTCGAGATACAGAAGACTCCTATAGGAACGACTCTGAAGGTCTCCGTCGCCAGACCGGGGCTCGCGATCGGGCGGAGGGGGACGGGCATCAAGGATCTCACCGAGCAGGTTGCGGCAAACTTCCGATTCCAGAATCCACAGATTGCCGTCTCCGAGGTCAAGACCCCAGAACTGAACGCGAAGATCATGGCGGCGAGGATTGCCCAGATCGTTTCAAGGGGGACCGCCTTCCGTCGGGCAGCGAACTGGACCCTCAACACGATCATGAATGCGGGGGCGATGGGGGTCGAGATCTCAATCGCGGGGAAACTTAGGTCAGACAGGTCACACAGCGAGACGTACCGGGCGGGCGTCGTGCCCAAGAGCGGCGAAACCGCGACAAAGATTGTCAGGGAGGCGACGACAGACGTTCTGTTGAAACTCGGGCTTTACGGAATCAAGGTGAAGATCGCCCTGAAGAATGCGGTGGCGCCCGACGTCGAGATAAAGGAGGACATGAGGGAGGTAAAGGTGGAGGAGAATGCCGAACCTGAAGGCGAAGTTGCTGAAAGGGCAAGAGCCAGATAAGCTCAGAGAGACGCTCTACGACCTTAGGGCGGAGCTCTCCAAGCTTCGGAGCACAGCGGCTCGTGGGCTCAACAAGAAGGACACTGGGAAGATAAGGAAGGTACGGAGAGACATCGCTAGAGTCCTAACGACGATGACTGAGAGGGGAGTGGGCGAGTGAATCTCATCGGAAGAAGGGTGAAGATTCTCGTTGCGACCGACCCGAATCAGGTTGGGCTCTCGGGCGAGCTGGTTCTCGAAAGGTCGAAGACACTCATGCTCGAATCCCGTGGGCGAAGGCTCACGATTCAGAAGTTGGGGACTGTGATCGAACTCGCGGGAACGGGAAGGGGGGAGGTCATCAGGGGCGACGATATTCTCGGCAGGGTCGAGGAGAGGATTGCGAGGGATGCCTCATGAGCTCTGCGGGGCTCGAGATTGCTGCGCCAGCGCAAAAGTGCGATGACGTTCGCTGCCCATTTCACGGTCACGTCAAGGTACGTGGGAGGCTTCTCACGGGAAGGGTAGTCTCGACGGCGGGGAAATCCTTCGTCGTGATTCAGATGGAGTATCTTCACAAGGTAAGGAAGTACGGCAGGTCGGAGAGGCGGAAGAGCAGGCTGACAGCACACCTCCCGGGCTGCATACAGGCGCATGAGGGCGAGATGGCGACGATTGCGGAGTGCCGGCCCTTGTCGAAGACCATCTCGTTCGTCGTCGTTCAATCGAGGAGGTCTGCCTAGATGTCGACCAAGTCCCGCGCAGTCTCCGCGAAGGGTGTCGAGGAATACAAGACTTACATCACTCGGTCGATACCTGTGAGTGCCGTCATCACCTGCGCTGACAACACGGGAGCGAAGACGCTCAGGGTTGTCCAAGTGACACGGGCCAAGACCAGGCTGAAGAGGGTTCCGGCCGCATCGGTCGGCGACCACATCGTGTGCGTCGTGAAGCGTGGTCCCCCCGACCTTCGCAAGCAGACATTCGGTGCCGTGATAGTCAGGCAGAAGTATCCGGTGCGCAGGGTCAGCGGACTCCGGATATCATTCGAGGACAACGCGGCGGTCATCGTGACGCCGGAGGGCGAGCTGAAGGGGACAGACATCAAGGGTCCCGTCGCGAGTGAGGCGGCCGAAAGATGGCCGAGGATTGCCAATCTCGCCTCCATTATCATCTGAGGGAGGGTGGATATGAAGTTCGGTTCTCCCCTCTCGGAAGACCTCCGGGCGAAGTTCAAGAGAAGAAGTGTGCGGCCGACAGTGGGAGATTCGGTCAGGATCGTCAGGGGAGAGTTCCGCAACATCGAGGGGAAGGTAACAAAGGTTCTTCCGAAGAAGGGGAAGGTCAACGTTGAGGGTGTCAGCCGAGAAAAGATCAAGGGGGGGACCGCGCCTGCCCCCATCGACGCCTCGAAGGTCGTTATCACCGCCTTCAACCTCGAAGACAAGTTGAGGAAGATGAAGCTGGAGGCGCAGTAAGGGATGGCAAAGAAGGGAGGAAGGAACAGAATGAAGCGCCTCTCGGCTCCGAGGCTCTGGGACCTCGAGCGCAAGAAGAAGCGCTTCACGTTCAAGCCGACGCCGGGTCCCCACTCGATAGCGAAGTCCTACCCGCTCGGGGTCCTCCTCCGCGACCTTGTGGGTTTGGTGAAGACCGCGGGGGAGCTCAGGTATGCCGTGAACGCCGGGAAGGTCTTGGTCGACGGAAGGGTCAGGCGAACGCCCTCCTTCCCCGTCGGGCTCTTCGATGTCGTTACAATTCCCTCCGAGAACCTCTCCCTTCGGCTGGTCCCCTCCCCGAGGGGTCTGATCCCCTCCAAGATTGCGAAGGAGGAGGCGGAGAAGAAACTCTGTGCTGTCAGCTCGAAGGTAATCGTGAGGGGAGGGCGCCTCAGGTACGGTTTCCACGACGGGAGGTCGATGGCCGGTGAGGGGCTGGACCTGAGGCCCGGCGATGCCGTCTTGATGCAACTCCCGGATCAGAGGGTCCTCTCCGAGGTGAGGCTGGCCAAGGAGTCGCTGGCCCTCGTCGTCTCAGGGGAGAGGGCGGGGGAGGTGGGAAGGGTCCTGGAGGTGAAGAGGGGGACGGTCACCAGGGAGAGGATGGTGAAGATCTCCCTTCCGGGCGGGGAGGCCGAGATACCTTCGCGGCTTGTCTTTCCGGTCGGGATCGATAAGCCCGCGATAACGGTGAGCATCTCAAGATGATGTCCAAGACAGTCCAAGAGACGAGGATGAGGTCGGTCAGGGTAGGGAAGGTCGTCTTGAACATAGGCGTTGGGAAGTCGGGGGAGGCCATCGAGAGGGCGAAGAAGGTTCTCGAGCTGCTGACGGGGCAGAAGCCCAGCCAGCGGAGGGCGAGAAAGAGCATCCGTGAATTCGGCGTCCACAAGGGTGAGCCGATCGGAGTCGTCGTCACGCTGAGGGGAGAGCGGACGACGGATCTCATCAGCCGGTTGCTGGTCGCGAGGGAGAAAAAAATCCCTCAATCCTCCTTCGACGAGCGCGGGAGCGTCTCCTTCGGCATTAAGGAGCACATAGAGATTCCGGGAACGAAGTACGACCCGGCGCTGGGGATACTCGGGATAAACGTCTCGATTCTCCTTGAGCGACCGGGCTATAGGGTGGCCAGGAGGCTTAGGAGGTCCTCGCGGGTGGGGAAGGAGCATGTCATCAAGCGGGAGGAGGCGATCTCCTACTTCCAGTCGCACTTCGGAACTGTCGTGGTGATGGTGGAGTGAAAGAGAGGCACCCTAAGAAGAGAGGTTACGGCAAGTCGACCCACTACTGCAAGAGGTGCGGGCAGTACGGTGCGGTAATCAGGTCATACGGCCTCTTGCTCTGCAGGCAGTGTTTCAGGGAGGTTGCGGGGAAGCTTGGATTCAAGAAGTACGATTAGGAGCGATCTGTAAGGATGCCCGCGATAAAGGTGCTTGCGAACCTCTTCGCGAGCCTCCAGAACTCAGAGATGAGGCACAAGAAGGAATGCATCGTCATTCCCGCCTCGAGCCTCGCGGGGGAGGTCCTCACGGTTCTCCAGAAGAGAAGGTACATCGGCGAGTTCGAGCTGATCAGAGACGGAGTCGGCGGCAAGCTCAAGATACAGCTTCTCGGCAGAATAAACAGGTGCGCCGTCATATCGCCGAGGTTCCCCGTCAAGAAGCGCGCTCTGGTAGCTTGGGAGCACAGGTTCCTCCCGGCGGTCGGGGTGGGAATCCTGATCGTTTCAACGCCGGCGGGCGTGATGGAGCACACCGAAGCCCAGGAGAAGGGACTGGGCGGGAGACTCTTGGGCTATGTCTACTGAACTCGCGGCCCAGAGTGTCAGGCTTCCCGAAGGCGTAACCGCCTCCCTGGAGGGGAGGTCCTTCGCCGTCAAAGGGAAATTGGGGACGGTAAGGAAAGACTTCGCAAGGATCAACGTCGAGATTCAAGTAGAAGGAGGGAGCGTCCTGATCAGGCCCTTCTCAGCAAGAAAGAAGGACTCCACCATCTCGAACACGGTCCACTCCATCGTCAGGAACATGGTCAAGGGTGTCACTCGCGGATACACCTACCGACTGAAGGTCGTCTACGCTCACTTCCCCATCTCCGTGAAGACGAAGGGGGACTCTGTGGTCGTCGAGAACTTCGTGGGCGAGCGGTCTCCGAGGGTTTCGCGGATCATCGGCGACTGCAAGGTGACGACGGAGGGCGACGACGTCGTGGTGAAGGGCGTCTCCCTCGAGGACGTTGGTCAGACCTCAGCCAACTTGGAGCTTGCGACGAAGATCAAGCGGAAGGACCAGAGGATCTTCCTCGACGGTATCTACATATACCAAAAAGGGGAGGGCTGGTGAAAGTTAGATAGATGCCCAGGAAGAAGAGCGACCCTTCGGATGCTGTGAAGCTCAAGAAGCTCGTCGAAATCAGGAGCGAGTTTGCCAAACGAAGGCCAGCGTTTGTGCGTCCGGAGAGCTGGAGGTACGACAGGCTCAGCCCAGAATGGAGAAAGCCGAAGGGGCTCGACAACAAGGTAAGGAAGAGCAAGAAGGGTTGGCCCCGCCGCGCGAAGGTTGGCTACAGGGGTCCCCTCGTCTCCAGGTATCTCCACCCGAGCGGGCACTACGAAGTCATGGTCCACAACCAGGGCGAGCTCGAATCACTCGTGCCCGGGAGGGACGTCGCGCGCATGGGTGCAACCGTGGGGGCGAGGAAGAGAGCGCTCATCCTGAGGAGGGCGAAGGAGCTCGGAGTCAGGGTCGTCAACCCGACCGGGTTGAGGATAGTCGTTGAATCTAAGAAGTAAGAGAAGGCTCGCGGCCGATGTACTCGGCGTCGGGGAGGACAGGATCATCTTCGACGACGAATACTCGGACCTGATACAAGACGCCATCACTCGGAGCACAATCAGAGGGCTGGTCGGGTTCGGCGCGATCACCGTCGCCCCGGAGAGGGGGGTTTCTCGGGGTCGGTACAGGCAGAGGAGTGAGAAGCTGAAGAGAGGAAGGGGTTCGGGTTCGCTCAAGGGGAGCAAGACTGCGAGGGTTCCGAGGAAGGCGAGGTGGGTCAGCAAAGTCCGCTCGCTGCGAAGGAGGCTGAAGGTGGCCCGCGCGAGGGGGGAGATTTCGAAGGCCTCGTACTGGAGCCTCTACAAGCAGGTGAAGGGAGGACAAGTCAGGGGGGTCAAGCACCTCCTCGAGCTGATGAAGGAGGCGAAGCGGTAGACGAATCATCGCCACGTGCAGATTCAGCGAAGGAGGAGGATGGGACTCACAGACTACAGGGCTAGAAAGAGAGCCGTGGCATCTCACCGAATCCTTCTCGTGGTCCGTTTCTCGGGGAAGAATGTCTCTGCGCAGTTCGTCAGGCCTCACGTGAAGGGAGATGGAGTCTTGTCATCTGTTCATTCGCACTCCCTTCGGAAGCTGAAGTGGAAAGGCTCTCTGAAGTCTGTTCCGGCGTGTTATCTCCTCGGTCTCCTCGCCGGGAAGAAGGCGGTGGAGAAGGGAGTGAAAGATGCGGTCCTCTACAACGGACTCAACCCATTCATCAAGGGTTCGAGGGTCGCGGCATTCGTGAAGGGTGCGAGGGACGGTGGCGTGCAGATTCCGGTCTCCGAGGACGTCCTCCCGCCAGAGGAGCGGCTGAGGGGAGATACCATAGCGAAGTACGCCTCGTCGATGTTGAATGAGGACAAGGAGGCGTATCAGAGGCGTTTCTCCTCCCTTCTCAGCGGAGGCTTCAAGCCCGAAGAGTATCCCGCCCAGTTTGATAAGGCGAAACAGGCCATACAGGGAGGGTCAAAGCGATGAGCGGGTTCGGAAGGCGGCAGGAGGAGAGGGAAGAGGTCTGGGTGCCGAAGACGAAGCTCGGAAAGATGGTCGCGGAGGGGAAGGTCACATCGCTCGGAGAGATCTTCCGGACGGGACAGAGGGTCCGAGAGGCCGAGATCATCAAGAAGCTGCTCCCCGACCTAAGGAACGAAGTGGTTGGTGTCGGAGTCGTGCAGAAGCAGACCGACGCGGGGGAGCTGACGAGGTTCGGAGCTGTCGTCGCGGTGGGGAACGGGGGAGGGTGGTTCGGGGTCGGCAAGGGGAAGGCTCCCCAGATGAGAGAGGCGATAGACAAGGCAACCCATAACGCCCTTCTCAACATCATCCCGATCAAGATAGGTTGTGGGAGCTGGGAGTGCAGGTGTGGCACCCGCCACTCGGTGCCTTACAGGATCAGGGGGAAGGCAGGCTCCGTCGCAGTCGAAATCATCCCCGGGCCGAGGTCCCTCGGGCTGGTCGCTGGACCGGCGCTCAAGAACTTGCTCGCGCTCGCTGGCATCAAGGACGCGTGGATCAGGACCTTCGGCTCGACGAGTACGATGTCGTCACTCGCGAACGCCGTCTACGACGCCTTCAGGAAGTCTCACGCCCTGAGCCTCTAGGTGGAATAATGGGACTCCTCCTCGTCGTCAACCTTCACGGTCAGATAAACGTCCGCCGAGAGGTAAGGTCCGCCCTGAGAGAGATGCGGGTCGAAAGAAGGTTCTCCGCGACTGTCGTCAGGGATGACCCTTCGACACTCGGCCTGCTCGACCTCTCCAGGGACTTCGTGGCCTGGGCGCCACTGAATAAGGAGCTGCTCGCCTCTCTGCTGGAAGCGAGGGGGAAGGTGAGCGAGAGAAAGAAACTCGATGGGAATGAACTTCATGAACTCGGCTTCAAGGGGACTGAGGAGCTGGCGTCTAAGATGATGGAGGGTGAGATGCGTCTTTCAGCCGTGAAGGGGCTCAGGCCCTTCTTCAACCTGAGTCCCCCGAGGGGTGGATTCAAGGTCTCGACGAGGAGGAAGTTCGGAGAGGGCGGCGTTCTCGGGATGAATCCGAAGCTCCCCGAGCTCGTCAGGAGAATGATATAGAAGATGCCCACCCGGAGCAGGAAGGTCAGGCGAATGCGAGGTTCGAGGACCCACGGCTACGGGCAAGTGGGGCAGCACAGGCATTCGGGGAAACAGGGCGGCCACGGACAGGCAGGGCTCCACAAGCACAAGTGGTCTTGGACAGTGAAGTTCGATCCCGACCACTTCGGACGCGACCCGTTCAGGCCCCCTAGCCAGACGAGACCATCGAGGTGGATAAATGTCGGCGACCTGGACGCGCTCGCGTCCGGGAGGGCGGGGAAAACGGGCGAGATCGACCTCGCAGCGATGGGGGTCAAGAAGCTCCTCGGCTCTGGAAACATCGTGAGCGGTCCCTACCGGGTCAGGGTCGGTTCGTTCACGAAGAGGGCTCAGGCTAAAATAGAAGCGGCCGGGGGAAAGATACTCTAGTCCAGAGGCTGACTCGTTGGCTTCCCTTAGAGAGTTTGTGAAGACCGCCGCCACCGTCCTCCCCGAGATACCCAAGCCCGAAAGAAAGCCGTCGCTAAATGAGCGTTTCATCTGGACGGGGTTGGCGCTGATCGTCTACCTCGTCATGTCGATCACGCCCCTCTATCAGTTCGGGGCGGGGAAGCAGGACCCGTTTCAGTTCCTGAGAATAATCTTCGCCTCGACTCAGGGAACCCTGATGGAGCTCGGCATAGGACCGATCGTCACATCGGGGCTGATCCTGCAGCTTCTGCAGGGTAGCGAGATTATCAAGCTGGACATGGGAAACCCCGAGGACAGGTCTCTCTTCGGCTCCGCAACGAAACTCCTCACCTTCTTCGTCATCGCAGCCGAGTCTGGAGCCTACATCATAGGGGGAGCGCTGGGGTCTCTCGCCCCGACTCAGGGGGTCGTAATCTTCGTGCAACTCTTTCTGGCAAGCGTGGTTGTCCTCCTCCTCGACGAGCTGATTCAGAAGGGCTGGGGGATCGGAAGCGGCGTCAGCCTCTTCATTCTGGCCGGCGTCGCGCAGACGGTCATGTGGTACACTCTCTCGCCTTTCCCTGTAAACACGGGCACCAGCCAGAGTCCCGGCCCTGCCGAGATCTTCGGTTTCATCCCCGCCCTGATCAGCTCCGCCTTCGCGGGTAATCTCGGTGACATCGTGGTGAGGGGATTCAAGTTCCCCAGCCTCCTGACCTTCGTACTGACCCTGGTCATGATTCTCGTCCTGATATACATAGAGGGGATCAGGGTGGAACTCCCCATCACATCAATAAAGTACCGGGGGTTCCAGGGTGTCTACCCAATCAAACTCCTCTACGTTTCAAACATTCCCGTCATCCTTGTGTCCGCCCTGGGGGCGAACATCGCCTTCTTCTCCAAGCTTCTCTACGGTAACCTAGGGGCCTTTGCGAACTTTCCCTACCTCAAGTACCTCGCGCAGTACGACTCCCAGGGGAACGCCGTCAGCGGGCTCGTTTACTACATCTCCCCTCCCCGGGGGCTCGACCACACGCTCGGCGACCCCATCCATTCCGTGGTCTACGTCCTCTACCTCGTGACACTCGCGGTCCTCTTCGCGAGGATCTGGGTCGAGATAGGCGGTTTGAACCCCAAGGCCGTAGCCAAGAACTTGATGGGCGCCGACGTCCAGGTGCCTGGATTCAGGCGCTCCGGGCTTTCGATCGAACAGGTTCTCAACAGATACATCCCCCCGATTACCATCATCGGAGGGATCATCATAGGGCTAATCGCCTCGGTCTCAGACCTCTTCGGTGTCTTCGGCTCGGGAATAGGAATCTTGCTGATGGTCGATATCGTGCTCCAGTATTACCAGATGCTCGTGAAGGAACAGATAGAAGAGGTCTCGCCGAGGCTCGCGGGCATTCTAGGGCAGGCGTGATTCGGATAAGGCTCAGGGTGGTCGTCGTCGGTGTCCCGGGCGTGGGGAAGTCCACCGTCGTCGAAGCGGCAGTCTCCGCCTGGAAGGGCTCCAGGCTAGTCACCTTCGGAACAGTGATGCTCGAGGAGGGGCTGAGGCTGAAGTGGATAAGGCACAGGGACCAGCTGAGGAAGATGCGCGTCGAGGAGCAAACAAAGCTTCAGAGAATCGCGGCCCGGAAGATATCGGCGATGAAGAGGAGTGTCCTCTTCGTCGACACCCATCTCTTCATCAGGACGCCCGAGGGTTTCTGGCCGGGGCTCCCGTTCCACGTCGTTACCGCTTTGAAACCGACCCACCTCGTCCTCATCGAAGCCGATAGCGAGGTCGTCCTCTCCCGCCGCACGCGCGACCCCAAGAGGTATAGGGACAGGGTGAATAAGGAGGAACTCGAGTCGGAGCTGCTCCTCGCCCGCAGCTTCCTCACGACCGCCTCGTCAATCAGCGGCGCCCCGATGATGATTCTTAGGAATGAGGAGGGGAGGGTCGAGGAAACCGTCCAAAGGTTGATAGACGTCCTGAGGGAGGCGAGGCCATGACCTTCCCGATACCTCTCTCAACCCTCCTCGTTACGCTGACGGCCGTCGGGGTTGGTCTCGTCTCGAACTTGCTTACCCGCCGCTTCGTCGACCTCAACGCCGAGAGGAGGATAAAGGCGGAGGTCAGCGCCTTCAACGCCGAGCTGAAGGCGGCTGTCAGGGCCAATGACAAGGAGAAGGAGCAGAGGCTGAAAAAAAAAGAACAGCAGATGGCTCAGATGAAGCTCAAGATGTCATCCGCTAGGACGAAGATAAGCATTGGGACGATTCTGCCATTTCTCGCTGTTTACTACGGCCTCGCTGCACTCATGGGAGGGCTCAGCGTGACCGTCGCTTATTCCCCCATTCCTCTCTGCATTCCCTCTACGATAATCTGCCTGGTGGGGGAGAATGGTGCGGTATCGCTCTTTTGGTGGTACTTTTTGTCCTCGCTCACCTTCACTGGAATGCTCACGAGGCTCTTGGGAACAGCTACCTGACTATGAATGCGATCATCGTCTCCGGGATGCCCGCGGTGGGCAAGACGACCGTCTCAAAGTTGCTGGGTGACGCGCTAGGGCTGAAGGTTGCGGGGGGTGGGGATGTCCTGAAGGAGATGGCCGCCGAGGAAGGGTACACCCCGGGTGGGGAGGACTGGTGGGATACGGAGGAGGGGATAGAGTTCCTCAAGAAGAGAAAGAGGTCGGCCGACTTCGACCGGGAGGTCGACGAGCGACTCCTCAAGAAGGCGAAGGCAGGCGACGTCGTGATTACGAGCTACACCCTCCCCTGGCTTTCCGACTACGGAATCAAGATATGGCTCTCCGGCTCAGTCGAGAGCAGGGCGAGCAGGATGGCGAAGCGAGACCGCACCGACGAGCAGAAGTGCAGGGAGATAATCGCGATTCGCGACAGGGAGAACTACGAGATATACAAGAAACACTACAGGATTGAGTTCGGGAGGGACTTCAAACCCTTCCACCTTATCATCGACACCGACGATATAGACGAGAGGAGGGTCGCCGCGATCGCCCTCGATTACGTGAAGAACCACGGAAAGGGAAGTGGTTGAAACCCGCGAGCCTCATGGTAGTTGACGAGGAGCCGACAGACCCCGGGTTCGGCTCCCAACCCGACTCTCGAAGCCTATCCGAGCTTCTGGAGTATGGAATAATCCCACTCGACAAGCCCCGCGGTCCGACGAGCCACGAGGTCGTCGCATGGGTGAGAAGGCTTCTGGGTGTCTCGAAGGCGGGGCACAGCGGCACACTCGACCCCGCCGTCTCTGGTCTTCTCCCCATCGGGCTTGGGCAGGCGACGAAGGCGCTGACCCTTCTCCTGATGTTCCCCAAGGAGTACTGGGCGGTCATGCGCATTCACTCCTCGGTTCCCAGGGAGGCGGTCGACACCTGCATCAAGGAGTTTACCGGAGAGATCTACCAGCGCCCGCCTCAGAGGTCCTCCGTCCGGAGAGACATCCGAACCCGGACCATCTACGAGCTTGAGGTCGTCGAGCAGGAAGGAAATCTCTTCCTGGTCAGATGCCTCTGCCAGGCAGGAACCTACGTGAGGAAGCTCGTGTACGACATCGGGGAGGTCCTCGGAGTCGGGGCGACGATGGTCGAGCTGAGAAGGACGAAGGTCGGCCCGATCGATGAAAGAGAGGGGCTCGTGAATCTTCACGAGCTGAGCTACGCCCGATCTAGGCTCGAAGGAGGGGGGGAGGCCGCCATGAGGACTGCGGTCAGGCCGGTTGAAAGGTACCTCCGCGACGTAAGAAGGGTGGTCATAAGAGACTCTGCGGTGGACGCCATCTGCCACGGCGCGAGGCTTGCGATACCCGGGATTCTCTCACTCTCGGAGGGCATCGTGAAGGGTGATACGACCGTCATCCTCACGGGGAAGGGGGAGCTAGTCGCGATCGGAGAGGCTCTCCTGACGACCGAGGAGATCACGGGAGCCCAGAAGGGACTCGCGTTTTCGGTCAGGAGGGTGGTCATGAAGCTGGGTACGTACCCGAGGCTGTGGAAGACGGAGCAGCTGCAGAAGCCCTCATAGTCTCAGACCTCGCTTATCTTGGTGCGAGCCGCCCATAACGCGGGGAAGAATCTCCTTCTGAG
>Ga0209157_1000479_pt1 | contig 34226 bp, 27 predicted proteins | sample GraSoiAngelo_135_FD_185892 | JGI IMG/M metagenome (GOLD analysis project Ga0209157, IMG submission 185892) | Grasslands soil microbial communities from the Angelo Coastal Reserve, California, USA - 14_0929_05_40cm (SPAdes) (version 2) | ecosystem: Environmental > Terrestrial > Soil > Grasslands ...
ATCCGCGCAAGGCCTGGCGGCTGCTCGCAGCGCCGCTGGGCGGTGCGTTGCTGCTGGAGCTGGTCCTGCTGGTGGCCTCGCGCGCGGCCGCGCCGGCGGCAACGGGTGCGACGGCGTCCGGCAGTGTGGCCACCATCGGGCGCCTGCTCTTCACCGACTACCTGCTTCCTTTCGAGCTGACGTCGGTGCTGCTGCTGGCCGCCATGGTGGGCGTCCTGCTCCTCGCCAGGAGTCGGGAGGGCACCGCCCAGTCGCCGGGCCCCGGGCCCGAGGCGAGCCTGCGTGCAAGCGCGCCGCCGCGGCGAGCCGAGCGCGAGGTGGGCGTCCGATGATCCCCGAGTCGTGGTACCTCACGCTCTCCGCGGCGCTCTTCACCATTGGTGTGGTTGGTGTCGTCATTCGCAGGAACCCACTCGTGATTTTCATGTCCATCGAGCTGGCCCTCAACGCCGCCAACCTCGCGTTGGTGGCCTTCGGCCAGCGAACCGGCAATCCCGACGGGCAAGCTCTGGTGTTCTTCGTGATGGCGGTGGCGGCGGCCGAGGTTGCCGTCGGCCTGGCCATCATCGTCGCGATCTTCCGGGTCCGCCAGCGGCTATCGGTGGACGAGCTGAGCGTGATGCGATGGTAGGGGGGCGGTAGGAGGAGACATGGCGCAGAAGACCGAAGCGAAGAAGGCCGGCCCGCCGGCCGTCGATGCCGAGCTGGCCCGCCGCCTGCTTGCCGACATGATGCTGATCCGCCGCTTCGAGGAGAAAGCGGCTGAAGCGTACGCCCTGGGCAAGATCGGCGGATTCCTCCACCTCTCTATCGGTGAGGAAGCCGTCGCCGCCGGCGCCACGTCGGTGCTGCGACGCGATGACTATGCGATCTCGACCTATCGCGAGCACGGTCACTGCCTGGCCAAGGGCTGCGATCCACGCCGGGCCATGGCCGAGCTGTTCGGCCGCCGCGACGGCCTGAGCAAGGGTAAGGGCGGCTCGATGCATCTGTTCGACCAGAGCGTGAACTTCCTCGGCGGCCACGCCATCGTCGGCGCCCATCTCCCCCTGGCCGCCGGCGTCGGTTTCGCCATCAACTACGAGGGCGGCGACCAGGTCTGCGTGTGCTACTTCGGCGACGGCGCCGTGCCCGAGGGCGAGTTCCACGAGGCGATGAATCTCTCCGCGCTCTGGAAGCTGCCGATGATCTGGATCTGCGAGAACAACCGCTACGCCATGGGGACCTCGCTCGAGCGCGCGCTGGCCCAGACCGAGATCTGGAAGTTCGGCGAAGTCTACGGCATTCCTTCCGAGCCGGTCGACGGCATGGACGTGTTGGCCGTTCGCGACGTCGTCGGCCGCGCCGTCGAGCGCGCTCGCACGGACAAGACGCCGGCGTTGATCGAGGCCCGCACCTACCGCTTCCGCGGCCACTCCATGCGCGACCCGGCCGGGGCCGTCTATCGGACAAAGGAGGAGGTCGAGCGCGAGAAGCTTCGCGATCCGATTTCCCTCTTCCGCGAGAAGGCCCTCAAGGCGGGCTGGCTCAGCGAGGCGGACGTCCGGGCGATCGAGAAGGACGTCAACGACCGCATCGACGATGCCGTGGCCTTCGCCGACGCCTCACCGGAGCCGCCGGTCGAATGGCTCCTCACCGACATCTACAAGGAGGACTGACGGATGGCGGTGATGACCTATCGCGAGGCGCTCAACCTCGCTCTGCGCGAAGAGATGAAGCGTGATCCCCGCGTCTTCGTGATCGGGGAGGAGGTCGGCCTGTACGAGGGCGCCTACAAGGTGACCCAGGGCCTGCTGAAGGAGTTCGGGCCGAAGCGTGTGGTCGATACGCCCATCGCCGAGTCGGGCTTCACCGGCGTCGGGATCGGGGCGGCGATGGTCGGGCTGCGTCCCGTGGTCGAGATGATGACGTTCAACTTCGCGCTGCTCGCGCTCGACCAGATCGTGAACTCGGCCGCGAAGATGCATTACATGTCGGGCGGCCAGTACAACGTGCCCATCGTCATCCGCGGCCCGGGTGGGCCGGCCCACCAGCTGGCGGCTCAGCACTCCCAGTCGATGGAGGTGTACTTCTACCACGTCCCGGGACTGAAAGTCGTGCGACCGAGCACGCCGATGGACGCCAAGGGCCTCTTGAAGGCGGCGATCCGCGACGACAACCCCGTCGTCTTCATCGAGTCGGAGACGCTCTACGCGGTGAAGGGCGAGGTGCCCGAGGATCCCGACTTCGTGATCCCGCTCGGCGAGGCGATCGTCCGGCGTGAGGGCCGCGACGTGACCGTCGTCGCCTACATGGGCATGATGTACCGGGCGCTGGAAGCGGCCGAGGAGCTCGAGAAGGAGGGGATCTCGGTCGAGATCGTCGATCCCCGAACGCTGCGCCCGATGGACGCCGGAACGATCATCGGCTCGGTGCGGAAGACGCATCGGGCGGTCGTGGTCGAGGCGGGCGCTGGCTTCGCCGGCATGGGATCCGAGATCGCCGCCTTCATCATGGAGCAGGCGTTCGACGATCTCGATGCGCCGGTCGAGCGCGTGACCGGCGCCAATGCCCCGATGCCCTATGCGCGCGGACTCGAACGCGCCAAGACGCCGTCGAAGGAACGCATCATGGAGGCGATCCGCCGCGTCTGCTACGCCGAGAGGAGCTGACCATGGCCGTGACCAAGGTGGTGATGCCCAAGCTGTCCGAGGCCATGGACACCGGGAAGGTCATCAAGTGGCTGAAGAAGGAGGGCGATCGCGTCCAGGGCGGAGACATCCTGGCCGAGATCGAGACCGACAAGGCCGACGTCGAGATGGAGGCGTTCGGCGCCGGGGTCCTTCGGAAGATCCTCGTCGGCGCTGGTGACCGTGCTCCGGTCGGTAGCCTCATCGCCGTCATCGCCGAGCCGAACGACGACATCGCGTCCCTGATTTCGGGCGCAGCGCCGCCTGCCTCGGCGGTTGGTAAGCCGGCTGGGCCAACGTCGGCGCCCGGAGCAACCTCCGATCGACCGACGTCCGTGCCGCCCCAGCCACGGAGCGAAGATCCGGCTGCGCGTCAGCCGGCGCCGGCGAAATCTCCTGACGGGCCGGGGGCGGGCTCTCGGACCGAGACTCGCCGCGAGCCAGCGCCCGGGCCGTCGGCTCCCGTGATGGCGCCGGTGGCGGCCGCTGCGCCGCTTGCCGGCGGCCGCGTGAAGGCGTCGCCGCTCGCCAAGAAGGTCGCCGCTCAGCGCGGTGTCGATCTGAAAGTCGTCCAGGGCAGCGGCCCCGGTGGACGCATCATCCGTCGCGACGTCGAAGCCGCGACGACCGCGCCGGCGGCAGCACCGGCCGTTGCGCGCGCGTTGCCGGGCGTCACCGGCCCCGAGTACGAGGACCGTCCACTCACGCAGATCCGCGCCACGATCGCCAAGCGCATGCCGCTCAGCAAGGCCCCGGTACCGCACTTCTACGTGACGTCGGAAGTCGCGATGGACCGCGCGTGGGCGCTGCGGGAGGAGCTGAACGCGCTCGACGGCGCGCCCAAGATCTCGGTGAACGATCTCGTCATCCGCGCCTGCGCGCTGGCGCTGCTGCAGCATCCGGAGGTGAACGCCTCGTTCCAGGGCGACTCGGTTCGCGTCTGGCACCGCGCCCACATCGGTATCGCCGTCGCGCTGGAGGAGGGCCTCATCACGCCGGTGCTGCGCGATTGCCAGGCCAAGTCCCTGGGGCAGATCGCCGTGGAGTCACGCGACCTGGCCGAGCGGACGCGCGCGCGGAAGCTGAAGGCCCACGAGCTGTCGGGCGCGACCTTCTCGATCTCGAATCTCGGCATGTTCGACGTCGCCGAGTTCTCGGCCATCATCAATCCCCCCGAGGGCGCCATCCTCGCCGTCGGCTCCGTCCGTCGCGTGCCCGTCGCCGACGGGGACGAGGTCACGGTGGGCCGGCGCATGATGCTGACGATCTCGTGTGACCATCGGGTGATGGATGGGGCCATGGGCGCGCGGTTCTTGCAGACCGTGAAGCGGTATCTCGAAGAGCCGCTGCGGTTGCTGGTGTGAGAATGCTGTCGGGCGGAAGGCGGGCGAGATCCGGCGACCACGTGCGCGAGACGGTGGTCACGTGGCGATGTTCCATACAACACGACTCTCCCGGACGTCCGCGGCGCGGAACGGGTCGGCGGACCCCGCCCGCCTCCCGCCCCGCAACTTCTCGCACCCGCCGCGGACCAGGTCGTTCGAGCGACGGCTTCACGGGCGGGCATCGCGCGAATATGGGGGCGCATCTCGGGGGCGGGAATGGCGACGCATAAGGTCGATGTGGCGGTGGTCGGGACGGGGCCGGGCGGGTACGTCTCCGCGATTCGCTGCGCTCAGCTCGGGCTGAGCGTCGCCGCGGTCGAGGACGATCGTCCCGGCGGGGTGTGTCTGAACTGGGGCTGCATCCCCACCAAGGCCCTGCTCCGCAATGCCGAGGTCGTCCATCTGTTCAAGCGCGCCGGTGACTTCGGGATCCGCGTGCAGGGCTTCGAGGCCGATTACGCCGAGGCCATCAAGCGCAGCCGCGGCGTCGCCGATCGCATGGCCAAGGGCGTCGAGTTCCTCTTCCGGAAGAACAAGATCACGCTGGTGCCGGGAAGCGGCACGCTCGCGCGCCCCGGGGTGGTGGAGGTCAAGGGCAAGAGCGGGACCGACACCATCGAGGCGCGCGCGGTGATCCTGGCCACGGGCTCCGAGCCCAAATCGCTGCCCGGCATCACGATCGACGAGAAGCTCGTGATCTCGTCCAACGGCGCCGTGCGACAGGAGCGCGCACCGAAGTCGCTGATCGTCATCGGCGCCGGTGCCGTCGGGGTCGAGTTCGCCGACGTCTATGCCGCGTACGGGACGGCGGTGACGATCCTCGAGGCGCTGCCCCGACTGGTCCCGATCGAGGACGAAGAGGTCTCCACCCATCTCGCGCGCTCGTTCACCCGCCGCGACATCACGAGCCAGACGGGCGTGAAAGTGCAGTCCGTGAAACCCGGCGGCGCCGGCGTCGTCGTCGAGACCGACGGCGGTCGCTTCGAGGCCGAGCAGGTGCTCATGGCCGTCGGCCGCGCCGCCCGCGTGAAGGGCGTCGGACTGGAGGCGCTCGGCGTCACGCTCGACCGCGGGTTCGTCAAGGTCTCGGCGCGGCTGGAGACGTCGGTGAAGGGCGTCTACGCCATCGGTGACATGGCCGGGCCGCCCCTGCTGGCCCACAAGGCCATGGCCGAAGGCGTGGTCGCCGCCGAGGCGATCGCGGGCAAGGATCCGCGTCCAATCGATTACGGCAACGTGCCGTCGTGCACGTACTGCCGGCCGCAGATCGCCTCCATCGGAATCTCCGAGGCCAGAGCGCGCGAGAACGGCCGTGAGATCAGCGTGGGCAAGTTTCCGTTCACGGCCAACGGGAAGGCCGTCGCGATGGGTGAGACCGAGGGCTTCGTCAAGGTGGTCGCCGACAAGGCGACCGGTGAGATCCTCGGCGTCCACATCCTGGGACCGGAGGCGACCGAGATGATCCACGAGTTCGCCGTCGGGCGCACGCTCGAGGCAACGCTGGAGGAGATCATTCACACGATCCACGCGCACCCGACGCTGTCGGAGGCTGCGCTCGAAGCCACCCTGGGCGCGCTCGGCCAGGCCATCCACATCTAAGGTATGGATTTCCACCTGACCGCCGAGCAGCAGGCACTGCGCCAGCGCGCCCGTGACCTGGCCGACGGAACGTTCGCCGGACGGGCGGCGCGCTGGGACGAGAGCGAGGAGTATCCCTGGGACAACGTCAAGGATCTCGTCGCCGGTGGCTTCATGGGCATGACGATCCCGCGCGAGCACGGCGGCGCCGACCGGCCGATCCTCGACGTCGTGCTCGTCATCGAAGAGGTTGCGCGCGCCTGTGGCGTCACGGGACGGATCGTCGTCGAAGGGAGCCTCGGCGTGGTTGGCGCGCTCCGCGCCTACGGCACCGAGGCGCAGAAGCGGCGCTACTTCCCCTGGGTCCTCGAGGGCGACAAGCCGGCGATTGCGATCACCGAGCCGGAGGCTGGCTCGGCAGCGACCGACATGACGACCAGCGCAGAGCCGACGAGCGGAGGATTCTTCCTTTCCGGGCACAAGCGCTACATCACCGGCGCCGGGACCTCACGGCTCTACCTCGTCTTCGCGCGCTTTGGCCAGCGTCCGGGCGACGAGGGGATTGGCGGACTTCTGGTCGAGCGCGACGCGCCCGGCTTCACCATCGGCCGGCGCGAGTACATGATGGGGCTGCGCGCGATCCCCGAGGGCGAGCTCCACTTCGAGCGCTGCTTCGTGCCGCACGAGAACGTGCTGGTCCCCGCCGGCGACGGCTTCAAGAAGCTGATGCGCGCCTACAACGGCCAGCGCCTCGGGGCGGCCACGGTGGCGCTCGGCCTCGCCCAGGGCGCCTACGAGCGCGCCCGCGCCTACGCGCTCGAGCGCCGGCAGTTCGGCCGGCCCATCGCCGATTTCCAGGGCATTCGCTGGAAGCTCGCCGACATGGAGGTGAAGATCGACGCCGCGAGGTTGATGATCCATCGGGCAGCGGCCGACGCCGGACGAGAGTTTCCCGACGCGCTCCAGGCGGCCAAGGCCAAGACGCTGGCGGCGGAGACGGCACAGTGGGTGACCAGCGAAGCGCTTCAGATCCACGGCGCCGCCGGCTACGGCCGGAGTTTGCCGCTCGAGCGCATGGTGCGCGACGCCCGCATGTTCGCGATCGGCGGTGGCACGCTCGAGATGATGCGGAACCTGATCGCCGACCGGATCCTGCCCACACGGTCGGATTGGCGTCGATGATCATGCGCTGTTGGTATTCGTCGCCGCGCGAAACGGCCATGGCCCCCCTCCCAAGTTCATAATTGGCGGAAATGACGACGTGGCGTCGGGGTATTCGCCGCGCGAGGCGACCCGCGTTGTCGCGCGCCGCGCGAAGGGGAGGGTTTGCGAGGGGAGGCCTCCTGGCCCCCCTCCCAAGTTCATGAACTGGACATCGCGATGAAGCTGGGCGTGGCGCTCCCCATGGCGGGGGCGTGGGCCACGCCGGAGAATCAGATGCGCGTCGCCCAGACCGCCGAGGCGCTCGGCTACCACTCGGTCTGGGTGTTCCAGCGGCTGCTCTATGCGATCCAGCCGAAGGGCGATTACCCACCGATGCCCGGCCAGCCGTGGCCGAAGGCCTTCGAGCGCGTCTTCGATCCGATCGTGTCGCTCGCCTACGTCGCCGGCGCGACGAGGCGTGTACGGCTCGGGACGAGTGTGCTCATCATGCCGTACTACACGCCGATCCTCCTGGCGAAGCAGCTCGCCACGCTCGACGTCGTGAGCGGTGGTCGCCTCGATGTCGGGCTCGGCATCGGCTGGTCGGAAGACGAGTACGACGCTGTCGGCGTCCCGTTCAGGCGGCGTGGCCGGCGGGCCGACGAGTTCCTCCGGTGCCTGAAGGCGATCTGGACGGATGACGTCGTCGAGTTCGCCGGCGAGTTCTACCAGGTGCCACGCTCGAAGATCGAGCCCAAGCCCGTGCAGAAGCCGCATCCCCCGATCACGATCGGCGGCTACAGCCCGGTGGTGATCACGCGCGCGGTCACGCTCGGCGACGGCTTCAACGGCGGGAACGTGCCGCTCGAACGTGTCGCGCCGATGGTCGCCGAGCTCGGGAAGGCGGCGATCGCGGCCAAGCGCGATCCGGCCACGCTCCACGTCGTCAGCCGGGGCACCTTCCACGTCCACGACACCGCTCAGGGGCCGACCCGTCGGCCGCTGTGGGGAACGCTCGACGAGATCCGCGAAGACATCGGCCGCTATGCGGCGGCCGGGCTCACCGAGCTGTTCCTCGAGGCCAACTTCCAGCCGGGCGGGGCCAGCCTCGACGGCGTGCTGCGACACCTGGAGGCGCTGGCGCCTCGACGCTGACCCCTGCGCTCGCCGCGCTCCTAGTGAGGCTGAAGGAACGGGATCTTCACGAACAACGTGAAGCCGTTGACGGTGAGCAGCGCGCCGAGGATGGCGAGCGCCCCGGAGACGGCGACCATCGGGCGCGACACCGACAGGATCGCCACCGAGGCGCACACGATGGCGATCTGGAGCATGACCTCGGCGTAGTCGAAGTAGGGATCACGCGCGCGGAAGATGTCGCGCTCGTGCTCGAGCTTGCGGGCAGCCTTCTCGATGTCCTTCTTGTCGGCGACCATCCGTTGCTCCTCGTCGCCGAACCGTTTCGCCAACGTCTCGAGCTTCGTCCGCTCGGCACCCCGGACCCCGGTGGGCTCGGCGAGTTGGGTCTCGACGAGGATCTTGTTGGCGCGATTCAGGTGCTCGCGGACGACCTTGGCCTGATAGAAGGCCCACTGATCGGACGACTGCTGCTGGGCGAGCAGCATCTCCTTCATCGCGTACTTGCCGCCGAGGCCCGCGATGGCCAGCACGACCGCGTAGACGGCGGTCAGGAGCGCGACCCGACGGCTGAAGGCCTGGTCGCGCTTCTCGGCCAGCTCGTGAGGATCGGGCAGCTCGACCTCAGCCACGGGCTGAGGTCGACCACTTCCTGATTTCTTCGCGCATCGCTTCCTTGCCAGCCTCGAACGCGTTCATGAGGCGCTGGGTCTGCTCCTCGAACATCTCGCGGCTCTTGTCGAGCCACTCGCCGGCGTGACTCTGGGCCTCACCGGCCCACTCCTGGGCACGCTTGGCGACACTCTCGGAGAGGAGGTCACGCGTTTCCCGGCCGCTGCGTGGTGTGGTCAAGAACGCGACAGCGGCGCCGAGCACAGCTCCGAACAGGAACCACCCGAAATTGCCGCTGCTGTCCTTCTCATACGTCATGCTTGATCTCCTTCTCGCTTCCCGTCCGCATCGTTCCGGCGGAGTCGATGGAGGAACACTTCGAGGCCGGTCTTGAGGCCGGCCGCCACGCCGACCAGCTGACCCGCGCGGGTCAGCCCGGTCACGGCCGCCATCACGCGGCTGAGGCCCTCGACGGCGTCCTGAGCGCGATCGGTGAGGCCGCCGATTCGCTGCATTTCGCCCCGCGCTTCCTCGCTGAGGCCACGGAGCTCGTGGACGAGCCCACGCACCTCGCCGACGAGCGGACGGAGCTCGCCCTCGAAAATGGCGAGCACGCGATCGGCCCGCTCGGCGGACCGGCGCAGCGCAATGATCGCCGGCACCAGTGCAATGGTGATGGCGATCAGACACAGAATGACGAGCCCTTGGACCCAGGGCTGCATGGAGAGGGAATTATGCCATACTTGGTGCGCATCTATGTCCCTGGACGAGCGGTTCGACGAGCTCGCGCGCCGTCACGCGGAAGCCGAGCTGGGCGGCGGCGAAGAGCGGATCCGGCGCCAGCACAAAGCAGGCAAGAAGACGGCGCGGGAACGGCTCGATCTCCTGCTCGACCCGGGCTCCTTCACGGAGATCGACAAGTTCGTCGTCCATCAGAGCTACGACTTCGGCATGGACGAGCAGAAGTTCCCGGGTGACGGAGTCGTCACCGGCTCGGGACGCATCCACGGCCGTCCGGTGTTCGTCTTCGCTCAGGATTTCACGGTCTTCGGAGGCTCCCTCTCGGAGGCCTACGCCCGCAAGATCTGCAAGATCATGGACCTGGCCATGAAGACGGGCACGCCGGTCGTGGGCCTCAACGACTCCGGCGGCGCGCGAATCCAGGAGGGCGTCGTCTCGCTGGCCGGGTACGCCGACATCTTCTTGCGGAACACGCTGGCGTCTGGCGTCGTGCCCCAGATCTCCGCGGTCCTCGGTCCGTGCGCCGGCGGCGCCGTGTACTCGCCGGCGATCACCGACTTCGTCTTCATGGTCAAGAACACCTCGTACATGTTCGTGACAGGCCCCGACGTGATCAAGGCGGTCACCCACGAGGCGGTGACGGCCGAGGAGCTGGGGGGCGCCTCGACCCACGGCGGCACCTCGGGCGTCGCGCACTTCTCGGCCGACAGCGAGGACGAGTGCCTGGCCCTCATCCGGGAGCTACTCACCTTCATCCCCCGGAACAACCTCGAGGATCCGCCGCTGCACCCGACGCTCGATCCGGTGGACCGTCGTGACGAGTCGCTGCAGACGATCGTTCCCGAGCAGGCGAACAAGCCCTACGACATGAAGGCGATCCTGCGCAGCGTGCTCGACGACCAGTACTTCTTCGAGGTTCACGCGGACTTCGCGCCCAACATCGTGGTCGGGTTCGGGCGCCTGGGCGGTCGCCCGGTGGGGATCGTGGCCAACCAGCCCGCCCACCTGGCCGGGTGCCTCGACATCAACGCGTCGGTCAAGGCGGCGCGCTTCGTGCGGTTCTGCGACTGCTTCAACGTCCCGCTGGTGACGTTCGTCGACGTCCCGGGATTCCTGCCCGGGACGGCCCAGGAGTACGGCGGCATCATCAAGCACGGCGCGAAGCTGCTCTACGCCTACTGCGAGGCGACGGTGCCCAAGCTGACCGTGATCACCCGCAAGGCGTACGGAGGCGCGTACGACGTCATGTCGTCGAAGCACATCCGGGGTGACGTGAACCTGGCGTGGCCGACGGCCGAGATCGCGGTGATGGGGCCCGAGGGCGCGGTGAACATCCTCTACCGTCGCGAGATGGACGCCGCGGCCGATCCGGGCGCCTTCAAAGACGCGAAGACTCGCGAATACCGGGAGAAGTTCGCCAATCCTTACATCGCCGCCGAGCGCGGCTACGTGGACGAGGTCATCCTGCCGCGTGACACGCGGCCGCGCCTTGCGGCCGGCCTCGCGGTCATCGCGACCAAGCGCGACCAGAATCCGCCGCGCAAGCACGGGAACATTCCACTCTAGTGCGTGGCCGGGCGATCCTCTCGACGAGACGAGCAGGGCCATGACAGAAGATCCACGCCCGAACGAGCGGCTCAAACCCGTGTACGGCCCCGCCGACGTGCCCGTCGATGCTGCTGGCCAGGCCCTGGGAGCGCCGGGCACGTTTCCGTACACGCGCGGGATCCACCCCTCGATGTACCGGGGGCGGCTGTGGACGATGAGGCAGTACGCAGGCTTCGGCTCGGCCGCCGAGACGAACAAGCGCTATCGATTCCTGCTCGATCAGGGTCAGACCGGCCTCAGTGTCGCCTTCGACCTGCCGACCCAGATGGGCCACGACCCCGATTCGGCGATCGCGTTCGGCGAGGTCGGCAAGGTCGGCGTCTCCATCGCGTCGGTGGAGGACATGGCCGACCTGTTCGAGGGAATCCCGCTCGAGCGCGTGTCGACGTCGATGACGATCAACGCGACCGCCGCCATCCTGCTCGCCCTCTACGTCGCCGTCGCGCGCCGTCACGGCGTGGCGACCGAGCGACTGTCCGGCACCGTCCAGAACGACATCTTGAAGGAGTACATCGCGCGCGGGACGTACATCTTCCCGCCCGGCCCGTCTATGCGGCTGGTGACCGACGTCTTCGCCTACTGCAAGGATCGGGTGCCGCGCTGGAACACGATCTCGATCTCCGGGTACCACATGCGCGAGGCCGGCTCGACGGCCGCGCAGGAAGTCGCTTTCACGCTGTCCAACGCCATCGCGTACGTCGACGCGGCGCTGGCCGCTGGCCTGGTCGTGGACGACTTCGCCCCCCAACTATCGTTCTTCTTCAACGCTCACAACCACCTGCTCGAGGAGGTGGCGAAGTACCGGGCGGCGCGCCGGTTGTGGGCGCGCATCATGCGCGACCGCTTCCATGCCCGTGATCCGCGCTCGATGATGCTGCGCTTCCACGTGCAGACCGCCGGCAGCATGCTGACCGCCCAGCAGCCGGAGAACAACATCGTGCGCGTGACCGTGCAGGCCCTGGCGGCCGTGCTCGGGGGCTGTCAATCGCTCCACACCAACTCCATGGACGAAGCGCTGGCCCTGCCGACCGAGCGCGCGGTCCGGATCGCGCTGCGGACCCAGCAGATCCTCGCTCACGAATCGGGCGTCGCCGAAACGGCCGATCCGCTGGGCGGCTCGTTCGCCATCGAGCGGCTCACCCGGGACATCGAGGAGGAGGCGGAAACGTACATTCGCATGATCGACGAGAAGGGCGGCTCGGTCGCCGCCATCGGCTTCATGCAACGGGAGATCCAGGACGCCGCCTACCGCTGGCAGCGCGAGGTCGAGGACAAGGCGCGGATCATCGTCGGCGTCAACGAGTTCGTGACCGACGAGGTGCCGCCCGCCAACCTGTTCCAGGTGGATGCCGGCGTGGGTGATGCGCTCCGCGAGCGCGTCGCGCGCGTCCGTAAGACGCGCGACGCCTCGACAGCCGCCCGCGCCCTCGACGCCCTGGAGCGCGCCGCCCGTGGGCGTGAGAACCTCGTCACGCTCCTGGTGGAGGCGGTCGAGGCCTCGGTGACGCTCGGTGAGATCTGCGAGCGGTTGCGAGCCGTCTTCGGCACGCACCAGCCTTCGGTGACGTTCTGATGCCGCGCCGGGCGGTGCTGACGTTGCTCGCCGCGCTGGCGCTCCTCATCGTCGTGACGCCGGCGGCAGCCGGGATGGCCGACCGGCTCGCCGCCACGTTCGAGCTCATGGCCGACGACTTCATCCGGGTGGCCCAGCCCATCGAAGGCGTGGTGGCGGCGTACGAGGGCAACGTCCTCTACCTCGATCTGGGTGAGGACAGCGGCGCCCAGGTCGGGCAGGAGCTGATCGTCTTCCGCAAGGGCGATGCGTTCTACCACCCGATCACGCAGCGAGTGCTCGGTCACTACGAGGATCAGCTCGGGCATGCCCAGATCCGGCGAGTGGCCGCGCACCTCTCCGAGGCCGCGTTCATCCAGAAGGAGAGCGCGCCGGCGCCCCGGGCCGGCGACGGCATTCGGATCACGCGGGCGCGCATTCGCGTGGCCATCACCCCCGTGCTCGACCTGACCCACTCGGATACAGACGTCCGGCGCGTTCCCTACCTGATGGCCAACGTACTGGAGCGGTCCAAGCGCTTCCAGGTCGTCGATCCGCTGGCCGTGAGCGACATGTTCGTCAACGGCTCGGTCCGGGTCGAGGAGATGCTGGCCCGGCCCGAGCGTGCCATTCGGGTGGCCACCAACCTCGAAGTGACGGGGTGGCTGGTCCCCGTCGTCCTCGAGCGCAACGGCGTCACCTACCTCGACACGACCTGGATCTCGGCGCTCACCGGCACCCCTCTCTTCTCGCGACGACAGCCCCTCGTGCCGACGGCGGCCACCGAGGAGCAGCGGTTTCCCTGGGAGCCCCGGGCCGAGGATTGAGCGTGGCGGTGTGCTATGGTAGCGGCAAATCATGGTGATACGACGTCTCGTTATCGTCTTGATCGCGCTCGTGCCGGTCCTGGCGGCGTGCAGCACGGTGAAGACCATCCTCGGGTCGGATTCGCGAAGCGAGCCAACGGCGCTGAAGTCGGCCGAGAGCCGGTGGCTCCTCATCAAGAATCCGCGCTTCGGTGACGTTCCCAGCGAGCCCGAGTACGTGTGGGTTGAAGAAGACAAGGTCCCGACGACGCTCACCACTCTCATTCGAGGCAAGGGCGCCATCATTGCCACACCCGAGGTCGTCGCCAAGTACGGCGCACCGCCGGGCGGGGGCAAGATCAGCCCGCGCCAGGGCGTGCCGTATCAGGTCGCGACAGCGCCGCCCACGTCGACCGTGAGCGGCGGCGGGGCAGCGCCCCGCCAGGCCGTGGCGCGCGGCACGACGGTGCCCGTGGCGGCGCCGGCGGTGCCGGAGCCGAAGCGTGGCTACGTCGTGTACATCGATACGACCCGCATCGTGCTCGACCTCACGGCCGTCGACGGCATGCGGCCGGGAACGGTCATCAGCCTACGCCGTGACAAGATTCCGATCGTGCACCCGGTGACGGGGGAGATCCTCGGCGAGCTCGACGAGGAGGTGGCCACCGCGCGGATCACCGAGACACGCGAGAAGTTCTCGGTCGCCGAGATTCAGTCGGTCACGCCCGGACTGGCGATCCAGATCCGCGACCGAGTCGTCGCCAAGTAGCAGGCGTCGCGTGCCCACGCCCACGCTGGAACGGGTTCTCAAGGAGCGCGTCGCTGCGCTCGTGGGCGACGAGCTGAAGGCGGTCGAGGAAGAAATCCGGAGGCAGCTGGGCTCGCCCGTCGCGTTGATCCAGGAGATGGGCGGCTACATCGCGGGCGCCGGCGGCAAGCGACTGCGCCCCATGCTCCTGCTCCTCGCCTCGCGGCTGGCCGGCTATCGCGGCCCGCGCTCGGTCCGGCTGGCCTGCGTGGTCGAGCTGCTCCACACGGCGACGCTGATCCACGACGACGTGGTCGACCAGGCGCCGCTCCGGCGCGGCCGGCCGTCCGCCAACGCCCAGTGGGGCGACGACGCCTCCGTCCTCGTCGGGGACCATCTCTATTCGAAGTCGTTCGCGATGCTCGTGCGCGACAACGATCGAGGCGTCATGGAGACGCTGGCCCGGGCGACCGTGTCCATGACCGAGGCCGAGGTCTTTCAGCTCGAGCGGAAGCGCAATGGCCTCACCACCGAGGCCGACTACCTGCGGATCATCAGCCAGAAGACGGCCTCGTTCATCTCGGCGTGCTGCCGCATCGGCGCGCTCCTGGGGGGGCTCGGGGCCGAGCAGGTCGAGGCGCTGACCCGGTACGGGATGGACGTCGGCGTGGCCTTCCAGATCTCCGACGACGCCCTCGACTTCGTCGCCGACGAAGAGCGTTTCGGCAAGGCGATCGGCAGTGACCTGCGCGAAGGCAAGCGAACACTGCCCCTCATCGCCATGCTCGACGGCGCCACTGCCGTCGAGGCCGAGCGGGTGCGCGGGCTTCTCAAGCGGCCAACGCTTTCGGCGAGCGAGGTGGACGAGATCCGCCGCCTCGTGCTCGAGCACGATGGCGTGCAGTACGCGCGCACGCGCGCCTCGAGCTATGCGCAGGCGGCCAAGGCGGACCTCGAGGCGTTCCCGCCGTCTCAAGAGCGCGAGATCCTGGCGCTCATCGCCGACTTCGTCGTCGACCGCGACCGGTAGTGCGACGGCATCTCACGTCGCCGCACCTCGTTCTCACTCGTCACCGATCCTCACGTACAACCACGTACGCTCCGGTCGGCTCCTCGTTCGGGCCTCGTGCGGCTCGCGATCTGCCGTCGCACCAGGTCTCGGGCGTCGTCGACCGCGACCGGTAATTCTCGGGCCGCCGGCGCGTGCCCCCGATCATCACCCTCACCACAGATTTCGGCACCCGCGATAGCTACGTCTCCGAGATGAAGGGCGTCATCCTCTCGCTCGCGGCCGACGTCCAGCTCGTGGACATCACCCACGACGTGGAGCCCCAGCAAGTGGCCGAGGCGGCACTGGCGCTCGAGGCGGCGGCCGCCGCGTTTCCCACGGGGACGATCCACCTGGCGGTGGTCGATCCCGGCGTGGGAACGGATCGGCGCGCGCTCGTGGTCGTGGCCGGCGGTCACTTCTTCGTGGGGCCAGACAACGGCCTGTTCACGCCGACGTTCAGGGACGCGGAGTGGCGCGCCTTCGAGCTGACGACGAGTGAGTATCGGCGACCCGTCGTGAGCCGAACATTCCACGGGCGCGACATCTTCGCGCCGGCGGCGGCTCATCTCGCCCGCGGTGTCGCGCCCGAGCGCTTCGGCCCCGCCGTCGAGGATCCCGTCCGCCTGCCCTGGCCGGAAGCGCGGGAAGGCGAAGAGGGCGTCGGCGGGACGGTGATCCACATCGACCGCTTCGGAAATCTCGTCACCTCGATCGAGGCCGAGCACGTCGGCGCGATGGGGGCCGGCGGTGACGCCGCCGTCCGCATCGCCGGGCGGGTGCTGCCCTTGGTCGGTACCTACGCCGACCTGCCGCCTGGCCGAGCCGGAGCGCTGATCGGATCGAGAAACCGGCTCGAGATCGTGGTTCGCGATGGGAGCGCGGCCGCACGCCTGGATGTCGGCCGCGGGGCAGCGGTCGTCCTCAGGCGGACGGCTCCGCTTTCGAAGGCGAGGCGGTCGAAGACGACGTAGTCGACGATGACGATGACGTAGAAGGGGTGCCTTCCGAGGAAGGGGTGCTAGACTTCTCGGCGGATGGGCTGGCCTTCGTCGCGCCCTTCTCGGATTCCTGTGCTTTCTTGCGCGCTTCCGAGGGATAGTCGGTGACGTACCAGCCGTCGCCCTTGAGGATGAATGGCGCGGGCGACAGCAGCCTCCGTACCGTCCCACCGCATTCGTCGCAGCGCGTCAGTGGCTCTTCCGTGATCCTCTGCCGGACCTCGAACGTCCGCCGGCATGCATCGCACTGGTATTCGTAGGTCGGCACGAGGTCGACGCTACATGGGAGGTCAAAAGGTGTCAAGACAACCGGTCGGCTGCGTCGTCATCGCGCTCGTCGCGACGCTGCTCGCCGGCTGCGCGTCGACCAATCAGTCGGCCGAAATCAAACGCTTGCGGGCCCGTGCCGCCTATGACCGGGCGCTGCAGCACGTCAAGGACAAGGAGGCGAGCCCGGCGCTCACGGCCGTACAGGAGGCCATCGCCCTCGACGGCTCGGTTCCGGTCTACTGGAACACCCTCGGCTGGATCTACTTGCAGCTTGGGCGCCCGGATATCGCGTTTTCTCCGTTCACCAAGGCGCTTCAACTCGACCCGGCCTTCGGCCTGGCGCAGGAGAACGTCGGCGTGGCACTTTCCGAGCTCGGGCGATGGGAGGAAGCCGTCGCGGCCTACCGAAAAGCGATCTTGATGGGGACCGTCCCGACGCCCGAAACGACCTATCAAAACATGGGGATGGCCCTCCTCAACCTGAAGCGTTATCGGGAGGCCGAGGAAGCGCTGCGCTTCGCGATCAGCCTGAACCCCAAGCAGGAAGCGCCCTACTACCACCTGGGGCTCGTGCTCACCGCCGAGAACCGGCGGGACGAAGCGAGGGCCGCCTTTCGCCGGGTCCGCGATCTCTCTCCACAGTCACCCTTTGGCCAGGCTGCCACCGAGCGGCTCCGGGCTCTCGGAGAGGGTGGCTAGCCCCGAATCTGGGTAAGCATTTTCCTTGACCCCCTCGTGTGCCCTGCGGTAAAAGGTGCCCGCAGTTCCTGGTGTGCGCAGGTGTTGGTGTTGGGCCCGTCGTACCGGTCGAACGCTGAGGCTGTTTCACCTTCCACATGAGGAGGCGGTCATGAGGAGATTCCTCACCGTCGTCGCCTCCGTCTTCGTCATCCTCGTGCTCTTGGCCCCATATGCCGGCGCGCAGACTCCGCCGGCTGGGCCGACGCCGAAGGTGACGATCAACGGAGTCATCGACAACGTCACGTCGTGGTCGAAGAACATGTCCCTCGCGGACGTCAACCTGACGCGAGTGGACAAGGAGTGGTACGCCCGTACGCGCGCCCGTCCAGACATCACGGGCGAGCTGGGTACCACGAAGTTCGTGCTCGGTCTCGAGTTGGACATGGTCTGGGGCCAGTCCTGCCCCAACCAGGACTCGTTCCACCGGTGCGCCGGCGAGGGTACGGGTACTCCGATGGCGACGTTCGGTATTCGCAACGGCGCCAGCGCCGGTGCCGACGTCAACACCGACATGCCGGGCATGATCGAGATCAAGTGGGCCTACACCGAATTCGCGCTGCCGTGGGCGCCGGCCGGCTCCATCATGCGGCTCGGTGCGCAGCCCTGGACGGTGACCCACAAGCTGGCCGTGCTCGCCACCGGTGACTTCGCCGGCCTGTACACGAGCATCGCCCTGACGCCGAATATCAAGCTGAACTTCACCTACACCCAGATCGAGGAAGGCGACACGGGCTTCGCCGACGGCTTCATCCGTGGCGACGACTTCGCGATCTTCGTGAGCGCGGACATCTCGCCGTTCAAGGGCCTCGACCTGCGTCCGATCTTCTCGTACGCCGAGCTGCTGGGTAACACCAACACCAGCACGCGCCAGTCGCGTGGCGGTCTGGCGTCCAGCTCGGCGGCCTCTCCGGGTGCATTCCCGTATCAAGGCTTCACGACGACTAACGCGGTCGGCAGTGCCGGTGCCGCTGCTACGCCGGGTCAGCCGAACCTGACCGTGGTGCCTGGTCTCGGCACCGCGGTCGAGCACCGTTACACCGTGGGCCTCGACGCAAAGTGGACCGCGGGGCCGTTCTATCTCGACCCGACCGTGTTCTACCAGTGGGGCACGCGGTCATTCACGCCTCCATCGACCGTTCAAACATCGACTTGCGCTAACGTTGGTTGCACGGCGCTCGTGGCCGTTCCATCAGGCTTTCGCGGCACCACCGCCACCACCACGTCCCTTCAGAAGCAGGACCTGAGCTCGTGGTTGCTCGACGTCACGGGTGGCTGGCGTGCGGGCCCGCTGCTCCTCGAGGGGCGCGGAAGCTACACGACCGGTAACAAGGCCACCTCGGATGTTCGTGACGCTCGGCAGACCGCGCGCTTCTTCCAGCCGATCAGCACCGACGCCCAGTTCTGGGCGGGCTGGGCCGAAATCCAGGCCCTCGGTGTCGATTACTTCAACCTGATCACCGGCGCCGACGGCACGCGCGGCCTGTCGCCGCCGTTCGCCATCGGTTACGACAAGTACGGTCTCAAGCGTGTCGGCGTACGCGCGAGCTACGCGCTGACGCCCGCCTTCACGGTCCGTGGTTCCGTCATGCAGAGCTGGACCGACACGGGTGTCGACACGAACGGTATCAAGACGGGATCGAACGGCATCATCCCGAGTGCTGTCGGTCGCGCCGCTCACAGCGGGAGCACCAACCTGGGTACTGAACTGGACGCCGGGATCACCTGGCGGTTCGCGCCGGGGCTCACGTTCGATCTGGGCGGTGGTTACATGTGGGTCGGCGATGCCTACAAGGCCGCGCTGTCCCAGGCGTCGCCTGCTCTGAGCCCGGCCAACGTCAACGGCGTGTCAACGAGCATCTTCCGTCCCGAGAACGATCCGAAGGACGTGACGACGGTCGCAGCGCGGGTCCGCTACTCCTTCTAAGACCTCGCTGCCGTAGTGCCGGGGCCCGGGGAAGTCTCCCGGGCCCCGTTTTTCTTCGTGATATAGTGGCGCCATGAAACTTGGCCGCATCGCGCTGATTTTCCTAGCGTCTGCGCTGCTTGGGATCTTCGTCGCCGCGAACATCGGCGCTCAGACATCGTCCCCGGGCACTCCATCATCTGGAGGACCTCCATCCGGCGGCCCTCCACCCGTTTCGATCGGTGCGCTGATCGACCAGGCCGTCGCGCTCTTCCCGCGCGTCGAAACGGAGATCCTCGAGGTCCAGGGCCGGAATGTGACGCTGGCGGTCGGCCGGGCCAGCGGCCTTCAGCCGGGAATCGTCCTCGAGGTGGTGCGCGAAGGCCGCGAGATCCGCCATCCGCGCACGGGTCAGGTGCTGGGCAATGCCGAGCAATCGCTCGGTCGCGCGGTCATCGCTCAGGTGTCCGACCGCTTCTCGACCGCGCAGTACGAGGGCGAGCCGGCGCAGCCGGGTGACCGGGTTCGGACGACCGGCAAGACGAAGCTCACGCTGCTCACGCTGACCAGCCTGGGCGTGAAGAGCACCGGCGTCGAGCCGATGACGAACGAAATCTACGAGGGCCTGAACCGCACCGGCCATTTCCAACTCGTGTTCGGGGAGCAAATCGCAGCCTGGCTCACTCAGGAGAAGATCGCTCCCGAAGAATTCGTGCAGGGGAAAGGCGTCACGGAGGCCAGCGGGCGCTTCAAGGCCGACAACCTCCTGGTGCTTCACTACAAGATGGTGGACCGCAAGCCGTTCCTCGACGCGCGCGTGTTCGTCATGGGCCGGTCCGCGCCGTCGTTGACGACGTCGTTCTTCGTGCCGGCCTCGCTGAAGGCGCCGGTCGGGCGCTTCTCGGGTTCGGACAAGGTGGCTCAGAACCCCGAGCGCAAGCCACGATCACTCCTGCAGAGGCTCCTCGGCTGGGGCAGCGACCCCTCGGCCTACTCGAGCGCCGAAACGTCTCTCGCCTTGAAGGAGATCGCCCGGCTCTCCTACACCGTGGTCTCGATGGACGTGGCGGTGACGCCGGCTGACCGCATTCCACGCGTCGTCATCACCGACGGCCAGAAGGTCTTCGTCTACAAGATCGTGAACCAGGCCTTCGAAGGTGACTGGACGTACAGCGAGCGCGCCTTCGGCCGGATCTTCTCCGTTCAGTTCGCGGATCTCACCGGGAGCGGCCGGCTGGAGGTCGTCGCCAACCGCTACGACCCACGCGCCGGCATGAACTCCTTCATCCTGGGTGTGCCGAAGGGCAAACCGGAGGTGCTCGTCGAGGACATCGATGCCATTCTCATGGCCGTCGACGAGCAAGGTGGCGGTGTGAAGAAGACCTTGTGGGCGCAGCGCTTCAGGAAGGAGACCTTCTTCACGAAGGGCCAGGCCGACGAGATGGTCATCAAGAACGGCTCGCTGGTCAAGGTGAGGTCGGTCCCTGTGCCCGACACCTTCCGCGCCACCGGCGCGACGTTCACCAACGTGAACGGCAAGACCAGCCGGGCCCTGGCCTTCATCGACGAGCAGAACCGGTTGCGCGTCTCCGTCGGGACCGAGGAGTTCTATCGCTCCGGGTCCGTCGTCGGGGGTGGCGGCGAGAAGATCGAGGTGATCCGGGATATCGAGCGGAGCGGCCGCAGTTACTTCTTCCAGCTCGAGCCCACCCCTCTCGCCATTGATCTCGACGGGGACGGTGTCGAGGAGATCATCGTGCCGCAGAACCAGATCGACACCGGCGGGCTGATCGGTATCATCTTTCGCGGACCGGCCGGGCTGAGGTTTCAGCAAGTGAACTCGGGCTTCGACGGCATGATCCGCGCAATCGGCAGCATTCCCGGTGAGGACGGCGGCCAGCCGTCGCTGATCGCCGCGGTCGTCCGCTACAAGAACTTCCTCAAGGTATCGGGTGAAACGCAGCTGATCATGACGCTGCCCCAGGAGTAGTGCTCCACTCCTACCGGATCCACGAGTCGGCCCCGGGGCTGAAGCACGTGACCCGGCCGTCGACGGCAGGCTCGGCCAGCCGGCGAGCACCTGTTCGTGAGTGACCGCCCGCCCGCCGTGGCGCGAGAGCCCAAGCTCGACACCACGCCACCGCGCGGTATGCGCGACGTGCTCCCGGACGAGGTCGAGGTGCGAGACCGCGCCCAGGCCACCATTCTCGACGTCTACCGGCGTCACGGCTTCCAGCGCATCGAAACGCCGGCCGTCGAGAACATCCAGCTCTTGACGCGCGGTGAGGGCGGCGAGAACGAGAAGCTGATCTTCAAGATCCTCAAGCGCGGAGAGAAGCTGACGGCGGCGCAGAATGCCGACGACCTGGCCGACCTCGGGCTGCGCTTCGATTTGACGGTCCCGCTGGCCCGGTACTACGCGAACAACCATGGCCGGCTGCCCCAGCCGCTGAAGGCGATCCAGATCGGGCCGGTGTGGCGCGCGGAGCGCCCCCAGCACGGTCGCTTCCGTCAGTTCACCCAGTGCGACATCGACATCCTGGGCGTGAGCTCGGAGATCGCGGAGATCGAACTGATCCTGGCCACAGCCGAGGCGCTCCTCGCGCTGGGCCTGACCGATCTCACCATTCGGATCAACGACCGGAGGATCCTGGCCGCGATCGCACGCCACTGTGGATTCGCGGAGGGCCGGTTCGACTCCGTGTTCATCGCGCTCGACAAGCTCGACAAGCTCGACAAGGCCGGTGTCGTCAAAGAGTTGGAGGCGGAGGGGCACGCGCCGAAGGCCATCGGTGAGCTGATGCGACTGCTCGAGGACGCTGGTGTCCTCTCGCATTTCCTGGCCAGCGGGGCCGAACCCGCGGCGTGGCAGGGACTGCAACGCATCATCACGACCGTGGCGGCGGCCGCCGGCGGCGGTGTTCGGATCGCGTTCGATCCGACGCTGGTCCGCGGGATGTCGTACTACACGGGCCCGATCTTCGAGATCCGCTACGCGGACAGCGCATCGTCGATCGCGGGTGGCGGCCGCTACGACCGCATGATCGGCCGGCTGCTCGGACGCGACGTTCCGGCGACAGGATTCTCGATCGGGTTCGAGCGCGTGATCGGCATTCTCACCGAGCGCCCCGCCACGACGGGAGCTGAAACGGATCGACTGGCGATCGTCTTCGCCGAGGACACGCCGCATCTCTCGACCATCCTGGAGCGAGCGCGTGAGTATCGCGCCCAGGGCCGTCCCGTGCTCCTCGAGCTGAAGAGAAAGAATCTCGGCCGGCAGCTGCACGACCTGGAAACACGCGGCTTCACCCGGATAGGAATCGTCGGCGACGACGGCACGTGGCAGTGGCGGGGGCCAACGGCATGAGCGACAGTCTGGGCAGTTGGCGGCGCACGCACACGTGCGGCGTCCTGCGCGGCAGTGACGCTGGGCAGACGGTGACGCTGATGGGATGGGCGCATCGCCGGCGCGATCATGGCGGCCTCATCTTCGTCGACCTGCGCGACCGCACCGGGCTCACGCAGTGTGTCTTCAATCCGGGCGGCAGTACCGACGCTCACGCCCGGGCCGAGACCATCCGCAGCGAATTCGTGCTCGCGGTTCGCGGGGTCGTCGGCCGCCGCCCGGCCGGCACGGAGAACCCCAAGCTGGCCACCGGCGAGATCGAGGTCCAGGTGAGCGACATCCGCATCCTCAACGAGGCCCGGCCGCTGCCGTTCCCCATCGAGGACGACACCGAGGTCGACGAGCTGACGCGGCTGACGTACCGGTATCTCGACCTCAGACGGCCGGCCATGTACCGCAACTTCGCCATCCGCGACGCGGTCTCCCGGGCGACGCGCGACTATCTCCATCGTCACGGCTTCCTGGAGGTGGAGACGCCGTTCCTCATCCGGACGACGCCGGAGGGCGCGCGCGACTTCCTGGTCCCGAGCCGGCTGAACCGCGGCAGCTTCTACGCGCTGGCCCAGTCGCCGCAGCTCTTCAAACAGCTCCTGATGGTGGCCGGGTTCGAGCGCTACTTCCAGATCGTCCGCTGCTTCCGTGACGAAGACCTGCGGAAGGACCGGCAGCCCGAGTTCACGCAGATCGACATCGAGACGTCGTTCCTGGACCGCGACGACTTCCTGCCGCTGATGGAGGGCCTGGTCGCCGAGATGCTGAGGCTGGTCCACGACGTGGCGCTACCGTCGCCGTTCCCCCGGCTCACCTACGCCGAAGCCATGGACCGCTTCGGCTCCGACAAGCCCGATCTCCGCTTCGGCCTCGAGCTCCAGGACGTCAGCGATCTGTTCCGCGGCGGCGAGTTCCAGGCCTTCGCCCAGGTGGTCGGCGGTGGAGGCGCGGTGAAGGCGCTTCGTGTTCCCGGCGCCGGCGGGCTCAGCCGTAAGGAGGCCGACGACCTCGTTGCCCAGGCGAAGAGCTGGGGGGCCAAGGGCCTCGTGTGGGTCAAGGTCACCGACGGCGGCGGTCTCCAGTCGCCGGTGGCGAAGTTTCTCGAGCCCATCCGGCCGGCGCTCGTCGGAAAGCTTCGGGCGACGGCCGGCGATCTCCTGCTCCTCGTCGGCGACGAACGGGCGACCGCGGCGACGATCCTCGGGCGCTTCCGCATCGAGCTGGCCGAGCGCCACAAGCTCATCCCGAAGAACAGCTTCGCCATTCTCTGGGTCGTCGACTTTCCGCTCCTCGAATGGAACCCGGACGAGCGCCGCTGGCAGGCCATGCATCACCCGTTCACCGCGCCGCGGGACGAGGACCTGCCGCGGCTCGAGAGCGATCCCGGCGGCGCCCTGGCCAAGGCGTACGACCTCGTGCTCAATGGCCAGGAGATCGGGGGCGGCTCGATCCGTATCCATCAGCAGGCCGTGCAGCAGCGGGTGTTCGATCTACTCGGCATCGGCAAGGAGGAGGCGCGATCGAAGTTCGGCTTCCTGCTCGACGCCCTCGAGTTCGGCGCGCCTCCGATGGGTGGTATCGCCTTCGGTCTCGATCGACTGTCGGCCGTACTGGCGGGCCACGATTCGATCCGGGAGGTCATCGCGTTCCCCAAGACGCAGAAGGGGAGTGACCCGATGACGGACGCGCCGGCGCCGGCGAGCCCCGCCCAGCTCCGGGAGCTCGGAATCCACGTGGTAGACTCGGACAGGACACCCTGACGAGTTGAGCGACGCCACGGTCACCCGCCGCATTTCTCTCGCTCCCGACGTCGACCTCTTGCCGCTCCTCGGACGCAACGACGATCACCTCCGCACGCTCGAGGGGGCGCTCGACGTCCAGATCGTCGCCCGTGGTCACGACATCATGCTGAAGGGGGACGAGCGCCAGGTGAAGAAGGCCGAGCGCGCGCTCACCCAGCTCGCCGAGCTCGTGCGCTCGGGCGCGCCGCTCCGGACCACGGAGGTACGGGCCGCGGTGCGGATGCTGACGGACGACGACGAGGCGGACATCAAGTCCGTCTTCGCCGACGCGATCCCGGTGCCGGCCCGTAAGAAGTGGATCGCGCCCAAGACGCTCGGGCAGAAGCGCTACGTGGACGCCATCCGCAGCAACGACATGGTCTTCGCGATCGGTCCGGCCGGCACGGGGAAGTCGTTCCTCGCGGTGGCGATGGCCGTCTCGGCCTTGATGAAGCGCGAGGTCGCCCGCATCGTGCTCACGCGGCCGGCCGTGGAAGCGGGCGAGCGTCTGGGCTTCCTGCCCGGCGATCTCTACGAGAAGGTCCATCCGTACCTTCGGCCGCTCTACGACGCGCTCTACGACATGCTGGAGGCGGAAAAGGTGGCGGGCCTGATGGAGAAGGGCGCGATCGAGATCGCGCCGCTCGCCTACATGCGGGGACGGACCCTGAACGATTCGTTCATCATCCTCGACGAAGCCCAGAACAGCACCGTCGAGCAGATGAAGATGTTCCTGACCCGGCTCGGCTTCAACTCCAAGATGGTGATCACGGGCGACATCACGCAGGTCGATCTCCCGGCCTCCCGCGGCTCGGGGCTCATCGAAGTCCAGGCCATTCTCAAGGGCATTCAGGGAATCAGCTTCGTGTACTTCGACGACCACGACGTCGTGCGCCACCACCTCGTCTCGGCCATCATCCGGGCCTACGATGCGCACGAGGCGCGGGGCCGAGACGGCGGCCCTGGCGGCGCCTAGTGCCGTGCGTCGTCGTGAATCGCCGTCGCCCGGGCCTGCGCGCGGCCGGGCGTGTCGCCCGCGCGGCTGAGCGCGCGCTGGCGGCGCTGGGCCGCCCGGGTGGCGAGGTCGAGGTTCTCCTCGTGGACGATGCCGAGATCCGCCGGCTCAACGGAGCCTGGCGCGGGGTCCCGCGCCGGACCGACGTCCTGGCCTTTCCCCTGGAGACGCCGGGGCCTGCAGCGCTGGTGGGTCAGGTCGTGATCTCCATCGACACGGCGGCCCGGCAGGCGCAGCGAGTCGGTGTTCCTCTCGTCGCCGAGCTCGAGCTGCTCGTGACGCATGGCGTGCTCCATCTCGTCGGGTACGACGACCGCGATCCGGTGGAAGCGCGTCTCATGCACGAGCGTGAGCGTGAGGTGCTCGGCACGCGGGCGCCGGCCGCGCTCTGGAAAGGGCTGCTCGCGTGAGTCGCGGCGGTCCTGCCCCCCGGACCCCTCGTGCCGGCTTCGTGGCGCTGATCGGACGGCCGAACGCGGGCAAGTCGACGTTGTTGAACCGGCTCGTCGGCGAGAAGCTCGCCATCGTGTCGCCGCGGCCGCAGACGACGCGTAACCGGATCACGGGGATCCGCAATCTGCCGTCGACGCAGATCGTCTTCGTGGATACGCCCGGCCTGGGGCCGGTCGCCGGCAAGCTCGGCGAGTTCATGGCGAGAACGGCCGAGCGCGCGCTGGAGGACGTCGACCTCGTGTGTGCGGTCGTCGACGCCACCGAGCGGACGGATCCCGATTCGCGGCTCGTCGAGACGCTGCGAGTGAACGCGGCCCCCGTGTTCTGTTTGCTCAACAAGGTGGACGCCGTCGCGGCGAAGGCCCGGCTCCTGCCGCTGATCGATCGTTGGCGAGCGGTCCATCCCTTCCGCGAGATCCTGCCGATCTCGGCCCGCGATGGCTCCAACTGTGACCGTCTCCTCGATCTGATCGTGGCCACGCTGCCCGAGCATCCGGCCTACTTCCCGCTCGACGCCACCAGCGATCAGCCGGAGACGTTCTACGTGGCCGAGGTCGTGCGCGAGAAGATCTTCCACCTGACGCACGAGGAAGTGCCGTACGCGGTCGCGGTGCGCGTCGAGAGTCTCACGGAGCGGACCCGGCCCGAACGCCTCGACATCCGGGCGACGATCTTCGTCGAGCGGGACTCCCAGAAGGGCATCCTGATCGGCCGCGGCGGCGCCATGCTCAAGCGGATCGGGACGGACGCCCGGCGCGAGCTGGAGGCCTTCTTCGGTATTCAGGTGTTCCTGGGGCTCACCGTGCAGGTGCGGCGTGCGTGGCGCAAGGACGAGCGGGCCCTCCGTGAATTCGGCTTCCGCCTGACCTCCTGAGATGGCGCTCGGCAAATCGACGGCCGTCGTAATCGGCAGCTTCGCGCTGGGGGAGAGCGACCGGGTCGTGACGTTCTTCTCCCGGCAGCACGGCAAGATCCGAGGGGTGGCGCGGGCGGCTCGGCGAATCAAATCGAAGTTCAGCGGAGCGCTGGAGCTGCTCACGCTCGGCGAGCTCATCTTCTTCGACACCGGCCGGAGCGAGCTCGTCCGCGTGGACCACTTCGACGTGCTCCGTCCGTTCGCTCGAGTGCGCGAGGATCTCGAACGGCTCGGCCAGGCGGCGTGGATGGCCGAGTGCGTGGGACGCCTGACGGCCGAGCGCGACCCCAACGTCGCCGTGTACGGTCTCTTGCTCCGAGCGCTGAAGGCCCTCGAGGCAGGCGCGCCACCCCGGCGGGTGGCCGTCGTCTTCGGAGTGAGGCTGATGGATGCGCTCGGTCATCGGTTGCGCGTCGACGCGTGCGTGGGCTGTGGCCGACGCGATGTCTTCGGACGCGGGCCACTGATCGTGGACGTGGAGGCCGGTGGCCTCGTGTGCGAGGCGTGCGCGAACGCGGTGCCCGGCCTCCTGCGACTCGGGAGCGGGAGCGTCGCGACGCTCCGGCGCCTGCGCGGTCTGGCCTGGGACGAGGCGGTCGGGATGCGACTGGGCAGTGCCGAAGACGAGCTCCGTCAGCTCCTCGACCGCCAGGTCGCCCTGCTCATCGGCCAGCCGATGCGAACGTCGCGCTTCGTGCGCGAGATCGAGCGCTTTTCGGGAGAACGCGGATGAACGTGAAGAACGTCGAGGTAGGCCCGTGAACATGGACGTGCTCGTTTCACTCTGCAAGCGGCGGGGCTTCATCTTCCAGTCCAGCGAAATCTACGGAGGCACCGGCGCCGCCTGGGACTACGGCCCCCTCGGCGTGGAGCTGAAGAACAACATCAAGCGAGTGTGGTGGCGGGACAACATCCATCTGCGTCCTGACATGGTCGGCCTCGACGCGTCGATCCTGATGCATCCGCAGGTGTGGAAGGCGAGCGGACATCTGGATCACTTCACCGATCCGATGGTCGACTGTAAGGCGTGCCAGCATCGTTTCCGTGCCGACAAGGTCGAGGAGCAATCCTGGATCCACTACTGTCCGGCGACCAAGGGCAACAAGTTCGAGGTGCCGGCGGGCGAGCCGTGCAAGCACTGCAACGTGCGTCGCAGCCTCTGTCCGGATTGTGGCAAGGGCGAGCTGACGACGCCCCGGCAATTCAACCTGATGTTCAAGACGTTCATGGGCCCCGTCGAGGAAGACGCGGCGGTCACGTACTTGCGGCCGGAAACGGCGCAGGGCATCTTCGTCAACTTCGACAACGTGCTGCAATCGATGCGGCTGAAGCTGCCGTTCGGGATCGCCCAGATCGGCAAGGCCTTTCGCAACGAGATCACGCCCGGCAATTTCATCTTCCGGACCCGCGAGTTCGAGCAGATGGAGATCGAGTTCTTCGTCAATCCGCTGGAGACGATCGACGGGCGGCCGGCCGACGAGGTCTGGCACGAGCGCTGGATCGAGTCGCGGTTCGCCTGGTACCAGCGGTACGGCATGCGGCGGGAGAATCTTCGCATCCGTGAGCACGAGAAGGACGAGCTCGCTCACTACGCCAAGCGGACGGTCGACATCGAGTACCAGTTCCCCATCGGCTGGAGCGAGCTCGAGGGCGTCGCCAACCGGACCGACTTCGACCTGAAGCAGCACGCGCAGTTCAGCGGCAAGTCGCTCACTTATTTCGACGAGGAGCGCAAGCAACACGTGGTGCCGTACGTGATCGAGCCGTCGGCCGGGGCCGATCGCAGCCTGCTCGCCTTCCTGGCCGATGCCTACCGCGAGGAGGAAGTGCGCGGAGAGCGTCGCGTGGTGCTGCGCTTCCATCCCGACCTGGCGCCCGTGAAGATCGCCGTGCTACCGCTGTTGAAGAAGCGTCCGGAGATCGTGACGACCGCTCACGATCTTCGGGCCACGCTGGCCCGACGCTGGGTCACCGTCTACGACGACACCGCGGCCATCGGTCGCCTCTATCGGCGTCAGGACGAAGTCGGCACGCCCTATTGTGTGACGGTGGACGTTCAAACGGTCGGCGACTCCGCCAAGGGCGAGCCTGGTGATCGCTGCGTGACGATCCGGGAGCGCGACTCGATGGAGCAGATCCGGGTTCCGATCGCGGAGCTGCAGGGAATCTTCGAACGGCTGCTCGGCGACGGTGCCTGGGCCGACGTTGCGCGGAGCTATCCCCCGGCCCGGGGCTGAGGCGTCAGGGCGACTGGCTCTCCTGCTGCGAGTCCCCGGTGGCGGATTCGGATCGTCGAGCAAGGGTAGGGCGGATGGCCAGCCGTCGGGCAGGAGGAGACTCTGCGGCTGGCCGGGCGTTCCCGCGGGCGGTGGTGCTGGTGGCGCCGTCGGGTCAGGCGGTGTGGCCTGGCGGCGCGCTCCGCAACCAACCGCGGGCTCGGTGCCACGGATGAACGCCATCGTCACGACGCGCACGCATTCGTTGGAAGGATCCATGTCGACCGGAACCAGGATCACCTTGTCCGGAATCGGGAACTCCTCTTTGGGGCCGTCGCCGAGGACCTTGGTCATGTAGGTGGTCCAGATCGGGACGGCAACCCGTGAGCCCGTCTCGTCACGCCCGAGACTCCGCGGGCGGTCATAGCCGACCCAGACGCCGGTGGTCAGGCGCGGCGTGTAGCCGATGAACCACGCGTTCGAATAATCGTTCGTGGTCCCCGTCTTCGCGGCGATCGGGCGGCCGAGCCCCTTGGCGCCCTGGCCGGTGCCGCGCTCGACGACACCGCGCAGCATGTGGGTGACGACGTATGCCTCCTCGGGAGGCAGAGCCTCGCGGCCTTCCGGAACGTGCTCCTCGAGGAGCTTGCCGTTGACGTCGGTGACGTAGCGGATCGTCGTCGGCGGGACCCAGGTTCCCTGGTTGGCCAACGCGCTGTAGGCCGACGTCAGCTCGAGGAGCGTCAGGTCGGAGCTGCCGAGCGCCATCGTGAGATCGGTGTTCAGCGGACTGGTGATCCCGAGGCGCCGGGCCACCTGGATCGTCCGGTTGACGCCGATCCGCTCCTGGAGCTTGATCGTGACGACGTTGACCGACTCCTCGACGGCCTGCTGGAGCGTGGTCGATCCCCGGAACTTGCGATCGTAGTTCTCCGGTTTCCACGCGCTGCCGTTCCGGCCGATCGGATAGGTCACCGGCGCGTCGTCGAAGCGCGACGCTGCGGTGAAGCCGTTCTCGAGCGCGGCGATGAAAACGAACGGCTTGAACGCCGATCCCGGCTGGCGCCGGGCGAGCACCGCGCGGTTGAACTCACTTCGGAAGAAGTCGTAACCGCCGACGAGCGCCTTGACGTGCCCCGTCTGGGGCTCGACCGTGACGAGCGCGCCCTCCGGATGCTCGGACGGCTTGCCCTTGGCCGTGCGATCCTCTAGCGCCTTGAGCCCATCGCGCAGCGCCTGCTCGGCCGTGAGCTGCATCGTCGGATTGAGGGTCGTGTAGATGTTCAAGCCACCCTTGAACACCATGTCGGCGCCGTACTTCGCTTCGAGCGTCTGCTGCACGTACTCGAGGAAGTACTGGCCGGTGGTGCGCCGGCGTTCGGGCGGGATGAGGCCGAGGTCGGTCCGGGCCAGACGCTTGGCCTCCTGCTCCTTGATGGTTCCGAACTCGACGAGTCGGCGGAGCACGATCTCACGCCTCAGCTTGGCGGCGTTGGCGTGATCGAACGGCGAGTAGCTCGTCGGCGCCCTCGGCAGGCCGGCGAGCAAAGCCGATTCGCGCACGCTCAGCTCCGAGACGGACTTCCCGAAGTACGTGCGGGCGGCGGCCTCGACGCCGTAGGCGCCATGCCCGAAGTAGATCTGGTTCAGGTACATCTCGAGAATTCGATCCTTCGAATAGCGGCGCTCGAGCTCGATCGCGAGGAGCGCTTCCTTCAACTTGCGCTCGAGGCTCTTGTCAGGGGTGAGGAACAGAACCTTGGTGAGCTGCTGGGTGATGGTGCTGCCGCCCTCGACGACCCGTCCCCGGCGGTAGTTCTGTACGACGGCCCGCGCGATGCCGATGGGGTCGATACCCCAGTGTGAGTAGAAGCGCCGGTCTTCGGTGGCGATGATGGCGTCGCGAAGAGACTTCGGGATCTGAGCCAAGGGGACGAAGATCCGGCGCTCGACGTGGAGCTCGGTGATCAGCTCATCGTTGTCGTCGTAGATCTTCGAGCCCTGAACGGGCTGGAAGGTTTCGAGCGCGCTCACCGCGGGCAGCGAGCGCGGCAGGATGGCGAAGGCCCATAGCACGGCGACGCCAAGGGTCGTCATCCCGAGCAAGGTCATGACGCCGACTGAAAGCAGGAAGATGCGAAGCCAGCGGGGCTGGGACGCGAGAAAGCCGCCGAGCCAGGGGCGCCGGGGTGGCGACGGTTGCTGTGGCTGCCCTCCGCCGCGCCGGGCCTTCGACCACCAGAACGCCATGCGCTCTCCATTATACTGACGCCCATGCGCCCGTCCCTGCTCGACGACTTCGAGGCCCGCGGGCTGATCGCCGACCTCACGCCGCGCGAGGAGCTGGCGCGCCATCTTGCCCAGGGACCCCGCAGCGTTTACTGCGGCTTCGATCCCACGGCGGACAGCCTCCACGTCGGCAGCCTCTTGCCCCTCCTCGCCCTTCGGCGTCTCCAGATGGCTGGCCACAGGCCGGTCGTCCTGATCGGAGGCGGCACCGGACTCATCGGCGACCCCAGCGGCAAAGCCGGCGAGCGCGCGCTTTCGGAGCAGGCGCAGGTGGCAGCGTGGGCGGAGCGGCTCAAGGCCCAGGTCTCGCGGCTCCTCGACTTTGGCACCGGACCAACCGACGCGCAGCTCCTCGACAATTACGCCTGGCTCGCCAAGCTCGACGTCCTGGACTTCTTGCGCGACATCGGAAAGGAGTTTTCGATCGGGGCAATGATCGCCAAGGAATCGGTCCGCGCGCGGATGGGACGCACCGACGCCGGCCTGTCGTACACCGAGTTCAGCTACCAGATCCTGCAGGCCTACGACTTCCTGAGATTGTTCCAGGATCATCGGTGCTCGATGCAGATCGGCGGCAGCGACCAGTGGGGAAACATCACCGCCGGCATCGATCTCATTCGTCGAAAGACGGGCGAGGCCGCCTTCGGACTGACCCTGCCGCTGGTGATGAAGGCCGACGGCACCAAGTTCGGCAAGACCGAAGCCGGCACGATCTGGCTCGATGCGAGCAAGACGTCGCCCTATGAGATGTACCAGTTCTGGCTGAACACGTCTGACGACGACGTGATCAGCTACCTGAAGTACTTCTCGTTCTGCTCACTGGAGCGTATCGGCGAGTTGGCCGGCGCCACCAAGACGGCCCCCGAGAAGCGCGAGGCGCAGGAGGTGCTCGCCCAGGAAGTCACGGCGCTGGTGCACGGGGAGGCCGCGGTGCGTGACGCCCGTACCATCACCGAGCGCCTGTTCAGAGGCGAGGTGAGATCGCTGACACGCGAGCAGGCCGCCCAGGCGTGCAGCGCGATGCCGAACATGGCGCTCAGTCTCGGCGCCGAGTCGATCGCGGTCGTCGACCTCCTGACCAAAGCCGGCCTCGCGGAGTCGAAGAAACGGGCGCGCGAGCTGATCGCGGCAGGGGCGATTCAGGTCAATGGAGATCCTGTCGAGAACCCTGGCGAGGCCGTCTCGCGAGGGACGGCGCTCCATGGCCGGTACTTCATCGTGAAAAAAGGGAAGAAGACGTTTGCCGCGGCAACGCTGGTGGAGGCCTGACGACGGCATGCTGTTTCCCACGACGCTGGTCGGCAGCTATCCCCAGCCCGAGTGGCTGATCGATCGCCAGAAGCTTGCCGGAAGCGGTCCGCCGCGCGTCCGCGCGCGAGAGCTGTGGCGCGTTCCCGAGCGTTGGCTGCGTGAGGCGCAGGACGACGCGACGTGGCTCGCGATCCGAGCGCAGGAAGAGGCGGGGCTCGACATCATCACGGATGGTGAGATTCGGCGCGAGAGCTATTCGAACCGCTTCGCGACCGCGCTCGAAGGCGTCGACATCGACAGCCCGGGCACGGCCCTCAGCCGCTCCGGCCGTCCGCAGCCCGTTCCCCGCATCGTCGGGCCGATCCGGCGCAAGCATCCCGTCCAGGTCGAGGACGTCCGCTTTTTGCGCGCCCACACGAAGAAGGCCATCAAGATGACCGTGCCTGGTCCGTTCACGATGTCGCGCCAGGCCCAGAACGACGCCTACCCGAGCGAGGAAGCGGCGGCTCTGGCCTACGCAGCTGCGGTGAACGAGGAGATTCGTGACCTCTTCGACGCCGGCGCCGACATCGTTCAGATCGATGAGCCGTACATGCAGGCGAGCCCCGACCGAGCCCGAGAATACGGCCTGAAGGCGCTGAATCGAGCGCTGGAGGGCATCACCGGTACGACGGCGGTTCATCTCTGCTTCGGCTATGCGGCCCTCGTTCACCAGCGCCCTTCCGGATACTCGTTCCTGCCGGAGCTCGCGGCGTGCTCGTGTCGTCAGGTCTCGATCGAGACCGCGCAATCCAAGCTCGATTGTGCCGTGCTGGGAAAGCTCGCGAACAAGCAAATCCTGGTGGGCTGTCTCGACCTCAGCGACATGGGCGTGGAGACCCCCGAAACGGTCGTCGCGCGGATCAAGCGAGCGCTCGCCTACGTCGAACCGGACCGCATCGTCCTCGCGCCTGACTGCGGCATGAAGTACCTGCCTGCCGACGTCGCCTTCGCCAAACTGCGGTCGATAGTGACGGCGGCCGCCATGCTCCGGTCTGAGCTCGGTGCGTTGTAGCGAGCGCGGGCGCAGCTCGTGAATTTTTGTTCGAGCGACTGCCCAGGAACTTGACAGTCAAAGTGCGGATGCGTATAGTCAGTCGTTGCCCAGGAACGCCTCGGGCAAAGGTTTTTTGAACGAGAAGTTCGTTCCGGTCACCTTCCAAGCTGACCGTAGCTCTTTGACAGTTGGATATGCTATCGGCTCACCGAAGTGGTGTGAGCACCATCCGTTCTAACGAGTGCCTTGCGCTCGGCCGAGTGACTGCAGCAAATCGCAGTAACACGTTCGAGCTTGAGGACCAGGTTCATCGCTTTTTCTTGGCGAGTTTGATCCTGGCTCAGAGCGAACGCTGGCGGCGTACTTAACACATGCAAGTCGAACGGGGAGTGTCGGTGTAGCAATACATCGGCGCTTCGAGTGGCGCACGGGTGAGTAACACGTGGGTAACCTGCCCTTGAGTTCGGGATACCCTCTCGAAAGGGAGGCTAATACCGGATACGTTCCTCGGGTCGCAAGACTTGGGGAGGAAAGGTAGCGCAAGCTGCCGCTCTTGGAGGGGCTCGCGGCCTATCAGCTAGTTGGTGAGGTAACGGCTCACCAAGGCGACGACGGGTAGCTGGTCTGAGAGGACGACCAGCCACACGGGGACTGAGACACGGCCCCGACTCCTACGGGAGGCAGCAGTGGGGAATTTTCCGCAATGGGCGAAAGCCTGACGGAGTGACGCCGCGTGGGGGACGAAGGCCTTCGGGTTGTAAACCCCTGTCAGAGGGAAAGAAGGGTTCGGGCGTGAATAGCGCTCGGATCTGACGGTACCTTCAGAGGAAGCCCCGGCCAACTCTGTGCCAGCAGCCGCGGTAAGACAGAGGGGGCAAGCGTTGCTCGGAATCACTGGGCGTAAAGGGCGCGTAGGCGGGATGGCAAGTCGGT